>Ga0187856_1000070_pt1 | contig 97056 bp, 92 predicted proteins | sample June2016WEW_8_40_FD_132443 | JGI IMG/M metagenome (GOLD analysis project Ga0187856, IMG submission 132443) | Peatland microbial communities from SPRUCE experiment site at the Marcell Experimental Forest, Minnesota, USA - June2016WEW_8_40 | ecosystem: Environmental > Terrestrial > Soil > Wetlands... | reverse complement strand
GCGCTGGATCGTCCAGCGCCTGGGCTACCTCACGCCGGCTCAGGCTCGCCAGCAGCTCCTTGCACTCGGAGCTGCCGCATGAATACACTCAATTCAGTGTCCAAAAAATCCGGAGCTAAACAGTCACTGGTTATCGGCTTCACTTGGGAATGAGCAATAGCGGAACCACTGCGACGGAATACAGTACTTATGAAATGTCCGTGGCACTTCAAGATACAGTTCCCGACAAAGACACTAATTTCGATGCTCTCCCTCAATCCGAAAGGTACGAATTCGTTTTCGGCCCAAAACAAGGTTATGACGGTTTGGGGGCCTCTGTATCCCTCAGTGACATTGAGTCCGTCGCTCAAGAGAAGAAACATATGTTTTTCTGGGGATGGGTGGTTTATCGCGACGTTTTTAGTGGAACCCCCATACGACTCTCCGAGTTCTGCCTGAACATGACGAATCCGCAGTGGCAAAAGCCCGACCATACTGCTCAGCCTGGTTACATCTCGATGACAAATCTCCCTTGCCATGAAACCCACAATTGTTACGACGACAATTGCAGCGACTACAGCAAACGAATAGAGGGATTTAAGTAGCACAGGAACGTTAGATGCTACGGGTCTAGCCGATATTCGAGTGAGTGGGATCAAATTAGGACACCACCACTTCCTGTGCTTCCTCTCCTCCCGCCTCCGATTTGTGGTTAAATGTTGGGCCATTCCAAGGAGGAATAATGCCCGACCGCAAACGCCCGGCGCCCGCCGTCGCGCCGATTCACGATCTGATCAGCAATCGCTGGAGCCCGCGCGCATTCGATGCGCGCGCCGTCGAGCCCGAAAAACTGCGCAGCTTGTTTGAAGCGGCTCGCTGGGCTGCGTCGTCTTACAACGCCCAGCCCTGGTCTTTCATCGTCGCCACGAAGGACGACCCGGAGAATTTCAAGCGCGTTCTCGAAACCTTCGTCGAGTTCAATCAGGGATGGGCGAAAAACGCTTCTGTGGTTGCGTTGAGCGTTGCCGCTCACAAGATGCCTCACGACGGCTCGCAAAATCGCCACGCGTTTCACGACGTCGGCCAGGCCGCCACGACTCTCGCCTTGCAGGCTACCGCTCTCGGCCTCCAGGTTCACCAGATGGCCGGAATCATTCCCGACAAGGCGCGCCAGATTTTCTCGATCCCCGCGGATTACGAAGCCGTCGCGGGCTTCGCGATCGGCTATCCCGGAGATCCCATGACTCTGCCCGAAGGGCGCCTGCGCGACACCGAAACCGGCGCCCGCCAACGCAAGCCGGCTTCTGAATTCGTCTTCACCGGCAAGTGGGGCCAGGTCTCGCCGATCGTAAAATGACAATCCGATAAGGATAGTCATCCCGAGGCGGGCGGGGTTAGCCCGCCGAGGGATCTCTCTTCAATTCTCACAGGTCGGCTCCTTGCGTGCTCCATCGCCCGTTGATACTCTCCCGCCAGGTTTGTTCGCTTTGCAGAAGGGCGCCCGCTTCGGACGCGCCTATCGGAGGAGGCATCGCTCACATGAAGATTCCGTCTCTGCTGGTCATTTTCGTTGTTTTGCTTTTAGTCGCTGTCGGAGCCGCCCTCGCGGCCTCGGAAAAGAAAGACCTCGCGTCCGAGGTCGAGAAACTGAAGACGCAAGTGGCTGCGCTTCAGACGCAAGCCCGGAGTGCGCAGGATTACATCGCCATCTCGAATTTGCAAACGGCGTACGGCTATTACGTCGACAAATGCAGATGGGACGAGGCGGCCGATCTCTTCGCGAAAGACGGCACGCTCGAGATCGGCCTGCGCGGCGTGTGGGTCGGCCAGGATCGCGTGCGCGCCTATTTGCACAAGCTGCCCGATCTCAAGTACGGGACGCTCTTCAACCACATGCAGTTGCAGCCGAAGATTGACATCGCTCCCGATGGCATGACCGCCAACGGGCGCTGGCGCGCGATCATGCAGGTGGGCGTGCTCAATTCCCGCGCGCAGTGGGGCGACGCTGTTTATGAAAATGACTACGTGAAGGAAGACGGCATCTGGAAGATCAAAAAGCTCCACGCCTATTTCACTTACTACTCGGATTACTACAAGGGCTGGGACAAAGGCGGCGATCCCGCGCCCGGGCCGATCGCGGACTTTCCTCCCGATAAGCCTCCGACGGAAATGTACGGTCTCTACCCCAACGTCTACGTTCCGCCGTATCACTACAAGAACCCTGTAACGGGAAAGTGACGACCCGGCGAGGGTCGCCATCGCCTTCATTTGTCGACGGATTGCCAGCTTGCACGCTGCACCGCCCGTTGATACTCTCCCGCCGAGTTTGTCCGGTTTGAAGGAGGGCGCCCGCTTCAGACGCGCCTATCGGGGGAGGCATCTCTCAAATGAAGATTCAGTCTCTGCTGATTTTTTTTGTTCTCTTGCTTTTGGTCGTGGCCGGAGCCGCTCTTGCGGCGTCGGGCAAGAAGGACCTCGCGTCCGAGGTTGAGACCCTGAAGACGCAAGTGGCCGCGCTTCAGACGCAGGCCCAGAGCGCGCAGGATTACATCGCAATCGCAAATCTGCAGGCGGCTTATGGCTACTACGTCGACAAATGCATGTGGGACCAGACTGCGGACCTTTTCGCGAAGGACGGCACGCTCGAAATCGGCCTGCGCGGCGTGTGGGTCGGGCAGGATCGCGTGCGCGCCTATCTGCACACGCTTACCGATCTCAAGTACGGCACGCTCTTTAATCACATGCAGCTCCAGCCCAAGATCGATATTGATCCCGACGGCAAGACCGCCAAAGGCCGCTTCCGCGCGTTCGAGCAATTCGGCGCGCTGCACCGAAGCGCGCAGTGGGCGGAAGGAACGTACGAGAACGAGTACGTCAAGCAAGACGGCGTTTGGAAAATCGAGAAGCTGCACTACTACATGACCTATTATGTCGACTACTACAAGGGTTGGGATCAGGGCGGCAATCCGCCTCCGGGACCAATCGCGGGCATGCCGCCGGATTTGCCGACGACCGAGCCCTACAAACTCTACCCGGATGTCTTCGTCCCGCCGTACCACTACAAGAATCCAGTCACCGGAAAGTGACAATCCGATTAGGATTGTCATCCCGAGGCCGGCGCTTCTGAATTTCGCCGGCCGAGCTCTCTTCCGCCGCTCGCAATGTTCGCCTTAGACCCGGCCCCATGACGGACGCGTTCAGCGCGCGGCACTTGATTCGATAGCCCCTACCAGCTTCGCGTGTATCCGACGCTCGTGGTCGTGTACCACGGCACCGTCAAGATTTTATTGAATGTCTCCTGTATCCAAATAGAGTGGTGCTCGGTGAAGTGAACGACTGCGCCCAAAGACTCACCATCGTAAAAGTGATTCTGCACGTGCGCGAACCCCGTGAAGCTGCTGATGCCCACCTGCACCCACGTGTAGCCGCTGACCACCTTCGTCTTTGGCAGCCCGAAGTTTTTCATCACGCCGAAACTTTCGGTGTCAGAACCAAAATCGGAATGCCAAAAGCCGGAGCCGGCATCTTCATAGGTATATGCGAAGGTGAGTTCGTCGCCAATCGGGTCCTTTTTCAGAAAGCCGAAGGTGTGGCCGATCCCGATGTTGTAATTGGCCTTGGGAAGAAGCCCCGGCCGGTCAAAATCCGATCCGAGCATGATGAAGAGGTCCGTGCTCGTCCCCCCGTCTCCCATACTCATGCCGGACATCGAGCCCTGTGACTGATCCTGCGCCTTACATACCGAGGCCAAGAACAACAGAAGATTCGTTGCGAAGAAAACTCTTGCAACCTTCATTGCAAAAACAGAAGCGTGCGCCATTGTGGCCGTCTCTCCCTTCGAGCGGTGAATTTGAATTGAAGCTTCCGGGCATGTGCACACTCCAGGTCGAGATCGGCCACATGAGTCGAGTGCCGGAAGCGACGGAAACTATACAGAGCCGCGCATATGAGAGTCGTTAGGGGGAGGATTCAAGTGAGTGCGCCCGCTGGCCTCGTTCGTCGCTGCCAAGTCCAGTTAAGCGTCGTTAAGCGTGCAAAAGCGGCTTTTATTGGCTTTTAAGGGGCCGAAATTGCCCGTATCGGTAAGCGATCAAAAGTTCGCAAGGCGTACCGATTGGAGCGACTTTTTGCGACTCTTGTCCACTTTCGTCCATCCGATTTCTCATTGCGCAAGAACTTGCGTAGCGTTGGTCTTGCGAGCGCGAACCTGGACTGGTACCCTCGCGTCCATCGAGTGAGGGGGAAACCGATGAGACAGATGATGAATCGTGCGCGCATGGCTGCGGGTGCGGCGCTGCTGCTGGCAATACTTTTCGCCGCGGCGGCGTCGCGGGGACAGATGCAGTCCCAGACGCCGCCGAATCGCGGATCGCTTTCGGGAACGGTGACCGCCGATCAGGGCGCGGTCGTCGGCTTCCGCGTGACGGTTCACAACCTCACGTACAAACTCTGGTACACGGTCTTCACGGTGAAGGGACACTACACCGTGCCTCAGGCCCTACCGGGGGCGTACGATGTGCTCGTCCTCGAAAAAGGCTACACGTCGCCGACGCTGCGAGTCGATCTGGCGCCCGGCGAAAATAAAACTGTGGACATCGCCGTGAAGAACCTGGCGGCGCAGACGGCCGCGACGCAGGGCGCGTCCACCGAGGGAATGAACGCGGCCGCTGGCGGGCCGGGCGCTGCCGCGAACACCGTGTGGGTCAACAGCATGGAAGATCTCTATCCTCCCGGACCAGGGCGCGATCTGCTGAAAGCGAATTGCACCGGATGCCACGGCCCGGAGTTTGGGACGATGCACCGAACGAAGGACGGCTATCGCATCGGAATCGCGCGCATGACGGAAACCGGCCCGACGGACAATCCCTTCGACACGAATCTCGGGCACACGTATCTCACCGGCGCGCAGAAGGATCAGATCGCCGAGTACCTCGCGACGAATTTCGGTCCGGGCATGCCGGACAAAAGGCTCAAGGTCGATCCGCCGATCCTCGACGAAGACGCGCTCGCGAAAGCGATCTACGTTTCCTACGACATTCCGGATAATTTTCCGCGTCCTCCATTCAAGGGCGCTCTGATCGGCGCGAACGAAATCGACGGCGTGACGGCGGAGGATCCCTGGGTCGCGCGACCCGACGGGCGTCCCGTGCCGCAACTGCTGCACGATCCGTTCATCGTGCCGGACGGCGTCTGGTACGCGAACCCCACGGCGAACGCGATGATTCATCTCGACCCGACGCAGCTCGATCCAAACAGGCGCTTCAAGATGTATCCGCTCAAGGGGCCTGACACGTACGTTTTCATGCATGGCATCACCGTCGATTCCAAGGGTCATGTGTATTGGGCGGAGATTACGGGCGGGCAATTGGGCGAACTCGATCCCGTGACGGGAAAGCAGATCCGGCACTACACGCCGCGGCGCGGAGGAATGCTGCAGGTTGTGACGGACAAGGACGACAACGTTTGGTTCGGCATGGTGAAAGGGCCGGGAGGCGTGGGCGAGCTGGTGGCGAAAACCGGAGTCGTGCATCAGTGGCAGACGCCGACGCCCGATAATTTGATCTACGGTCTCGCGGCGAGTCCGGTGGACGGGACGATCTGGGGCGCCGGATACAGCAAGGGCCAGGTCACGGAATTTAATCCCAAGACCGAGGAGTATACGGAGTATTACGCGCCGTCGTCATGGGGACAGATTCGCCGTCTCGGAGTGGACTCGAAAGGCATCGTCTGGTTCTCCGAGTACACAACGGGAATCGTGGGGCGGCTCGATCCCGCAACCGGGAAAATGACCGAAATCAAAATGCCGACGCAGGGCGCAAATCCGTACGACGTCTGGCCGGACAAGACGGACAAGATTTGGATTTCCGATCAGCCGCAAAGTTCGCTCGTGCGTTTCGATCCGGACACGAAGAAGTTCACGTACTATCCGGAGCCGCAACTGAATTGGAGTTTGCCGAAGGTCGAGGTCGAGAAGAACAACACGATCTGGTTCGGCGCCAGGTTCCTGCCGTACATCACCGCAAATCACCTGTATCCGAATGGCTATTCGGCCGACGCTCCGCCGGAGCCCTGAGCGCAAATGAATTGAGGCCCATGCCTTACCCGGTGCGGTTGACTCCTTGCACCGGGCGAGCAATGGGCCTCGACTCGCTTTTGACTCTACTTCCTGCAAACCGCCGGACGGCGATCCTGACTATTGCGCGGTGAAGGTGAAATCGGCGGCTGCGGACTCGCCGGCGCGGACCGTGATCGCGTGCTCCTGCGTGCCGAACGTGGCGGTCCAGACCGACAGCGTGTAGTCGCCGGGCGGAACGCCCTTGATCGTGAAGCTGCCGTCGTCACCCGTGACCGCGAAATAGGGATTGGTGACGACGCCGATGAAGGCTTGCATCCACGGATGAAGGTTGCAATGCACGGGAACCATGATCGCGGGTTGCGAAAACTTCGTGGTCACCGAGGGCGTGCCGGGCTGCTGCGTCACGTTCCATTCGCGATTGCCCTTGGTGGCTGAGACGTGAATATTGTGGGCTGTGGGGTCCACCGTGACGACCTGGAGGGGCTGGCCGACCATGATGCCGAGCACGTGCGGCTCGTAGAGGCACCCCTTTTGCGTGAGCGTAACGGAATTGGCCGGGGCGTGCGTCGAAAGATCGCCCGAGCCCTTGGAGATGTAGACGAACGCGTTCGGCAGAGTGCCGTTGGCGTTGACGCGGCCGTCTTCCGGCAATACAGTCCCCGACTGCTCCGAGGCGCAGACCTGATCTTTGTCCATCACGATCGGGCGCAGCGCCGGGGCCTTACCTTGGAAATAGACTTTGCCGGAGATTCCGCCGGCATCGGCAGCACGCGCCGCGACTTTCACTCCGAGACCAGCTACCACCATCACCGCTGCGACGCTCATGCAAGCTATTGCAAATTTCTTCATTGGACCTGCTCCTCTTCTCCGTTCCCCGAGCATTTCGAGTCTATGTCGAGCCAGGGCCGGAATTCCTCAATATCTTCACGGGCAAACTTACTGTCTCTACGGCACATCTCGTTCGAACCGCGGCGGCCGCGGAGCCCGCGGATATCCTCGCGGGCTCCGTTCCCCCTATTTCACCTCAGAAAACAAACCGCGCGAGAATATACGTGGTGTTGTTGTCCGAGGCGTTTCGTCCCAAGCCATCGTAGTTCGTCGACCCGCCGTTGAATGTCCAGTACCCGGTGTATTGCGCGGCGAGGTCGATATTCTGCACGGGCCACCAGGACAGGTTGATGATGTAGCCGCCGTTTTTCGGGCTGCCGTTGGCACTGCCCGTGATGCTCGTACCATACGGGTAGAGAATGTCATCACGCGTGCCGGTGGTATTGAACCAGCCGAACGTGCCGGAGAAGCGGTCGCCGAAGTGGTATTCCGCGTTCGCCCTGAGGGTGTTGAGATGGTGAGGCACGAACCCCGCCAGCCCGAGAGCCTCGGTGGCGCTGGCATTCAGCGACGAATTCTCATGGATGTAAGTGCCGCGGATCGAGAGAATGTCGTTGCGGAACGCGGGAATCGTGCGGTCGTACTGGATATCAGCCGCCACGTCGGTGTAGTTGTCCCTTAGGGTTCCTGTGCTATCGGCCGAGGGGCCCACGACGCTGTTCGGCGTCGACTTCGTGTACATTCCGTAGGTGCCGACTTCGAGATAGTTATTGGTCCACGTCTGTTGCCAGGCGGCACGCCAATAGGGCGCGAGGCCGTGGATGTTGACGCCGGCGCCTTGGCCATTACTACTACCGGAATTCGGCTGGCCAAAGCCGAGGTGATCCGAGCGATACATCGTCGTCGCGAAGTAGAGATGGTCGTTCCACATGCCGTACGTGCCAAATCCGGCGACGTCTTGCGCCAGAGTGCCGTCGATGATGGCGGCGGCGGCCGGCTTGGGCTCGAAGTCATCCGAGATAAACGGGTAACCCCATGCAGGGTTGGTATTCCACAGGTCTTCGAGGCCCGGGTTGTTGTTCATCAGTAGCCCATATGCGAGACTCTTGCCGAACAGCTTTGTCGTGTTGGCGTAACGGATATCGGTGTTGTCCCAGCTGAAGTGATCGTCTTGCGCGTCGTAAGTGAACTGCACGAAGCTCCCGACGTGCGGGGCCCACGCGCCCGCGACGAAGAGCGATACGTCCTGCGGGAATTCGAAAGTGCCGTTCTGCGTGCCGGGCTGCACTGTGTTGGTCTGCGTGTAAGAAGTTTCGAAGAAGACAGAAAGGGGCAAAGTTTGCAGCAACTGGAGCCCGGCTTCCTTGGAAGTCTTTTCGACTTTCTGCACCGGCATTCCGGTGATGGTGTAGCCGTTGAGCTTGAACTGGCGCCCGAGGGGCGTGAGTTCAGGCGGTGTGGTGTGGCACGATCTACACGGAAAGCCCGTCTGGCGCGAATAGCTGGGCACCGCATGCGCGCTGGGCACTTGAACGGCCGTAATGAGAAAGGGCGCGATAAGCGAAACACCTACTAGCGTCATCTTAACCCACGTTCTTTGGTTCACTGTCTTCATTGCATCTCCTCTCGTTGCTACTTGCCCAGTGGACCCCGGCCAAGTAACGTCTGAGCACTCCATCGGTCAACGTGCCAATTGGTTGAAAACCTCGTCGGCTACAGTCACAGCGGCGAAATTTACCTGACGGTGATCCAGCGCACCGTGAGAGGCGTCACGATTTGGTGTGACGCCCGTCACATTGACCTTGGTGGCCTAGGGACGGGCTAAGCATCACAAATGAAGGGCGTTATTTGTTCGACGGGGGCGAACGCGGAGGGTAGAGGAGTGAACAAAAAGCATTGCCGCCGTCGAAGCACGAGCGTTTCAGAGCGGCACAGCGCGGCGGAGTTGATTGAAGGAGAGCGCCTTTGCGACCGTGTCGTGACTGATCGCCGCTGAGATAAGAGAGGCCCTTCGGCTTCCGCCACGCCGGATTCGGTCAGGGTGACAATCCTATTCGGACTGTCAGATGACGATGCTCGTTGCATCGCCACAGTCGTTCGGAACGCGGAGAGGGCGCAAAGGGGTCCCTCGGCTCACGTTGTTCGCTCGGGATGACGACCCTTGTCGGGTCGTCAAATCTTCGGGAGGACGATGCCTTGCTGCGATTGATACTTTCCCTTCTTATCCTTGTAGGAAATTTCGCACTGCTCGTCGGATTCAAAGAAAACGACCTGGGCGAGGCCTTCGTTGGCATAAATTTTCGCGGGGAGCGGCGTGGTGTTGCTGATTTCGAGGGTGACGAAGCCTTCCCATTCGGGCTCGAACGGCGTGACGTTGACGATGATGCCGCAGCGCGCGTAGGTCGATTTGCCGACGCAGATGGTGAGCACGTTGCGCGGGATGCGGAAAAACTCGATTGAGCGCGCCAACGCAAACGAGTTCGGCGGCACGATGCATACCGCGCCCTTGAATTCGACGAGCGACTTCGAGTCAAACTGCTTCGGATCCACAATTGTGGAGTTCACGTTTGTGAAAATGCGGAACTCGTCGGCGACGCGCAAGTCGTAGCCGTAGGACGAAACGCCGTAGCTGATCACGCCTTCGCGCACCTGTCGGTCTTCAAACGGCTCGATCATGCTGTGCTCGCGCGCCATCTTGCGAATCCACTTGTCCGACTTCACCGACATCCGAGCCTCCTTATATGCAAAAAACTTAATTGGGTGCGTTGTCTGCGGAACGCGCAGTGTATTACACAGCGTTGCGCTTGACAACCCGCAAACCCCTGTCTAGCATAGGTTTCCGGCCCAAGCGCGTGGTTCCGGGAGGAAGTTGTGATCAAGCTCGACATCGTCAACGCCATCGTACAAAAAACCAACATTACCCGAACCAAGGCGGAGCAGGCCGTGGAAACCGTCTTCGAGGCCATGAAGACGGCGCTCGGCCGCGGACGCCGCATCGAGTTGCGCCGCTTCGGTGTTTTCAATGTGAAGCCGCGCAAGACGGGCGTGGGACGAAATCCGCGCACGGGCCAGCAGGTGAACATCCCGCCCGGCAAGGCCGTGCGCTTCAAACCCGGCAAGGAACTTCAGGCGCTTCCGGCTCCCGCCGCCAAGCAGTGAAGCCACTCTCGCCGCGGCGAACCAGCCGCGCGACTGTGAGAAATTTCCCAACGCCGCCGCGAATTTGCGCGCTGGCGCATCCAATCTCGATGGACAGCCAATTTAGTGTGGGCACATGAGCGCGGGCAACGAACAAGGCCGCATACCGTTCGAAATTCTCGAGATGCAATATCCGCCGGGCGGAATGCCGCTCGCTCCGCCGCGGCGAAGGCCGCTGTGGCCCGCGCTGATTTTGTTTCTACTCACCGTGATTTCGACGCTGGCGGTCGGCGCAGAGTTCGCCGGATCGTACGCGCAGGACCGCGAGCCGTTCTCCGGCGGCGAGGACCCGGTGACGCTGATGCTGCGGACGTTTCATCATCCGACGACGCTCGCGCTGGGAATTCCGTTCTCGTTCACGCTGCTGGCGATTTTGTTCACGCATGAGATGGGGCACTACCTGGCGTGCAAAGTTTACGGCATCGACGTGAGCTATCCGTACTTTCTCCCAGCGCCGACGCTCTTTGGCACTTTCGGCGCGTTCATTCGAATCCGGTCGCCGATCACGACCCGCCGGGCCCTTTTTGACGTTGGGCTGTCAGGACCGGTGGCGGGATTCGTGGTGGCGCTGCCCGCACTGGCCTACGGAATCGCGACATCGAAGATCGTGCCGGGCGCGGAAGACAATGCCGCGATCGTCTTCGGACATCCGCTGTTGGTGCGAATCTTCAGCGCGCTGTTTCACTCGCACATGGACGTGAGGTGGGTGCTGCTGAACCCGGTGGGGCGCGCGGCGTGGGTGGGGCTGTTCGTCACCGCTCTGAATTTGCTGCCGGTGTGGCAGCTCGACGGCGGGCACATCATGTTCAGCCTGGCGAGCGAGCGGCACCGCCGGATTTCCATCATCGTGTCGATTGTGCTGATCGCGATGGGGCGGCTCGACCCGCTGTGGTACGTGTGGGGAGGAATTCTGTTCATACTGAGCCTGCGCTTCCGGCATCCCCCGATTTATGACCGCTGGCAGCCTCTCGATCCGGCGCGGCGCGCGTGGGCGGTCGTGGGGCTCGTGATCTTTCTGTTGAGTTTCACTCCCTGGCCGGCAACGTAGCGGCCACGCCCTTTCGGAATTATTCCTACGACAAGCTGGTGGGATCGACGTCGACAATGACCGCGGTGGCGGGAATTTCTCTTGGCGTGCAGAAGTCGAGCGCGGCAGCGAGCGCTTTACCGAGCGCTGAGCGGTGCGGCGATTTCAGCACGAATTGGAAGCGGTAGTCGCGGCGCAATCGCGCGAGCGGGGCCGCGGCGGGCCCCAGAATCTTCACGCCTTGCTTTTCGAATGGTTCGAAGCACGCAGCGAGAGCGCGCGACCAGCGAATGGCGTTTTCGACTTTGCGGTCGCGCACGAGCACGGTGGCGAGCGCTGTGAACGGCGGATAGTGCAGGATGCGTCGGAAATGCGCTTCCTTGTCGTAGAACGAAACGTAGTCCTGCTGCGCGGCGAATTGAATCGCGTAGTGCTCGGGGTAGTAGGTCTCGACGAGAACTTCGCCGGAAAGTTCGCCACGGCCGGCGCGCCCCGCTACCTGCGTGAGCAACTGGAAGGTGCGCTCGGCGGCGCGGAAGTCCGGACGCCCGAGAGCGAGATCGGCTGCGGGCACGCCGACAAGAGTGACGCGCTGAAAATCGTGGCCCTTGGCCACCATCTGCGTGCCGACGAGGACGTCGATTTCGGCGTTCGCGAACGCGCCGAGCACGTGCTGGTATTCGCGCTTGGTGCGCACGGTATCGCGGTCGAGGCGCGCGATGCGCGCGGCCGGAAATTGTTCGCGCAGGTATTCCTCGACGCGCTCGGCTCCGTCCCCCACGAAATACATGTATTCCGCGTGGCATTTCGGGCACTGCTTGGGCGGGCGGATCGAATAGCCGCAGTAGTGGCATTCGAGGCGCTGGCGGCTCTTGTGGTACGTGAGCGCGATGCTGCAATTCTGGCACTGCACCATCGCGCCGCAACTGCGGCAGAGAAGAGACCACGAGTAGCCGCGGCGGTTGATGAGCACCATCGCTTGGGTGCGCTCCTCAAGACGAAGTGCGATGGCCGCGCGGAGCGTTTCCGAAATGGGCGCGGCGCGATGCTGGCGGCGGAATTCTTCGCGCAGATCGACGATGCGGACTTCGGCAAGCGGGCGATTTTCGACGCGCGACGCGAGCTTGAGCAGGCGATATTTTCCGGCGCGGGCGTTGTGATAGGTCTCGAGCGACGGCGTGGCCGAGCCGAGCAGCGCAACCGCGCCTTCAAGGTGCGCGCGATAGACGGCCGTGTCGCGACCGTTGTAGCGCGGCGTTTCGTCCTGCTTGTAGCTTGACTCCTGCTCTTCGTCGACGATGATGAGGCCGAGATTTTCGAGCGGCGCGAAAACAGCCGAGCGCGTACCGACAACGACGCGGGCTTCGCCGCGGCGGACGCGCCACCATTCGCGGGCGCGCTCGATGTCCGGCAAACCGCTATGCAGCACGGCCACGCCTTCGCCGAACCGCGCGCGTACCAGACGCCCGACCCACAGCGTGAGCGCGATTTCTGGGACGAGGACGAGCGCCGTCTTGCCGCGCGAGATGGCGGCTTCGATCGCGCCGAGATAGACCTCGGTCTTCCCGCTGCCCGTGACGCCATGGAGCAGCGCGGCGGAAAACTCTCCGGCCACGAGCCAGCGCCAGATTTCGGCGAGCGCCTCTTTCTGCTCCGCGTTCAACACATTTTGCGGCGGGACGAAATCGGTGTCCCACGGATCTTCGCCCGGCGTGAGCGGCTCCTCCCAACTTTGGAGCAGGCCCGCTTTTTCGAGCCGCTTCACGACGGCGCGGGATGCGCCGGCCTTTTCAAGAAGCACGTGCAGCGGCAGCGGGCCGCGCGTGGCTGTGAGCACTTCGCGGATGCGCTTTTCGGCGTCGCCGGCGAGAAGCTCGGCAGCGCCCGCGCGCCAGGCGACGATTGTTTGCGTGCGCGTCTTTCGGTGGCGTAGGATTTCGCGCGCGGCGAGATAGCCCTGGCGCACGAGCCGTTCCGCGAGAGCCTCGGCACCGGGGCGGTGCCCCAGACGCGCGGACGGCACGGGTGAATCGTCCTTTTCGATGCGGCGCAGGAGATCGAGTTCGGAGCGTTCGACGTCGATGAGTTCGGCGGCGACAAGGTCGCGAAGATACGCGCGGCCGGCGTCGGTGAGCGAGTAGGCGCGATCGTGGCGCAGTTCGATTTCGGGCGGCAGCATCGCGCGAAACGTCTCGCCGATGGGCGCGAGATAGTAGCGGCTGATCCAGTGGCCGAGCTCAACGAGCTTCGGCGGAAGCGCCGGAAGCGGGTCCATTAGCTCGGCGATTTCCTTGATGCGCGCGAGGTCGGGCGGCGCGTCCGACTCCGCGAGGCCCACGCCGATCATGGCGCGGCGGCCGAAGGGAACGACGACGCGGCGGCCGACGAGAGGCTCGCCGTCGAGCGAGGGCGGCACGGCGTAGGTGAACGTCGAGCGGAGCGGAACCGGAAGCGCAACCTCACAATAGCGCGGCATGGCAGCGCAATAGTGTAGCAGCCCGCGCGATGGGTTCTCACGCGATCCGGACCGGGTGGGCCTCAGGTGGCGTGGCGGGGGAGCTGCTCGATCAGGTCGCAGGCGCGTTCGAGCGCGGCTTCTGTGTCGATGGTGAGCGCAATGTCGCGGCAGCGCTCACGGATTTTTTCGGAATCGATCAGCTCGCGGAGTTTTATTGCGACGAGCCGCGCTTTGTACTGTCTGGGGAAAATGCAAACGCCGAGGCCGAGGCGCTCGATGCGGAGGGCGTTGTCCGGCTGGTCGTAAGAATTGGGCACCACCATGTGCGGAATGCGCGCGTAAATCGCCTGGGCAAGCGTGCCGATTCCGCCGTGATACACGATCGCGGCGCAGCGCGGAAGAATTCTGCTGAATGGCACGTACGGGAACGCGCGCACACCGGGCGGCAAATTCTTCGGGAGTTGCGCGGGATGATCGGTGACGAGCAGGCCGCGCAACCCCGCGATGTGGCACGCTTCAACCGATTCCGCGAAAAACTTGTGGAGCGTGGCGGCCGCCGAGCCGGGCGTGAAGACGACCGGCGGAGGACCCGCATCGAGAAATTCCTCGAGCGCGGCGGGCACTTCGACGGTTTCGCTCGCGTCATGCAGGACGAAGCCGGCAAGGCGCGTGTTCGCGGGCCAGTCATTCTGCGGCGGCGCGAACCACTCAGGAAACAGGCCGAGGACGAGTTCGGGCGAGTGGACGTGCTCGTCGAAAACGCGCCGCACGCGGCGAAGGCCCAGCCTCGCGCGAAGAGCGTTGAGTTCGGGGATGATGGCCCGGTCGATAATGAGGTGATCCAGGAGCCAGAACAGGGAGCTCTTGACGGCGCGCGGCATGCGCGGCCCCATCGGGATGACGCCGTAGCGGCCGAAATCGACGACGCTGCGAAGCATCGTCGGCTGAAGATGGACCGTGGCGAGCGGGACGCCGAGTTTTTCCTGAGCCACGCGCGCGCCGAAACACATCCCGGACGCGGCGACGACCGTGCCGGATTCCATGTGGCGCTCGATGATGTCGTAGAGCGGCGCGATGCTTGGAACGATCACGCGCTCGGCCACGCACTCGAATCCGCGTGTCGGATGCCAGAGCCGTGGGTCGGCGATGATTTCGGTTGCGTCGGCGGCGGTGCCCAGCGCGATGAAGCCGAGGCCGAGGGAGCGCGCGTAATCGCCGAAGAGTTCGTTGGTGATGAGCGTGGCGCGATGGCCGCGCTTTTGAAGCGCAAGTCCGAGGGCGACGACGGGATTGACATCTCCCGCGCTGCCTAGCGTGGGCAGCAGGACATGGAGACTGCGGCGAGATTTCTCGGGTTGCGTCACGCGAGTTTGCGGATTCGTTGCGCCAGCGGGCCGCGAGCCAAACCTACTTCCGCTTGGGCTCGAGGCCGAGGACCGCCATCACCTTCTGCAAATCCTTCCAGACTTCGCCCTTGGCGGCCGGATTGCGCAGCAGGTAGGCGGGATGATACGTGGCGATCAATTTCGAGCCGTGGTAATCGAACCACTCGCCGCGAAAGCGCGAGATGCCCTGGGTGGTTTGCAGCATCGTCTGCGCGGAGCAACTGCCGAGGCAGCAGATCACTTTCGGCTGAATAACGCCGAGCTGGCGGAGGAGATAGGGTGAGCAGGTAGCGATCTCGTCTTTTTCCGGGAGGCGATTTTCGGGCGGGCGGCATTTGACGACGTTGCAGATGTAGACGTCGCCGCGGCGGAGGCCCATCGCCTCAATCATCTGCGTGAGCAGTTTTCCGGCGCGGCCGACGAACGGCTCGCCCTGCTCGTCTTCGTCGCGGCCCGGGCCTTCGCCGACGAACACAAGCTGCGCTTTCGGATTGCCGACGCCGAAGACGATATTCGTGCGCGCCTTGTGCAGCTTGCAGCGCGTGCAATTGGGGCCGATGTCCGCGCGGATGCGATCGAGAGTGTCGCCCTCGATGCGCTCCTCGAAGAGCGATGGCGCGGTTACCGGCGCGGCGAATGCCGTTGCGGAAGCAGGCTTCGGCGCGGGAGAAGGTTCCGGCGCGCGGCGCGAATCGGCGGCTGCGGAAGCACCGGCTGCCGCGTGCAGCGCTTGGGCCATGGGAGCCGCGATTTCAGGTTCGGGCTGCGGTTGCGCTGGCGGCTGCGTCGATTGCGGCGCGGAGCGGTCGAGATAGTAGGGGCCGAGGCCGAGATCGTCGGCGTAACGCAGCCAGGCTTCGGCGCGAGTGAATTTGTTTTCGTCCACGAAGATTCAGATTATCCGGGAGAACGCGCGAATGCACAAGACCGCGCGCTCAGCATACCAGGTCAATTGTCGGCAATGCGACTTATCAGGACTTAGCACGCGCAAATGGCGAGATTGACACGAAAGGTTCGGCGAGCTACTTCGAGACGCCCGAAAGTGGGGATATGATGTTGGCATGAGCAAGCTGATGGAGGTTGCCGAAGCAACGAGTACCAAAGCTGGGTCTCGCATCGATTTCCAGACAGAAGGCGGTGGCAAATGGACTGTGTGGGATCGTTTCATCACCCTAGATGGGAAGCGGGCACATTACATCGGCAATATTTGCGGAACTTGCCCGTTCATATTCGAACGCCGAGACGGCGCCACCGACAAAATCTCTCCGGCCGAACTGTCTAATTCCCTGCGGAATGGTGTCTCTTCCATTGACGAAGCGATCACTAGGGCTGCAATGGAGGTCCTTCCGGCTGGAGTTTATAAAACTCTGCTCCTGTCGTGCGTTCCTCGATTGATCATTCCGTCTAAGAAGGGCGACTACTTTTTTGAGGAGCAAATTGAATTGTGGGGGATGGACCCGTTTTGGGGAGTGCCGCACTACACGAAGAACGAATACTATCGGACTGAACCGGCCAAGATATCTGATCGAGGTGAGCTCTTCGAGTTCATCGTGCCCATGTTCCCAAGGCGATATCTGCACGAAAGAACGATCCACTCTTACGAGACTCTGTTAGGTCATCAGGCCATTCCCACGGCGCTTGCAGTCTCAATCCTCGACGTGAAGCAGCCAGCAGACTGGGACGGAGACCCCGAAGTCACAAGTCATTGGTGCTTAGCGCATTACCTTCTGGATGGTCATCATAAGCTGTGTGCAGCTTCACAGGCCCGCAAGCCGATATCACTCCTGTCGTTCTTGGCGGTCGAGAAGGGTGTTTCGAGTGCCGAGCAGATCGCGGAAGTGCTTACAATTCTCGCCCAAAGATAGAGTGTCTGCTTACACCGATTCCGTTGGATTACATTTCCACATGGCTGACAAACGCGCTAACGCATAACTGGCTGGCTACTGACCTGCGGTGCGAACTACATTTTCGGCTTCAGGAGCGCCTGGTAGATGGTCGGGCGGCTGAGCTGCTCGACGTTGGGCTGCTTGGGGCCGATCATGTGCTGGGTCATGCCGACGAACACGAGATCGTTCGTTGGATCGATCCAGAACCAGGTGTCGGCCGCGCCGAGCCAAAAGAAAGTGCCTTTGCCGACGATTTCGTCCGCGAGCGCGGGATCGGTGAAGACCGCGCAGTCGTAGCCCCATCCCATGCCGGGCCGGATGGTCTCGGGACCGATCGAGAATTCGCCCGTCATGAGACTGGGCGCAAGATGGTTTGAGCTCATGAGCTGCACCGTGGCGGGCGCGAGGACGCGCACGCCGTCGAGCTCGCCGCCGTTGAGGAGCATCTGCGCGAAGCGCATGTAGTCCTGCGCTGTCGAGACCATGCCGCCGCCCGAAGGCATCGTGGGCTGCGATTTGTAGTCGCCCAATCCGAGGCTGGGGCTCGGCGTGGCCGCTTGCAATGCGCCGGCCGAATCTTCGTCGTACAGCGTAGCGAAGCGACTCCACTGTTCCTGCGGAACATAGAAGCCGCTGTCCTTCATTTTGAGCGGCGCGAAGATGTGGTCATGCATGAAATCGTGCAGCGACTGGCCGGAGAGTTTTTCGATGATGTAGCCCTGAATGTCCATCGACACGCTGTAAACCCAGCGAGTGCCGGGCTGGTAGAGCAGCGGGATTTTGGCGAGCTTGTCGATCATGTCCTGAAGCGATTTCGACTGCATCACGCCCTGCGATTGATACAGCTTGTCGACCGGGCCGTCCCCGAAGAGTCCGTACGTGAAACCGGCGGTGTGCGTCATCAGATCGTGCATGGTCGGGGGATGGACAGGGTCCTCGACGATCATGTTGCCGTTCGCGTCCACGCCCTTGAAGACCTTCAGGTGCGCGAATTCGGGAATGTATTTCGAGATGGGATCCGAAGGGACCCATTTGCCCTGTTCGTAGAGGATCATCATGGCGACGCCGGTGACGGGCTTGGTCATCGAAAAGACGCGGAAGATCGTGTCCTTGGTCATCGGCGCGCCGCTCGCGAGATCCTTCTTGCCGAAGGCTTTGAAGTCGACCGTTTCCCCGTGGCGGGCCAGGAGCGTGACGACGCCGGCGAGCTGCTTTTCATCGACTTGCTGCTGCATTACGGCGTGAAGGCGTTCGAGGCGCTCGGAGGAAAAGCCGAGCGATTCCGGCTTATTCGCGGCGGCGGAGTCGGCGGCTTTCGCGCTCGCTTGCTGTGCGCGAGCCGGTTGCGCGACGGCGGCAAGGAGCAGGGCAGCCAGAGTAGGGAGTGCGAAACGCGAAAATTTCGAGTCGATCATAGGCTGTCTCCCCGCCTGATATCGAAAACGCCGCTGCATGGCCAAGATGCCGCTGCTCCTTGTAGCTCACTACGCGTGAACGTGTCAACGCGCTGCCGCGGGGCCTAGTGCTTCTGGATTTCGAGGACTTGATCGAGGATGCGATTGGCGACGTCGAATTTCGAGAGCTTGGGGAGAGGGATTTCGCGGCCGTCGCGGAGGAAGAGCGTGACGATGTTGGTGTCCGTGTCGAATCCGGCGCCTTCTTGCGTGACGTCGTTCGCGACGATCATGTCCGCGCCCTTGCGCGCGAGTTTGCCGCGAGCATTTTCGGCGAGGTTCGAGGTCTCCGCCGCGAAGCCGACGAGGATGCGCGAGCCTTTTTCGCGCCCGAGTTCCGCCAGGATATCCGGCGTGGGCTCAAGCTCGAGCGTGAGACGCTCCTCGCCGCGCTTGAGCTTCTGTGAATGCGCCGCAGCCGGGCGGTAGTCGGCCACCGCCGCAGCCATGATGACGATATTCGCTTCGCGCGCGCGATCACGCACGGCGCTGCGCATTTCCTCCGTCGCGCGCACGGGCACCCAATCCACGCCTTCCGGAACCCCGAGATCCGTGGGCCCGCTTACGAGAATCACGTGCGCGCCGCGGCGAGCGGCGGCGTCCGCGAGCGCGTAGCCCATTTTCCCCGACGAGCGGTTGGAGAGGAATCGCACGGGGTCGAGGTCCTCGACCGTGGGGCCGGCGGTGACGAGCACGGTCTGGCCCGCGAGGTCGTGGCGCAGCCCGAGCACGGCAAGAACTTTCTGGGCGATTGTCTCAGTGGCGGCGAGACGCCCGGCGCCGGTCATGCCGCAGGCGAGGTAGCCCTCATCGGGATCGACGACGTGGACGCCGCGGGCACGCAGCGTCGCGAGATTCTCCTGCGTGGCTGGATGCTCCCACATGTTGACGTTCATCGCGGGCGCAACGATTACCGGAGCTTTCGTCGCAAGATACAGAGTCGAGAGAAAATCACCGGCGATGCCGCGCGCGAACTGCCCGAGGATGTCCGCGGTGGCCGGCGCGACGAGAAGGAGATCGATGCGCTGCGCGACGGCGATGTGCTCGATGGCGCTTTCGACGTTGGCGGGCGATGCGTCGTCCGCGCCGAACATTTCGGTGATGACTTTCTTGCCGGTGAGAGCGGCGAAGGTGAGCGGCGTGATGAATTCGCGGGCGGATCGCGTCATCACGACCTGCACGTCGAGCTTTTCCTGCTGCAAGCGGCGGACTAGCTCCGCTGCCTTATAGGCCGCGACTCCGCCGGTGACGCCGAGAGCGATTTTCATGGCAGCACGACCAAAACTACTTGCGGCGCTTCGCGTCAGCCTCGTCCGAGGGCAGCTCGGGCAACTCATATTCGAGGAGCCCTTTCAGCAGCTCCTCTTCGGCGATGCGCGAGGTCTTGCGCGATCTTGAGTTATCCACCATCGGCCGCCCGCCCATCATCAACTGCCGGGCGCGGCGCGAAACAACGACGACATAAGCAAACTGGCTTTCCGGCACGCTTCTGAGAACTGTCATAGAAAAATCAGCCTCCAAAAGATTTCAAGATTTCGTGAATGCGCTTTTCCATCCGCGCCACGCGGCAGCGCGAGCCGAGGGCGATTGCCTGCACTTCGCGGCCGGCACGCTCGAGATCGTCATTGATGATGGCGAAATCGTAGCTGCTGTAATTGAGCATTTCCTGCCGCGCGCGCTCGAGACGGCGGCGAATTTCGTCCTCCGAATCCTGGCCCCGCTCGCGAATGCGGCGCTCGAGATCGTCGCGCGACGGTGGAATCACGAACAGTGCGACGGCGCCCGGTAATTTCTGCTTGGCCTGCAACGCGCCCTGCACGTCGATTTCGAGCACCAGATCCTTTTTCTGCGTCCGGGCCTCGTCGAGCGACGTCAGCGGCGTGCCGTACCAATTCTTGCCGAAGACCTGCGCGTATTCAAGGAATTCGCCCCGTGCGACCATCTGCTGGAATTCGGCTTCGCAGACGAAATTGTACCATTTGCCGGCGCTTTCCGTCTTGCGCGGGGCGCGCGTGGTACACGAAACTGACAGCATCGTGCCGGGAAGCTCCAAAATCTTCTGCACCAGCGTGGATTTACCCGAGCCGGACGGACCGGACACGATCAGGACCAACGGTTCCGAATCGCTCATTCGATGTTCTGCACCTGTTCGCGGATTTTTTCGATCTCGGATTTCATCTCGAGGCCGAGCCGCGTGATTTCGAGGCCCTCGGCTTCGCTGCCGGGAGTCTTTGAAAGCAGCGTGTTGGCCTCGCGCTGCATTTCCTGAAGCAGGAAATCGAGTTTCTTGCCGACGTCGGACGCGCCGCTGAGCAGCGCCTCGAACTGGCGGACGTGGCTTGCAAGGCGGGCAAGCTCCTCGGACACGTCGCTGCGCTCGGCGGCGATGGCCGCTTCCTGCGCCAGGCGCGCAGGGTCGAGCTGGGCTTCGGCGAGCAGGTCTTTCAAGCGCGATTCGAGCCGCTTGGCGAATGCCGGGCGCGCGCGCTCGGCGAGCGTCTCGACTTGTGCGGCGAGGCCGGCGATGGTCGAGAGGTGGCCGGACATTTCACGGCGAAGCGCTTCGCCCTCCTGCTCGCGCATCCGGTCGAGCTTGTCGAGAGCTTCGGCGAGGCATCGCGCCGCGACATCTTCGAGGCGCGCGAGGTTGTCGTCGAGCGGCGCAGCCGACGTCTCAATCACGCCGGGCAGGCGCAGGATCGAGGCGAGGTCCGGGTCGGTCGCTATGCCGAATTGCTTTCGCAGCGCGCCGACGGCTTGCAAATAGGCTGCCGCGACTTCTTTATTCACTCCGACGGCGGCGGGCCCCGCGACTTCGTAGCGCAGCGTCACGTCGAGATGCCCGCGGCGGACGCGCTCGCGGACGATTTGCCGGATGCGCGGCTCGAGCGGCTCGAAGCCCTCCGGCACGCGCAGATGCACGTCGAGGAAGCGGTGGTTCACGCTGCGGACCGAGACGCGCAGGCCAAAGCCATTTTCAGCGGCGTGCGCTTGCGCGTAGCCGGTCATTGATTTGAGACCCGACAATTTCAGATCCGTCGATTTCAGGCCGAATGCAGAGGCTTGCGATGATTGTGAGACTTTATCGGCCGGCTTTGGCCGCTTGGCCCCAGCGGGTTTGGAATTTGCACGGGAAGTTTTCATGCGTGCGCTCATTCGACGTCCGCCGTGCGCGATACCGGCTCGGCATCGCGGAACTGCATGTCGTACAGCCGGGCGTAAATTCCGCCGCGGGCAAGAAGCTCCTCGTGCGTGCCGCGTTCGCGAATCGCGCCATCGTCGAGCACGGCGATCATGTCCGCGCGGCGAATCGTCGAAAGGCGATGCGCGATCACGAACACTGTGCGGCCTGTCATCAGATTGTTCAGCGCCTTTTGCACGAGCATCTCGGATTCGGAATCGAGTTCGGAGGTCGCCTCATCGAGTATCAGGATCGGCGCGTCCTTGAGCAGCGCCCGCGCGATCGCGAGGCGCTGCCGCTGGCCTCCCGAAAGGCGCTGTCCGCGGTCGCCGATAATCGTCTGATAGCCCATGGGCATTTGCATGATGAAATCGTGAGCCAGGGCCGCCTGCGCCGCGGCGATGATTTTCGCGTCGGGCATGTCCGGGCGGCCGTAGCAGAGATTATTGCGGATCGTGTCATTGAAGAGAATCGTTTCCTGCGTGACGATGGCCATCTGCTCGCGCAGCGAGCGGAGCGTGACTTCACGCAGGTCGTATCCATCGATTCGGACCGAGCCCGCCGTCGCGGTATGAAAGCGCGGCAGGAGATTCACGAGCGTGGTCTTTCCCGCGCCGCTCGATCCGACGATCGCGACCACCGCGCCCGCCGGCACTTTCAAGTCGATGCTCTTCAGAATGAGCGGACCGCTGTCGTAGGAGAAGCTGGCGCGGTCGAATTCAACCGATTGCGAGAACGGCGGCAGCGCCTTCGCGCCCGGTGCCTCCATCACCTCGCGCGGACGGTCGAGGAAAGCGAACACCTGCGCCGAAACTCCGGCGGCCTGGAGGAATAGTTGATAGACGTTGCCGAGGCGCTTGATCGGCTCGTAGGCCTTGAATAATGCGTATGCGAAGGAAACGAACAATCCCACGCTCATCCGGCCGGCTTTGATTTCCTCGCGCGAAAAAAGCAAGACGAGCGCGACCACCACGGCGCCGAGAATATCCATCACCGGCGACGTGGCGGCGAAGGCCCTGATCCAGCGCATGTTTTCGCGGAGCAGGTTCGCCGCAGCCTCGCGGAACTTGCGGATTTCGAATCCCTCCATTCCGAAGGCCTTGACGACGCGATTTCCCGTGACGGTCTCCTGAAGAATCTGGCTCAGGTCGGCGAGGCGCGAGCGGCTTTTTTCCGAAGAGCGCCGAATTTTCCGGCCGAATTTGCTGACCGGCCACACCACGAGCGGAATCAAAACGGCCGAGCCGACGGCCATTCTCCAGTTGATGACGAGCAGGACCGTGACGAAGGCGACGAGCGCGAATATCTGGCGGAAAAATTCCGCAAACCAATCCGAGAAAGCGTTGCGTACCTGTTCGATGTCGCTAATCACGGCGGACATCACACGGCCGACCGCGTTGTGCTGGAAGAAACCGACCGGCTGCTGCACCACCTGGCTGTACACCTGATTGCGAAGATCGGTGACCGCGGAAAGGCCCACGTGCTGAATCAGGATGCTGCCCGCATACTCCGCCGCGCCCTTGACGAGCGCGATGAACAAGAGCGCCAGGGCGAAGACCGTCCAGACGTTGTGAAAATGCCTAGGCACGAAGGAATGCAGATCGATGACATGGTGCGTGTACGGTATCTGGAAAAGGACCAGCGCCTGAGCCGTCGAGTGCGGATTCAGAATCACGTCGAAAGCCGGGCGGAGCGCGAACGCCACCAGGAATTCCGCCACTCCCATCACCGCGATGAGCAGAATTCCCAGAACGAGGCGCGGGGTATACGGGCGGATATAGCGCAAGAGACGCCGGATCTCGTCCCGTTCGTTCACGCGCGAAATGCCGTCGATGGGTTCAGGCGTCAAAATTCAGGTATCGGATTACAGATAACAATTGACTGCGAATTGCGCCCCCCGGAGCGAGCTTACCTAGCGTATGCATCGAGCGCGAATCTTGCAAGGCGTAATCGCCGCGGCCGCTCCATGGCGCGCGCTCAGGAAACCGACTTATCGATGTCGCGGTGCACGACCTTGGTCGCGTGTCCCTTGCGCTGGAGCGCGCGGCGAATCGTTTCCGCCAGCGCGACCGATCGGTGCCGCCCGCCCGTGCATCCGAGCGCGACCGTGAGATAGCTTTTGCCCTCGCGGATGTAGTGCGGGATCAGGTAGAGCAGCAGGTTTTCGATTCGGCGCAGGAATTCCCCGGTCTGCGGAAATGAACGAATGTAACGCGCGACGCGCGGGTCTTTGCCGCTGAACGGCCGCAGCCGCGGCACGAAATGCGGGTTCGGCAGGAAGCGCACGTCGAAAACGAGATCGGCATCCGCGGGAATTCCGTAGCGGAATCCGAAGCTCACCAGGGACACGAGAAGCGCGCGGCGCCCCGGATTCTGGAAGCGGTCGATGATGAGCTGGCGCAATTCGTGGACGTTGAATTTCGTGGTATCGATGACGACGTCCGCGAGCCGGCGAATCGGAGCCATGCGCCTGCGCTCTTCGCGAATGCCCTCCATGATCGATGCGTGGTGGCCTAGCGGATGCGGGCGGCGCGTCTCGCTGAATCGGCGCACCAGCGCGTCATCACTCGCTTCGAGAAAGAGCAGCGTCACGCCGTGCTGGCTTCTGAGCTTGCGGTAGATCGCCGGCAGCTTGTCGATCTCCGCGCCCTCGCGGGCATCGACGAGCAGAGCGGCGCGCTGGGCTTCGCGCCCGCCTTCCTCGTAGAGTTCGCTGAACGTGGGAATCAGACTGACCGGAAGATTATCCACGCAATAGAAGCCGAGGTCTTCGAAGGTATTGAGGACTGAGCCTTTGCCCGAGCCGGAGAGGCCAGTCACTATGACAAGTTCCCGCGAATCGGCGATACGGGCGGCGTGCCTGCCGTCAGGGCGTTTTCGGGCGGATCGTTTCCGGGCAGGTCGCGCCACGGCGGTAGGCGGTTAAGCCTTCACCCGGCGGCGGTGCGTGCTCGGGATGCGCAGGTCTTCGCGGTATTTCGCCACGGTGCGGCGGGTGACGTGGATGCCTTCGTCGCTGAGTTTCTTGGTGATCTGCTCGTCCGTGAGTGGGTGGGTCGCGTCTTCGCCCTCGATCATCTGCTTGACGCGCCGCTTGAGGGAGAGGAGAGACATCTCGCCGCCCTGCGGCCCGTTGACGGATTCAGAGAAGAAACTGCGCAGCTCAAGCACTCCCTGCGGCGTGTGCACGTATTTGTTGGCCACAGCGCGGCTGACGGTGGAAGGATGGACGCCGACTTCCTCGGCGACCTCCTTAATCATCATCGGCTTTAGGTGATCGGGGCCGTAGTCGAGGAAATCTCCCTGGCGGTGCAGGATCGAGTGGCAGACGCGCAGGATCGTGTGCTTGCGCTGCTCGATATTTTTCATCAGCTGGATGGCGGCCGTGAAACGCTCCTTCACGTAATTGCGGACATCGCGGTCAGCGGCGTCGCGGGCGAGCAGGCGGCGGTACGTTGGGCTCAGGCGAAGCTGCGGCACGTCGTCGTCGTTCATGAAGACCTGCCATTCGCCATCTTCTTTGCGGAACTGAACGTCGGGCTCGACCAGCCGGGGTTCGGTCTTGTTGTAGCGCAGGCCGGGCTTCGGATCGAGGCGCTTGATCAGGTCCACGGCGCGCTTCACCTGCTCGACCGGCCGGTTGAGCGCGCGCGCGACTTCCTTGAGCTGGTTATTTTGGAGGAGTTTCAGGTGCTCTGTGATGATCTGCTGCGCGAGCGTATTCTGCGGGTCGAGAAGCTTGATCTGCAGCAGCAGGCATTCCTGCAAATCACGCGCGGCGACTCCGGGCGGGTCGAGTTCCTGCACCAGGGCCAGGGCTTCCTCGACGTCTTCCATCGAATAATTTCCGGATTGCGCGATTTCTTCGAGCGTAGCGGTCAGATAGCCGTTTTCATCGAGGTTGCCGACGATCGTTTCGGCGATCTTGCGCACCGTTTCAGTGCAGATGCTCACGCTCATCTGCCATACGAGATGGTCGGTGAGGCTGGCTGGCGAGGAGAGGAACTTATCGAACGACGGCTTCTCGATTTCCTCGCGTTCGCTATTCGAAGAGCGCTCCGCGCCCGTATCGAGGTATTGCGTGAAAAATGAGCCGAAATCGAACTCATCGAAGGGATTGGCGCCCGCCGTCTCTGGAACCTGCTCGGTTTCCTTCTTGAGGAACGCTTCGTCGGTGTAGCTATCCGCGGCGACACTTTCCTCGGAAAGCTCTTCGAGGACGGGATTTGCCATGATCTCCTGATTGATCATTTCCCGCAGCTCGAGGCGATTGAGCGCCAGCACGCTCACCATCTGCACGAGGCCCGGCGTCAGTATCTGCTTCTGAGCGAGCCGGAGATGCAATTTGGGTGCGAGCCAGTTCATAGAATTCAGTTCAGTCGGAAACCCTCTCCGAGATAAATGCGGCGCACATCGGCATTCGCGGAAAGCTCGGCCGGAGTGCCCGCCGCCAAAATCTTGCCTTCGCTGATTATATACGCGCGATTCGTTACGGCCAGCGTGTCGCGCACGTTGTGGTCGGTGACCAGGACACCGATTCCCGCCTCGCTCAAGTCCGCAATAATTTTTTGAATGTCCACGACCGTCAAGGGATCGATCCCGGCAAAAGGCTCGTCGAGAAGGACGAAGGAAGGCGAGAGCACCAGCGAACGCGCGATTTCCAAGCGCCTTCGCTCGCCGCCGGACAGCACGTGCGCCTGACTGGAACGCACTCCTTCAAGTCCCATCTGTGCCAAAAGCTCCTCCACGCGGTCGCGCCTCTGCTCTGGAGTGATCGAAAGCGTCTCCAGAATGGCGAGCAGGTTCTCTTCGACTGTCAATTTCCGAAAAACAGAAGGTTCTTGGGGAAGGTAGCTGATGCCGCTGCGGGCCCTGAGATACATCGGGAGGTCCGTAATATCCTCGCCGTCCAGTAAGACACGCCCGTAGTCCGGACGCGCGAGTCCGACCAGTATGTAGAACGTCGTGGTCTTTCCTGCGCCGTTCGGCCCGAGCAGCCCAACCACTTCTCCCTGCCGAATCTCCAAGTTAACGTCATCCACTACCTTCCGACCTCGATACGACTTCTTCAGATCGGCGGCCTGGAGTTTCAACATGCCGGTTCATTTCTCAACCCGGTGCTTGGTCAGTGTGCGCGAACCTTCTTGCGAATCAATCAAAATCGTATCATTCGCAACAAAGAAGGTCAACGAATGGCCCGTGGTTGTGTCGCTAGCAGCATCGGCAATCGTGGGCTGTCCGCCCGAAAGGACGAACTTTCCGTCGGCGGCCGTGTACTCAGCCTGGTCTGCCATACCCCGACGGTCACCCTGGCGCACGACGACGTTGCCCTGAGCCAACGCGCGGCTCAATTGCCGTCCCCCGGGGGCTGCTGCGCCTCCGGATTTTGCCGCCGGGGATGAAGCCCCGGTCGGTGGAACGGCGTCGAGGAACACATCCAGCGTCCGGGACACGAGGGAGCCTTGGTCGGAGCTTGCGGAGACCCCGCCTTCGAGGTGCGCCTTACCCTGGTCACTCCAGTAGGTCAACGAGGGAGCGAGGATCTTCCAAAGCGTCGGCTGCGAAGTTGAACCAGACGCGGCTCCGGGAGGCTTGCCCGGGAACGCCAAGGAAGGACCTGAGATTTGCGGAAACGCGGCGACCACGTGTCCGGTGGCCTGCATCCTTTTTTCGTCGCGCCAGAGTTCGATTTGATCGCCATCGAGCACAGACTCGCCCTGCCAGAGGCGCGCGTGCCCGGCGTAGACCACGTGGCCCGCATTGACGGAGCCGGAGAGCGAGTCCGCCGAAATGTGAGCTGCGCCGGAGCCGAGGCCTACGGCATCTCCCTGCGCGGTCGGCGCGTAGGTGGACACCACGCCGCCCGTTGCGCGGAGATCGCCCGATTTCTGGTTGATCGCCACATCGGCCGCCGTGGTGCGGCTCATCGAATCCAAAATGACCGGCGATCCGTCGAGCGTGATCATGTCCGTCGAGCGGACGATGCGCGCGTGGGCGGCGGTTGCCTGGCGATCGAGCTGCTGAAACCGGACGTCGCCGCTTTCATCGAGCGTGTCCCACTCGCCGCGCGCGTCAAACGTGGCGGCAAGCTCCGCGGCCGAAATCGTCTGTGGCGCCGCGTTACCGGTTTGCCTGCGCACTTCGGCGCCGGAATGCCCAAGAAGTTTTTCGAGGCGGCCCGCCGGGCCGAATTGGGCGACGAACTTTTTCGCGTGCAGAGTGGTTGCGTCGTTGGCGCTTTTCGATTCGATGGTTGCAGGAGAGAGAGTCTCGGCGCTCTCAATACGCTGCTGGTCCACGGCGCCATTCGATTTCTTGTCGGCTGATGGCTTGGAGGAGAACGTGAGGCGCAACGCGTCGGTTTTGAGAGAGCGCGAACCGGCGCCCTGATGCGACTCGGCCGTGACGCCGCCGCTGGCAGTCATGGCGTCGATGAGATTGCGCTGCGGCAGCATGGCGAATTCCGCGTGCGCGGCCGAGAAACGGTCGGTTCCCACCGACGTCTGCCGCGTGCCCGCGATGTCTCCGTCCGCGACGATGCGCTCGATCCAGCCCGCGGGACTCAGCACGGCTTCAAAACGCTCGGCGGAAACGTTCGCCTTCGCTCCGCCCTCCGCAGTGCGAATCTGCGGATGGCCTTCGGCAACGGCGCGCCGGGCGTGGTAGTCCGAGTCGAGTTCAATCGAGATCGTGTCGGCGGAAAGCTCGCGAGCGCCTTCGCGCACAAGCGCCGGGCCTTTCAGAACGGCCGTATGCTCCGCGCGGCGGAATTCGAGGCTGCTGCCAGTGGCGCTGACGGGCATGCTGCCCGCTTGGCTGGAGGGCGCGAGATCGAATTCGACATCGTGTTCGACGCGCACGATTGTGTCGTGCGTGCTGTATGAGGCTCCCACGCCGTGTCCTTGGCCCGTCGGAAATTTGAATTGCACGGGCGCGGGCGTGGACGCCTCGCCCGTGATTCGGTTGAACGAGAGGTTCGTGGTCGTCACTTCGAGGTGGCTGAGGGGCGTTGCAGCGGGCGCGCCTGCCGCGGCTGCATTCTGGACGTCGATCTGGACCTCGCCCTCGCAGCGGACGTCACCGGTATCCGGTTCGTAGCTGCATTCGCGCGTGTGGATATTGTCATTGCGGCTGCCATCGCGGCCGTACACGGTGATCCAGACGTCCTCGAGGAGGGCGCGATTCTGGTCCTTGTACTGAGTGGCGCGCGAGGCGCGAATCGTGAAAATCGTGCGGTCCTGCTCGACTTTCGAAAAAGAAAATTGCGCGGACTGCTGCTGCACGGTGACGGGCACTGCGACCGGCGCCAGATGGCGCGCGCGGGCTTGGCGGAAGGCGCGTTCGGCGTACACGCCGGCAACGGCAAGTGCGATGAGGCCGGCGCCGATCGCCGACCATCGCGCGTAACGCGCTGCCTCCCGGTTGCGCAACTTGAAAGCCCCCCGTTTACTTAGAAGCCGAGTATAGGGAAGAGGTTCGCCGGGAACAACACTGGGGGAATGCGGGGCGCGAGCGTGAAAGGTAAGTCCGAATCTTCAGGGGTTCGAGAGAATGCCAACGCCTGCGGCGGCGACGCTGTCGCGCGACGTGTTCTTGACGAGGTACATCGCCTCGTCTGCGAGGTGCAGCAGCTCGGCCTTGGTGCGCGAGTCGGTGGGATACGATGCGACGCCGACGCTGGAGGTCACGTGTACGTTCAGCCCCGTGTCCTTCAGCCAGACCGTCTCACGAATCAGCTTGTGCAGGCGGCGCGCCACACCGAGCGCATTTTCCTTCGACGTTTGCGGCAGCAGTACGACGAATTCGTCACCGCCGTAGCGGAACGCGAGATCGATCAGCCGGCACTTTTCCTTGATGGCTTCGCCGATTTCGCCGAGGAGCTTCGAGCCCATCAAATGGCCGTGCGTGTCGTTCACGCTCTTGAAATGGTCGAGGTCGATGAATATCAGCGAGAACTCGAACGCGTAGCGGTGCGAGCGGTAAATTTCGGTATCGAGCATGAAATTCAGGTGCCGCGCGTTGTAGAGGCTGGTGCAGTCGTCGGTGATCGTCAGCTCGTGAATGCGCTGGACGTGCCGTGCGTTCTCGATTGCGATGGCCGCGTAGTCGGCGAGCGCTTCGAGCAGGGCCAGGTCGCGCTGGCTGAAGCCCTCCGGGCCGATGCAATTGATCAGCTCAATGACGCCGAGGCACTGATCGCGGAAGCGCACCGGGACGGCGACGATCGATCGCGTCTCCATCTTGGTCTTCTCATCGACCTGTCCGAAAAAGCGCGAATCCTTGCTGGTGTCCGGCACCACGACCGCTTCGCCTGATTCGGCCACCCAGCCGGCAAGCCCTTGCCCGACTTTGATGCGCACGTCCTTCAGCGCTTCCGCTCCCTTGCCCGTGGCGATCTGGAAGTAGAGCTCGCGTTTGTCGGGGTCCATCAGCAGGAGCGACCACGTATCCGGGCGCAGCACCTCATTGATCTTTTCCATGATAGTGCGCAGCACCTGATCGAGCTGGAGAGAGGACGTGAGGGCCTTGCCAAGCTCGTGGAAAAGTGTGACTTCGTTACCCTCGGGGACTTCCACGATGGCGCTCGGATTATGGCGCCGCTCCACTCCCTCAAACGGCTTGGCGTCCGTCGCCCTGCGCGTCCGTTCCACGGAGGATTGCTGACTAGCGTCTTGGGATTCGCGGTGCAATGTGTGCATTATAGTGAACCGTTTTCGTTCACTGCAACGGGCATTCGGGCGCGATTGCTGTAACGCCAATGACCCGGCCCGCGAGGTCATTTGGCGGGTAGCATTGACACCCCCTTGACCGACGCCTATATTTTTCTTGGTCCGATGTCTTCGACACCTTTCGGCGAACATTTGAGGCGGGAACGCGAAATGCGCGGCGTATCCCTTGAGGAAATTGCGGCTGCCACGCGCATCAGCACGCGCTTTCTGCAGGCGATCGAGAACGATGCTTGGGATCAATTGCCCGGAGGAGTCTTCAACCGAGGATTCATCCGCCAGATCGCGCGCTACCTGGGCCTGAATGAAGACAATCTGGTGGCCGAGTACGCGCTCGGTACGACGGCTACCGCGGAGCTGCGGGCCGCCGCGGCGAAGCCAGCGGATATCCCGCGGAATTGGCGGCCAGCTGCCGCCGCAGTCGTCTTGATTGCGTTCGTGATTGCTGGCGGAGTGTACGCCTGCGAGTACTATGGAGGATGGATGCTCGCGCGCTGGCACGCCAGAGCCGCGCGAGTCAGCGTAAGTCCAACGGGCGGCACTGTGCCAAGCGTTGCGAAGGCACCGAACACCGCCGCCGCAAATTCTACTGACCAATCCACGCCCCCAGCTCCCGCCATGCTCGCGCTGCGCATGGAAGCCGACAAGTCCGCCGATGTGAGCGTGATTGCTGACGGCAAGACGCTCTTTGCGGGAAACGTGCAGGCTCACGATGTGAAGCAGTTCGAGGCGCACGACACTTTCGAAGTCACCTCCAGCGAATCGAGCGCCGTCCAGCTTCAGCTCAATGGCCAGAACGTCCCGGCAATTGGCGTACCCGGCCAGCCCGGTAAAGTTACTTTGACGCGGAGCGACCTCGAACCCGCCGCGGGAGGCTCCCATTAGCACCGAACTGCGCACGCAGATCTGCTCGGGGCACGCCAGGCCGGAACAGAAGCTGGCGATTTGCGCGGGTAGTGTGCCGCTCGGACCGGAAGATCGCGTCGAGTTGCTCTCCGTGCTGGCCGCCGATCCCGATCTGACGCTCGCCGAGCGCGCGCAAAATGTGCTGCTGACTCAGCCCGTTGAGAACTTCCTCGCGGCATGCGCGCGCGCGGACGCGGACGTCCATCTCTTCACTTATTGTGCCGACAATCTGTACGCCAAACCGGGCGTCGCCGATGCTCTCGCAAAAAATCCATTGTGTCCCACGTCGCACGTCGCGCGCGTGGCGCAATATCTGAGTCCCGCGGGCATCCAGGCGCTGCTCGACAATCTGGAACGCTTCGTGGCCGATCCGCAGCTCGTGATTGCGGTGGCCCACGCCACCCAAGCGACAGCCGAACAAAAAGAATTGCTCGGCGAGTTGCAAAAGGGCGCCGTGGCAATCGCTGAAATTGAGCAAGCCGCAGCGGAGGTCGAGCCGGACGCCGCCAAGCGCGAAACGCTGATGCAGAAGGTCGCGCACATGAACGTGGTCCAGCGCCTTACTCTCGCGCTCAAGGGCGGCCGCTCGGAGCGGCTCTTGCTGATCAAGGACCCGAACAAGCTCGTGCAGCGGTGCGTGCTGCAATCTCCTCGCTTGACGGATTCCGAAGTCGAGGCCTTTTCCTCGATGAGCAGCCTGACGGGGGAAATCCTACGGACGATTTCGCTGACCCGGATCTTCATGAAGAACTATGCGGTGGTGCGAAACCTCGTCAACAATCCCAAGACGCCGCTCGATGTTTCCCTGCACCTTTTCCCGCGGCTCACTGCCACCGATCTCGTGAAGCTCACCGCGAACAAAAACGTGCCCGACACCTTGCGCTCGTCGGCCATCAAGCTTCATCGGAAGCGGAAAATGGGCATCCCGGGCGCTTGAGGATTCCTCGATCTGTCGCTGTCCGGCATCGTCGATAAACACTGACAAACAGGCGCGGAACCGCTACTCTCTCGTTCGTGGCCGCCGGCACGCAACTCAAGGAAGCATCCGTCGTCATCAGCCCGCGAGGCGTCGAGCGCCTCCGTTCGGGGCATCTCTGGGTCTATCGCAGCGACGTGAATTCCGCGCAGGCGGAGCCCGGCGTCGTCGTGCGCCTGACGGACGATCGGGGGCGCTTCCACGGCCGGGCGTTTTACAGCGATAAGTCGCAAATCGCCGTGCGGCTCCTCACGCGCGAAGATGTGCCAGTCAATCGAGCCTTTTTCGCGAAGCGGCTCGAGCGTGCGGCGGACTACCGTAAGCTCGTGGTCGAAAATTCTGAGGCGTACCGCTTGGTTTATAGCGAAGGCGATCTGCTGCCTTCGCTCATCGTCGATCGCTACGGCGATTATCTCGTCGTGCAGACACTGAGCCAGTCCACCGAGCGCTTTAAGAGCCTCTTCGTCGAGATCCTGGTCGAGATGTTCTCGCCCAAGGGCGTGCTCGAGCGCAACGATCCCAAGGTGCGTCTCCTGGAAGGCCTCGATCAGCGTGTCGGCGTGTTGCACGGCGAAGTGCCCGCCGAGATTCTGGTGAAGGAAAACGGGGTGACGTTCACCCACGATCTGCCGAAGGGGCAGAAGACCGGTTCGTTCCTCGATCAACGCGAAAACCATTGGGCCGCGCGCCGCTACGCCTCTGGAGACGTGCTCGACTGCTTCAGCTACCAGGGAGGCTTCGCACTCACCGTGGCGGGTAAGGCCACACACGTCGAGGGAATCGAAATGGCCCCGATCGCCATCGAGGCGGCGAGAAAGAATCAGAGCATGAACTCGATTCGCAACGTTACCTTCCGGGAAGGAAATACCTTCGATCTCTTGAAGGAATATGACGAAGCTGGCCGCCACTTTCAGATGGTCATTCTTGATCCGCCGGCTTTCGCCAAGAACCGCGACAGCATCCCGGCCGCCCGCCGGGGCTACAAGGAGATCAATCTGAGGGCCCTCAAGCTCCTCGAACCGGGCGGATTCTTGCTGACCTGCTCCTGCTCCTACCACATTACCGAGCCGCTGTTCCTCCAGATCCTGGCGGAGGCTGCCAATGACGCTCGGAAGGTGATAGCTGTGGTGGAGCGGCGGACGCAGGCCCTAGACCACCCCATCCTCCTGACAATGCCGGAAACACATTACCTCAAATGCTTGATAGTTAAGGTATTAGAATAGGACAAGGCTGATAAACCGCGCGGCTAGTTATCCTTACAAAAGACTTGACAATAACGCGCGCAGCTTTTATCATTCAGGCGCGCTAAATGAAGCGCCAAGATCGTTAGGAGGAACTGAAATGAGTGCGATCACACGTTGGGATCCGTTCCATAACGTCTCCAGCCTGCAAGAGCAGGTGAACCGATTGTTTGAGACGTCGTTCGCGCAGCGCGGTGATAATTCAAGCCTCACCACGTGGGCGCCTGCAGTCGACATCTACGAGACCGAGAATGAACTGGTCCTGAAAGCCGACTTGCCCGATATCAACGAAAAGGACCTGGATGTACGGGTCGAGAACAACATGCTGACCATCCGCGGCGAGCGGAAGTTTGAGGAGAAGGTAAAGGAAGACAACTATCTGCGGATCGAGCGCACCTACGGCTCGTTCAGCCGCAGCTTCAGCCTGCCGAACACGGTCAACACCGAAACCATTAAGGCCGAGTACAAGAACGGCGTGCTGACGGTCGAACTGCCGAAGCGCGCCGAGTCCAAGCCGAAGCAGGTGAAGGTCAACGTAACGAGCGGCAGCAAGAACTAAAGACACCGCTCTTAAAAACTGTTCGGGTGCATCAAGGGGGTCGGTGGCGCGTTTCCCGGCCCCCTTTGTGTCTTCGAACGCAAAGTGAGAAGATTCAGCCATGCTGCGATTTGACAAACTGACGGTGAAGGCTCAGGAAGCGCTCCAGGCGGCGCAGGAAATGGGCGGCCGCTCGGGCCAGCAACTGATCGAGCCGCTGCATCTGCTTTGGGCGCTCGTCGCCCAGGGAGACGGCGTGGTTCCGCCGCTACTTGAGAAGCTCGGCGCGTCTCCCACGGCGCTGGCCAGCGAAATCGAGAAGCAGATCGAGCGGCTCCCGAAAGTTTCGGGCGTGTCGCAGCAGTCTCTGAGCCGCGAGTCAAATGAAGCCCTAGAGCGCGCGTTTGACGAAGCCGAGCGATTGAAGGATGAGTACGTTTCAACCGAGCATATTCTGCTGGGCATTGCCTCCGCGGACCGCGATCCGGCCGGCCAAATTCTGGCACGCCACGGCGCGAGCCACGACGCCATTCTGCAAGCCATGGCGTCGATTCGCGGCAGCCATCGCGTCACTTCGCAGAATCCCGAATCCACCTACCGCGCGATCGAGCAGTATGCGCGCGACCTGACGGACCTTGCGCGGCGCGGCAAGCTCGATCCCGTGATCGGCCGCGACGAGGAAATTCGCCGGGTGATGCAAATTCTCGCCCGGCGCACGAAGAATAATCCCGTGCTGATCGGCGAGCCCGGCGTGGGCAAAACCGCCATCGTCGAAGGCCTCGCACAGCGAATCATTTCCGGGGACGTGCCCGAGGTGCTCAAGCCGAAGCGGCTCGTCTCGCTCGATCTTGCGGCATTGGTGGCGGGCGCAAAATATCGCGGCGAATTCGAGGATCGTCTCAAGGCCGTGCTGAAAGAAGTCAGTGAATCCGACGGCCAGATCATTCTATTCATCGACGAGCTGCACACGCTGGTTGGCGCCGGAGCCGCCGAAGGCTCGATGGACGCGTCGAACATGCTGAAGCCCGCGCTCGCGCGCGGTGAGCTGCGCGCGATCGGCGCAACTACGCTCAACGAGTACCGCAAATACATCGAAAAGGATGCCGCGCTCGAGCGGCGCTTCCAGCCGGTGCAGGTTGGCGAGCCGTCGGTCGAGGATACGATCGCCATCCTGCGCGGCTTGAAAGAGCGCTATGAGGTACACCACGGCGTCCGCATCAAGGATGCTGCCATCATCGCCGCGGCGATGCTTTCCCAGCGCTACATCACCGACCGATTCCTGCCGGACAAGGCCATCGATCTCATTGACGAGGCGGCGGCCGGCCTCCGCATGGAGATCGACTCGCTGCCCACCGAAATCGACGAAATCGAGCGGCGCATCATGCAGCTTGAAATCGAGCGGCAGGCGCTGCGGAAGGAGTCCGACGCGCAGTCGAAAGAGCGCGTCGGTCAGATTGAAAAGGAACTCGGCACCCTGCGCGAGCAGTCGAACGGACTGAAGGCGCACTGGCAGACCGAAAAGGACGCGATCGGCCGCATCCGCAAGCAAAAAGAAGAAATCGAACGGCTCAAGGCCGAGGAGCAGCGCTACGAACGCGCAGGCGAACTTTCAAAGGTCGCCGAAATCCGTTACGGAAAGCTTTCCGCTGCCGAAAAAGAGCTGAAGAGCGCGCAGGACCGCCTCGCCGAGCTGCAAAAAGATCATCCGATGCTGAAGGAAGAAGTGGGCGAGGAGGAAATCGCCAAAATCGTGAGCAAGTGGACGGGAATTCCCGTCGGGCGCTTGCTTGAGGGCGAAGTGCAGAAGCTCGTCCATATGGAAGAGAGGCTGCGCCTGCGCGTCGTCGGACAGGACGCCGCGCTTGCGAGCGTGGCGAACGCGATTCGCCGCAGCCGCTCGGGTCTGAGCGATCCGAACCGCCCGATCGGCTCGTTCCTCTTCCTTGGGCCGACCGGCGTCGGCAAAACGGAGCTTGCCCGTGCGCTCGCGGAATTTCTATTCGATGATGAGCGCGCAATGGTGCGGCTCGACATGTCCGAGTACATGGAAAAGCATTCCGTGGCGCGCATGATCGGCGCGCCTCCGGGATACGTCGGCTACGAAGAGGGCGGTCAGTTGACCGAGCAGGTTCGCCGCCGCCCGTATTCGGTGGTGCTGCTCGACGAAATCGAGAAGGCGCATCCGGATGTGTTCAACGTACTGCTACAGATTCTCGAAGACGGCCGTCTAACTGACGGGAAGGGCCGCACCGTGGTTTTTCGCAACGCGGTGATCATCATGACCTCGAACGTAGGGTCGTCGGCGATTTTCGAGCTTGCCGAAAAGGATCCCAAGAAGGCGCGCGAGGAAGCCATGGCCGCGCTGCGGGAGCTTTTCCGGCCGGAGTTTCTGAACCGCGTGGATGACATCGTGATGTTCCGTCCGCTCGGCAAGGAGCAGATCGAGCGGATCATCGAGCTGCAAATGCAGCGCGTGGTGAAACTGCTCGCGGAACGGCAGATCACTCTCCACCTGACGCCGGCGGCGAAGACGCTGCTCTTCCGCGAGGGCTACGATCCGGCATACGGAGCGCGTCCGATGAAGCGGGCGATTCAAAAGCTGATTCAGGATCCGCTGGCGCTGAAAATCCTGGATGGCGCGGTCAAGCCGGGCGACGAATTGACGGTGGATGCAGACGCGAAAACCGGCGAGATGAAGTTCCAGCCAAAGACGGTGAAGGCAGGCGCCGCCTGATTCGGCGGCAGGGACACGGGCCATGAAGACGCTTAAGACAACATTTTTGCTGACGGCATTGACGCTCCTGCTGCTTTTCATCGGGCAGGCGTTCGGCGGGCGCAACGGCATGACGATCGCGCTCGTATTCGCCATCCTCATGAACGGCACGGCGTATTTCTTTTCGGACAAGATCGCACTGATGTCGAGCGGCGCCGTGCCGATCAGCCGCGAGCAGTCGCCGCGGCTCTACGCCGTGATGGAGCGCTTGGCCGCCAAGGCGAATCTGCCTATGCCCAAGCTCTACCTGATTCCGCAGCCCGCGCCGAATGCATTCGCCACCGGCCGCAACCCCAGCCACGCATCCGTGGCCGTGACGCAGGGATTGATGGATCTGATGGACGATGAAGAGCTTGAGGGCGTGATCGCGCACGAACTTTCGCACGTCCGCAATTACGACATTCTGACCTCTTCGATTGCGGCCACGATTGCCGGTTCGGTGACCTGGATCGCGTCGATGGCGCGTTGGGGATTGATGTTTGGCGGTTTGGGCGGCGGGCGCGATAACGACCGCGAGGGCGGCGGAATCGCGGCTCTCCTGATGCTTCTGCTCGCGCCACTCGCAGCCATGCTTCTCCAATTGGGTATTTCCCGCACGCGCGAATATCAGGCGGACGCTTCCGGCGCAAAAATGGTCGGGCATCCTTACGGACTGATCCGCGCCCTCGAAAAACTCGGCGCATACAACAAGAGAATTCCGATGGATATTTCGCCGTCGACGTCGGCACTTTGCATCGTGGCTCCGCTGAGCGCTGGGCGGGCGCTCTCGCGCTTGTTCAGCACGCACCCGCCGCTCGAAGACCGCATCGCCCGGCTCCAGGCGATGACGATCACCCGCTAGGCCATCTCGCCGAACGAAAACTTGCCACTTAAGGGCAGTTAGGGCCGCTTAACGCGCACCTGAGGTGCATAATGTGTTACCGCGCAGAAACCATTCCGAGCGCGTAAAAATTTCAGAGTGCGCGGGCCACGTGACACACCTGCCTTTTCGTCGAGGTCCCGTAAGCAATTGAAATACAAGCTGTTACTTGGCCTTAGGCACCTCGCCGAGTTTGGTTGCGGGCGTGCTCCTACTGTCTCCAGCAAGGGGTTTCCACGGAGGCAATGAAAATGTTCGACGAAAAGCAAAACGAAGTCACGCAGGAAACGGCGGCCCCGGCGCCTCGATGGATTGGAATCGTTACGGTGGCGCTAACGATTATCTCGTTGGCAGCCCTGGCGGTGGGATGGACGGCATCGAATCGGTCGGCGGCGCTCCAGACGAGTCTGACCGCGCAGACCACGCAGTTCAAGCAGGATAACGACGTTCTCTCTCAACGCCTGGCAAAGGCCGAGGACACCAACGCGCAGCTCCAGGGCGAGCTCAGCGTGGTGACCGACAAGATGAAGCTGACCGAAGGCGAAGTCACGCGCGCGCGTATGCAGACCAAGAAGATCAAGGAAGACGACGCCAAAGAACTCGCGGATTTGCAGAACAACGTAAACGGCCAGCTTGCCACCAAGGCCAGCGTGGATGACGTGAACAAGCTGGGCACGGACGTTACGGGCGTCAAGACGGACCTCGAAACCACCAAGAACAATCTGAACATGACCCGCGGCGAATTCGGCACGCTCATCGCGAAGAACCACGACGAAGTCGAGGAACTCCGCCGGCTGGGCGAGCGCGACTACTACGAATTCACGATCGACAAGAAGAACGAGCGTGAGAAGGTCGGCGACCTCATGGTCGAGCTTCGCGGCGTGAACCCCAAGAAGAACCTCTACACGGTCGCCATCTACGTGGACGACAGCCGCTACGAAAAGAAGAACCGCTCGGCGAACGAGCCGATCTACTTCTTCACGCACGGCAGCCGTGCACCCGTGGAGTTCACCGTGAACCAGATCGGCAAGGATAAGATCGTCGGTTACCTGAGCGTGCCGAAGGTGAATTCAACGCACGCGCAGGCTGCGGGCAACTGAACAACCTGCCGCCCTCCTGGCGGGGCTGGCAGCAGAGGCGAACGAAAAGGGCGTCCCGATCGACCGGGACGCCCTCTTTTTTTGCCCGTGGTTATTCCGCTTTGCTGAGGGCCCGCATCTTGCGGCTCAGGAATCGCTTGGCGAGAGACGTCAGTTTGTCGTGGGGAATTTTCCCCTGCTCGTAGAGCTTCACCTTGGCCTTGGCGGCCTTGCGGCGGCGGCGCTGGCGCTTCTGCGCCACGTAACGCTTTTCATTTGCCATCCATTCTCCTCCGGAAAATAAGCCACCAACGATTGTAGCGGAGAAGGCAACGGATGCAAGCTCCGCTGTGATTTTACGCCGTAATTCCTCTAGCATACTTGGAGCGCGATTCGAGCGAGGCCGGGAGACGACCGAGGCGATGGGAACGACCGTAATACACGCGAGCCGGATTCTGACGCCGGAAGAAGAGATCAGCGACGGCGTGATTGTCGTCGAGGAAAGCCGCATCGCGGCGCTGGGGCACCGCGACGAAATGCGCTTGCCGGCTGGCGCAACCGATTTCGTTGCCGCTGGCATGACCGTCGTTCCGGGATTCGTCGACATCCACATTCATGGCGCGGGTGGCCACGACGTGATGGAAGGAACTGCGCGCGCTCTCGATCGCATCACGTCCACGGTCGCGCGCTCCGGGACCACTTCGATGGTTGCGACGACCGTCACCGCGCCCATCGAGGACACCATCAAGAGCCTCGAGGGAATTGCGCGATACATTCGCAGCCACGAGCAATCGGAAGCGGTTTCAGAGAATGCCAAGCTCGCCGCCGAAATCGTCGGCATTCATCTCGAAGGTCCGTTCATCAGCAAAGCGCGCCGCGGAGTACATCCTTCGGATGCGCTCGCCAAACCGTCGGTTGAAACTTTGGAAAAGCTTTTGAAAGCCGCGGGTGGCCTCGTTCGGATCGTGACGATCGCGCCCGAGCTGCCCGGTGCGATGGACTTGATCGCCGCCGCCGTTGCGGCCAAACTCGTGGTCGCGATGGGGCACACGGACGCCGATTACGATCAGGCGCGCGCGGCGATCCACGCGGGCGCGCGCCACGCCGTCCATATGTACAACGCCATGCGGCCATTCACGCACCGCGATCCCGGAATCGTGGGAGCCATCCTGACCGATCCGGAGGTCACCGCCGAAATAATCGCCGACCTCGTTCACGTGGCGGGGCCTGCGATTCAGGTGCTGATCGGGTCGAAGGGATTCGACACCGTTCTCGCCGTCAGCGACGGCATTGCCGCCACTGGAATGCCCGATGGCAACTACCGGCTCGGAAATTTTGAAGTCAGCGTGAAAGAGGGCATTGCGCGGAATTCCGAAGGGAAGCTGGCTGGCAGCACGCTTACTCTCGATCGCGCGCTGCGGAATCTGGTCGCGCTTGGCGTGCCTTTTACGGACGCCGTGCGAATGGTCACAGTGCTTCCCGCGCGGCGGCTGGGCCTGGCAGGCAAGAAAGGGATTATCGCCGTGGGAGCGGACGCCGATCTTGTCGCGTTGACGGCGGACTTGCGCGTTGCCGCAGTAATGACGCGCGGCGCGGGCCTCGCCTAGGAAACTCAACTAGATGATTTGACTGGCAGTGCCTTCAGGAGTTCAGCGGGATCTTCAGTTCTTCCGCGAGCTGGTAGGGATCGAACGGGCTGCATGCGAAATAGCGGCCTTCGACTTCGATCGTGGGAACTTTGCGGCGTCCATTGTTCACGCGCAACACAAGCTCCTCCGCATCAGGTGTCTCGTCGATATTCACTTCTCGGAATTCGACGCCGCGCTGCCGCAAGAAATTCTTGACCCGGCGGCAATCCCCGCACCACGGCGACCCATAAACTGTGACGGTTTCACTCATTATGCTTGCCCTAATCCTCATATTAATTCGATGCGAAGGGAATCGGTTGGATTCGGGCCTGAAGCGAGATGGTAATAGCGATCAGCGAGGCTTGCTTCCACGTCACTTGCGCGTGATGCCAGTCGTAGCGCCATACTTTTCCGCAACCTGCATCCGCACGAGGGCGCGCTCGGTCGCAAGCCTCTCCTGGTGCCACTGCTCGGTTCCCACGCCGGCCTTGGCGAGTTCCGCTTGCGCGCGTTCGTGGGCGGCGCGCGAGCGCTCGACGTCGATTTCCTCGGCGCGCTCGGAGATTTCGGCCAGCACGATCACGCGGTCGGGCAGAATTTCGGCGTAGCCGTGGATCACGGTGAGGTAGCGGCTCTCGGAGCCCTTGCGATACGCCAGAATTCCGATGCCGAGTTCCGTGATCAGCGGAGCGTGGCCCGGCAGAACGCCGAGATATCCCTCTTTGCCGGGAATCTCGATCGCCTGCACGGTTTCCTGCAGGACGAACCGCTGCGGCGTGACGACTTGAAGTTCGATTGCTTCGGGTTGCATTCGTTTGTCCGCGATTCGGCGCCGGGCGACTACGCCACGGCCGCCATCTTCTCCGCTTTTTCGCGCGCCTCTTCGATCGTGCCCACCATGTAAAACGCCTGCTCGGGCAGCTCGTCGTGCTTGCCTTCGACGATTTCCTTGAAGCCCCGAATCGTATCTTCGACCTTCACGTACGTGCCTTTGAGACCGCTGAACTGCTCGGCCACGAAGAACGGCTGCGAAAGGAATCGTTCCAGCCTGCGCGCGCGCCCGACCACCTGCTTGTCGTCGTCGGAAAGTTCTTCGATTCCGAGGATGGCGATGATGTCCTGCAACTCCTTGTAGCGCTGCAGCACGCCCTTCACTGCGCGGGCCACGGAATAGTGCTCCTGTCCGAGGATGCGCGGGTCGAGAATGCGCGAAAAGCTCGCCAACGGATCGACGGCGGGATAGATGCCGCGCTCGACAATTTGGCGGCTGAGGTTCGTCGTCGCATCGAGGTGCGTGAAGGTGGCGGCGGGAGCCGGATCGGTGTAGTCGTCGGCCGGAACGTAGATGGCCTGCACCGAAGTAATCGAACCATTCTTGGTGGAGGTGATGCGCTCCTGAAGCTCTCCGATTTCGGTATTGAGGTTTGGCTGATAACCCACGGCGGAAGGCATGCGGCCCAGCAGCGCCGATACTTCCGATCCCGCCTGCACGAACCGGAAAATATTGTCGATGAAAAGCAGCACGTCGAGTTTCTCTTCGTCCCGGAAATATTCCGCCACGGTGAGGCCCGTCAAACCGACGCGCAGGCGCGCGCCGGGCGGCTCCGTCATCTGGCCGTACACGAGCGCGCAGCGTGACTTTTCGGAATTACCCGGCTCGATGACGCCTGACTCTTGGAACTCGAGCCAGAGGTCGTTGCCTTCGCGCGTGCGCTCGCCCACGCCGGCGAAAACCGAAACGCCGCCGTGCTTCATGGCGACGTTGTGGATCAGCTCCTGAATCAGCACGGTCTTTCCAACGCCCGCGCCGCCGAACAATCCGATCTTTCCGCCCTTGAGGTACGGCTCGATGAGGTCCACGACCTTGATGCCGGTCTCGAACATTTCGAGATTAGTGGACTGGTCCAGCAGCGACGGCGCCGGACGGTGAATCGGGTAGCGCTTTTCGTACTTCACGGGACCGAGGTTGTCCACCGGCTCGCCGAGCACGTTCATCACGCGGCCGAGCGTGCCGCGGCCCACCGGCACGGAGATCGGCTCGCCGAGGTCTTCCGCCTTCATCCCGCGCACCAGGCCTTCGCTCGGCTTCATCGCGACGGAGCGGACGCGGCCCTCGCCGAGGTGCTGCTGGACTTCGACGATGAGGTCGATCGGATCGGGAACGTCAAATCCTTCGCTGGTGATGCGCACGGCGCTGTGAATCTTAGGCAGGTGCCCTTCGGCAAACTGCACATCCACGACCGGGCCAATCACTTCGACCACGCGGCCGATTTTTGTCTTGTCTGTTGCCATTTCAGCTCCCTCTAGAACCCGTGACTTGTGACTCGTGATTCGTGACTTGTGAAAACCTACGTTGCCCCGGCTCGCGCCTTCAAAGATCGCCCGAGCGCGTTGATCAATTGGCCAACCGAATCGCACATCGCTGATGCCTGGTCGAAATCCGGCTTGCCGATATACTTGAGATCGCGGCTGGGAATCAAAAAATAACGCGTCTCTTCCATCTCTCCCGCGGCAATCTGCAGGGACCGCAGCAACTCGCGCGTAGTCCGCCTGCCAAAGCCCTCGGCAATATTAGCCGCCACCGACGCCGATGCTCTTCGCAACTGAGATGTGATGCCAAACATCTCGGACCGTGGAAAGACGGCCGTTAATTTGTATACCGCCAAACACAACTCGTGCGACCTCTGCCAAACCGTCAACTCGGTGAAGCTCTTGATTTTCACGAGTCACGAATCACAAATCACGAGTTACGATGTTGCCGACGCCGCGCCGCTCACAATCTCGATCAATTCCTTGGTGATGCCGGCCTGGCGAATCTTGTTCATCTCCAGAGTCAACTTGTCGATCAGCTCGGACGCATTGCGCGTGGCTGAATCCATCGCCGTCATGCGCGCGGCCCACTCGGCCGCGGATGATTCGAGCAGGATGCGGTACACCTCGGATTCGAGATAGCGCGGCAGCAGCCCACTGAATATCTCGCCGACCGGTTCTTCGTAAATGTAGTCGACGTACGACTCACCGCTCGCAGCCCGATCGTGCGGCAGCGCTTCTTCATGCGCCGCCGTGCCCGTGCGGAACGTCTGCGCCGCCTCTGTTGTCAGCACGGATGGGTCGATCGGAAGCAGCTTCTCGGTGAGCAGATTTTGCACCAGCACGTTCTTGAATTCGTGGTAAACGACGTAAACGGCGTCCACCTCGCTCGATTCGTAGAGCTTCCCGATCTGCGCTGCGATTTCCTTCGCATGAGAGAATTGCACGTTGCCGGAGATGTTCAGATACTCCCCGGCGAAATGCCAGCCACCCTGCTTGAGCGCGTTGCGCCCTTTCTTTCCGATCGCGATCACCTGGCTCTTGTTCGAGCCTTTCCCGCGGAGAAAGGCGGTTGCTCTGCGAAGTACGTTCGAATTGAACGCGCCGCAAAGCGTCCGGTCGCCGGTGAGGACGACCACGAGGACGCGCTCCTCCGGCCGCCGTTCAAGCAGCGGGTGCGCCGTCGACTCGATGCGGGCCGCCGCCGAGCGCAGCACGCGCAGAATCTCGTGTGCGTAGGGTCGCGCGGCGAACACGCCCTCTTGGGAGCGGCGCAGCTTTGCCGCGGCGACAAATTTCATCGCGCGCGTGATCTGCTGCGTGCTCTTCACCGAGCGAATGCGTCGCCGAAAATCGAGAAGTGTGGCCATCGATCGTCAGTCGTTACTTTGCCGCGGCGGCGGATGCGCCGGCCTTGAAACGCTCCTTAAATGCGTCGAGCGCCTTGAGCATCTCCGCGCGCAACGTATCGTCGATCGCCTTTTTCTCGCGCAGAGTCTTCAGCACGCCGCCATAGTTCGTTTCGACAAAGGGAAACAGCTCTTGCTCGAACCGCCGCGTTTCCGGAACTGCGAGATCGTCGAGATACTTGTTAGCGCCCGCGAAGATAATCAGCACCTGCTTTTCTACTGGCAGCGGCTGATACTGGTCCTGCTTCAGAATCTCGACCAGGCGCTGGCCACGCGAAATCTGCGCTTGGGTCGCCTTATCGAGTTGCTCGGTGCCGAATTGCGCGAACGCCGCGAGGTCGCGGTATTGCGCCATATCGAGTCGCAGCGAGCCTGCCACCTGCCGCATGGCCTTGATCTGCGCGTTGCCGCCGACGCGGCTCACCGAGATGCCAGCGTTGATGGCCGGGCGGATGCCCGCATTGAAAAGGTCCGCTTCGAGGTAAATCTGCCCGTCCGTGATGGAGATGACGTTCGTCGGAATGTAGGCCGAGACGTCGCCCGCCTGTGTTTCGATCACCGGCAGCGCGGTCAATGAGCCTGCTCCGAGCTTGTCATTGAGCTTTGCCGCGCGCTCGAGAAGCCGCGAGTGCAGGAAGAAAACGTCGCCGGGGAAAGCCTCGCGGCCCGGTGGCCGCCGCAGCAGCAGCGAGATTTCGCGGTAGGACTGCGCGTGCTTCGAAAGATCGTCGTAAAAGCAGATGGCGTGCCGTTTCGAGTCGCGGAAAAATTCGCCCATCGCCGCGGCAGCGAACGGCGCGATGTACTGCATCGTGGCGGGCTCTGTGGCGGACGCCGCGACGACGATGCTGTAGTCCATGGCGCCGTAATCGGTGAGAGTCTTCACGACCTGTGCGATCGTCGAGCGCTTCTGCCCGATCGCGCAGTAGATGCAGATGACGTCCCCGCCCTTCTGATTCAGGATCGTGTCCAGGATGATCGCGGTCTTGCCCGTCTGGCGGTCGCCGATGATCAATTCGCGCTGGCCGCGGCCGATCGGAATCATCGAGTCGATGGCCTTGATGCCGGTTTGCAGAGGCTCGCGCACCGGCTGGCGGTCCACGACGCCCGGCGCGATGCGCTCGATGGGGTTGCGCTGATCAGATTGAACCGGGCCCTTGCCGTCGAGCGGCTGGCCGAGAGGGTCGACCACGCGCCCGATGAGCGCGTCGCCGACCGGCACGGACATGATTTTGTTCGTGCGTTTTACCGTGTCGCCTTCGCGAATCTGGGTGTAATCGCCGAGCAGCACGGTGCCGACCTGATCCTCTTCGAGGTTGAGCGCGATGCCGAAAACGCCGTGCGGGAATTCGAGCATCTCGCCCGCCATGCAGCGGTCCAGGCCATGAACGCGCGCGATGCCGTCTCCCACGGAGATGACCGAGCCGACCTCCTCCACCGCAACCGTCTGCTGATAGTTTTCGATCTGCTCGCGCAGAATCTTTGTAATCTCGTCCGCTTTGATGTTCGCCATTCCTGGCTCCTATTCTGCTTCGAGCTGCTCGCGCAGCCGGGTCAATTGCTCGCGCACCGAGCCGTCATAGACGGTCGAGCCTACGCGCACCACTGCGCCGCCCACGAGCGACCGGTCCTCGCGAAAGCGTGCTTCGATCTTTTTGCCGGTGCGGTGTTCGAGCGCCGCGGTCAATTGCTGCCGCTCTCCGGCGTTCAATTCTCGCGCCGAAGTCACTTCCGCTTCCGCGACGCCGAGCCGGGCGTTCAGCTCGGACTCGAACGCCGGCCGGATCTCGCGAAGCATTTCCGTCCGGCGGTGATCCACGAGCAGGTACACGAAATTCCGCACCGCAGGTGTCAAATCCATTCGCTCGGCAAGTTTTTCGATCACGTTGTGCTTGGAGTCATGCGCAACCGCGGGGCTTTCCAGCAAATTCCGCAGATCGGCTGCGGAAAGAAACGCGTCGACGAATGACGCAAGATCGCCCTTCACGCGGTCCGCGCTCTTCTGCTCCAGCGCGACGTCCGCCAGCGCCGCTGCATAACGCGTCACGACCGCGCCGGTCAATTTGTGCTCCCTTCAAGCTCGGCCACAAACGCGGTGAAAAGCCCGGATTCCGATGTGGGCGTCAGTTTGTCGCGCAGCAGCACTTCGGCGCGTTCGACGGCGGACTGAGCGGCCAGCGCCTTCAGCTCGATGCGCGCGGCGCGTTCCGCAGCGGCGATTTCGGCCTGCGCGGCGCGCTCGATCGTGGCCGCTTCCGCACGGGCTAGATCGCGGACGCGCACCGCTTCGGCTTCCGCCGCACGCTTCGCTTCCTCGCGCAACACCGCGACATCCTGCTCAATGCCCGCAAGCTTTGCCTGCACCGCGCGGCGCTGTTGCTCGGCGGCTTCGCGCGCGCGCGTGCCCTCGGCAATCTGTTCGGAAATTTGTTCGGTGCGGCTGCGGAAACTTGGTGCGGCTTTGCGCAGAGCGTAGACAATTAGGCCCAGAACGATCGCGAAATTGATCCAGCGGAATACCCAGCCGACATTCGAATCGGCGGGCGACGGCTGGCTTTCTTGCGCCAGGGCAGGCGTGGCCATCAGAAGAAAAAGCAGGCCGAAAAACCCAATGTGCCGCCCGAGAAGTCGGACGCCGCGCGTCATCTGGCCGCTCCTCCGCGCAACGAGGAGGGCTTTTCGAGAATCATCCGGGCGATTTCGCTGGCGAGGGCGGGTGTTTGAAGTTCCACCTCGGCGCGGGCCGACTCGAGATCGGCCGCAATTCTCCGCTTCGCGGCGGTTACGTCTTCCAGCGCGCGGGCGCGCATCGATTTGAGCAGTTTGGCGCGACTGTCCAGAGCAGCCTGCCGCGCCGCTTCCTGCTCGCCGTAAATTTCCGCGCGGGCCTTTCGCAGCGCCTCGTTGTAGGAGTCCAGTTCCTGCTTGGCGGCCGCCTCGACGGCTGCGGCTTCCGCGCGTGCGCCGGCGATGCGCGCGTCGCGCTCCGCCATCGCCTTTTGAATCGGCCCGAAAAAAGCCCACCGAAGGAAGAAATAGAATAGGAGGACGACGACGATCGTGGGCACAGCTTCGAGAAACAACTCGCCGATGCTATGGAGTATTTCCATCCGAACGAATGAGTGCTGCTACAGCGCTCCTACCTATATTTTACGATTCCCGGCGCCCTGCGTGAGCGGCCGGTACGGGATCAACGGATAAAATTAAGGCGAGAAATTATCGCATCGCCTCCGCCGCGCGTCAAATCTTTTGGCGGAATGTCATGGTCAGCTCAATTCACTCGGCGACTCTTATAAAGTCGGGCTTGACCCATATAGAGTGGGTAGTTCCGTCCTCCGCCCGAAATTCGAGCTCAGCCCGTCCATCCTCGTCATATTCGTTTAGGAGAATGGGTTTACCGACTATCTCGGAAATCGCCCGCTGGTCGTCGAGCGGCAAATCGTCCAACAGCCCCGGCGGCACTTTCGTGAGCACCACTTTGTCACCCGGCTTGGGCCGCATGTCTCTCGAGGGTGTCATATCGACGCACTCCGAGCACCAGAGCCAACCTCCGCGAGAAGGTCTGTCAGTTTGGCCCGATCGGCAATAGGCGGGTAGCACGTCGTTTCGACGCAGACGTATGCCTGCGGTGCGGCCGCATCAAGGTGGGGCAGCGTTTCACGGAGCGCGGCTGGGAGAGCGGCCGAAACCAGCTGCTCCGGTGTGACCCGCATCACAACCTTCCCGAAGCGGTAGATTTCGTGCGCGGCCTTCTCGAGTTCCGCCGGCTTTGGGTCGCCCGCCGCTCCGGTGATCACCACTTGCAGCGAGTGGCGCGCATGAAGCAGAGCCGCGAGGGCGTAGGTCCCGGCGAAGATGCCGTATTGTGGGATCAGCCCGGCGAATGCCTCGAGCGTCTTTTCCGCCCAGTCGTGATACGCGCGCTCGCCCGTGAACCCGTATAGCCGGTCGAGCACGATCGCGGCCGCCGAATTCGCGCCCGGCGTGGGCGAATCCTGGAGCGGCTTGCGGCGGATTTCGAGCCCGCCCATCGGCGGCGCGTCCTTCGCGCGATCGAAGAAGCCGCCGCCCTCGGGATCGCCGAAGCGCTCGACCGCGACGCGCATCGCGCGCTCGGCGATGTCAAAATAGCGCCGGTCGAGCGTCGTCTCATACGCATCGAGCAGCGCTGCGGCGGCAAAAATCTGATCGTCGAGCGAGCCTTCGAGGCGCGGCCCGCCCACGCGGTGCAGAAAGCCCTTCGATTCATCCCACGCTTCCGCGAGGATGCGGTCGAGCGTCTTCAGCGCGAATTCGCGGCAATCGGCGCGGCCGAGCACGCGCGCGGCTTCGAGATAGGCGGATACGAACATCGCGTTCCAGCCGACGTAAAGCGTTTCGTCCACGGTCGGCGTAGGCCGGCGCTCGCGCCGCGCGGTGAGAAGCTTCCCCTTGGCGCGCGCGAGGAGCAGCGTGGCTTCGTCCTCGCTCAACTTCAATTTGTGGCAGATGCCTTCGATCGTCTCGGCGATCCAGAGCACATTCTTCTCGGGATTGTGATGCATCTCGCCTTGCGGGCCGACGTCGTAATACAGCTCCGCAACGCCCGCTTCTTCCGTCGACAACGCGGCGCGCAGCTCCTGCTGCGTCCAGGTGAAATAATCGCCGTCATCGTCGAGCGTCTGGTCGGCGTCCTGGCTGGCGTAGAATCCGCCGCGCTGCTGATCCGAGAGCACCTCGCCCACCCACGCGATCAGCCCCTCCGCAACAAGACGGTAGGGCGGGAGGCGCAGCGACTGGTATCCGTGGAGATAATTCTTCAGCAGCTCGGAATTGTCGTACGACATTTTCTCGAAATGCGGCACGCACCAGCGCTCGTCCACCGAATAGCGATGGAATCCGCCGCCGATCTGATCGTGAAAGCCACCCCCGGCCATTCCGTTCAATGTTTTTTCTGCGACGGATTGCAGTTTCGCGCCGTCCGGCGATTTTGCGCGCTCGAGCAGCAAGTCGATGACCGAAGAGTGCGGGAATTTCGGCGCGTGGCCGAAGCCCCCGTGCGTCGCGTCGAAACGGCCGAGCGCCGATTCGATCACGGCGTCAATCACGCGCGCATCGAACGCGCCGCGTGCGCCATGAAAGATTTCCGCCTTGGCGACGGCCTCTTCGAGCGCGTGCGCGGAACTATCCACTTCGGCGCGCTTCGTTTTGAACGCTTCGGCGATCGCCAGCAGGATGCGCTTGAAACCGGGCCGGCCCATCGCGTCTTCGGGAGGGAAGTACGTCCCGCCGAAGAAGGGCTTTCCCTCCGGCGTGAGAAACGCCGTGAGCGGCCAGCCACCCTGCCCGGAAATCGCGCTGACGGCCGATTGGTAGCGCGCGTCCACGTCGGGACGCTCGTCGCGGTCGACTTTCACGGGAATATACAACCGGTTGATCATGGCCGCGATCTCGGGATTTTCGTAGCTCTCGCGGTCGATCACGTGGCACCAGTGGCACCAGACCGCGCCGATATCGAGCAGCACGGGCTTTTCCTCGGCGCGCGCTTTCGCGAATGCTTCCTCGCCCCATTCGTGCCAGTCGATGGGCTGGTGCGCGGCCGAGCGCAGATATGGGCTCGCGGAATTTTTCAGCCGGTTCTCAGGTGTCTGAGTCATCGCTCGCCAATCACAGTATCAGGATTGCACGGAAATGAAAGAACAGGAATCGGACTCTCCCGTCACGCCAACTCGTTTCGGAATTCAATATAATTGCTGCGTTTAACGCCCTGAGCTATTCTCCTTTTGTTAAATGTAGCGTGGGCGCGCTGGATGCCATCGGGAACCTGAATTGATAGGAGTACACGATTATGGTGCGAACGATTCCCATGCTCGCCATCTCAGTGATTGCTTCAGGTGCTCTCGCAGCGGCCCAGCCGGCTCCGCAATCCGCCATGCCGTCGGATGCTGAGATTCGGCAAATACTCGTCGATCGGATCGACGTCCAACAACAGAGTGTCGGCATCGTCGTGGGCGTCATCGGGCCGGACGGGCGCCGCGTGGTTGCGTACAGGCATCTGGAGAAAGGCGATCCGCGTCCACTCAACGGCGATACGATCTTCGAGATCGGCTCGGCAACAAAAGTGTTTACGTCGTTGCTGCTGGCCGACATGGTGCAGCGCAGCGACGTCGCATTGGACGATCCTGTAGCAAAATTCTTGCCTCCGGGCGTCAAAATGCCCGAGCGTAACGGGCGCTCGATCACACTCATCGACTTAGCGACCCACACCTCCGGCCTGCCGCGCTTGCCGGCGAACTTGATGCCGAAGGATCCGGCCAATCCTTACGCGGATTATTCGGTCGAGCAGCTCTATCAATTCCTTTCGACCTACCAACTGACACGAGACATCGGCTCGCAATACGAGTACTCGAATCTCGGGGGTGGACTGCTCGGTCACGTGCTGGCGCGGCGCGCCGGGATGGATTACGAGGCGCTGGTGCGGTCTCGCATCTGCGATCCCCTGGGCATGAACAGTACGCGGATCACGCTGACACCCGAAATGAAAGCGCGGCTCGCAGCAGGGCACAACGCCGCGCTGCAATCGGTCGAAAACTGGGACTCTCCGACGCTTGCCGGAGCCGGCGCCCTCCGATCCAGTGCGAACGACCTGCTGACTTTCCTGGCGGCGAATCTTGGTTACACAAAGTCGCCGCTCGCCCCAGCGATGGCTGCAATGCTGAAGGTGCGCCGACCCACCGGCCAACCGGGGTTAGAAATCGCTCTTGGCTGGCACATCTTGACGACTAATGGCAAAGAGATTGTGTGGCACAACGGCGGCACAGGCGGCTACCGTACCTTCATGGGCTTTGACCCGAGGAGCAGGATCGGCGTGGTCGTCCTATCCAACGCGGAAACGGCTGCGGGCGTTGATGACATTGGGCGGCACCTGCTCGACACGAGCGTCCCGCTGACGAAGCCGCCGAGTGACGCGCCGAAGCCGAAGGAGCACAAAGAAGTCACCGTCGACACCAAGCTATTCGACGGCTATGTTGGCCGCTACCAATTCGCCCCGAACATCATCCTGACCGTTATGCGGGATGGCGATCACCTGTTCGCGCAATTGACCGGACAGCCGAAGGCCGAGATTTTTCCGGAGGGGGAACGCGACTATTTCTACAAGGTCGTCGATGCCCAGATCACGTTTGTCACCGACAGTCAGGGCCGTGCGGCCGAACTCATCCTGCACCAGAACGGCTTTGACCAGCATGCAAAGCGGTTCGAAGGCGAGGCTCCGCAGCCCAAGGAGCACAAGGAAGTGACCGTCGATCCGAAGCTATTCGACGGCTACGTCGGAAGTTACCAACTGGCTCCAAACTTCGTTATGGCCATCACGCGGGACGGGGATCATTTGTTCGTGCAAGCGACGGGACAGCCGAAACTTGAGATATTCCCCGAAAGCGACCGCGACTATTTCCTCAAGGTCGTCGACGCGCAGATCACATTCGTCACGGGCAGCCAAGGCCAGGCGACGGAACTGATCCTGCACCAAAACGGACTAGACCAGCACGCAAAGCGTGTCGAGTAGCTGGTCAGCTATCTGGCTCCCGCGCGGCAGAATTGGGCTTTCATGGTAAATTCGCGCATATGATCCAGATTTTGCGCCGCCTCCGAGCTGCGACAGTCATCCTCTTCACCGCTGTGATTATTCTTTGTCCCCAGCGACTGCGGGCGCAGGCGCAGCAGCCCGCGTGGACAAGCGAGGAAAGGCCGATCTACGAGCAGATCCGCCACCTGCGAGATTTGCCGGATGACGTGAGGGCGGAGACGACCAAGCAACTTGCCCTTCAAATCCGGCAACTGCCGGTTGCGCCGAACAAACTGCGTCTCGCGAACGCCCTCGCGAACTTATCGACCGAGGGAGACTTCGGCCACGATACCTTGCAGGAGGTGGCGACGACTCTGGCGGGCGCGCTGCGCGAGGCGCCCGTCGCGCAGGACAAAGGCCGGCCCGCCGCGCCCTACGTCGAGCTCGCTGAGCTGGTGCGTTACGAGCATGTGCAAGCGTCACTGGACGACCCGCAATTCGCGGCCGCGACGGCCAAGCTCGAAGCGGACGACGCACGCCGACAGAACGCCAATTTCACGCTCACGGACATGCAGGGGAAGCAATGGTCGCTGACGGAATTGCGCGGCAAGGTCGTCCTGGTGAACTTCTGGGCCACATGGTGTCCGCCCTGCCGCAAGGAAATGCCCGATCTCGATTCGCTTTACCAGCGCTTCAAGGACCGAGGCTTTGTAGTCCTCGCGCTTTCTGACGAAGACGCCGGCAAGGTGAAGCCGTTCATCGCCGAGCGAAATATCAGCTATCCCGTCCTGCTCGACCCGGGCGACAAAGTGAAGGATCTTTTCCAGGTGAATGGAATTCCCGAGAGCTTCGTCTATGACCGCGGCGGCAGGCTGGTGGCGCAGTCGATCGACATGCGCACGCAGAGACAATTCTTGGAAATGTTGGGTAAGGCGGGGCTTCAGTAGAAGCGCGAAGTTGACGCATTCGCCAATGGAAAGCCCCGGTTCCACTCCGGCACACCGCATTTGACGCTATTCTTCCGTAAGATATGGCTGCCTCGTGGACTTACCTCGTCGGCCCCATCTATACGCTGCTGCCGCCTCGATGGCGCGCGACGCGGCATCACGGCTCCGCGCAATCTCTCGCGCAAGCCGCTCTGATTTCCGGCTTCGCTGAATCGCTGCTGTCTCTCGCCGTCGTGCGTTTCTGGTGCTTGAGTTTCTTCGGGCTGCTCAGCGATAAATACGCGTACTACTTTCTCAATTCCAAGGCTGGAAGCGTGTTCTCGTGGGAGACGGTGACGCAGGCGGGCTTCATCACTTTTGCGTCGCACCCGCTCACGTGGTTCATCTTGTATTTCGCCGTGGAGGGAGTTGTGCGGGCGACCGCGGCGCTGGTGACCGGCGAAGTCTGCGGAACGCTCCCGCTCTACGCGATTGACGGTGCAATCTACATGGCCGGGCGGCTGCGCAAGCCGTCTGAGCTGGATCTCGTCCCCGACGAAGTCGCCGCCGGAAAAAGCGAGGGCGAGCTAAAGATCTCATCCTGCCGGAAGCGGCCGGACTGGAAGTATCCGTTTACGATCCGTTACGGAGGGGCATTCTTTCAGGTGATCGGCGAAAACTACATCGGCAGAGGCCCGCGGCCTTACGTCTATTCGCTGCGCCGCCTTCCGATGGGAGAGATTGCGCGCGGCCTGAAAGAATACGATCCTCGAGACGTCCTGACTCCGGTGTTTCGCGTCGAGCGCCTCGGCTGACGCTACTGAACGGGATTGTTGTACCCCGCATCGCGCGGATCGATCGGTTTCCTGCCTGAAAAGCCCTCGTCCTGGCGGTGGTAAAAGCGGATGCGGTCCTCGCCGAGCTTCCAGCAGAGGTAGACTTCCTCGCCGTTGATCCGCGCGGGGAAATCGAGCAGGCCGACTTCGAGATCCTTCACGATGCAGCCAGTCGAATGAATGCGTTCGAGCGCGGAGCGGACGGCTTCTTCGAGTCGATTGCGTTCGACGCGCACGTTTGCAGTCTCCTCGTAGGAAACCTGCAAGCCGCCAGAGCGCTGGATGCGCTCCTGAATTGCTTCGAGTTGCGCGTCGAGCTCGGCCAGCTTGCGGCGCGACTCGATCGTTTCGATCAGGATCGGCTCGATCTGGGTGCGCAGCTTTTCCGCCTCGCGCAGGGAAAAAATTTTGGATTCCTCATCCGCCATGTGGGCAGGCTCCGAAGTGGTACCGGGACAGGATCAACCGCCGATCGAAACCATCGTGCGCGAGGGCGGCACGAAACCAGGCTCGTTGATGCGGTGCCCCTTCTCTTTCTGCGAGACGATGGCCAGTATTTCGTCGCCGATTTCGCGGTCGCTCGCGCCGCCGCGCAGCAGGAACCGCAGATCGTGGTCTTCTTTGCTGAAGAGGCACGTCCGGAGTTTACCGTCGGCCGTCATCCGTATGCGCGAACAGAATCCGCAAAACGGCTGCGAGACCGGAGAGATGAGTCCGATTTCGCCGCGTCCATCGGCGAAGCGGAACTTGCGCGCCGTCTCGCTGCGCTCGTGCACGACGGGAACGAGCGGCCAGAGCGCCGAAATTCGCCGGTGGACCTCCGCGCCGGTGACCACCATATCGCGCGTCCATGAGCGGTCCGCGTCGAGCGGCATGAACTCGATGAAGCGCATGATCAGGTCGCGCTCGCGCGCGAATTCCGCGAACGCCTCGACCTCGTCGTCGTTCACGCCGCGAACGAGCACCGCGTTCACCTTCACGGGGCGCAGCCGCGAAGCCTGCGCCGCGTCGATTCCTGCGATCACCTGATCGAACGTTTTCGTGCGCGTGATGCGCTCGAATTTTTCGCGGTTGAGCGAATCGAGGCTGATGTTGATGCGGTCCATGCCCGCGTCGACCAGCCGGCCGCAGCGCTCCGAGAGCAACTGGCCGTTGGTCGTCATCGAGAGATCGTGCACGCCGAGCGCCTTCAGCCGCGCGATGAAGGCCTCGACGCCCGGCCGGACCATCGGCTCGCCGCCCGTCACGCGCACTTTGCGAATGCCCATACCGACGAGAATTCGCACCAGCCGCTCGTATTCGTCCCACGTGAGCAATTCGTTCGAGGGCATGTGCGTTTCCGGGTTGGCCGACCGGCAATAGACGCAGCGGAAATTGCAGCGGTCCGTCACTGAAACGCGCAGGTCGGTGATTTGCCGGCCGAATTTGTCCGTGAGTGGCATTCCGTCCTTCAGATGTCGAAGCAGCTCCGATGCAGCCACAAAACAAAAAGCCCAAATCCACGTTTGGACTTGGGCTACACGTCTGACGCTTTTCCTGCGCGCCGGACATTCCCCTTTCCAAACACGGGAGGCCCGAGCGTTTCCGCCCGAACCCTCAACCCCTGAACTTAGGGGCATCGCCTCCGCGGCCATGGGATTTCTCTCCGTCAGGCACGGGAGGTCGGAGAACTCGATTCGGATTCTATCCCTCGCTGCCGTACGAAGCAAATCGCATGGCAGCGACGGAAATAGCTGATTCAGAACGACATGTTGATGTAACTAGAGGCGAGATGCGAAGCGGTCTACGCGCGGCCGCGGCTGAGGTTGCGAATCTCTTTGCGGTAATCGGGGGCGTAAATTTCGACCGTGCGGCACATCTCGTACAGGCGGGAGCGGATTCTCTTGCCGACACGCTCCGTGAGCGAATCCTCAACTGTGGGCGCGCGCACACCCGCAATACGCGGACTCGCGCCCGCGGACGCAGGGTTCGCCGCGGCATCGGAATCCAGGAAATTCGTCGTCAGAATCGTGACGCGCTTCTCGTTGTATCGCGTGTTCAGAATGTGCCCGACGGTCTCAAGCGCCCAGAGTGAGGGCTTGCTCGACCCGATGTCATCAAGCACCAGGATCTCCGCCTTCAGCACTGGCTCGAGCACGCTCATTTCGGTGGACTGGCTCTCGGAGTTGTAGCTATCTTGGATTTGCTTGAGCAGCTCGCGGTAGTCGTAGAAAAGTCCGCTGTGCCCGCGCAGCACGATTTCTTTCAGCGCAGCCACCGCGAGATGCGTCTTCCCCACGCCGCACGGGCCCATCAGCAGCAGGCCGTTCTCGTTCTGCATTTCGCGCACGGGAGAAAACTCCTGCGCGAAGCGTTGCACGATGAGCTTGGCCTGCGCGAGGCTGCGATTCCACGAACCGAGCTGCTCGCGCGACGCGCTCTCAATCTCGTTGTCCGTCTCGTAGTTGTCGAAATCGCAGTGGCGATAACGCTCCGGCACGCGCGCTTTCGCTAGCACTCGATCGGTGCGGTCGCCCGCGGTGCAATCGCACGGCACGGCCCACACCATCTTCGGCTCGCCCGCGGCCGAGCCACTCTTATCGGCAGCCAGCGCCTGCGCGCCCTCGGCCGTCCGCTCGACGACCTTCCACCCACTGCCCTGGCAAATGAGACAATCCGCTCGCGCCATGACGCAAGCATACGTGCGCTGCGAGCGCCGCGCAAGCCGACGCCCGCTGTGCAAATTGCGATGACCTGTGGATTCTCAGAAATCGAAGAAGCGATGCAGAAGTCTACTTCTCGACGCGGATTGCGTGGCGCGGCATGGCGCGGACAATCGCGTGGTGCGTGCGCGGCTCATGATGCGACGCGAGAAAATCCCGCGCCACTTCGTTGCGAACGAATTTGGCGAACGCTTCCATCTCCGATTGCATCGCCGCCATTTTGTCGCGCATGTTGAGGATGATTTCGATTCCGGCGAGATTCACGCCCAGCTCGCGCGTCAGATTGAGGATCACTTCGAGCCGCTCGAGGTCCTCGTCCGTGTACAGCCGCGTATTGCCCTGCGAACGCGAAGGCTTCAGCAGCCCCACGCGTTCATAGAGACGCAGAGTCTGCGGATGGAGTTGATACAGTTCGGCGACGGCGCTGATCATGTAACCGGCTTTCGCTCGTTTTCTGGGCCGTTGTGCCATCGTCGTCTCCCTCTACGTCCTCACACGGTCGCGCGTGAAAAGATCTCCTTGCGCGGGTCTTCCTGATCGAGTTTGGCGAGGTCCTTCAGCAGATTGCGCACGCGTTCATCCTCGGGCTTCGGGACTACGACCTGCACTTCGACGATCTGGTCGCCGCGCTTTCCCACCTGTCGCGCGGATGGCGCGCCCTTTTCGCGGAGGCGAAGCCGCTTACCGCTGTTGGTCCCCGGCGGGATGCGGACCTGCGCGCGCCCGTCGATGGTCGGCACTTCAACCTTCGCACCGAGCGAGGCTTCGGTGACCGTCACCGGAACCACCGTGTAGAGATCGTCGCCGCGCCGCTCGAAAAATGGGTGCGGTTCGACCTTCATTACGATGTAGAGATCGCCCGGAGGCCCACCCAGCACGCCCGCGTTTCCGCGCCCGGCCACGCGCACGCGCGATCCGGTGTGCGCGCCGGGAGGAATTCGCACGTCGAGCGTATCGACGCGCTGCACGCGCCCTTCGCCGCCGCAGGTGCGGCAGATCGTGCGGAGCCGGCCGCTTCCGCCGCAGCGCGAGCATGTGACCTGAAAGCGCATCTTCCCGCTCACTTGCTGCACCTGGCCGGAGCCGCCGCACGTCGGGCAAACTTTCTCGTCGCCCGGCGCGGCGCCCGTGCCGTGGCAGACGTTGCACGCGTCGAGCCGCGTGAAGCTCAGCTTCTTCACGGTGCCGTGCATCGCTTCCGCAAAGGTGATGTCGATCTGATATTCGAGGTCGGTGCCGGGCTCGCGCTCTTGCGCGGACTGCGCGGCCGTGGCTCCGCGAAAGAATTGGCTGAAAAGATCGCGGAAGTTGGTTCCCCCGCCCGCCGCGCCGGGCGCGCCGCCTCCGCCAAAATCGAAGCCGCCGAAATCGAAATGGATGTCTTCGGGAGACGCGCCGCCGTATCCCGCGCCGCCGCCGGGCGCGCCGCCTGCCCCGGGCGTGTTGAATCCGAACTGGTCGTACATCTGGCGTTTTTTCGTGTCCGAGAGGACTTCGTAGGCTTCCTGGACCTGCTTGAACTTTTCCTCGGAGGATTTGTCGCCGGGGTTGAGGTCTGGGTGATATTTGCGGGCAAGCTTTCGGTACGCCGCACGGATGTCTTTTACCGATGCCTTGCGCGCGACTCCCAGCAGTTCGTAGTAATCCGTTTTCGTTGTGGCTGGCATGGTGTGAGCACGTAGGGGCGGAATTCAATCCGCCCCCGCGCCTTATGCGTTCTTGTGCTTAGTTCGGCTTCTTCGACTCGTCCACGTCCACGAACTCGGCGTCGACTACCTCACCTTGTCCGTGTGCGGTTCCGGCACCGCCCGGTGCCGATGCGCCGTCGCCTCCCGGCGTTCCGGCAGCACCGCCCGCCGCGCCGGCACTCTGCTGCGCCTTGTACATTGCCTCGCCGATCTGGTGAAGCGCCTTGGTAAGGCTCTCGACCGCCGCATTCAGTTTGTCGAGACCGCCATCCGTCAGCGCGCGCCGAGCCTCTTCGATCGCCGCTTCGGCCGCCTTGACGTCTCCTTCGGCCAGCTTCTCGCGGTTTTCCTTGATCAGCTTTTCACCCTGATAGACGAGCGTGTCGAGCTTGTTGCGTGCCTCGACTTCCGACAGGCGCGCCTTGTCTTCCGAAGCGTGCGCATCGGCCTCTTTCTTCATCCGCTCGGCCTCTTCCTTACTCAAGCCGGTCGAAGCGGTGATGGTGATCTTCTGCTCCTTGTTCGTCGCCATGTCCTTCGCGGACACGTTGAGGATGCCGTTCGCGTCGATGTCAAACGTCACCTCGATTTGCGGCATCCCGCGCGGCGCGGGAGGAATCCCGATCAGATGGAATTTCCCGAGCGAGCGGTTGCCGCTGGCGACTGGCCGCTCCCCTTGCATCACGTGGATTTCGACCGACGTCTGGCTGTCCGCCGCCGTCGAAAAAGTTTCCGACTTGCGCGTCGGAATCGTGGTGTTGCGTGGGATCAGCACGGTCATCACGCCGCCGAGCGTTTCGACGCCGAGAGAGAGAGGCGTCACGTCGAGCAGCAGGATGTCCTTCACCTCGCCGCCGAGCACTCCGCCCTGAATCGCCGCGCCGACCGCGACCACTTCATCGGGGTTGACGCCCTTGTGGCCTTCGCGCCCGAACAGCTCCTTCACGAGCGCCTGAATCATGGGCATGCGGGTTTGTCCGCCGACGAGCACCACTTCGTTGATCTTGCTCGCGTCCACGCCCGCGTCCTTCATGCACAGCTTGCACGGCTCGACCGAGCGCCGGATGATGTCGCCCACCATCGTTTCGAGTTTCGATCGCGTGAGCTTCTTCACCAGGTGCTTCGGCCCGGTGGCGTCGGCTGTGATGAAGGGTAGGTTGATTTCGGTCTCCATCGTGGTCGAGAGCTCGATTTTGGCGCGCTCGGCTGCGTCCCGCAGACGTTGTAGCGCCATCTCGTTGCCCTTGCCGTGGAGATCGAGCCCTTCGTCCTTCTTGAACTCCTCGATCAGCCACTCGACGATGCGCTGGTCGAGGTTGTCGCCACCCAGGTGCGTGTCGCCGTTCGTGGCTTTCACTTCGATCACGCCTTCGCCGACTTCCAGGACCGAAATGTCAAATGTGCCGCCGCCAAAGTCGTACACGGCGATGGTTTCGTCCTTTTTCTTGTCGAGGCCGTACGCGAGCGCGGCGGCCGTCGGCTCGTTGATGATGCGCTTCACTTCCAGGCCGGCGATCTTTCCGGCATCCTTGGTTGCGGTGCGTTGCGCGTCGTTGAAATAGGCGGGCACCGTGATGACGGCTTCCGTGACCTTTTCGCCGAGGAAATCCTCCGCAGCGGTCTTCAGCTTCTGCAGGATCATCGCCGAGATTTCGGGCGGGCTGTACGGCTTCCCCTGCGCCATCGCCGCGACATGGTCGCCCTGAGCTACCACTTTATAGGGCACCATCTTCATCTCTTCGTTCACTTCGTCGTGGCGACGCCCCATAAATCGCTTGATCGAATAGATCGTATTCTCGGGATTGGTGATCGCCTGCCGCTTGGCCACCTGGCCCACCAGGCGCTCTCCGGTTTTGGTGATGCCGACGACCGACGGCGTCGTGCGCGCCCCTTCCTGGTTCGGGATGACGACCGGCTCGCCTCCCTGCATCACGGCTACGACCGAGTTGGTCGTGCCCAGATCAATGCCGATAATCTTGCTCATGGAATGTGCTCCTCTTGACGTCCGACTGGCTCAGGCGGGAATGCGGCCCGGCTGAAGCAGGCGTATGATACATGTTGAGCGTATCGTTGTCAAGTTTCTTGTGTGTCTGTATTACACTGATTATATTAGCCTTATAATGGGAATATCGTAGATACTGTCAGTAGCGTGCTCCGCCACGCCGACTACAGTGTAGGGCAGCTCCGGGCGAACCATCCGCACGCCAATTGCATCATTACCCTGTGATGTTGCACAATTTGTATCCGGTGGCCATCGCGCCGCCATCGCCGCTGCGATTCGCGCTACAATACAGCCGCTGGCTGCAATTCAAGTGTGGGAGGCGGAGTTGAATCACGGACTGCGTTCGATATTGGGGACAATGAAATCGAAGCCGTTCGCCAGGTGTGTCCAGGCTATGGTCACGGGTGCCGCCATGACGATTCTTGCGCTGGCGCTTGGGTTGCCAGCTGCCGCTCAGGCGCAAACATCCGCGCCGACAAAGCCTGCGACCTCGAGTGCCACCAAGACCACGCACCCAACGGCATCGGTAAACACCGCAACTCCTGCCGGAGCGCCCGTGAAGACCTACGGATCGAGCACGGCTCCGATTACGATGGAGGTTTTCACGGATTACGAGTGTCCTTCGTGCCGGAATCTTTTCGAGGGGACGCTGCGTCCGATGATCGCGGACTACGTTGCGAACGGCAAGGTGTACTTGATCCACCATGACTTTCCGCTGCCCATGCACAAGCATGGCTACGAGGCAGCGCGCTGGGCGAACGCGGCTGCGCGCGTCGGCCAATTCCAGAATGTCGAGGCAGCGCTCTACGATAACCAGAATTACTGGGGCACCGATGGGAACATAGCGAAATACGTTTCCGCGGCGATGTCTCCGGCGGAATTCCAGCGCGTCCAAAAACTCATGGTTGGCTGCGAGGATCAGACGACCGCAGCCGTCACTTCGCCAAGCCTGAAGAACGCGGCGCAGACGACGCACAGTTGTGCTCTGGACAGCTACATCGAGAAGGATCGGGCTCTTGGCATGACGATCCCGGTTAATTCGACTCCGACCTACGTGATCAGCTACAAGGGCCAGCGCCTGCCCGCGGGCTCGGGCGTTGTTAGCTGGCCGATCCTGAAGCAGTTTTTCGATTCGCTCCTAAACCAATAGCGCAGACATCTTCACCGTGACGCGAATGCCATGAGCCAGAACACGCGCCCCAAATGGGCACGCATTCTTCTGATCGTCGGACGAATCGCACTCGCGGCGATATTCCTGATTGCGGGGTACGCCAAGGTAAGACCGCAGTTCGCGATGCCGTGGTCCGTCGGCTCGGTCAGGACGTCGCTTTCGATGTTCGCGATGCAGGTCGACTCGTATCAAATGCTTCCACCGTGGGCCGTCAATGCCGTAGCCCATGTCCTTCCGTTCTTCGAGCTGTTTCTCGGCTTGTGGTTGCTGACCGGCATCGCCCTGCGCTTCTCTTCGATTTTGTCAGTTCTCGCGTTTTGCGCGTTCATGACAGCCATCGCATCCGCCTACCATCGAGGTCTGGGGATCAATTGCGGTTGCGGCATCGGACCTGTTGAGCAGGTCGGTCCCGCAGCGCTGATTCGCGATGGTCTGAAATTTCTCCCTCTCGCACTGGCGGTCACTTTCGGTTCTTTTTGGATTCGACGCAAGCCAGCCCCGAATGCTGTCACGGTTCCCGAGGCAGCCCCTTCAACTCAATCCTGAAGTCTCTAAGTCTCTGGAATCTGGGGGATCTTTAACCGAAGGAATAATCAAACGCGCTGATCAGTGGCTTGTCTGGATGCTGCCTTGAAACGTGCGGGATTAATCGCCGGTGGAGGTTGCAGTAGCTGTGGGTGCGATGTCGCGGAGGTAGCGCCAGGGGTTCACGGGAGTGTTGTAGATGCGGACTTCGTAGTGGAGGTGGGGTCCGGTCGAGCGGCCGCTGTCGCCCTCGTAGCCGATCACGTCTCCGGCTTTCACGCGCATTCCGCTCTGCACGTTGAAGCCGGAAAGATGGCCATACCATGTGGTAACGCCAAAGCCATGGTCGATGACGACCAGCTTGCCGTACCCCGCGCGGTCGCCCGCATCTTCGATGACGCCGTCCGCGGTGGCCCGAATCTGATCTCCGTAGTGCGAAGCGATGTCCAGGCCCGAGTGGAACGCTCCCTCACCGCTGAACGGGTCCAGCCGCTCGCCAAAATGCCCCGTAATATGGCCCATCACCGGCCAAAGCGTCGGAACGATCCCAAGGCTGCTCAACTGGGCAGCGGGCAAAAGCCGCATACCGCCGGCTGACATTGCAACAGCCGCCGCATTCTTTTCGAGATAGCTGAATTCGTCAACCGATTCCTGGAACTCCGCGTCCGGCTCGGGGTTCGAATCCGTCAGGCCGAATGGAGTCTGGCGAAAACGCGTAATGCCGTAGGCCATGGCCACTTCGCCCGCGAGCGATTGCAGGGAAGTCAGGCGCTGATTGGTGTCTTTCACTTCGGTCTGTAGCTGGCTGTATTGCTGCTTGAGGGTCTCTTGATCGTGGCGGAGGGAGTTGTAGCTCGTCGCCTTCCAGAGCATCCGCGAGTAGGACCCCATCGCCGCGACGACCGTAATCCCGCCCACAGCCGCCAGAATCGCAAGCGCATGGAGCACGTAAAAGGGTATGCGCACGCGTCTCATGCCGCCGGAGGCGCTGGATGCAATGAAAAATGTGTAAGACTTACCCTTCATAATCTAAGGTTCTTCCGAATGATTGCTGCGCCGGTCGGCCTGATACCGCGCGCCCCGTGCCGCGGTTAGCCGCTTCCCTCAGAAACGACGTCGAAAAAAGTTTGAACCGAGAGCCCTGGTCCGAAACCGCACCGATTCTAGCCACCGAGGGCCTAGTCGTCAACCCCCAATCTTCCATTTTGCATAGGGGTGCCAGGCTCGCTTCTGCATACACCTCCCTCTATAATCCTGGGGCTGCCTGGTTTAGTAAAGCCTACCCCAGCCACGGGGTGTGCCACAACTGTACAGAGGTACAGGATGAGCGGTGAAGAGCAACTGATCGAAAGACTCGCGCGCGCAATCCCTTCGAGCAGAGGGGCTTCCGGGCGCGTCGCCGGGCGCGGAGGCACGCTGCGCTTGGGTATCGGCGACGACGCCGCAGTAATTTCGCCGGGCCGAGGCGCCGACTGGGTTTTGAGCTGCGATGCGTCCCTCGAAGGAGTTCATTTCCTTGCGGAAACCTATCCCGCCGACTCCATCGGCTACAAATCGCTGGTGCGCGCAACGAGCGACCTGGCCGCCATGGGGGCGCGGCCCCGATTCTTTCTGCTGACGCTGGCGCTGCCGGAGCGCTGCACAGGGAAGTGGCTCACTGAATTTGGGCAAGGAATGGGCCGCGCGGCGCGCGAGCTGGGACTCGTCCTGATCGGAGGCGACACCACCAAGAGCGCCACGGTTTCAATCAGCATCACCGTGCTTGGCGAGGCTGCTCCGGGACTCGCGGTGACGCGCGCGGGAGCGCGGCGCGGCGATATTGTCTACGTGAGCGGCCAGCTAGGAAGAGCGCAGCTGGGTCTGAATCTGGTCAAAAGTGGCATCGTTAACGCCTCCAATCCGCACACAAAAAAACAGTTCTCGCTCGTTCAGCCGCACCTTTACCCGCAAATCCGCGTCGAGCTCGGTCTATGGCTCGCCCGGCAGCGGATCGCGTCCTCCATGATGGATATCTCCGATGGGCTTTCGACCGACCTCGCGCGTCTCTGCGCCGCGAGCGGCGTCGGCGCTCGGATCTGGGCCGATCGCATTCCCTGCGTGGAGTTTCCGGCTGGCAGGCCGGACGGTTTTACCCTGGAACTTGCCGAGCTTAAACTTGACCCGCTGCAGATGGCGCTGCACGGCGGCGAAGACTACGAGCTTCTCTTCACCGTTCCACCCAAACACGCGAAGCGGCTCCGGCAAGCGCCGGACTTCGCCGAGATCACGGCAATCGGCGAGATCGAGCGCCGCAGGGGAATCAGGCTCGTTGGAATCGATGGCCGGGAGAAGCGCCTCGTTCCCGGCGGCTGGGATCCCTTCCGCAAGAAGTAATCACTGGAATCCTGCTAGCTAGTGCGGCGAACTCGCGACGGAGCTTCCGGCGGGCGGAGTTGCAGGTGCCGGGGGCGCCGGCTTTGCCGTCGGCGGCGGCATGGGAGTGGCGGTTTGCGTCAGTCCCTGCTCGGCGGCATCGGCCGGCGGAGCGGTATCCGGCGTGTCCACCTGCACCGGATGCGCGCCTGCAAGTTTTTCAAGCGGCACCACGTTGGGGAAATCCTCCACCGGCATTCCCTGCATCGCCTGCTGCATATATTCGAGCCAGATCGGCAGCGCCGCGCGCGCCCCCGTCTCTTTTTTCCCGAGCGAGACGCGCTTATCATCGTTGCCCACCCAGACGCCGGTGGTGATCTGCGGAGTGAAGCCGATATACCACGCATCGGTGAAATCGTTGGTCGTGCCGGTCTTGCCGGCCGAAGGGCGGCCCAGTTCTTTCGCGCGCACCCCCGTGCCGAACTGCACCACGTCCTCAAGCATCGAGACCATCGTGCGCGCCACTCCCGGCGAAATCACGTCGGTGACCTGTGGACGCGTCTCTTCGAGCACCGCTCCATCGTAAGAGGTCGCGCGCTTGATGAAGTGAGGATCGATGTGGATGCCGTCGTCGGGGAAAACGGTGAATGCCGAAGTGTGCTCGATGAGCGTCAGATCGGCGGCGCCAAGCGCCAGTGGAAGGTACGGCGGCAGCGGGCTGCTGATTCCGAATTTTCGCGCAAGAGCCACCGTGTTTTCGATTCCGACCTTGTCGAGCAGCCGCACGGCGGGAATATTCCGCGAGTCGGCGAGCGCGCGGCGCAGCGTGATGCGTCCCTCGAATTTCTCATCGTAGTTGTGCGGCGAATAGTCCTGTCCGCCGCTGGTGTACGTGACCGGCTCGTCCACCACCGTATCGAACGGCGTCGCGCCCTGCGAGAGCGCCTCAGCGTACACATACACCTTGAACGAGCTGCCGGTCTGGCGCAGGGCCTGCGTCGCGCGGTCGAATTTTGATTGTTCGAAATCGTAACCGCCGACCATCGCCTTGATGTCGCCGGTGGCGTTGTCGATCGAAATCAGGCCTGCCTGCGCGGACGGCTCCTGCTCGAGCTGCACCTCCGCGGCCGTCCCGACGATGTCCTTGATCTGCACAACCACGAGATCGCCCGGCTTGAGCAGCTCCGAAGCAATCTTCTGCCCGGTCCACGCGAAATCGGCGGGCGTGAGCAGCGCGTGATACGGCCCGATCTTGATCCACGCAAATGTTGGCTGGGCGGACGTGACGAGCCCGGTCACGTAGTCGCCCTTCTGGATCGGCCCCTTCCAGTCGTCGCTCTGATATTTTTCGAGCGTGCCGAGATTGTCGCGCAGGATGTTAGGCAGCCCGCCGCGCCAGCCGTGGCGGCGGTCGTAGGCGTGCAGGCCGTCGCGAACCGCTTTGTCCGCAGCTTTCTGCATCGCCACGTTGAGCGTGGTGTAAACGCGCAAGCCCTGCTCGTGCACAGCAGCCGTGCCGTACGTGCGTTCGAGATATTGGCGAATCTCCTCCACGAAATACGGCGCCAGATCGTTGCGGAAGGATTCGATGTGCAGCCCGAGCGGCAGGCGACTCGCAGTGTTGGCTTGCTCCCCGGTGATTTTGCGGTCGCGCGCCATCAGTGACAGCACCAGGTTCCTGCGGGCGAGCGCGCGGTCCGGATGCGTGATCGGGGAATAGATGGGGCCGCGGATGATGGCGGCAAGCATCGCGGCCTGATCCAGCGTCAACTGCCCGACCGGCTTGCTGAAATAGTATTCGGAGGCGGCCTCGAAGCCGTAATTTCCCGACCCGAGATAAATCTGATTGCAGTACATCGTGAAGATCTGTTCCTTCGTGTAGTGGCGCTCGATCTCGATCGCGAGAATCGCCTCCTGAATCTTGCGATGGAATCTGCGGTCGGAGCGGTCGAGGAACAGCCCTCCGGCAAGCTGCATCGTGAGCGTGCTGGCGCCTTCGGCTTTGCGACCGTGGAGGATGTCGTGCCAGGCCGCGCCGACGACGCGCGTGAAATCCACTCCCCAGTGCTGCTCGAAGTGCTGATCCTCGGTCGAGAGAATGGCGTCCTTCAAGACTTTCGGGATTTGGCCGTACGTGAGAAGAATCCGCCGCTGAATCGCGAACGTGCCGATCGATTGGCCGTCGTCGGCGTAGAGCTCCGTCACGATCACGGGACGGTAGTCCTCCAGCGCGTGAATTTCCGGCAGGTCGCTCGAGTAAACGAATAGCAGCCCGATCGCCGCGCCCACGCCGATCGAAACCAACACGAGAAAGATAAACGCGAGCCGCCCGAGCAGCGTCCCGCTGCCGATCTTCATCGTGACGCGGCGAATTCTCTCTTCCATCATCGCAGAGCCATTCTATCGCATCGCGCGCGCCTCGCTGGAATCGGAGTTGAGCGTGTGTCAGTTCCTGATAAGTACGGTACGATAGGTCTGCGCTTGTGCAACGAACCTTGAATACACCACGCGATCTCATACTGAGCGATCCCCTGCTGCTGAACGACTGGCTTGCGGTGGCCTGGTCGTCTGCCGTGCCACAGGGCGAATTGCTGCCCGTGCGCGTGCTGGGCAGCGATCTGGTCTTGTGGCGAGGCGACAGCGGTCTGCACGCGTGGCGGGACCTGTGCATTCACCGCGGCGCGAAGCTCTCGCTCGGCAAGATTTCCCGCAGAGAAAACTCCGAATGCGTCGCCTGCCCCTACCATGGCTGGGAGTACGGCGCGTCCGGCGAGTGCGTCCGCATTCCCGCGCACCCGGATCAGCCTCCGCCGTTGCGCGCACGCATTGATACTTTTGAGGTGCGCGAAAAGCATGGCCTGGTATGGGTCTGTCTAGGCAAACCGGAGGGCGATGTTCCGTTGTTCCCCGAGGGAGAATTGGCAGGTTTCCGGGTTGTGCCGGCAGGGCCGTATCAATTCCACGCACAGGGACCGCGCGTCATCGAAAATTTTCTCGACGTGGCGCACTTGCCGTGCGCCCATGCAGGCCTGCTCGGAGATTCGGAGCACGCCGAGATTGGCGACTACACGGTCAAAGCCACATCGCAGGGAATCATCGCGCAGGATATTCCGATCTGGCAGCCGGACCCGGATGGTACGGGCCGCGCGGCTCAAGTTCACTACACCTATTGGGTTGAACGTCCGCTGACGTCGCGATTGGTCAAATCGCAAGGCGACCGGCGCTTCGCCATTCTCGCAACCGTCACACCTGTCGATGAGGAAACCAGCCTCGCATGGATCGTGCTGGCAATGAATTATGCGCACGACGTTCCGGAGGAGGAGCTGCGCCGTTTTCAGGATGTCGTGACCGCGCAGGATATCCGCATCGTCGACTCGCAGCGCCCCGAATTGCTGCCTCTCGATCTGCAGACGGAGCTTCACCTGCGCTCCGACCATCTTGCGATTGCTTACCGGCGGTGGCTGAACGGGCTGGGCCTCCGCTACGGCACAACGTGACGCACCTCATGACGCGAGGGCGCATTCATCGCTAGCACCGCTCAATCTCTTGGGAGCGCCGGGCCGCGCTGGTTCGTCGTGGGCGATCTCGACGGTTTCTTCGGCCTCTTTTTCAGTGGCTTTCCCGACCTCCTCCTGATCGCAAGCCTAACGCCGTTATGCGGCCTGCCTCCGGAAATGGTGGCCGGGCGCATTCTGCCAGCCGTGGCGTTCTCCATGCTTTTCGGAAATCTGTTTTATGCTTGGCAGGCGCACCGCTTGGCTCGGCGCACCGGCCGCAGCGACGTGACGGCGATCCCCTTCGGCATCAACACGCCCTGCTCGTATCCATGATTTGGGCAGCCGCGCTCGTCTGGATGATCAAGCAGCGATTCGCCAGAGCCGCCATGTGGATGCTCGGGGGCGCGGTGTTTTCGTGCTTCGGCGTCATCCACGCGTATCGGCTCACCTCGCAAGGCGTCGAGAATAAGCTCGGTTTCTGGGCCGCGCCGGAATTTACACTGAGCTATCTCGCAGCGGCTCTGTTCCTTCTAATTTGCCACTGGTATGTGAAAAATAGTCCTGCTGCCGCGGTCGCCCCGAGCGACTAGCTGAACTTGACCCGCCGAGCTGGCGGACATATTCTTTTCGCGCGGCGTGGGATGAAACCATCGAGTTGCGACGTTGGAGATATTGAGATTGTGGTGGATCGCAGCGCGCAACTCGCCGGAGGCCAAAATGAAGAGATCGTGGAAATCTGGGATTCTGAGCTATTCTCTCTTGGGAGCAATGATTCTTATGGCGGCCATGACTTCGTACGCTGCATCGAGCATTTATGACTTCACGTTGCCGCTGCTGGACGGCAAAGCGGCGCCGCTCGCGAACTACAAGGGCAATGTAGTGCTGGTGGTCAACGTGGCGAGCCGCTGCGGGTTCACGCCGCAGTACACGGCGCTCGAATCCACCTACGAAAAATACAAGGACCAGGGCTTCGTGATCATCGGTTTCCCCGCGAACAATTTCGGCGGGCAGGAGCCGGGCACCAACGAAGAGATCAAGCACTTTTGCGAGTCGAAATACAGCGTCACGTTTCCGGTGTACGGAAAAGTCTCGGTGAAGGGCGACGACCAGACGCCGCTCTACAGCTACCTCACGAAAGACGCGAACCCCGCCCTCGCGGGCGACATCAAGTGGAACTTCACGAAATTCCTCGTCGATCGCAAGGGCAACGTGGTCCAGCGGTTCGAGCCAGCCACAACGCCCGATTCGCCTGAAGTGATCGCTGCGATCGAGAAGCTGCTGAAGCAATAAGAGCGCTGCGCAGTGTCGTGCGGGAAGGTCCCGCAGCACGCGTCAGGTGATTGAGGTTTCCGCGTCGCGGACCGTTGCGTAGATGGGCAAGAGCTGGTTGACCTGCGTCATTTCGATCAGCGCTTTCACCTGTGTATTTGCGGCCGCAAGCGCAAACTTGCGTCGCGCCCTGCGCGCGCCGATGTAAGCTCCCACGAGCGCTCCCAGCCCCGCCGAATCGATGTAGGGCACGTCCGTGCAGTCGATGATCAGCACGTCGGATGCATCCGCGCGGACCACTTCCTGAAACTCGAAAACCGTGTGAATGTTCAGCGGACCTGAGAGGCGCAGGATCGTCTGACTGCCCTTCGGCCCGATCGACGTGACGATCTCCACTCCCTTGGGTGACATGGTGCCCGATTGTACCCAAACACTCGCTTCCGGAATACGATAAATGTGCGGAGCAAAATGGCTTGCCAATCGTTTCGGGGTTGTGCATCAATATATCCGCTTATGCGAGCATCGGGCCATCAGCGGGTTCCCGGCACGGGCTTCACTTGAACTTCCTCCCTCTAAGCGACCGTCGGCCGTTTCCTAAATCTATTTAACTAACCTTCCACTCAGCCATGCAGGGGAGGAGCCGTCTCATGAGGAAAAAAGCAATTCAGTGGGGAGGTTTGCTTTTGCTGCTGACGTCTTGCTGTGCGGGCACCTTCGCGGGAGATGCCGCGAAACCGACGCAGCCGGAGCAAGCGTCGTTTCGCGTGAAAAATGTTTTCACGGTGAAAGTGCCGAAGGACGCGCAAACGGTGCGGGTGTGGTTCGCCGTGCCGCAGGAAGACGCCTACTCGGTGATCACGAATTTCAACGTGGCCGCCGATTATCCGGTTCACTACGACTGGGATTCGGCGAGGAACAAGGTCGGTTACATCGAGGTTCGCGGAGCGGCGCAACCGGAATTCACGATCACGGAAACGTTCGATTTGAAGCGGACCGAGATGCGCAACGTAATCGACGCGACAAAGACGCGCCCGCTCACCGACGCGGAGCGCACGGCACTGTCGAGATACCTTCAGCCCTCGACTTACGTGATCGTGAACGACCAGATCAAGGCGCTCTCGGCGCAAATCACGGGCGGCGAGACGAATCCGGTCCTCGCGGCGCGCAAAATCTACGACTGGACGCTTCAGAACATCGATTACTGGGTCAAGGACCCCGACCACCTGAAGGCCTCGCCGGTCGGCAGCACCGAGTATTGCCTGGGCACGAAGACGGGCAATTGCACGGATTTCCACTCGCTGTTTGCTTCTCTGGCGATCGCCGCCGGCCTTCCCACGCGGATGATCTACGGATCGCTCCTGAAGCCCACTCTCGACGGGATTCAGGTGGACGGCAGCTATCACTGCTGGCTCCAGTTCTACGCGCCGAATCTCGGGTGGCTACCGCTCGACGTTTCGCTCGCCAATATTTACGGCAAGGAATTTCCGCTGACCGACAAAAACAAAAAGCTCGTCGAGCTGACGACCGCCACCGGTTACAAAGGTCTCGATCCCAGCAAAATCGACTACTACTTCGGGAACATCGACGATCGGCGCGTCGTATGGTCGGTGGGCCGCGACCTCATCATGCAGCCGCCCCAAGAGGACGGACCCGTGAATTCGTTTCCGAAGATGTACGTCGAGGTGAACGGCAAGCAATCCACCGACTGGACGCGCGAATTCACGTATAAAGCGCTCACGCCGGACAACGACCGTTGAAAATAACCGTTGAGTGAGAATGACGGTCGAGAATGACAATGGACGAGTGGAATGCCGGCGACATGGGGTGCGGCGAGCTTCTTATCGAGCTTGCCATGCGAATGAAGCAGCTTGCGCCGGGGCAGGTGCTCGAGCTTACGGCGCTCGACCCCGGCGCCGTCGAGGACATTCCGGCGTGGTGCGGGCTGACCGGGCACGCTTTGGTTTCCGCGCGCCATCCCGTGTACCAGATTCGCCGCAGAAATAATTGATCGCCAACTTTCAAGGAGGGACTATGCCAGGCAGCTTTTGCGTCAGCATTACTTTTTCGAAGGACAACACCGACAAGGCCACGGTCGGCTTCGTCGTGGCCAACGCCGCCGTCGCGTCCGACAAGGATACGATGGTGTTTCTCAGCATCGAGGGCGTCCGCCTCTCCCAAAAAGGCTACGCGGACGATATTCACGAACAAGGATTCGCTCCGCTGAAGGAGCTGATGGACAACTTCGCTAAGGCGGGCGGCAAAATCTATGTCTGCTCGCCTTGTTTCAAGAAGCGCGGTTTGGCGGAGAATAATCTGGTTGCGGGAGCGACGATCGTGGGAGGCGCGAAGCTCGTTGAGTTTCTGAGCGGCGGCTCTCCCTGCGTCAGCTACTGAAACCGGATGGAGCAGGCATGACGGCTGAGCCCGATCCCATACCCGCGGCGATGTGCGATGGCGGCGACCTCGATTGCGGCAGCGGTCTGTTGCTGATCATTCGCAATGCGATGGATCCGCTGCCGTCGGGCGCCGTCCTCGAGGTGCGCAGCCGCGAAATCAGCGTGAAGGAAGATCTGCCCGCGTGGTGCCGTCTCGTGGGACACGACATGCTCGCGAATCGGCCCGGCGAATCGGGCTCGACCAGCTATTTCATCCGCAAGAAAGTGGCAGACGCGGTTCTGAAACAGGATCTCGATCAGGCCAAGAATTACGTCTGGCGGGCGCGTGTGCGGGGCCGCGGCGGCATGGGCGCCGAGGTATTTGTCCGCAACCATTCGTTCGCCGTGGGGCAACCAGCCAGCTTTGATACCGCCGATCAAGCCATCAGCGCGATCGAATACCTGCTTGGCTCGCTCGGAGCTTGTCTTGCTGTGGGCTTCCAATGGCGCGCGTCGCAGCGGGGGATCACGGTGCACAACCTCGAATTGGTCCTGCAAGCGCGCGCGCAGGACATTCTGGTTTACTTGGGGTTGCAGGACAGCGGAAATCCGGGGCTTGCGGATGTACGTGCCACCGTCTATGTGGACGCCGACGCCGATACGCAAGTTCTCGATGACTTGCTGGCAGAGACGGTTCGGCGGTCTCCGGTGACGCAGACATTTCAGCACGCGGTATCTTTCACCGCCGAACTTCGAAAGGCCTAAGCGATGCACATCGGCGGTCTATATCCCGTCACCGTAGTCGGAAGTTGGCCGCGCCCGCCTTGGCTGATCGAGGCCATGAAGCGACGCTCCACGGCACTCGCCGATTTGCAGGACCAGGCCACGTTGCTCGCCATCAAATATCAGGAAGATGCGGGAGTGGACGTCATTTCTGACGGAGAGCAGCGCCGCGACAACTTTTATTCCTTCATTGCCGACCAGCTCGAAGGCATCCGTCTGATGACGCTGGCGGAGCTTCTCGATTACGTCGAGGACAAAGCCGCGTTCGAGAATCTTCTCACCGCGCTCGATGTTCCGGCGTTTGCGATCAAGAACCCGGTCGTCATCGGCAAGGTTCGGCGCCGCCGGCCGCTGGTGATGGATGATTACCGCTTCCTCCGCCAGCACACGCGCAAGGCCGTGAAAATCACTCTTCCTGGCCCGTATCTCCTGAGCCGTTCCACCTGGGTCAAGGGACTCTCGGATTCAACCTATCCGGACGCCGAAACTCTCGGGGACGATATCGTTGCCGTGCTGCGCGAAGAGTTGCAGGAATTGGCGGATGCCGGCGCGGAGATGGTGCAGTTCGACGAGCCCGTGCTAAGCGAACTCCTGCTCGCCGGCCGGTCCGCCACACGCACCTTTATGTGCGCCGCGCTTGCCGCAAGTTCAAGTCCCGAAGGCGAACTCGAGCGCGCGGTGAGTCTGCTGAATCGCGTGGTCGAGGGAATCCACGGCCCGATTCTCTGCGTGCACGTTTGCCGCGGCAATTGGAGCCGCAATGAAGACGTGCTGCTGTCCGGCCCGTACGACGGCCTGATTCCTTACCTCAACCGCATGAACCTCGACCAGTTCGTGCTGGAGTGCGCCACGTCTCGTGCGGGCACTCCGAAGGCGCTCGCCGCACTGCGACCCGACGCGCAAATCGGCTATGGAGTCGTGAACCCACGCACTGCGGATCCGGAAGATCCCGACGAGATCGTGAAGCGCGTCCGCGCCCTCGCTGAATTCATCGCGCCGGAACGCATCTTTCTGAATCCTGACTGTGGCTTTGGAACTTTTGCGGAAAGGCCGGTCGCCGACGCGCAGACTGCATTCTCCAAGCTCGCCGTCTTGGCTGCCGCGGCGCGGAAGTTACGCGGATCGGGATAGCGCAGACGCTTGCGCGGAATTGAATCGAAAAACGGGGAGGCCGCCCAGCGCCTCCCCGTTTTTTTCGTGCTATGGCAGGTAGTAGCGGAACGACGTCATGACCATGTTATCGACTGCGTGCGGAGCAACAATCGAGCCGGTCGTAGCGCCCGCACCCGACCACGTATTGCGGTCCATGTACGAGTACTGCGGTCCAAATTGAACCGTGCCTCTCGGCCCCTTATAGAAGCGGTACCAGAATCCGAGAGTCCCCTCGAGGACGTTCCGTGTGTCGCCCGTGCAGTTCGCGAGCGTGCCCGGAACGAATCCAGTGGAGCCGCCGACACTGTTTGGAGTGGAAGTGTCCGTTCCCGGAACTGGTTCGGTGAAGCAGCCGTAATTAGCGAGGCCGACCGCTCCGTATCCCTCGTTCGGCGTCGTTCCCGATTTAATATACGACGTGCGCGCGGCATATTCGCCGCCAACGTAGGCGTATACGTCGAGTTGCGGCGTAGCGTGCCACTCGAGAGTGCCGAGCGATTGGAAGTTGCGGATGGGAGCGAGCGTTCCATTGGGCCGCACGGTTGTGTCGGCAAGTATCGACGCGCCGTAACGCCCGATGCCGTCGCCACCGAAGAAGTGCACACCCGCATCCAGTTTCTTGTGGAATAGCGGTACGCGTGCATTGGCTCCGATACCTCCGCCCATGCGGGTGTCGTTGTAAGCGCCCAGAGCGGAGGGAGTCTCAGCCGTCTCGTTCGGAAATACCCGGTCGCGGAACGTGCTGAGCACACCAAAGACTTCGTAGTGTCCCCAGCCCGGCTCGAACGCCGCCTTGAAAATAAGATCCGGGGCCGATGTGTAAGCATAGTTGGCCACTGGATTCAGGCTGCCGGCACTCGTGCCGAAGGCGCCGATGAGAAAATTATTGTTCTCACCATGCGCGGTTAGTGTCGTCTCGGCATTTTCCACCGCGAAGCCCAGCCAAATCTTGTTGTTGAAGTTCTTGGTTACCCGAATGCCGGGCTGCCGCGCCCAGCTGAACCCGACATGGTAGCTTCCATCTATGACCAGCGGCAGCGCCTCGCTTCGGTTGTCGAGCCCGTGTTTGGTCTCCGTGACCAGCGTCCACATCTGTCCGCCGGTAACTGTCCAGCCGTTGTCGAACGCCGCCTGGCCCCAGAACTGCCGCTGGCGGAGCACGTAGCTGTTGCTCTCCGTGTAATTTGATGTGACTCCGGTGCCCAGGAAATCCATTTCGTAGTAGCCGCCAATCTTGACGTTGCTCAGCTTGCCTTCGACCAGCATCGCGATGCGCGATTGCCGCCCACTCAAATTCAACTCCGACATCTTGGCCTGCTCGGCGCCCGGAAGAGGAATCGTGTTGAACGGCGTGGTGACGTCGGCGCTGAGAGCCTTCTCGCGCCATACCCCCGCGCCTTCCATGAACCCGACCGGCGTTAGCGTGACGCCCTTGAAGCTGATCGATGCCGGAGGTTCGTTGCCAGCCTGGCCCGAATCCGGGCTAGAGGGAGCACCGGTTGCTGCGCTGCCAGTCAAACCAGCGTTCACTGGACCAATCGCTGCATTTGCGGCCACCGCGACCGGCGTGGCAGCCGGATCGCGAGGTGCCGCCGCGCTGAGTTGTTCCTCGAGCGCTTCCACCTTCTGCTGCTGCTCCTGGAGCTGTTCCTTTAGCTGGTCATTCTGTTCCCGGAATTGTGCCCCCTGAGCCTCCAGAAGTTCCTTAAGTTCTCGCAGTTGATCTTCCATCCGTGCCTCGGCGGGGCTCGCCGGCGCGGCCGCTGTGGCGGTTGCCGCGGCTTCTTTATCGTTGTTACCCGTTCCCGCGGCCATCGCAGCGGTTCCAGTGAACAGTGCGAAGGCCACCAAAAATGTAGCTAGGCTTTTCATATCCTTCTCCTTAATTTTTTTGTATAGGCAAACTGCAACAGGCTCCGTGGCACAGCGGGTGCGCCCCGGAACGGTGGTAACGCCGCAAACGGATGCACAGCTCCGGATGGAGAGCGTTACGTTCAGATCACTTCAAATGGAATTGAAAGACGGCCGACGGTCGTTTAGAGGGAACTGCTTCAAGTGAAACCGGCACCAGGATGCCGATGATGGCGTGATGCGGCCATAAGGGCGTCTATTGAGGCACAGCCGGGAATCCTTTGGCAAGAACTTTGCGTGCGAATCACCCTCGTGCTGACGTGCGGCGGGCGCCTCCGGTTACGCCCGGAGGCCGAGGAGCGCGCAAGCGTTCTTGTAGTAGAGCTTTTCGCGGTCTGCTTTGGAAATATCGAGCGAGTCGATCACGCGGAGCGTCTCGCGGATGTACATCGGGCCGCCCTCCGGATCGAACGGCGCGTCCGACGCAAACAGCACGTGGTCGATTCCATAGAAATCCAGCGCGCACACTAGCGCGGACTTCGATCCGAACGTGGCCGTATCCGCGTAAAACATTTTGAAATAATCGAGCGGGCGGTGCTTGAGCTCCTTGAGCAGCGATTTGTAGTCGCGAGACGAGGTCCGCGCGCCGAGTTGGTCCCAGCCGGGACCGACGCGCCCTTCGAAAAACGGTATCATCGCGCCAGCGTGATGGATGATGATCTTGAGGTTGGGGATCTTGTCGAACATCTTCGAGAAAACGATCCGCGCCTGCGCGGCGCTCGATTCGTACGGCCAGCCGAACGTCCACCAGATTTCGTAGAGCGATTCACTCTCGGTCTGATAGTCCGGGAAGCTCGCGGTGCGCGCCGGGTGGATCCAGATCGGCTTGCCAAGTTCCGCCACCGCTTTGAAAACCGGGCGAAATTCGGGTGCGTCGAGCGGCTTGCCGTTGACGTTCGTATAGATTTGAATGCCGCACGCGCCGAGTTCCTTGATCGCGCGCCGCGATTCTTCGACCGCGCCTTCCGGATCGCGCATCGCAACCGACGCAATGAAACTCGGGAACCGGTCGGGATACTTCTGGCAGAGCTCGGCCATGCCGTCGCTGCCCGCGCGCGAAAGTTCGCGCCAGGCCTCACGCGCTCCCACGGCGTCGGGCGGGGGAGACGCGAGCGAGAGAATCTGCTGATACTCGTCGAACGAATCCATCACCTTGAAGCGTACGTCGAGATTCGTCATCATCGGGACGGCTTCGCTGCGGCGATGCATGTCCTTCATCTGTCCGGTCTGTTTCAAGAGCAATTCGTGGAACCGCTTCGGCCAGATGTGCGTGAAGATGTCGATTTTTCTCATGATTGCAATCTCCCCCTGGGAAATCTCGTGTCAAAAAATTAGCTTGGCGCGATCTGGCGCAGCATCTCGTCGGGATCGTTCGTGCGATCGATGTAGCGGCCCGAAAGCGCATCGTAGCGGCCTGAAGCGAGCGCCACGCATCGATCGGTGCACCAGTCCATCCCGTCGTCCGTCTCCTGCTTGCCTTTGAGTTCGTGCAGCCTCTCGACCATTGCCGGCACCCAGCGCTGCGCTTCCGGAGAGGCCATGGTGACGTCAGCCATCTCCGTCATGATCGAGCCGGGATCGAGCGCGAAAAGTTTTATACCAAAGTCCTTTACTTCATTCGCGACGAGCTCCGCCAGCCGGTTTTGCGCCGACTTGCCGAGGCTGTAGGCCGAAAGATTCGGCGTGAGCATGTGGCATCGCGGCGACGAAATATTGATGATGCGGCCCGTGCCGTGCGCGACCATCCCCGGCAGCACCGCGCTGATAAATAGGAACGGCGCGCGAATGTGTACCGCCTGCGCCGCCCACCATTCGTCGGGATCGACGATTCCGACCGGGCCGAAAGGGCCGGGCACGCCCGCGTTGTTGACGACCAGCGTGGTCTGGCCGAAATGCTTCGTTGAGGCACGCACGATCCTTCCGACGTCCTCGCGATGGGTCGCATCTCCCGAGGCAGCCAGTGCCTGTCCTCCGGCGGCTTCAATCTCCGCGACGGTTTCGTCGAGCTGTGCTTTGTTGCGGGCGGTCACCGTCACGGCCGCGCCGGCGGCGGCGAATCGCAGCGCGATGGCGCGGCCGATCCCTCGGCCGGCGCCCGTAATGATGGCTACTTGCTTTTCAAGCTCTCTCGCCATTTTTTAGAACGCTTCCGCACCCGCCTGCGCGACTGCGGTATTCGATCGACGCACGGGCGGCGTGGCAAACAGCAGCAGAACCGCGGCGGCGAAGCACAGTCCCGAAACCGCATAGAACGCCGGCGTGTAGCTTCCGAAATGGTCGAAAATGTACCCAGCCAAAGACGGTCCGGCCGCTCCCGCCGTCGTGCCGACCGCGATGATCACGCCCAAAATCGACGCGTATGCCTTCGCGCCGAAATAGTTTCCCGGCAGCGTCATCAGGCACGAGAACGCCGCTCCGAAACCGGCTCCCAGGCAAACTGCATAAGCGTACAGCCCGCCGATCCCGTTTAGTGCAAGCATCATTCCCGCGCCGAAGATCAGCGACGCTGCGGCCCAGATCAGCCGAGGCTCGATGCGATCGCCCCACGCGACGACCACCAATTGGCCCGCCAGCGATGAAAGCAGCACGATCGAAATTGAAGACGCCGCTTGCGCTGGCGTGAATCCCAAATCCTTCAGATGCGACACGCCATGCGCCAGAAACATCGGATAGCCAGCACTGATGCCCAGACTCGCAAACAAGATCATCCACATGGCGGGAGACTGGAAGACGTCCTTAAACGTCCACTCCTCGGTCGTCTTGTGGACGCCGCGAAAGGTTCGCGCGGCAGCGGGAATCGATAGTGTCGCGGAGTCTGTCGCCGCCGCTCCGTCCGGCAGTTGGCCGAGGACCGAGGGCCTTTCCTTGATGAATAGGAATGCGAGCATCGCGGCGAAAACGCTCAAGCCCGCCATCAGCCACCATCCGGCGCGCCAATCCCCGCCGAAGTGCGTGATCACGCGGTCAAGCACCCGAGCGGCGGCGAACCCTCCGATTCCGCTCCCGGTGTGAACGAGCGTGATCGCGCGCGCCTTGCCCTTCACAAACCACTGGCCGATGCAGGATTGCGCGCCGAGCACTCCTCCGGCGAGTGCGCCCAATCCGATGATGACGCTGAAAACCAAATACACCTGCCAGGTTGTGTGAACGACGAGCGCCATCAGCACCGCGCCCATGGCAACCACCAGGCACCCCATCGTCGCCGTGAAGCGCACGCCTTTCCTGTTCACGCAAATCGCGACAAGCGGCGCTGGCAGCCCCACCATCCACTGAAACAGCCCGTACGCCAGCCCCAGCGCGCTGCGGTCGAGGTGCAGATCCGTGGCCATGTACGTGTTGACCACGCTCGCTCCATATAGGGGAAACGCGAAGTTGGTAAACAGGATCAGCCAGAAGATCGCCAGCAGTTTCCAGCCATAGAAATCCGATTGTCGCGTCATCGGGATCCTTGCCGCGCGTGATTGCGGGCCGCCGGAATCTGCGTCGGGCGATCTGCCGCCGCTCGTGGGACGCTACTGCAATTCTTCCGCAGTGACCCAGTTCCCGTGCACCTGATTGCGCAGGCGCAACGGCAGATGAATCGTCGCGATCGGGCCCTTGTCCAGGTGCTCCGCCTCGAAGACCAGCATGTCCGAGAGCTGCGTATCGTGGAGGTCGGCCACCAGCGCCAGGTAACCCTCGTGTCCCGGCGTCTTCGAAGGAATGTGAACTTCCTCCTGAATCGTCACGGGACGGTTCGAATGCCACGACTTGAGCTTTCCGCTCTTCACCTCGAGCCGGCTCAGCGTGTTGAAACCCGCGCCGACCGGCCCGGCGATCAGCGGCGGACCCGCCTCGGGATCGAACCGCTCGTAGTAGCCGATCGAGTAGTCCTTCATGTGGTCCTTGTTCGCGATACGCGGGAAATCCCCCGACGGCGCCAGCTTGTATTCCTCGAACTTCTCTCCCGGCTTCGACATGTCGAAGGTCCAGCGCACCACGCGGCCGTACGCGAAGTCCTCCGCCGTCGGATGGATGTGCGACGCTTCCTGAATAAATGGGAACGGAGCGTATTTGCCGATGCCGAAATCGAGATGCACGAATTTGCCCTCGGTGTACGCGTTCATGAAATGAAACGCGGAGCACGCGGGATGTTTGAACCAGCGCATCTGCTCGACGTGACCGTCGCGCGGCATGATGCCGACATACGCGTCCTTGTTTGGCTCACAGATCCAGTGAACGCCGCCCGCCTTGATGCGATCGAGATCGGCCGTCGTCGGAAAGACGGGGAAGATCACGTGCTCTTTGCTCACCGCGAAGTCGTGCATCAGTGAGACGTACGGCACCTGGAACCACTCCTCCTTTACGAGCTGGCCTTCTTTGTTCGCCACGCAGTAGGAGACGTCGCGCGTCGCGAGCCCGCTCGCTTCGTAGTCGAAAAAGTGCAAGTCGTGCGTGTCCTCGTCCAGACGCGTGTGCGCCGTCATCGTCTGGCTCTTGAGCTTCCCTCGGTAGTCAAAGACACCGACGGTCTCTAGCGTTTCCGGATGAAGTTCCATCGCGAGGCCGTCTTCCTTCAGCGCCAGCAGCTTGCCGCCGTGGAAAATCGGCGTCGTGTTGTTCACGCAGCGATTGATGCCGCGCACGCTGGGATCATCCGTGTACGGATTCCGGTAGAGCCCGAAAAGTCCGCGCCGCGCTTTCCGCTCGGCCTTCACGCGGTCGGTCATCACATACTTCATCTTGAAATCGACGTGGCCGTTCTCGAATTTGAACGCGCTGATCATTCCGTCGCCGCTCAGGTACGTGTCGTGGCCGAGCATCGGCGGGTACTGCGGGTCGGGAATCGTGCGGTACCACGTGCCGTCGATCTCCTTGGGTAGATTACCCTCGACGATCAGATCGTAGATGTCGCACTCCGTGCGCATCGGCGCATTGAAACCGCTGTAGTCAAATGTGTCCGGAAACTTGGTCGTCATGACCTCACCCCTTAGTTATGGGAGGGAAATCGAAGAATAGGCGTTCGCCGTTGGGATTGCGCCCCCCGCAATACCGCAGTCGTATCACTCCGGCGACAAGCCTGTCAACGTATCCTCGGCGTCTCCCGCGGCACGAGCGACGAGCCCCAGCGAGGCGGCGGCTCCAGAAGCAACTTGTCGAAATCATCCTGCGGCAACAGAAATCGTCCCGAGAGGGCCGCGTAACGCCCCGACGCCAGTTGCACGCACATCTCCCCGCACCGCGCCAATCCCGGTGCGGGATCGCTCGTCTCCTTAAGTTTCTTCAGATACTCGACCATCTCTGGCACCCAGCGCTGTGCATCAGGCGAAGTGATCGTGCTCTCGGTCATGTCCGTGTAAACCGTGCCGGGCTCAATCGAAAAAACGCTGACGCCGTGCTCTTTCGCTTCGGCGGCCGCGTGCTCCGAGAGACGTATCTGGCTCGACTTGGCTACCGCGTACCCCGTCAGCTTCGGCGCAAACCATTGTCCGCCGAGCGCGGAGACGTTGATGACGCACCCCTTGCCCCGCGCCACCATGCCCGGCATCACCGCGCGCATGAACAGAAGAGTGCCGCGGACGATCACCTCCTGCGCGTCTCACCAATCGTCCGGGTCCGTAATCCAAACAGGTCCGAAGGGCCCAGTCACACCGGCGTTGTTCACGAGCACCGTCGTCGGTCCGAATTTCCCTTCGGCGGCTTCGGCCACGCGCGCCACGTCGGCTCGATTCGCCACATCGCCCGCAACAGCCATCGCCCGTCCGCCGGCCGCTTCGATCTCCTTGACCGTCGCGTCGATCTGATTCTTCGACCGCGCCGTCACCGTCACCGCCGCGCCCGCCGCAGCGAGTCCCATCGCGATGGCCTTGCCGAATCCGCGGCCCCCGCCCGTCACAATCGCAGTTTCCCCCGTGAGTGACATCACCCTGATTTTGCTCACGTTGATGCGCTCTTGTAGCGCCGGCATCCTGCCGGCGTTCTTGACTTGCCCTGGAGCCGGCTCACTCGATGGGTTGCCCGGTGACGGGATGCGGATAGTGGAATGGCACGACTTCGTTTTGCGGCCAGAAACTCGCGCGCCTCGACGTCAATTCGTCCGGTCCATTCGGATCTTCGGGATACGTTTTCGAAAACGGCGGCACAGCGTAGCCCGGCTTCACGCGGCCCCAGCCCAGGGCATACGGCGCGTAGTAGAACACGTTGTAGTCGAGCACGCCGATCTTCCAGACGCCGTCTTCCCTGAGATACGTGTTCTCGTACACTCCGCCTTCCCAGAACGGCTCGTTGATCTGCGGCACGCTTTCGTGGCTTCCGCCCTGCATAAAGCAGCGAAAGCGCGCCTTGGCGGACATTCGATCCGGCGCGACGTGAATCACGTCCTGCATCGTGAGATGGTCGAGCAGCAGGCCGTGTGTGGGCCCATTTTTCCCCGGCGAAAATTTCTCGCGCAGACGTCCGCAGTAGAGTCGCCGCACGCCCGCCTTGCCCTTGAACACGCCGCCCAGAAAATACGTCTCGCCGCGCTCCGAGAAAAGGTCGACCACCTCGTCGTACAGGCACTTGTCGATGAAGTACGCGTAGGCGTGTTGCAGCTTCCGGATGGCGAGCTCGTCCTGCACCATGCCGACCTGGTCCGTCAGCTCATCGACGCGCCTCTCCAGCGCCGCGACTCTCTCTTCCGCCGTCATCTTCAATCATCCCCACGGCAAGGTGCCGTCGTTTCAACTGGCCCCCGAGCCTATTGTGTCATTCCGAGCGGAGTCGCGCGTCTTGGTTTATTCCATCGCGCAGCGATGGACGCGCGACGCAGTCGAGGAATCTCTCTTCAGCGGCCATTGTGGCGCAGAATCTCAATAGCGTCGGTTCTACGCCTCGCTGATGAATTTCGTCACCAGGCACGCCTCAAGTCCTTCGATGCCCTCTTCCGACCCGTGCCCGCTCTCCTTCACGCCGCCGAACGGTGACTCCGGCACCGAAATCGCGTAGGTGTTCACGCCGACCATTCCCGCCTCGAGCCGCTCTCCCAGCAACTTCGCCGTGTGCGCCGAGCCTGTGAACCCAAACGCCGCCAGCCCGTACGGCAGCCGGTTGGCCTGCTCCATCACCGCCTCGAAATCGGAAAACGGATTGATGATCGCCACCGGTCCGAACGGCTCCTCGTTCATGATCCGCGCCTTGTTCGGCACATCCGACAGCACCGTCGGCGCGTAAAAATATCCCGGGCTTTTCAGACGCGCCCCGCCCGCTTGAACGCGCGCGCCGCAATCCCGCGCATCCTGAATGAACGCATCGACCGCCGCCAGCCGCCGCGCGTGTACGAGCGGCCCCATCTTGTTTTTCTCGTCCAGTCCGTTTCCGACCGGCCAGCCCTTCGCGCGTTCCGCGAAGCCCTGCACGAATCGGCTGTAAATCTTTTCGTGGACGTAATATCGCGTCGGCGAAACGCACACCTGCCCAGCGTTCCGGTACTTCGCGACCACCGACGCATCGAGCACTTTGTCCACGTCCACGTCGTCGAACACCAGCACCGGCGCGTGGCCGCCCAGTTCCATCGTCGTGCGCTTCATGCCGTCCGCCGCGAGCCGCATCAACTGCTTGCCCACCGGGATCGATCCCGTGAACGAAATCGCGCGAATCACCGGCGACGCCAGCAGGTACGTCGAAATCTCCGATGGCACGCCATACACGATCGACAAAACGCCCTTCGGCAGCCCCGCGTCCACCAGGCACTTCGCCACCGCGAGGCCCGACGCCGGCGTCTCTTCGGCCGGCTTCAAGATGCACGAGCATCCCGCTCCGAGGGCCGCGCCGATCTTGCGCGCGGGATTGCCGAGCGGAAAATTCCACGGTGCGAACGCCGCCACGGGTCCGACTGGCTCCTTCACCACCGCCAGCCGCGTTCCCGGAGTGCGCTGCGGCAGCACGCGTCCGTACGCGCGGCGCCCTTCCTCCGCGTACCACTCCAGAATGTTCGCGGACATGATCACTTCGATCCGCGTCTCATGGATCACTTTGCCGGACTCGGTCGTCGCGATTCGCGCGATCTCTTCTTTGCGCTCGCGCAGTAGGTCCGCCGCGCGCTTCATGATTCGCCCGCGCTCGTCCGCGAAGATGGCGCGCCACGTCTTGAACCCTGCCTGGGCCGCTGCCAGCGCGCGATCGAGATCGGCCTTCGACGCGTGCGGCACCTGCCCGATCGTTTCTTCCGTCGCTGGATTGATCACCGGTGAGGTCTTCCGCCCCTCGGCGGACACCCACTCGCCGCCCAGAAAAAGCGTCAAATCCGCGTACGTCGATGCCAGTTGCGTCGCCATGTCGATTGCTCCTGTCGTGTCTGCTGGTGGAGGCCGGAATGATTTCACGTTCCTCCGACGCCCGTCAAGATATCCCTGGAGGTCGCGGTGGGTCAGTTGCCGATTAGAGTGTGAATCAAGATGTGGGAGCCCGGATCGTCAGAGCAACTGGGGAGTGCTCATCGCGCGTATCACGAAACTAAGTCTGAAAGCTGACGAATGTCATTAGGTGAGTTAGGATTGACGTAGGAGCTTCTGATGCTTCTCCTGGTTCGAGTTCTCGCACTTGCTGTACTTTTTGTTTGTGCTGTTTCCGCGGGACAATCACCCCTTCTGACTGGAACGAAAGCTGAGGGTGGTGGCCGTCAGACCGCACTCAGTCGACCTGACCAGAATCAAGGTGCAGCTGGCCTTGCCGTGGCGACTATTCCGTCTTATCCCGACTCACCGGGCGGTCTCGAGAACCTGTTTAAGGACATGCTGAACCTCGAAAATCAACGCGACAGAACGAGACTCACTCTCTATTTCCAGTCCCTCGTTTTGCCTCATGCTGGAGAATGGTTTACATCCAAATTTGGCGATCAGAATTGCGGAGATCCGCAGATGGCCGCAAATGATTGTTTGGGTTCGCGACTCGCTCTAACGTATGCATCCACCGCAAGAACTCTCCCGGCCGCCGCGGTAATGACGATGAGAGACTTGCTCGGCGACGATTTGACGAATTTTGAGGCAGTAAACTACACGGAACTCTGTGCCGGCCCTCAGCGAATAATCCCAGCGCGAAAGCTCGTGGACGAACTCACAACCACACCAATCCTCTCACCAGTTCTGTCTGGACTCGTCCAAAATCACGAGCCGGTCTACGTCTTGTGGGCCTATAGCGAAACGAAGGAAACTTCGGTGGCTTTTTTCGTCTACGCCGAAGGAGCTTTTCGATATATCGGAATGCCGCATCCGTCGTCTTCGGAAGATTACGCTAGGAACGCCGCGGCTGCCCAAGCAAAGATCGAACTCATTCGACCGGATAGCAACGCGGTGCCGTCCGACGACCTCACGAACGAGGTAGTGGACGTCCAACCAGTTCTTGCGGATCAGAAACTTGTTGAGCGGACGGTCGTGCTTCACGTGGTGATTGAAGCAGACGGAACAGTACGCGAGGCCTCGTATGTGCGCGGCCCGGAAGAATTCAAGGATGCTGCAATCCAATCCGTGAAACAACGGAACTTTGGTCCGCAAGGATTCGCTGGCCATCCGGCCCGGGTGGAAACGTGTATTAGCGTCGACTCCCACCCCTAAATTCTGTGCCGACCCGGCTCAAGTAAGTGAGTGCTTGTTTCGTTCGCGGAAATCGTGCTCGCGAGAATCACATATGACTGCGCGAACGCGAAGTCAGATTGCTGGAAATCGACCCACCGCACCAGATATCCCCGCGCCGGGCGACGCGCCCCTGCTTTAGAATAGGCGCCCTTGCTGACTCCGGCTGAACTCGACCGTCTGCGCGTCGTCTTGGTCTCGACGCGCAACCCGCTCAACATCGGCGCATCCGCACCCGCCATCTCCTGAATTTCGGTTCTTGCCTCGCCAACCTGTCTGAGGATGGCCTCCGCCCTGAAGAGGAACGTCCTTCCAAATTGAGTTAATCTTGCAGAGCGCGGGAAACGATCGAAAAGCTTGGCACTGAGTTCGGCTTCAAGCTTCAGAATCTGTTGTGATAGTGAGGGTTGCGCCACATTCTCGGCTTTGGCGGCGCGCGTGAAGTTACCCTTGTGCGCGACCGCACAAAAGTAACGCAATTGATGGAGTTCCATGTCTCAGCTCGGTCGCCAGGGAGTTTTGCTTTCTTTTCCCTATGGGTCCCATAGCGACGATATATGAGGCCTTTGGCAGGTATGGGCTAGGCTTCGCGCAGGAGGAACCCAACATGGCTACAGGTGATACGGCATCCGCCCGTCTTCTGCTCGCAGCAGCAACCAAAGGCACAAGTCTTGACAACATCTCACATTAGACATAGTTTAAATTACTGATGGACGCCGAGGCGATTAAACGGTCCTTCGACGACAGCGGGTTGCGGTGCACTCCTCAGCGCTACGCCGTGATGGCATTCTTGATGGAACACAACAGGCATCCCACGGCTGCGGAAATCTTCGAAGCCGTGAATCGCGTGGATCCGCGCTCTTCAAGGGCCACGACTTATAACAATCTGCGGGATCTGGTGCAGGCGGGTTTGGTGCGTGAAGTGGCCGTCGAGGGCCGCGCCGCGCGATTCGACGCAAAAGGCATGCGGCATCACCACTTCATCTGCGACCGCTGTGGCAATGTTGAGGACATCGAGTGGTACGACGTGCCCAAGCCTGCCTCGCGCTCTTTCGGCAAGCGGATTCTTCGCGAATGCGAACTCATTTTCCGGGGGCTCTGCACGAAGTGCGCTCCGCGGTACGCTTCCCGTTAGGTTTCGAAGGCGTGTGAGTGCCGGATGAATGGCGCGCGTCAGCAAGCGCGACCGCCAGCGATGGCGCGAATGGGAAAGCCAGGATGGGTTCGCAGTTCGTCACAGTTCTTTTGACTAAATTTTTGACGAATCGAAAGGAAGGAGCAAACCATGGCAACCGAAACTAAGTGCCCGGTCATGCACGGGACCACGAATGTTGGAATGAGGTCGAACAGCGACTGGTGGCCGAGCCAGCTGAACGTCAGGATTCTCCGCCAGAACTCGCCCCAGTCCGATCCGATGGGCGAGGCCTTCAACTACGCCGAAGAGTTCAAGAAGCTTGACTTCAAAGCGCTGAAGAAGGACCTCCACGCGCTGATGACGGACAGCCAAGACTGGTGGCCGGCGGATTTCGGCCACTACGGGGGACTCTTCATTCGCATGGCGTGGCACAGCGCGGGCACGTACCGCATCGGCGATGGACGCGGCGGCGCGGGCGCCGGCCAACAGCGCTTCGCGCCGCTCAACTCTTGGCCGGACAACGCGAACCTCGACAAGGCGCGCCGGCTGCTTTGGCCGATCAAACAGAAATACGGCCGGAAAATCTCCTGGGCCGACCTGATGATCCTCGCCGGCAATGTCGCACTCGAGTCGATGGGCTTCAAGCCGTTCGGCTTCGGCGGCGGGCGCCCCGATGTGTGGGAGCCCGACGAAGCCGTGTACTGGGGCAAGGAGGAGACCTGGCTTGGCGACAAGCGCTACACGGGCGACCGGGAGCTCGAGAATCCTCTCGCCGCCGTGCAAATGGGTCTCATTTATGTGAATCCGGAAGGGCCGAACGGCAAGCCGGATCCGCTTGCCGCTGCGAAGGACATCAGAGAGACCTTCGCGCGCATGGCCATGAACGATGAGGAGACGGTTGCGCTGATTGCCGGCGGGCACACCTTTGGCAAAACCCACGGCGCCGGCGATGCGAAGCTTGTTGGCCCCGAGCCCGAGGCAGCGCCCATTGAGCAGATGGGCCTCGGCTGGAAGAGCCGTTATGGCACAGGCAAAGGCAAAGACGCGATCACCGGCGGCCCGGAAGTCACCTGGACTCAGACGCCAACGAAGTGGAGCAACTACTATTTCGAAAACTTGTTCGGCAACGAATGGGAACTGACCAAGAGCCCGGCCGGCGCCTATCAATGGCAAGCGAAAGGCGGCGCCACGCCAATTCCGGACGCCTTCGACCCGTCGAAGCGCCACGCGCCAACGATGCTGGTCACGGACCTCTCTTTGCGGATCGATCCGGCCTACGAGAAGATCTCCCGGCGCTTCCTGGAGCATCCGGATCAATTCGCGGACGCGTTTGCCCGCGCGTGGTTTAAGCTCACCCACCGCGACATGGGCCCGCGTTCGCGCTATCTCGGCCCGGAGGTCCCGGAAGAGGAGCTGATCTGGCAAGACCCTGTTCCGGCGGTCGATCACAAGCTGATCGACGCGAAGGACATCGCCGGTCTCAAGGCCAAGATTCTCGGATCGGGACATTCCATCTCGGAGCTGGTCGGGACCGCCTGGGCCGCGGCGGCAAGCTTCCGCGGCTCCGACAAGCGCGGCGGAGCGAACGGCGCGCGCATCCGTTTTGAACCCCAGAAAAACTGGGAGGTCAACCAGCCGGCGCAACTGGCGAAGGTGTTGCGGACCCTCGAAGCGATCCAAAAGAAGTTCAACGGCTCGCCGTCCAACGGGAAGAAGGGCAAGAAGGGAAAGAAGGTTTCGCTTGCCGACCTGATCGTCCTCGGCGGCTGTGCGGCGATCGAGAAAGCCGCGAAGGCCGGCGGGCACGACGTAAAAGTGCCCTTCGCGCCGGGGCGCACGGACGCACCGCAAGCGCAGACCGATGTGGAGTCCTTCGAGTATCTCGAACCGGTCGCGGATGGGTTCCGCAACTACCTCAAGGCCAAGTTCAGCGTATCAGCGGAGGAGCTGCTGATCGACAAGGCGCAACTTTTGACGCTGACGGCGCCTGAGATGACGGTTCTCGTCGGTGGCCTGCGCGTCCTAGGCGCAAATGCCGGGAAGTCCACACACGGCGTCTTCACCAAGCGGCCGGAGACGCTGACCAACGACTTCTTCGTCAACCTGCTCGACATGGGCACGCAATGGCAGCCGTCCGTTGGCTCGGAAGGCGTGTACGAGGGGCGCGACCGGAAGACAAACGAGGTCAAGTGGACCGGTACACGTGTCGACCTGATCTTTGGGTCGAACTCCGAGCTGCGCGCTCTCGCGGAGGTCTATGCGTGCGCGGACTCGAAGGAGAAGTTCGTGAAAGACTTCGTGGCTGCGTGGAACAAGGTGATGAACCTTGATCGCTACGACCTTGCCTGAGCTCGTCGGAAGAAGAGAGCTATCGGCTTGGCACTAATCCCCGTTCCTGTTGCTTGGATCGGCAAAACCGAAGGGCTTGCTTTTCTTGGTTCGCGCGGGCCGGATTGCGCGCCCTTTGATCTTGCGAAGGTCTTAGTCACTGAAGTCACCGAGTGACTTCGAAGCTTTCGGTCGAGTACCGGAATGGATAAGACCATCAGGGTCCTCGATCGCGCTTTTTAACTTCGCAACGACCGTTCGCCTGAGCCTCTATCCGTGGGCAGATCAGAAACGTAGTGTGGCACAACCGCGCTGGTTCCGCTTTGCTCATCTCGAAGCGTCTTGCGCGACAGATTTCTCGAATAGTGTCTTGTGCGCGTACACCTCACCCAAGACGCCCGCGACGATACCCGAGCGGATCTCGTAGGGTCCGAGTTTGTCGCCCACGGTAGGCGCATATGACTGATTTAGCTTAATATACTCGATCAGAAAGCAGTTAGATCCTGGATGACGAACTATCCGGAAACTACTCAGAGCCAGAAGTCCGGTTCTAGGAAGTTAGAGAATTGGTTGGCACCCCAGATTGTGGGCGGATGACGGCACATTCGGAAGTAACGCGTCTACGTAGCATGTTATGGGCTCTAGAAGGTCGGGCCAGGCAGTCGCTCTCCCTTCGGTCATTCGGTACCAATTCGATGGTCAGTTGACTTACCGGACGTCAACCCACTGCGCCAGATATCCCCCGCCAGGCAATGCGCGCCTGCTTTAGAATAGGCGTCCTTGCTGACTCCGGCTGAATTCGACCGCCTGCGTGTCGTTTTGGTCTCGACGCGCAATCCCCTCAACATCGGCGCGTCCGCGCGCGCCATGAGCAACTTCGGCTTCCGTCATCTGCGCGCGGAGAGGGCTCGTTCCAAGCTCGTCGAGAATCCGCGGCGAGAGTGCCGGACTCCCCGGCCAGCGCACGTCGATCTGCCGCAGGATTCGTTCTCCCTCGGTTTTGACAGGTGTCCCAATTCGCACAGATTGTTAGACCCCTCTTTTGGTTGAATTGATACGGAATCTCACAGCCCATGAAGTTTCACCCAATGAATGCAACGCACTTTAGTGCCTTTGAGGATTGATATGAGTGGTAAAAACTTTCGAGTCGTACAGGCAGGCGAACGAACCAACATCGACGGAAAACCAGTAAGGAACAAAGTGCTGTTGGCAACGCCCGATAATGAATACGATTTGATGCGTCCTGACTTGACGTATATCGACTTGCCGCATCATCTCACCCTTCATGAGCCGACGCAAAATATCGAGTTCGTTTATTTCCCGAACCGAGGAATGGTGTCTCAAGTTGTAGTGACCAAAGACGGTCGGACCGTGGAAGTGGGTGTAGTGGGGAACGAGGGCTACGTTGGGGCAGGATTGGCAGTCGGCTTGAGCAGAAGTTCAGTGCGTGAAATAATCCAAGTCGCCGGCGATGGCTTCCGAATGATGGGGAGTGCGCTAGAACGCATTCTGCGATCGGCCCCGCAGTTACAGGTGATATTGAACAGGCATACGGGGCTTCAAGGGATGCAAGTCGCACAGACCGCTGCGTGCAATCGGCTGCACGATATACAGCAGCGTCTCTCGAGGTGGTTGCTGATGACTCAGGACAGGGTGGATTCCGGAGTGCTTCCGATCACCCACGATTTTATTGCGACCATGATGGGTACCGACCGATCCACTGTGAGCTTGGCCGCGTCCGTACTGCAAAAAAAGGGAATCATAGAATACGTGCGAGGCACAGTTAAAATTGTGAACCGCAGGAAACTCGAAAAATCCGCCTGTGAGTGCTACGACGTCATTCGACAGTTCGAGGATGACCTCGGATTGAGATAAGCAATTCTTGTAACTGTTGGATGCCCCACAGACAACTGCCTCTTTCTACCGTTAATGTTCGGGCCTCGTCTATTCGCTTCGGTTTTGATGCGTGTTCAAAAAGCGGTGACTTGGGCAGAACTTCGCTCAGGGCAATGAAAAGAGCGATTTTCTTGTCGTCGCGGTGCCGCCGAAGATCGATTCGACGCCGCCTTTCAAAGAAGCATAACCGCACCAAACGTCGAGTGTGCGATGGGGGCTATGCGTCGCAAACTGGTATGGGTCGAAAGGCAGAACTTTCAGGGCTGGGCTTGCAGCGAATGCGCATGGGCGTTCAACCCATTGGGGCCGCTCGTTGGTCAGTCAATTGACGAGATGAAGATGCACTACGAACAGCAACGCGACAAGGAATTCGCATCCCATGTGTGCGCCAAGCACCCGAGAGCCCCAAAGGATCGTCGTTAGCCAAATCAGTCGCGGGCTAAATACTGTGTGATTCTCGTGTTCATGCGTAGCGACTACCTTTCACAGCGGGATATTGAAGCCGCATTCAAGGATTTTCCGATAGTCGGAGCACACATGAGCGGGTGGCAGACTTAGAGGATTCTGAAGAATATCAAGTCTTACCCCACTCAGATTGCCCGATTTGTTGCAAAGAGGCCCCACCATGGAACCCCACTTCGACATTCTCAAGAAGACAGAGGTCGTCAATTTCGAATGGGTTGAAGTCGTTCGAGACTTGCAAAGCGCCGAGGCCAGGATCCAGGAATTACAAGCGCGTTCGCCCGGCGAATACGTCGTCTTCAGCCGGCGCACCCAACAGATTGTTGGCAGGTTCAAGTCTCTGATGGCGGGCGCGTAACGCGGACGTGTAAGCCATGCTGGCCACGCGGCGGATTGCGCCTGACAAGCCAGATTTCCGGGAACTGATCCACTACACTGGATATCCCCGCGCCAGACAATACGCGCCTGCTTTAGAATAGGCGTCCTTGCTGACTCCGGCTGAATTCGACCGTCTGCGCGTCGTTTTGGTCTCGACGCGCAATCCGCTCAACATTGGCGCGTCCGCGCGCGCCATGAGCAACTTCGGCTTCCGCCATCTGCGCGTGGTCAAGCCGTACGAGCCTGCGTTTCGCGAAGCGCGCTCTGCCGTCGGCGCCACGGCCGTGCTTGCGAATGCGGAGCAGTTCAAGAGCGTCGCGGATGCCGTCGCCGATTGCGCGCTCGTCGTGGGAACCACTGCCGTCCGCCACCGCCAATTGCACCATCCCCTGCGGCGTCCCGAGGACGGCGTTCGCCTGATCCGCAAGCGACTCCGCTCGGGCCGCGTCGCGCTGCTCTTCGGCTCGGAAAAATTCGGCCTCTCCAACGAGGATCTCAGCCACTGCCACTGGCTGATCCGCATTCCCACGCGCGAAGAAAACATTTCGATGAATTTGGGCCAGGCGGTGGCCGTCTGCCTCTACGAAATCATCCGCAACGCAAAATCCCCGCGCGCGCCGGAAAAAGTTGACCTCGCGACGGCCGCCGAAGTCGAACGCATCACCACCATGCTTCTCGACGCGCTGCACGAGAGCGGCTTTCTCGACCTGCGCCGCGTCGCGGACTCCGAGCAGCGCATCCGCCGCCTCGTCCGCCGCCTGCATCTTCCCGCGCGCGACGCCGTCAGCTGGCTCGGCATTTTCCGCCAAATCGTCTGGAAGCTCCGCTCCAACGCCCCATCGAAGAGCTGACCCGCCGCGCACCATTTTGTGTCCATCGATGCGAGCCGCTGACTCACTCAGCCTCCGTATGCCACATGCTTTGAGTAATATTTCGTTCATCGCGCATTCACGCCGCAGTACCATTACCTTCTTGAATAACACCGATTCGTATTTTGAGTTTGCGGTTTTATGCCCCGCGCATCAAACTAGTGGAGACTTTTTAGTGTAGTAACTGCATCTCGCTTTTCCACGTGGAGAAGGGTTTTTCCACCGCCCTAGTCAAGCGGTGGCGCTGTGGGCCCAGTACGGATCTCTTGCTTGAGATTCCTACGATGCCGCACGGCCTCTACGCTGTTTTTGGAAAAGGAGATGACCATGTCGGCTACAAATGAAGGTGCACTTCAGCAGGCGAACTTAGGTCGCGGCCGCAAGGCTACGCGCGGTTACGATCTCTCTCCCCCGGTCACCAGCAACTCGAAACTCTTCGCCAGCACGATCATCGAGGAAGACGCACGCGATCGCGGCAAGCGTGCCGCGAAAGCGGGCCTCGCGTTCGCCGTTCAGGCAGCAGTCGTCGGTGTGCTCCTGTTGATTCCGCTTCTCTTTACCGAAGGCCTCGACCTCTACAAGTCCAACAGCACTCTCTTGGTCGCGCCGCCTCCGCCCGCCGCTCCTCCGCCGCCGATGGTTCACGCGCAGGCTGTTGCGCCCAAGCAGTTCGTCATCAAGCCGCAGCTCACTGCGCCCACCGTCATTCCGCGGAAGATCGCGGTCTCCGCGCCGGACGCGGGCGCGGCTCCTTCCGTCTCCGACATGACCGGCGGCGTCCCCGGCGTCGTTGGTGACGTTCTCGGCGGTTCGCTCGCAGGCGCTCCTCCGCCTCCTGCACCGGCAGTTGCTGCCAGACCCAAGGGCCCGATTCGCATCAGCACTGGCATGAAAGAACCGCGGTTGCTGTACGCTCCAAACCCGGTGTATTCGCCCATCGCAAAAGCGGCCCATATCGAAGGCACAGTCATCCTCGACGCCATCATAGACGAGCACGGCAACGTCGTCGAAGTTCACGCACTGAGCGGCCCCGCGTTGCTCATGTCCTCGGCACTGAAAGCCGTGTCCGAGCGGAAGTACGAACCCACGATCCTCGATGGCGAGCCCACCGCCATTCGGCTCAACGTGAAAGTGGAGTTCAAGTTGAGCTGATCCGATCGCAACGCCCTTGCATCCATCGTTAAAGTTCCAGCGGCGGCGCGGTAAGTCCGTTCGTCCAGCCGGATGGACTCCCGGCCGCCGCCGCAGTAATCTTCGCGCATGGATATCGACTGGCTCCGCGAACATTGCCTCGCCCTAGCGCACACGACGGAAACCCTTCAGTGGGAAGACGCTCTCGTGTTCAAGGTCGGTGGGAAAATGTTCGCCGTCGCGTCGCTCGAGCCGGACGACACCTGGTTGTCGTTCAAGTCCACGGAGGAGGAGTTCGCGAATCTGATCGAGCGCCCAGGAATTATTCCCGCGCCGTACCTCGCCCGCGCCCAGTGGGTCGCGCTCGAAACCGAGAGCGCTCTGCCGCGCGCCGAACTCAAGGCGCTCCTCACGCGCGCCCACGAATTAATTTTCGCGAAGCTGCCAAAGAAAACTCAGCTCTCGCTAAATCAGCGTAAACCCGCCAAGAAAAAGCCGCGTTCCACCCGCCGCTAACGCAATCCCGCCAGGAATCCGCGCAGCGCCGCGACGCATTCCTCCGCTTTGTCGATGTAGATTTCGTGTCCCGCGCCGTCGATTAGCACGAGTTCGCATTGCAGCAGCGCTGCGGCGATACTCTCTTGCTCTTCAATCGACGTCGCGGCGCTTCGCGTCGGCGCAAGCATCAGCACCGGCACGCGCACCTCGGGCAGGAACGGCGTGATATTCGTTGTCGAGATCACGGTGCTGTATCCGGCCAGCGAACGCGCCGACGCTCTGCCGAATTGCCGGATCGCCCACTCGATTTGCGCGGGATCGGTGCTCGGGAATGTTCCGGGGCGCGAGAGCAGCTCGCGGGCCCAGCCCTCCGAGCCCATTTCTTCGAGCGCGCTTTGCCACGACGCGCGCCCGAACGAGAAAAGCTTTTGCGCGGCCGGGCCGATCGTTTTCGGCGTGGCGCACAGCGTCACCGACCGCAGCCGCGCCGGATGAGTCGCCGCAAATCCGACGGCCAGCATTCCGCCCGTCGATTCGCCGAGCAGGTGGATGTTGTCAAGCTCCAGAGTGTCGCAGAATGCGCCGAGGTCGCGTACAAGGCCCTCAAACGACCATGGGTAGCTTTCGCCCGGATCGCCCGATCCGCCGTGGCCGCGCAGATCGCGCCGGATCACGCGATAGTCGCCCGCCAGCATCGGCACCCAGCGCCGCCAGAACTGTGAGTTGCGCCCGAACCCGTGCTGGATCACGATCGTCTGCCGCGGCCTCCACGGATCGGTGAAGTCGTCGTCCTCGTAGTAGGTGACGTACCCGTTGATCTTGATTTCCGGCATCTCGATAGGCTCAGGATTTCGTCGTGCCCGCCTTGACGCGCGGGCCGATTTTTTTCTCTGTGCGGGGGAGAATACTCCAGAATTTGAATCGGCGCTGGCCCCGCAACGCAAAACACGAAGTGCAGCAAGAGGAGCAGGGACTTTGCTCGCTTAAGCAGCCTTAGCGGGCGTTAAATGGCCGATTTTGGCAGGTTTTTGCACGAAGGCTCGTGCCGGCGGGCATTCGCGTCAAACTGCCCCGCACTACGAGGCCCTTCGTGAGGGCGCGGCTCGCCGCGTCGCGAGCTACGGCTTTGGCGTCGATGGTGCCGCGGCCACCGGAGCAGGAGTCGTCCGTGGTGGAAGATCGTCGAAAATCTCGCGCTTGAAAAATCTCCAGTGACCGTCCTCGCGCTTCAGCACGTCCTCGTAGTGCCCCGCGCCCTCCACAACGGACTTGCAGTCCGCGGTACCTATCGTCTCCCAGTAAGCCTGATCCGTGGCCGTCTCTCCATCGATCTGGAGCGACAGGTTTGTCACCACGTGCATAAATCTGTGCGCGCCGGGCGCGGCGGGGCACGGCGACGGAGCCGCCGACGCCACCTGTGCGCCGAACGGTCCGTTGCTGAAAAAGTCCTGGATCGCCGCGGGACCCGTTTTCTTCGTGGCTCCGCCGTTCATGATGAGCGTGCCGTCCTTCGTGAAGAGCGCCGAGTATGCCTTCCAATCGCTCGCATCGAGCGCCCGCGGATAGTCGCCCATCAGCAGTTGCTCGATCGCCTGGCGATCTTCGATCTTTTACATGCGCGCGGCCGCCGAGTCCGCGCTCTTGCTCTGGCCCAACGCGCTCCCGCACGCGGCCCCCGCGACGATGCTCAGTGCCGCCACCGCTACAATCCCTCCTGTTCGCCTCCTGGCCCATTCGAAGTTCATGATGTTTCTCCTATCGTGGATTCGTTGGCCGCGTGCGACATCCCCCAATCGCGCACACAATATTCCAGAAACGTGTTCTTGCAAATGGATTTTGGCGCGAATTCCAGAGCCGGGGCTCGCTGCAATCAATCGGTGCTTTCAAATTCCAGTGTGGAAAAGCAACCCCTGCTCCGCCGGTAAGCTCCTATACTGTTGATGGCACCAAACGGCCGACAGAAGCCCACGAAAGTGCGACACGATATCTCTAAGGACTTAACGAATTGCGGGGCGCGAGCCCTGCCGATCGCTTGCATCCTGTTCGCGACTGCGTTTTTGTCCATCCCGCTCGCTGGACAGGAAGTTGGGCCGATGCCCGGTGCGACTCCGCAATACGAGCCCGTCACGCCACCGGAAGCACGGCCGCCGGAAGCGGCGCCCCCGCGGAAAGCTCCCCCCGCCGATCACCATTCCTCCGGCATCTCGAAGGAACCGCCATCGATCCCGGTGGACCAGATTATTCAGCAATTCGCGGAGCGTGAAGCTGAGTTCAAAACCGAACGCGAGAATTTCACCTACGTCCAGACCTTCGTCATCCAGACACTCGATTCTGCCGGAGACCCGGACGGTGAATATCGCATGACGAGCGACGTCACCTTCACGCCCGCGGGGAAGCGCTACGAGGTCGTCACGAACGCCCCTCCACCGACGCTCGAACGCATATCGCTCTCCGAGCAGGATTTTGACGATCTCATGAAAATTCAGCCCTTCGCGCTCACTACCGAAGAGTTATCCAAGTACGACATCTCCTATGTCGGACGCGAACAGGTGGACGAAATAAGCGCCTATGTGTTCGACGTGGCTCCGAAAATAATTGAGAAGAATCAGCGCTACTTTCAAGGGCGCATCTGGGTCGATGTCAAGGACCTGGAAATCGTCAAGACCTTCGGGAAAGCCGTGCCGGACATCCGAAAGCGCAACAGCGAAAACGTGTTTCCTCGTTTTGAAACCTACCGCGAAAATATCGAGGGCCACTTTTGGTTTCCAACCTACACGCACGCCGACGACGTTCTGCGCTTTCAGGCGAGCAGCGTGCATATCCGCATGACGGTTCACTATTCCGAATACAAGCGGTTTAGATCGTCCATGCGCCTCGTGCCGACGAACCAGGGCCCGCAGCAGAATCCTTAATCGCTTTTGCCTTCGTGGCGGCCGCCTTCTTGCACTGAGCGTAGCCGAACGTGCCCGTGGTTTGCGTCCCGACGCCCTTTGTCGGGAAGGCGGGCCGATTATATCTGCCGTGAGTCCGTTCGCGCAGGAGCTACAGCCCGCCTATTTGGGCATCGACGGGGTAATCACATCCACTGCAAGCACGCGTTGCAATTTGCGGAGCCATCGAACTATGATCTGCGTATGACAACCGAAAGCGTGCGGTTTCGGTTCGAATCGGAGATGGCGGAGCCCTTAATTGCCCGGATCCCGTCGGTTTTCCACTTGGATTCGGGAAAGCGACTGCGAGTCCTTCGCGAGACGGCGATCGGCCCGGTCATTCCCGACTTACTCCTCGGCATCTGGTCGGGTGACTTGCCGAGGTGCGCGGGGCTGAATCCGGTCTCACGTCACATTCTTGCTTGGCTTTCCGAACAGAAGGCCACAAGTAGTGAAGACCAACTGTGCGAGCGTCTATTCCTCAGCGAACATGCCGCGACATCCGCGATCTTGGCACTACAGCGGGTCGGAGCAATCATTAAGCGAGAATCCGGCGAGGTCCAACTCCGGCCAGAATATGACGTATCGGGTTCAGTCCGACTGATTGCTATCGAAATGAAGCTGAAACGATGGCGAGAGGCATTGCAACAGGCCGTAGCCTACCGCAAGTTCGCCGACGAGGCGTACGTCGTGCTGGACGGGAATCAGGTGCACGTGAACACCGAAGTGAGAGAAGCGTTTATCGCAAGCGGGATTGGGCTATTGCTCCAATACGGAGAGGAATTGTGGAGCGAGATAATGGCGCCTCCGACTGTGCCGCCTGCGTCTGTCGACCGCTTGTTCGCCGTAAGTAAGCTTGCTTGTGGGCCTTACTGCTTCGCATAGGCGCGCCAATCTTCGAAAACGTCGAGCCAAACCTTCTGGTGGTCCGTGTCCGTCGATGACCCTACGAGTCCCTTCGTTTTAAGAGTGCGCACGAATTGCACCGCATTCCTTAGCCAATCATGCACCCACTCTCGCCGTCGTGCAGCCGACATCTCCTCCAATTTCGCACCATATTCTGAGGCTATTTGGCTCTGTTGACATCCTCGCCACGACAATGAAAATTCGAGATAGCCGATCCTTTGAAATTGTTGTTTGCTATCGAGGCAGGAGGCGCGATGGCCGAAGTTGGACTTCTGCCTTTTGCTCGC
>Ga0187856_1000068_pt1 | contig 97806 bp, 90 predicted proteins | sample June2016WEW_8_40_FD_132443 | JGI IMG/M metagenome (GOLD analysis project Ga0187856, IMG submission 132443) | Peatland microbial communities from SPRUCE experiment site at the Marcell Experimental Forest, Minnesota, USA - June2016WEW_8_40 | ecosystem: Environmental > Terrestrial > Soil > Wetlands... | reverse complement strand
CCGGACCGCGCTGGTCTTTGGCCAGATGAACGAGCCGCCCGGCGCGCGGGCCAGGGTCGCCCTCACCGGGCTCACCCTCGCCGAGTACTTCCGGGACGAGAAGAGCGCCGACGTCCTGCTCTTCATCGACAACATCTTCCGCTACGTCCTGGCCGGGGCCGAGGTGTCGGCGCTGCTGGGGCGGATGCCGAGCGCGGTCGGCTATCAGCCGACCCTGGCGACCGAGATGGGCGATCTCGAGGAGCGGATCACCTCGACTCGGAAGGGATCGATCACCTCGGTGCAGGCGGTGTACGTCCCCGCCGACGACTTCACCGATCCGGCGGTGGCGACGACCTTCGCCCACCTGGGAGCGACCGTGTCGCTCTCGCGCGCCCTCACCGAGATCGGTATCTACCCCGCGGTGGACCCGCTCGACTCCACCAGCCGGGCTCTCGATCCCCGGATCGTCGGCGAGGAGCACTATCGCGTTGCCACCGGGGTGAAGCGGATCCTCCAGGAGTACAAGGACCTCCAGGACATCATCGCCATCCTCGGCCAGGAGGAGCTGACCGACGACCAGAAGCTGACCGTCCAGCGTGCCCGCCGGGTGCAGCGCTTCCTCTCCCAGCCCTTCAAGGTGGCCGAGGTCTTCACCGGCCGGCCCGGCATCTACGTGAAGCTGGAGGAGACCATCCGCGGCTTCGGCGAGATCCTGGACGGACAGCACGACGATCTTCCCGAGGACGCCTTCTACATGGTCGGGACCATCGACCAGGCGGTCGAGAAGGCGGAGCAGCTGTCCGCGGAGCATCACGATGGGGGTGGGAGGCCCGCTGCCCCGGCGCCGGCCACCGGGGACGCCGAGCACGCGGCGGGGAAGGCGGCCGAGGAGCCCGCGGCTGCGAAGGCGGCAGCGCCGGCCGAGAAGGCGCCCGAGGAGCCCGCAGCTGAGGAGGTGGCGGCGCCGGCGGAGAAGGCGGCCGAGGAGGCGGCCGAGGAGCCCGCGACTGCGAGGGCGGCGGCACCGGCCAACAAGGTGGAGGCCCCGGTCAAGAAGCCGGTCCAGACACCCTCGCCCAAGAAGGCGGCAGCGCCGGCCAAGAAGGTCCTGCCGCCTTCCGGGCGCGCCAAGAAGTCGAGGCCGGAGCACGAGAGCTGATGGCGAAGCTGAACGTCGAGCTGGTCACCTCTGAGGGGCGCGTGCTCTCCCAGGAGGCCGACTTCGTGCTCGCCCCGGGGGCGGCCGGCGACCTCGGCGTCCTGCCCCACCACATCCCCTTGCTCACCCCGCTCCGGACCGGCGAGGTCATGGTGCGCAACGAGGGGGTCGAGGAATTCCTCTTCGTCTCGGGGGGCTTCCTGGAGGTGCTTCCCGACCGGGTGGTGATCCTGGCCGACGCCGCCGAGCGCGCGGAGGACATCGACCAGGCCCGGGCGGAGGCCTCGCGCCGGGCCGCCGAGGAGCTCCTGGCCGAGAACGTCAGCGACGCCATGGCCGCCGCCAAGCTGGAGCGCGCCCTCTACCGCCTCCGGGTCGCCGAGGTGCGGCGCCGGCGCCGGGACCGCGGCGGTCCACCCCCGAGCAGCGCGGCATAGCCCGGTGCCGGCCGCGCCTACCGGTGCCGGCAGACCGCCCCGGCGTGCCCTGGCTCCGATGGTCGGCTCGGTCAGCTCCCCAGGAAGAGGTCGCCCGCGGTGAAGTCGTCGTAGATGTCCGAGTACTCCCCGCCTTCGCAGTCGAGGGCGACGCCCACCGCGGCGTAGCTCGGATCGGTGAAGCCGACGACGTCGATGGAGGTGGAGCCGTCGCACTCGTCCAGACCGGAGACCATGGTGCTGCTGCCGAGGTCGAAGTCGTTGTTGCCCGTGAACACGAAGTCGGTGCCGCCGCTGCCGCTGGTGGTGTAGGGGCCCTCGCAGTACTGGGAGCTGCCGTCGGCGGCGGTCGCCACGCTCAGGCTGGAGCAGTCCCCCTGCCCCGCCTTCATGCCGTTGCCGCCCAGCAGCGAGGTGAAGTACGAGGTTGTCGGGGTCTCGGCCGGGAAGCCCACGTAGAGGATGTAGTCCTCGGGGACATCCTGGTTGGCGCTCATGTCGCACAGCTCCTCGTCGGTCGCGCCGGCCGTGACGTAGCTGGAGCTGGGCTCGTTCGTGCAGATGTCGTCGGTCGAGTCCCCGGTGATATAGCTGGGCAGGATGTTCGCCAGCGGGGTGAGCGAGGAGGTGGCGGTGGGGGCGGCGCTGGGCGTGGGTGCCGCGGTCGCGGTCGGCGTCGCGCTGTGGGTCGGCGCCGCGGAGGGGGTCGCCGTGGTCTTCGGGACGCACTGCCCGGCCTGCAGCTGCTCGCCGGTAGGGCAGGCGGCCACCGGGGTCGACGTGGGCGTGGCGGTCGCCTTGAAGGGGGGGAGCTTGGCCGCCGCAGCGAGCCCGATGTAACCGGCGACCAGCACGATGACGACGGCCCCGGCGATCAGGGGCATCCGGTTGCCCCCACCGGGCGGTGGCGGGGGAGGGGCCCAGGCGGGGGGCAGTCCCACCGGGCCGCCGGAGCCGGGTGGACCCGGCGGGCCGCCCGGAGCGCCCGGCCCCGGCGGCCCGGGAGGTGGGCCCGCCGGTGGCGGTGGCGGGCCGCCGTACCCCGCCGGGCCGAAGGACCCGGTGGGCGGGCTCGTGGGTGGCAGGGGCGGCCCACCGTACGCCGCCGGGCCGAAGGGGCCCGCAGGCGGGCCCGCCACCGGCAGGGGCGCCGCGAACCCGGCGGGCGCCGGGGGCGGCGGGTATGCCCCCGGGGCCGGGGGCAGGACGAATGCCGCGGGCATGGGCGGTGGCACGTAGGCCGGAGGCACGGCCGGTGGGGCTCCCGGTGGGGGAGGGCCCGGGGGCTCGACGAGCGCAGCCGGCCCGGTCCAGGGCAGCGTCGCCTCACCCGGGGGCGGCGCCGCCGCCGGCCCCGCGCTCACCGGGTAGCCCATGGCGCGGGCGATCTCGGCGACCGCCCAGCGACTCGCCGCGGGGTCGAGGGCCCGGGTCTGAGCCATGTTGCGGGAGACCGCTTCGACGGCCGCATCCGGCCCGACCGCCGCCATCTGCTCCCTGAGCTGGGCGGCCGCGCCCACCTCGACGGCCGCCACCAGCAGGCTGCCCTCCCGCGGCTCATCCGGAAGCACGTCGCTGAGCTGGTTGCGCAGCAGCGCGGGTTCGGAGAGGATGCGCGGCCCGTAGTCGTTCACGGCGTCCGCGAGGGCCTGGTGCGCCCGGCCCTGGGGGTCGGGGCCTCCGGTGTCGGCGTTCATGTGATCTCCCCTCCCGATCACCGGTTCAGATGTTCGAGACCGACGCGGAGCCACCACCGGACCGCCGCGGCCGGCGGAGCGTCGGTCACGTGGAGACGCCGGCCGCGGCGAAGATGGCGGCGCAGATCTCGTGGGTGTCGGTGGCGGTGCCGTCGGGCGCCGTGTAGAAGCGGAGGGTGGCCCCACCGTCCTGGGTTGTAAGCCAGCAGTAGGCGGCGCCCGACACGTCCAGGGTCTGCACCTCGTCGTAGTACTGCTGGGCCTCGAATCCCGAGCAGAGGTCGCCGGTGTCCGAGCTGCTGCTGCCGGCGACGGTCAGGTAGGCGACCACCGTGACATCGTCATCCGCGAGCACGTCGAAGGCGCAGGCGAAGCTCTGGTCGGGGTTGTTGGAGGTGTCGCCGTAGCCGCCGGTGGCCGCCCCGGAGATCGGGAGGCTGGACGACGGGCTCGCCGACACCGAGGGCGTTGAGGCCGGCACGCATACCCCGCCGGAGACGTGCTCGCCGCTCGGGCAGGTGATGGAGGCGACCGGCTTGGCGCTGAACGGCGGGAGCTTGGCGGCGGCGGCGATGCCGAAGTAGGCGGCGATGACGACCACGGCGGCGACCAGCGCCGCGAGCGCCATGGGGGTCCGGTTCTGGCGAGGGGCGAACCCCGGCTGCTGCGGCGGGTAACCCATCCCGAAGGGTGGAGGCGTCGCCGGCGGCGGGCCGCCCCACGGGGAGGGCGGCTGCCCCGGGGGTGCGGAGCCGTACGGCTGGTAGGGGGGCGGGGGTGGCCCCGCCACCAGGGTCGGCGCGGGCGGTCCGGTTGGGGGGATCACGGCGCCGGCCCAGGGGAGTGGCGGCGCCGCGGGCGGGACCGGCGCGATCGGCGGCGGCGTCATCATCGGCGCACCGGGCGTGACCCAGGGGAGGGTCGCACCCGGTGGGGGCGGCGCGGCCGCGGCGGGCTCGCTGATCGGGTAGCCCATGGCGCGGGCGACCTCGCTGACGGCCCAGAGGCTGGCCTGGGGGTCGAGCGCGCGGTTGCGGGAGAGGTCGCTCGCGACGGTCCGCACCGCCGCGTCCGGGCCGACCCCGGCCACCTGCTGCTCGAGCATGGAGCTGGCGCCCGCCTCGGAGGCCGCCACCAGTAGGCTGGCCTCGCGCGGCGCGCCCGGGAGCAGGTCCTTGAAGAGGTTGCCGAGCAGCGACGGGTTGGCCAGGACCCCCGGCCCGTAGTCCTTCACCGCCGCCGCCAGGGCCTGGCGGGCCTCCCCCTGAGCGTCGAGGCCGCCTGGGTTGGGTGGGGTCATCGGGGATCTCCGATCGGCTGGTCCGCTGCGGTCGCGTCCTGGCGCCACATGGTAGGTTATGGCGACCCGGGACGTGAGCGAGCCCTCGCCGCCGTGAGCTCACGGCCTGTCCCGGCAGCAGAGGCGGGCGCATGACCATCTCCCAGGGCGCGACCATCATGCCGGGAGGCGGCATCTCGCGGCGCCCCCTCCACTTCATCGTCCTGGCCGACTGCTCCGGGTCGATGCGCGGCGAGAAGATGCAGGCGCTCAACTTCGCGATCGCGGAGATGCTGCCCAACCTGATCGCCTGGGAGCAGGAGCAGGAGAAGGCGCAGATCCTGGTCAGGGTGGTGGCCTTTGCCGACACTCCCCGCTGGCACGTCGAGGAGCCGGTCCCGGTGGCCCGTCTGCGCTGGAAGGCGCTGCAGCACGTCGAGCGCGGGCGCACCAACATGGGGCCCGCCTTCCGGATGGTCGCCGAGGTGCTCTCCCCCGAGCGCCTGGAGCGGCGGGCACTCCAGCCCGCGCTGCTGCTGGTGACCGACGGGCTCCCCACCGACCCGCCCGGCCAGTTCGAGGCGGGGCTCTCGGCCCTGCTGGCCCTCCCGGCGGGACGGGCGGCGGTGCGGCTCGCGGTGGCCATCGGACGCGACGCCAACTCCGAGGCGCTGAACCGCTTCATCGCGAACCCGCAGGTGCCCGTCCTGGTGGCGGACAGCACCGACCAGATCGCCGACCGCCTGGTCACCGCCTCGATCGCCCTCTCGCGCATGTCCGAGGTGGGGGTCGATCGCGACGCCCTCGCCACCCAGCTGCTGCGTCCTCCCGCGCAGGCCGGCCGCGGGCATCCCGACGAGGAGAGCATCGTCTGAGGCCTGATGGCGCGCCCCCGGGTCCACCTCCGATGAGCCAGCAGGATCAATCGCCGGCGGGCACCACCGGCCAGCCCCCGGGCATGCCGGCAGCTGTGCCGGCGCGACCCGGCTGGCTGCTCTTCACCGCGAGCGCGCCCGGCGCGGCCCATCGGGGGGTGGCACTGCCCAACCAGGATGCCGTCGGCTCGCGGGGTGACCCCGGTCTGGCGGCCGCCGAGCCGCTGGCCGTCGCGGTGGCCGACGGGCACGGCGACCTCCGCCACTTCCGGAGCGCGCGGGGATCGCGGCTGGCGGTGGACGTCGCCTGCGCGCTGGCGCGGGACCTCGGTGCGCAGGTCGCCCGCGCCTCCACCGCCGAGGCGGCGCGCGTCCAGCTGACCGCGCGGCTGCTCCCGGGGATCGTCCGCGGCTGGCTGACCGCGGTCGCCGAGGACGTGGCCGGCGATCCGTTCTCCCCGGAGGAGGCCGGGCACCGGCATCCCGGCGACGACCCCGTCATCGCCTACGGGTCCACCCTCCTGGTCGCCCTCCTCGCCGGGCGATGGCTGCTGCTCGCCCAGATCGGCGACGGGGACATCGTGGTGGTGGAGGCGGACGGGCGGGCGGCGGCGCCGGTGCCCCCCGACCCCTCCCTCCACGGGAGCTACACCACCAGCCTCTGTCAGAGCGGCGCGCTCTCGCTCTTCCGGGTCGCCGTGATCGATCAGGGTGAGCTGCCGGTGGGCGCGATCCTGCTCGCCACCGACGGCTTCGGCAACGCCCAGGCGTCCGAACCCTGGCACCAGGCGGTGGGGGCGGACCTGCTCGCCTTCGTCCGCGATCGGGGCGCCGGCTGGGTGGGCGAGCAGCTCCCCGGGTGGGCGGCCCGCTGCGCCTCGGCGCAGGGGAGCGGCGATGACACGACGCTGGCCCTGCTGGTCCGGGGTGCTCCTGGGGGGCGTCCGTGATCGCGACCTTCCCGGTGCCCGGGGACAGCGTGCGCATGGTCCGCGCCGGTGCCGAGGTGACCGTCGGGCCGCGGATCGCCGAGGGCGGCCAGGGGGTCGTCTTCCGGGGCAAGCTGGCGAGCGGCGCCCCGGTCGCGCTCAAGTGGTACCGACCGCTGCCCCACGCGGACCAGATCCGGAACGCCATCGCCGGGCTCGCCGCCCGCCCCCGGCCCCACCCGGCGTTCGCCTGGCCGCTCGACCTGGTGGAGAGCGACCGGGTCTCCGGCTTCGGCTACGTCATGCCCATCCTGGTGCCGCGCTACCAGCCCCTCGCCCAGGTCATCAGCGCCACCGATCCGCTGCCCTTCCGCACCGCGGCCGGGATCGGCCGGCGGATCGCCGACGCCTTCGCCGCCCTCCACGCGGCCGGCCTGTGCTACCGGGACATCAGCCTCGGCAACCTCCTGGTGGACCCGCAGAGCGGCGAGGTCGCCATCGTGGACAACGACAACGTGGGCACCGACGGCAGCCTCGTCTTCGTCAGGGGGACGCTGCGCTTCATGGCCCCGGAGGTGCTCCGCGACGAGGCGCCGCCGTCGACGGTCAGCGACCTCCACTCGCTGGCGGTCATCCTCTTCTTCCTCCTCGTCCACGGCCACCCGCTCGAGGGGATGCGAACCGACGCCAGCTACGGCTGGCAGAGCGACGGCCACATCTCGGAAACCCGGCTCGCCCTGGAGCACTTCGGGGTGGCGCCGCTCTTCGTCTTCGACCCCACCGACCCCTCCAACTGCCCGGAGCCGGGCGACCTCCGGCTCACCTGGTGGCCGATCTACCCCCGCTTTCTGCGCGACCTCTTCAGCCACACCTTCAGCGTGGGGCTCACCGACGCGAGCCTCGGCGGCCGGGTCACCGAGGGGGTCTGGCGGCGGGCCATGATCCGGCTCGGGGACAGCGTCGCCGCCTGCTCCTGCGGGGCCTCCGTCTTCTGGGACGCGGACGAACCGCGCCGGCGCTGCTGGCACTGCCGCGCCGTCCCGCCCGCCCCGGCCCTGCTCGAGCTGCCTCATCAGGTGGTGGTGCTCTCCGAGGGTGCCGTGCTGAGCGGCGCCCACCTCCGCCGGGATCGCGACTACGACAGCGTCCGGGCGGCGGTGGAGAGACACCCCACCCGGGCCGGTGAGCTCGTGCTCCACAACCTCTCCGGCGAGCCCTGGACGGTGGAGCTCCCCGGGGAGGGGGCGAGGCCGGTCGCATCGGGCCAGCGGCTCCGGGTGCGCCCGCTGGCGATCGACTTCGGCGCCGTCCAGGGCACGTTCCGGGTCGGCTGAGCGCCCCAGCCGGCGGGACGCGCCGCCCGTCCGCCCCACGGCATCCGGTCGGTGAGGTGGACTTTCTAGAAGAGGCCGACGATGTTGCCCGCCTCGTCGATGTCAACGCGCTCCGCCACCGGAGCCGCGGGCAGGCCGGGCATGGTGTTGATCTCGCCGCTGCGCAGGAAGACGAAGCCCGCTCCCGCCGCCGCCCTCACCTCGCGGATCGGCAGCGTCCAGCCGGTGGGCGCGCCCTTGAGCTTGGGATCGGAGGATAGGCTCAGCTGGGTCTTGGCGATGCAGACGGGGAAGCTCCCGAAGCCGTCCTTCTCGCACTGGCGCAGCTGCTTGACGGCCGGTCCGTCATAGGCCACCGCGGCGGCGCCGAAGACCCGGGTGGCGACGGCCTCGATCTTCTCCTCCAGGGACGCGCTGTCCGGGTAGAGCATCCGGAAGTCGCTGCCCTCCTCGGTGGCCGCGGCCACGGCGCGGGCCAGATCGGCCGCGCCGTCCCCGCCCTCCGCGTAGCTGGTGGAGACCGCGCAGCGCACGCCCATCTGGTCGGCGAGCTGGCGGATCGCGCCGTGCTCCGACCGATGGTCCTCGGGGTGGGCGTTGATGCAGACCACCACCGGGACGCCGAAGAGCCGGCAGTTCTCCACCTGCTTGCGGAGGTTGGCCCCGCCCTGGAGCACCTCGTCGGGGTTCTCTTCGAAGAGCTGGGGCGGCAGCGCGCGCCCGGCCACGATGCGGTGATTCCCGGAGTGCGCCTTGAGCCCGCGCACGGTGGCGACCACCACGGCGGCGTCGGGGCGCAGCCCGCTCACCCGGCACTTGATGTCGAAGAAACGCTCCGCTCCCATGTCCGCGCCGAAGCCCGCCTCGGTGACCAGGAAGTCCCCGGCGCGGATGCCGATCATGTCGCCGATCACCGACGAGTTGCCGTGCGCGATGTTGCCGAAGGGACCGGCGTGGATGATCGCCGGGGTGCCCTCCAGCGTCTGCACCAGGTTGGGTTTGACGGCGTCACGCAGCAGCACCGCCATCGCACCCGCCGCGTGCAGCTCCTCCGCGGTGACCGGCCTGCCGTCGCGCGCGTGGCCGATGACGATGCGGCCCAGGCGGCCGCGGAGGTCGCGCAGCGAGGTGGACAGGGCGAGCACGGCCATCACCTCGGACGCCGCGGTGATGTCGAAGCCGCTCTGCCGGGGCACGCCGTCCTGGGGGGTGCCGAGGCCGATCACCAGGTGACGCAGGGCGCGGTCGTCAACATCGATGACCCGCCGCCAGGAGATGTCGCCCCGGTCGAGGTCGAGGGTGTTGCCCTTGAAGAGATGGTTGTCGAGCATCGCGGCCAGCAGGTTGTGGGCGGCCGCCACCGCGTGCATGTCGCCGGTGAGATGGAGAGCGACCTTGTCGAAGGGGACCAGGGTGCTCCGTCCGCCACCCGCCGCCCCGCCCTTGACGCCGAAGGTCGGCCCCATCGATCCCTGGCGCAGCGACACCACCGCGCGCCGGCCGATCCGGCGCAGCCCGTCACCCAGGCCGATGGTGGTGACCGTCTTGCCCTCGCCGAGCGGCGTGGGGGTGATCGCGGTGACCACCACGTAGCGCGCCTTCCGGTCGCGCGGCAGCGCGTCGAGGGCCTCCAGGCGAATCTTGGCGACGCCCTGACCGTAGGGTTCGAGGAGCTCGGGTGCGAGGCCTACCTCGGCCGCGACATCGCTGATGTCACGCACCTCGGCGGGCAGGCGGCGGGTCTGGATCGCTGTTGTCATCACTCCATGGTGAATGAGTTGCGCGCCCAGACCCACAGTCGCCGGCCATCAGCGGCCAGGGCTGAAAGTCACCAATGCGTGGGCCGGAGCTACTCGATGGACCGGATCTACCGACGGTTGCCGCCGCCGCCCTGGGTCAGCAGCAGGATGCTGAGCAGGTTCAGGAAGAGGTTGAAGATGTCCAGGTAGATGCGGAGGGCCAGGCGGATGGCGTTGCCCTGGGAGCCCACCCTGGTCATGGTCACCCGCTGCACGTCATAGAGGAGGAAGAGCGAGAAGACGACGCAGGCGGCGGCGGAGATGAAGATCTGGAACGGGGTGGACTGGACGAACATGCCGATCACCATGGCCACGACCACGCCCAGCAGGGCCCCGAACAGCCAGCCCCCGAGCCGGCTGAAGTCACGGCTGGTGGCGCGGGCGTAGATCGTCACCCCGCCGGTGACCGCCGCGGTCGCGGCCAGGGCCTCGTAGACGATGTACTGGTAGTTCTCGTAGGCGATGACCTGGAGCAGCGGCGAGATCACGATCCCGGTGACCACCCCGAAGCCGAGGAAGAGGACCATGTTGATGCCAGGGCGGTCGGCCAGCGCCTGGGTGGCGAACACCAGGACGAACATGGCGATGAACCAGAGCAGTTCCGCGCTCGAGCCGTAGGTGTTGAGCCCGCCGACGGCTCCCAGCGCCACCCCGCCGACGGCGCAGGCCACCAGCAGGCAGGTGAGCCCCATCACCTTCTCGGGGACGCTGATGGCCCCCTGGAGGGCGGGGTTGGCCCAGCCGCGGGTCTCACCGTAGCCCTGCTGGCCGCCGAAGGGGTTGAAGAAGCCGCGGTTGGGGCTGCCGCCGCCGCCCGGGCCACCGTTGAAGTTGAACATCGGCTCGCTCGCTCCTGGTCGGAGGTCTGTCGATCGCGTCTAGGGTAGGGTACGGGAACTGTTCGGCGGCGAGTGAGCGCGAGTGAGCGTGAGGCCGCAGGAGCGACTCGAGGGGACGTCCGTGTGGCCGCGGGTGGTGCCGCTGGCACCGAACGTCTGTACGGTATCATGTCAACGTGAGGCTCCACCACGCCTACCGCTTCGCCCTGGACCCCAGCGTGGCCCAGCGCCGGGCCCTGGCCTCTCACGTGGGCGCCGCCCGCTTCGCCTTCAACTGGGGGTTGGAGCAGGTGCGCGCCTCGATGGCCCTGCGCGACGTCGAGCTGTGCATGTTCGGAGAGGTGCGGACCAAGGCCGTGGGCTGGAGCCTGTATGGCCTGCGCCGGGAGTGGAATCAGGAGAAGGAGAGGGTCGCCCCCTGGTGGCGGGAGAACAGCAAGGAGGCGTACGGCTCGGGGCTCGCCGGTCTCGCCCGGGCCCTGGCCAGCTGGTCGGCCTCCCGCCAGGGCACGCGCTCCGGCCCCCGGATGGGCTTCCCCCGGTTCCGCAGCCGCAGCCACCCCATGGGCTGCCGCTTCACCACCGGGGCGATCCGGGTCGACGACGAGTGGCACATCACCCTGCCGCGGCTCGGACGCATCCGCACCGGCGAGGCCACCACCGCTCTGCTCGGGCGGGTGTCCCTGGGGACGGCCCGGGTCCTGAGCGCCACCGTCTCCCCGGAAGCCGGCCGCTGGTACGTGTCGTTCGGCTGCGAGGTGGAGCGGCGGGTCTTGACCAGCAATGGCCACGCCGACACCGTGGGGGTGGACCTGGGAGTGCTCCATCTGGCCACCCTCTCCACGGGCGAGGTGGTGGAGGGACCCCGGGCGCTGCGGCGCGGGCTGCGCCGGCTGCGCCGGCTGAGCCGGCACCACGCCCGCTGCCGGAGGGGGTCCGCCAATCGGCGCCGGGCGGCGGAGCGGCTGGCCCGCCAGCACGCTCGGATCGCCCACCTGCGCCGCGACCATCTGCACCAGCTGACGACGAGGCTGGCCAAGAGCCACGGCCGCATCGTCATCGAGGATCTGAACGTCGCGGGCATGAGCCGGTCCGCGCGGGGCAGCGTGAAGGCCCCGGGGCGCCACGTCCGGGCCAAGAGCGGGCTCAGCCGGAGCCTGGCTGACGCCAGCTTCGGGGAGCTCCGCCGGATGCTCACCTACAAGTGCCGCTGGTACGGCGCGGAGCTGCTGGTGGCCGGCCGTTTCTTTGCCAGCTCCAAGACCTGCTCGCACTGTGGCACCGTCACGGAGAACCTGTCGCTCGCAGATCGGACCTTCCACTGCGCGGCCTGCGGGCTGCTCCTGGACCGCGACCTGAACGCCGCGATCAACCTGGCCGGATGGGTGCATCCGGCGGTCGCCCCCAGTGCGGGGGAGACCGAAAACGCCTGGCCGAGGGGCGGTCAGACTGGGCCCCGCCCAGCACGCCCCGATCCCCGGGTTCCCGCCGAAGCCTGCTTCGGTGGGTGGGGTGACGCAGGAACCGGGATCGCCCCGGAGCCCGCCGACCTGATCGGTGGTCGCATTCGCCAGGCAGGACTCACTCCTGCGTCATGAATGCGAACGGTACCCGGGCTGTCCGCCGGGTTACACATGCGCGGAGCGGCTCGGGACCCCGGTCACCCCGGGGCGGGCGCCCCGGGGTGGAGAGCGGCGGCGCTCAGGCCACCGTGACGGATTCGTTGAGATAGACGTCCTGGATGGCGTTGAGCAGGGCCACACCCTCGGCCATCGGGCGCTGGAATGCCTTGCGGCCGCTGATCAGGCCGGTGCCGCCGGCCCGCTTGTTGATCACCGCGGTGCGGACCGCCTCCTTGAGGTCGGTGGCCCCGGAGGAGGCTCCGCCCGAGTTGATCAGCCCGGCACGGCCCATGTAGCAGTTCACCACCTGGTAGCGGGTGAGGTCGATGGGGTGGGGGCTGGTCAGCTTCTCGTAGACCAGCTTGCTGGTCTTGCCGAACTTGAGCGCGGTGTAACCGCCGTTGTTCTCCGGCAGCTTCTGCTTGATGATGTCGGCCTCGATGGTGACCCCGAGATGGTTGGCCTGCCCGGTGAGGTCGGCGGCGAGGCCGTAGTCGGTACCGTCGGCGGTGAAGGCGGAGTTGCGCAGGTAGCACCAGAGAACGGTGGCCATGCCCAGCTCGTGGGCCTCGGCGAAGGCCACGGCGACCTCCTGGAGCTGCCGGGTCGACTCCTCGGAGCCGAAGTAGATGGTGGCGCCCACCGCGGTCGCCCCCAGGTTCCAGGCCTGCTCGACGGTGCCGTACATCACCTGGTCGAACTTGTTGGGGTAGGTGAGCAGCTCGTTGTGGTTGATCTTGCAGATGAAGGGGATCTTGTGGGCCCACTTGCGGGCCACCGAGCCGAGCACGCCGAAGGTGGAGGCCACCGCGTTGCAGCCTCCCTCGACGGCCAGCTCGACGATCTTCTCGCCGTCGAAGTAGAGCGGGTTGGGCGCGAACGAGGCGCCGGCCGAGTGCTCGATGCCCTGGTCCACGGGCAGGATGGAGACGTACCCCGTGCCTCCCAGGCGGCCGTGGTCGAAGATGGTCTGGAGGCTGCGCAGCACCCGCACGTTGCGGTCGCTCACCGACCAGACCCGGTCGACGAAGTCCGGACCGGGGAGCTGGAGCAGGTCCTTGCTCACCGTCTGGCAGCGGTGCTCCAGCAGGTCCTGGGCGTCCTCGCCGAGGATTTCTTCCAGTTTGCTCAGGGGGGTTGCCGTCGCCGTCGCCATGGTGTCCTCCGGGAAAAGGGCGGGCTTCCCCTGGATTCTCCCCCATCCGGGCCGGCCGGTGCCCTGCATCCGATTGACGCGGTCGGCGCGCCGGGGCGACACCCCCGTTTGGTCCCGCCCGCCCTCCCGTTTTCCCCGGCCCGCTCTCATGTACCGTAGGCGTGATGGACCTGCTGCGGATCACGGGAGGCGGGCCGCTCACCGGGGAGGTCGCGATCTCCGGCAGCAAGAACGCGGCCCTCCCGGTCATGGCGGCGGCGCTGCTCACCGACCAGCCGATGGAGGTCGGCAACGTGCCCGAGATCGAGGACATCGGGACCATGGCGGCGATGCTCCGGCACCTGGGGACCGACGTCGAGCGGCTCGAGGCGGGTCGCTGGCGCCTCCATGCCGGGCGGGTCCGGGCCGCCGGGGTGGACGCCGAGCTCACCCGCCGGATGCGGGGCTCTTTCCTCCTCCTGGGGGCGCTGGTCGGGCGGACCGGCGAGGCGGAGATCGCCAAGCCCGGCGGCGACGACATCGGCATGCGCCGGGTGGAGCAGCACCTGGAGGGGCTCCGGCTGATGGGCGCGGAGGTCACCGAGACGGCGACCAGCTTCGTGGCCAGGGCCCAGCGCCTCCGGGGTGCCCACATCTACCTCGACATGCCCACCGTCACCGGGACCGAGAACCTGATGATGGCCGCGGTGCTTGCCGACGGGATCACCGTGATCAGCAACGCCGCCCGTGAGCCCCACGTGTACGACCTCGCCCGCTGCCTGGTGGGGATGGGGGCCCGGATCAGCGGCGCCGGCAGCGAGCTGATCGTCGTCGAGGGCCAGAGCGCCCTGCTCCACGGCACCTGCCACCAGGTGACCACCGACTACATCGAGGCCGGCACCTACATGACGGCGGCGGCGGCGACCGGCGGCGACGTGCTCGTCGAGGGGATGCGTCCCAGCGATCTCCGCTCGCTGATCAACAAGCTGCAGGCCGCGGGCTGCACCGTGGTCGAGGGCGGCGACCACGTGCGGGTGACCGGCGGCCGGCTCCGGGGCGTCGACGTCACCACCTGGCCGCACCCGGGTTTCGCCACCGACCTGCAGCCGCAGTTCGGGGCCCTGATGACCCAGGCGGAGGGGATCAGCATCATCAGCGAGGCCCTCTACGAGAACCGCTTCCGCCACGTTGCCGAGCTCGCCAAGATGGGCGCGCGGGTCGCGGTCGAGGGCCGGAGCGCGACCATCACCGGCCCCACCCGGCTCCACGGCGCGGCGGTGTCGGTCCCCGACATCCGCAGCGGCGCGGCCCTGGTCATCGCCGCGCTCTGCGCCGAGGGCACCACCGAGCTGGAGAACGTCTTCCACCTCGACCGCGGCTACGAGAGCCTGGAGGGCAAGCTGCGCTCGCTGGGAGCGGGGGTGGAGCGGGTCCGGCCTGGCCCCGGAGAGACGCGGGCGCGCGATCTGTCCGGTGTCATCGGCGACTGAGCGGGGAGCAGATGCTCGGCAAGCGGCTGGGGATGGACCTGGGGACCGGCAGCCTGCGGGCGGTGGTGCGTGGCGAGGGGCCGGTGCTCACCGAGCCCATGCTGGTGGCGCGCCACCGTCGCCGTGGCTATTCGGCCGCCGGGATGGCCGCCGTCGCCCTGGCCCGTGACGACGACATGGAGATGGTCCGGCCCCTGGGCGTGGGGGCGATCGCCGATCGCAATGCTCTGGCCGCCCTGCTCCACCAGGTCGTCAACCGGGTCGCCGGGAGGCAGCGGATCTTCCGCCCCGACGTGGTCATCGCCATCTGCCCGGCCATGGGCGGGGACGACCGCCTGGCCATCCTCGACATCTGCGCCAAGATCGGCACCCGCACCGCGTATCTCATCGACTCGCCGATCGCCGCCGCGATGGGGGCGGGGCACCTGCCGGCCGGTGGCCGCGGCCACCTGGTCGCCGACATCGGGGCGGGGACCGTCGACGTGGCCAGCCTCGTCTCCGAGGGGACGATCGCCCAGCGCACCGTCGCGAGCGGCGGCGACGCCCTGCGTACCGCGATCGCCGAGCGCCTGGAGGCGAGCCACCACGCCTTCATCGAGCCCGCCGTGGCCGAGGACGTGGTCGCGTCCCTGGCCTGCGTCGGCCCCCACGAGGAGCGCCGGATGCCGGTCCGCGCCGGGTCCGGTGCCGGGCCGATGACCCTGAGCGTTGCCTCCCTGGAGATCGCCGACCTGGTCGACGGCCACGCCCGCCGGATCGCCGACGCCATCGACGAGGTGCTCGAGGAGACCCCGCTGGCGCTGCGCCACGACATCCTCGAGGAGGGGGTCTTCCTCTGCGGGGGTGGGGCCCGGCTGGAGGGATTGGACCGCTACCTGAGCATCCAGACCGGCTGCGCGGTGAACCTGGCCCCGGACCCATCGAGCTGTGTCATCCGGGGCACCCAGGCGGCGGTCGAGAACCTCGACGTCCTCCGCCGCTCGTTCATGTACATCCGCTGAGCCAGCGTCCACTCCACGCAGGAGGGCGAAGACCTAGACGAGCCCGCTGCAGAGGACCACGGTCACGGTCAGCCGGGTTTCGGTGGGGTTGAGGCGGCCGACGAACCGCACCTGTTGCAGTGGCGGACCGAAGAAGGTGAGCCGTACCGAACTACCGGAGCCCACCGTCATGGTGTCCGTCCATCCTGACGAGAGGGCCACCGACTGCACACTGAGCGTGTTGTCCGCGGTCTGGAGGACCTTCACCGCTCCGGCAGCCCCTGCAGCGAAGGTCTCCGTGTGCTTCGGTCCCGGCGCGGGGACATGGGAGACCTGCTTCGCCCCGCATGCCAGTACTGTCGGAGTTGTCGGAACGTTCGGAGCAGCGTTTGCAGTTACGCTGACCCCGATACCGGCGATTTCGATCGCAACGATCAGTGCGCCTCTGACCAACCGCGTATGCCACCCGAACATGTGCCTGTCCTCCCCCCAACGCGCCGCCCTCGTTCGAATCGTTTGGCGCCCGCATTCCTGCGTCAATTGACGGCGCCGTCATCGTCAACCGCGCTGGCTCGGCGGGGAAGCGTCACGCCCGTCCCGGGCGGTTCCGCTCGTCCGCGGATACGTGGGGCACGGCGCATCGTGCCAAGCGTCCCGAGCGCATCCGCTTCACTCGGCGAGCCCGCGCTTGCGCATCTTGATCCGGAGCTCGGCGCTGAGCACGCGCTTGCGGATCCGGATGCCCTTGGGGGTGACCTCCACCAGCTCGTCGTCGGCGATGAAGTCGAGGCTCTCCTCCAGCGACATCTGCCGGGGCGGGGTGAGCTTGACCGTGAAGTCCTCGGTCGAGGAGCGGATGTTGGTCTTCTGCTTCTGCTTGGTGACGTTGACGTGGATGTCGCCGGGACGCCGGTTGAGACCGACCACCATCCCCTCGTAGACCGCCGTGCCCGGGCCGATGAAGGGCTGGCCGCGCTCCTGCAGCCCCAGCAGCCCGTACGCCACCGCCGTGCCACCCTGGCTGGCGGTGACCACCCCGTTGCGGGTGGTGGCGGGGAGCTGGCGCCAGGGCTCCCATCCCACCACCCGGGACGCCATCACCCCGGTGCCGCGGGTCAGGGTGAGGATCTGGCTGCGCAGCCCGATGAGTGCACGGGTCGGGGCGTGGTAGATGAGCCGGGCACCCCGGCCGGCGTCGGTCCGCAGCTGCAGAAGCGTCGCCCCCCGTGCCCCCAGGGTCTCGGTGATGACGCCGACCGCATCGGTGTCGCAGTCGATGACGCATTCCTCGACCGGCTCGCAGCGCTTCCCGTCGATGTCGCGGGTGATGACCGTGGGACGTGAGACCTCGAACTCGTAGCCCTCGCGGCGCATGGTCTCCACCAGGATCGCGAGGTGCAGCTCTCCCCGACCGCTGACGTCGAAGATGTCGGCGGTGGGCCGGTCCTCGACCCGCAGCGCGATGTTGGTCAGCAGCTCGCGCTGGAGGCGGGCGCGCAGCTGCCGGGAGGTGCTGCTCAGGGTGCCCTCCCGCCCCGCGAAGGGGGACTGATTGACCGAGAACTGCATGCGCAGCGTCGGCTCGCCCACCGAGAGGCGGGGGAGGGCCTCCGGGTGATCCGGGTCGGCGATGGTGTCCCCGATGGCGACATCGGGGAGCCCGGTAATGTACACGATGTCGCCGGCGGCCGCCTGTTGCACCGGGAGCCGCTGCAGCGCCTCGACCGAGAGGACGGATCCGATCCGCTGCCGCGGCCCGGTGCCCGACGCGGTGCACACGACCACACCGTCACCGGGAGAGAGCCGGCCTCGGGCGATCCGCCCCATCGCCAGGCGCCCGCTCCAGTTGTCGTGGTCGAGGTTGCTCACCATCAATTGGAACGGGGCGTCCGGGTCCCCCGCCGGCGCTGGGATGTGGTCGACGATGGCGTCCAGCAGCGGCTCCAGTGTGGTCCCCTCGCGGCGCAGGTCGCCGGTCGCGGTGCCCTCGCGTGCGTTGGTGTACAGCACCGGGCAGTCGAGCTGCTCAGGATCGCGTGCCAGCTCGAGCAGGAGATCGTGGGTCGCCTCCAGCGTCTCGGCCGGTCGTGCGTTGACACGGTCGATCTTGTTGATGACGATGATCGGGCGCAGGCCGAGCTGCAGCGCCTGTCGGAGGACGACGCGGGTCTGGGGCATCGGGCCGTCCACGGCGTCGACGAGGAGCAGGCAGCCCTCGGCCATCCCCAGGACCCGCTCGACCTCGCCCCCGAAGTCGGCGTGCCCGGGCGTGTCGATGATATTGAGCTTGATGCCCCGGTAGCGGATCGAGGTGGCCTTGGCGAGGATGGTGATGCCCTTCTCGCGCTCCAGCTCGTTGGTGTCGAGGATCAGCTCACCGACCTGCTCGTGCGCCCCGAAGACCCGCGACTGCTTGAGCAGCCCATCGATGAGGGTCGTCTTGCCGTGGTCGACGTGGGCGATGATCGCCAGATTGCGCAGGTCGTCGCGTCGGATGGAGGAGGACGAGACCGGGTCGCTCATGATCGCCGAGTGTAGCCTGCGCGCGCTGCCGTTCCTGACCTCAGCCGCTCCCGTGAATGGTTATGCGCCGCTGAGGGTCCAGAGCGCGCTCAGCCCCGCCGCATAGCAGTCGCCGGTCGATGGGATGCACGTGATGGCCCCCAGCCCCATGTTCTCGGTGCCCGACTGCGGAGTGACGACAACCTCCCAGGCGCCTCCGTTGTAGTGCTCGACGAGCGGTTGGGAGAAGAGGGCCGGGTCCGGGCTGGGGGTGGGAGTGGGGCCGAGCAAAGCCGGGAGCGCCACGGCCGCGGGTTGCGTCGACCCCACCGCCCAGCAGTCGTCGGCGGAGACGCATGCGATGCCGGTTAGCAGAGCGCCGTTGGGCCCGCTGACGTAGGGGCTGGAGACGGGCGTCCAGCCGGAGCCCGTGTAGTGAGCGATCAAAGGTTGCGTCAGCTGATCAGGGACCGTGGGGTAGCCCGTGGACCCCACCCCCCAGCAGTCCTCCGGGCCGGTGCAGACGACCGTCCCGACCCCGCTCGCGCTGAAACCCGGGGACGGGGCCAGCTGTGGGTCGCTCACGACGCTCCACGACGAGCCGTCGAACTCCTCGATCACACCACCATTCGGCGTGCCGCCGCCGGCCCAGCACTCGTCGGAAGCGAAGCAGGAGACCGTGCCCAGCCCCGCATGGTCGATGAGCGGACCGGTGCCGGTCACGACGGTCCAGCTGTCGCCGTCGTAGTGCTCGATCAGGGGGTGAATGATGCCGTCCCCGCCGTTCTCCGAGTTGGCGGCGTAGCTGCCGACCGCCCAGCAGTCGTCCGCCCCGACGCACGTGACCTCGCTCAGCCCATCGGCGTCGCCGGGCACAGTGGGGCCGGTCACGGGGCTGAAGCCGGCCCCGGCGTCGTGCTCGATGAAGGGCTTGACAACCGCGTCGCTGTCGCCCGTCTGCGGCACGGTGATGTGCTGACCGACGGCCCAGCAGTCGTCCGCGCTCACGCAGGTCAACCCCTCGAGGGCGCCCGAGCCCACTCCCGCGATGGCGACGCTGGTCCAGGCTCGGCCGGAGTACTGCCAGATGGCGCTCGCGCTGGGGTCGCCGCCGGCGCCAGAGCCGATCACCCAGCAGTCAGCCGCGCCGACGCACGAGACGCCGGTCGCGCTGAAGCCCGGGGGAAGGCCGACCATCTGCCAGGTGTTGGGCACGGTTCCGCCGGTGGGAGCGGAGCTGCCGGGGCGCGCGGATCCGCTGCCCGCTCTGGACCCCCCGAGGAAGCCCACATGGACAGCCGTGGCCACCCCTGCCACGACGACGACAGCGGCGATCACGGCCATGCTCCCGGCCAGCCGGAGCGCTTTCGTGCGTCCGGAGCGCGATCGCTCCGGTGCAGGCCCCCGCGGTTCGCCGTCAGTCATGGCCATCTCGGAGATTACGCCGCCATGCCCCGAGACATGACGTGCGGGTGTGGCGCCGGCGGACGGCCCGAGGGGTGGCTTGGCTGGGCTAGAGCGAGCTCTCGATCGCGGCCAGCACGTCCTCCACCCGGATCTGCTCCATCGCGCCGCCCGCGCCGTCCGGGTGGTGGCGGTGACGGTGATCCTGTGGAGGCACCGCCTGGACCACCCGGTGCTCGTCCCCGTAGGCGCCGCGCCGCCGTCCGTCGGTGGGGCCGAAGAGGCCGATGGTGGGTGTCCCCATCGCGGCGGCGAGGTGGAGGAGCGGCGAGTCGCCGCTGATGACCAGGTCGCAGAGCCCGAGGAGCGCGGCCGTCCCGAGCACGTCGAGCTGACCGGTGAGGTCGGCGTGAAGCGCCGCGATGTCGAGCGAGGCCGCGGACGCGGCGGCCTGGTCCTCGACGGCCCCGACGAAGAGAATCCCGGCCCCGTGGCGCGCGGAGAGCTGGTTGGCGAGGTGAGCCCAGCACTCGGGGTCCCAGGCGGCGGTCTCCGGGTCGGGCCGCCGCAGCTCGGAGTGGCCGCTCCCCGCTCCGAGGGCGACCAGCAGCCTGCCGTCGGCGATGCCGGTGCTGTGGAGCTGGACCAGGGCCTGCTGCGATGCCGCCGGGCCCGGCTCGAGGCGCGGCTCGTGCCGCTGGGCGCCGACCCCGAGGAGGGGGGCGAGGCGGAGCCAGGTCGCGGCCTGGTTCTCGCCGGGCCGCGACCGCACGTGGTCGCTGAGCAGGACGGCGGTGAGCCCGCCGCCCACGCCGAGCCGGCGGCCGAAGCCGGCCAGGTAGGCGAGCAGGCGAGGCCGGGCCGCGGTGCCACAGATGACCACGAAATCGAAGCGCCGGCGGCGGAGCCGGGCCCAGGCGACCAGGCCACCGATCGGCGAGCCACCCGGGTCCAGGCCCCGGAGCGCGAGCACCTCGCCGGCGCCCTCGAGGGCGCGGGCGACCTGCGCGGCCGCCGGGGAGCAGGCCAGCGTCACGGTCGCACCGGGCAGGCCGGCGGCGAGCGTCCGCAGCAGCGGCGAGGCTTGCAGGGTCTCCACCTGGCGGCCCCACACCAGCACCAGCACTCTCATGGCGGCGTAACCTTACCGCCATCGAATGGGTCCCCGGCCACGGGTCGCACGTCGCGGGCGTGGGGGCAGGACACGTCCGGCCCACCGGAAGGAGGGCGGCGAGCCCGGCACGCGACCCCGCGAGAGAATCCGAGTCGCCATGCCGCTGGCAGCGCGGGGTGCGAACATAAGGCCCAAATGGACTCCCTGGCGGGACGTGACCTGATCTCCATCGCCGATCTCACCGCAGCCGAGGTCAGTGAGGTCCTCGACGTGGCTGTCGAGCTCAAGGCGGGCGCCGATCCCGGCCGGCCGCTGGCCGGGCGCAACCTGGCCATGATCTTCCAGCGCCCCAGCAACCGTACCCGGGTCTCCTTCGAGGTGGCCATCCGGCACCTGGGCGGCCATCCGATCCCCCTCTTCAACAGCGAGATCCAGATCGGCGAGAGGGAGTCGACCGCGGACATCAGCCGGATCCTCGACCGCTACGTCGACGGCATCGTGGCCCGGCTGAGCTCGCATCGCGACCTGATCACCCTGGCCCGTTCCGCCCGGGGGCCGGTGGTCAACGCCATGACCGACCGCGAGCACCCCTGCCAGGTCCTCGCCGACTGCCTCACCATCCGCGAGCTGCTCGGCCACCTCGAGGGCGTCCGGGTCTGCTACGTGGGCGACGGCAACAACGTCTGTGCCTCGTGGATCTACGCGGCGACCCTGCTGGGGATCGACCTGCGGGTCGTCGGGCCGCCCGGGTACGAGCCGCACCCCGCGGTCCTGGAGCGCGCCGACAGTCTCGCCGGGGGCCGCTCGCCGGTGCGCCACTCCCACCAGGCGGCGGAGGGCCTCGAGGACGCCGAGATCATCTACACCGACGTCTGGACCAGCATGGGCCAGGAGGCGGAGCAGCAGCAGCGGCGCGACGACTTCGCCCATCTGCAGGTCAACGAGGCGCTGCTCCAGATGGCCCCGCCGGCGGCGAGGGTGATGCACTGCCTTCCCGCCCATCGCGGTGAGGAGATCACCGACGCGGTCCTCGACGGTCCTCAGTCGGTGGTCTTCGACCAGGCCGAGAACCGGCTCTGGGCCCAGGAGGCGCTGCTCAGCCTGATCTTCGCGCCCGCTGAGGGGAGGCGCCGGGCCGGCGCGCCGGCCGGAGCCGAGGGGATCCCGTCATGACCGAATTCATCCACAGCGCCCTGGTCTTCCTGCGCGCGGTCAGCTGGCGGGACATCGTCGACATCGTCATCGTCGCCTTCCTGCTCTACCAGCTCTTCAAGCTGATCCGGGGCACCCAGGCGGTGCAGTTGCTGGTCGGCCTCGCGGTGCTGCTGGTGGTCGGGCTGCTGGCCCAGGCCTTCCAGCTCCGGCTTCTGCAGTTCATCTTCGCCAACGCCGGCCAGGCCATCCTGATCGGCGTCATCGTCCTCTTCCAGCCCGAGCTGCGCCGGGCCCTCGACCAGGTGGGGCGCCTGGGCACCGTTCACTACGTCCTGGGGCACCACCCCGTCCCCCCGATCGCGCGCACCGTGGAGGAGGTGGTCCGGGCCGCTGCGACCCTCAGCGAGGGTCGCACCGGGGCGCTGATCGTCTTCGAGCGTGAGACGGGCCTCGAGAACGTCGCGGTGAGCGGGGTGCGCATCAATGGCGAGGTGACCGCCGAGATCCTGACCAGCATCTTCTACATGGGGTCGCCGCTCCACGACGGGGCGGTCATCATCCGCGACACCCGGCTGGTCGCCGCCGGCTGCGTGCTCCCCCTGGCCGAGGCTCTCCCCGGGGTCGGCCGGATGGGCACCCGTCATCGCGCCGCGCTCGGGCTCACCCTTCAGTCCGACGCCGTGATCCTGATCGTCAGCGAGGAGACCGGGTTGATCAGCCTGGCCTACGGGGGCAAGCTGTACCGCGGGCTGGACCACGCCAAGCTCCAGGAGATGCTGACCACCCTGGTGCTCCCGCCGGTCCACCGGCGGCCTGGCGCCGCGATCCGGCCCCTGGTCCGGAGCGGGGCGGCTCTGAGGGCGCTGGGCCGGCGCAGCCCGTGATGCCCGGTTTTCTCACCCGCAACTGGAAGCTCAAGCTGCTGGCGCTGGTGCTCGCGACCGTCGCCTGGGCCGGGGTCGTCTTCGCGACCAACCCCCCGGGGACCAGGTCGGTGTCGGTGGCCGTGCCCCAGCCCCCGTCGCCGGACGTCAGCCTGCCCGCCGGCTACCTGCTGATCCAGCCGATCCCCAAGCTGACGGTGGACATCACCGGGACCGAGGACCATCTCAACAGCTTCAGCCTGAGCAGCCTCCGGGTCAGCGTCGACTACAACGCGATCAAGGCGATCGGCGACCACGTGCCCGCCACCGTCCGGGTCCCGGTCAAGGTCACCAACACGGATCCCAACATCGACCTCGACGACCCGCCCGCGTCGATCGAGGCGGAGGTGGACAGCACGGGGACCGCCAGCGAGCCGGTCAACGTCGTGGTGAGCCATGCCCCGCCGGTGGGCTACCAGAACGACCCCGGGCAGGCGACCCCGGCCACGGTGACGGCGACCGGACCGGAGCACGAGCTGGTCGGGATCGTGATCAAGACCGAGCCGATCGACCTCTCCAACCAGCGGGCAGACTTCGCCGGCACCGTCGCCCTCTACCCCTACAGCAGCGCGGGGCAGCAGCTCTCCGACGTCAACGTCAGCCCCTCGACGGTCAACGTGGAGATCACGGTGAACGGTCTCGACACCAGCCGGACCAGCTCCGTCGTCCTCGGGCCGATCATCGGGGCCGGCGGCTCCCAGGTGACGGTGGAGTCCTACAGCCCGATGACGGTGACGCTCAAAGGCTCCCAGGACCTGCTCAACGAAGCCTCCCTGGCGACGGTGACGACGGGCGCCATCGACGTGGCCGGGTTGACCGGGTCGGGGACCTATCACCCGGACATCGTGGTGCCGACCGGGATCAGCGTCAGCCCCACGAGCGTGACCGTGACGGTCACGGTCACGCCGCTCCCGACCCCCACCCCGTCCCCCACCCCGGCGGCGACCCCCACCCCGAGCCCGACCGGCTGATGGCCCGTAACCGCAGCGCGGCGGGCGACGTTGGACCTGACGTGGCCCCGACCCTTCCCTCGAGAGCCCGCGTCGACCCCGGGGCCGCACGCTGATGTGCGGCATCATCGGCTACGCCGGGTCGCGCCCGGCCGCCCCGGTGCTCCTCGACAGCCTCCGCCGCCTCGAGTACCGGGGCTACGACTCCGCGGGGATCGCGATCCTCGACGGGGCCAACGGCGGGCGCCACACCGTCGTCAAGAGCGACCGCAAGGTGGCCGACCTGGTCGCCCGCTGCGAGCGCGACGGTGTCCCCGAGGGACACCTCGGGATCGGCCACACCCGCTGGGCCACCCACGGCCGCCCGACCGTGGTCAACGCCCATCCGCACCAGGACTGCGAGGGCCGGATCCAGCTCATCCACAACGGGATCATCGAGAACTACCGCGAGCTGCGCGCCGAGCTCGTCGCCGGCGGCCACCAGCTGCGCAGCGACACCGACACCGAGGTGCTGGCCCACCTCATCGAGGAGCTGTACGCCGGGGACCTGGCCGGGGCGACCCGGGCGGCGCTGCGCCGCGTGGACGGCGCCTATGCCCTGGTGGTGATCTCCGCCGACGAGCCCGCCACCCTCGTCGGGGCCCGCCGCAACGCCCCGCTGGTGGCCGCCGCCGGCGACGGCGAGGTCTTCCTGAGCAGCGACATCACCGCGCTGATCCCCTACACCCGCCGGATCACGCTGATCGGGGAGGAGCAGGTGGTGGCGGGCACGCCGGACGGGGGGCTGGTGGTCACCACTCTGGCGGGTGACGCGGTGACCCCACAGGTCATCGAGGTCGACTGGGACGTCGAGCAGGCCCAGAAGGGCGGCTACCCCCATTTCATGCTCAAGGAGATGCACGAGCAGCCGGAGGCGGTGGTCAACGCCCTGCGCGGCCGCATCACCGCCACCGGGGAGGTCCGCCTCGAGGGTCTGCTGGACAGGGTGGCGATCCCCGAGCTGGAGGACGTCCGGGTGATCGGCATGGGCTCTGCCTGGATCGCCGGGTTCTACACCGCGACGGCCGTCCGCCAGCTCGCCCGGCTGCGCTGCGACGTGGAGAACGCCAGCGAGTTCCGCTATGGCGACCCCCTGGTCGGCGAGCGCAGCCTGGTCATCGCCATCTCCCAGTCGGGCGAGACCGCCGACACCCTGGCCGGCGTGCGCGAGGCCAAGCGCCGCGGCGCCCGGGTGGTGGCGGTGACCAACGTGGTCGGCAGCGCCCTCTCCCTGGAGGCCGACGCGGTGCTCTTCATGCAATCGGGGCCGGAGATCTGCGTGCTCGCCACCAAGACGCTGGTGGCGCAGATGGTCTGCGGCCTGCTCATCGCGCTCGCCCTCGGCGAGGCGCGCGGGGTGCTGACCGCCGAACGGCGGCGGGCCGTGGTTGACGAGCTGAGGGAGGTGCCGGAGCGGCTGAGGCGCTGCCTCGAGCTGGAGCCCCAGCTTGCCGAGATGGCCCAGCGCTATGCCCACGTCCGTAACGCGATCTACATCGCGCGCGGGATCAACGTCGCCACCGCCCTGGAGGGCGCCCTGAAGCTCAAGGAGGTCTCCTACATCCACGCCGAGGGCTACGCCGCCGGCGAGCTCAAGCACGGGCCGATCGCGCTCCTCGACCCCGAGATGCCGGTGGTGGCGGTGGCCACCCGCTCCGCCACCCTCGCCAAGACGCTGAGCAGCATCGAGGAGGTCCGCTCCCGGGACGCCCCGGTGATCGCCCTGGTCACCGAGGGCGACAACGCGGTGGACCCCACGCTGGTGCGCGACATGATCGTGGTCCCCGCCTGCAGCGAGCTGGTCTCGCCGCTCGTCAACGTGGTGCCGCTGCAGCTCTTCGCCTACCACGTGGCGGTCGAGCGCGGCTGCGACGTGGACCAGCCGCGCAACCTCGCCAAGTCGGTGACGGTCGAGTGAGAGGAGCGCGGGCACTGCGGTGAAGCGGCTCGCGGTCGGCGTCGATGTCACCTCCGTCGAGCGCATCGCGGCCGCGATGCGCCGGCATCCCCGCTTCGCCGAGAAGATCTTCACCGAGGCGGAGCGGCGCCGCGCCGGGGCCAGGCCGGAGCGGTTCGCCACCCGCTGGGCGGCCAAGGAAGCGGTCATGAAGCTCTACGGGGAGGCGGGCCTGCGCATCCCCCACTACCGTTCCATCGAGGTGGTCAACCGGCGGGGGGGAGCCCCGACGATCCGGGTGGCCGGCCGCGCCACCGAGATCGCGGTCAGCATGACCCACGACGCCGGGCTGGCGATCGCGATCGTGGCGGCTCCTCTCGACGGTCCCGGCGGCGCCCCGGCGCTGCCGCCCCCGGAGGGCTTCCGCCTCCCCGCCCGCCCGGCGGATGCCCACAAGGGGACCTTCGGAACCGTGGTGGTGATCGCGGGCGCGGTCGGCACCGCCGGTGCCGCCGTCCTCGCGGCGCGCGGCGCCGCACGGGCCGGGGCCGGACTGGTCCGCGTCTGCGTCCCCGCCGGCGTCTATCCGGTGGTCGCCGCCCAGTGCCTGGAGCTGATGGCTCATCCGATCGGAGCGCCGGGCGCGCGCGGCCTCGACGCCGCCGGGGTCGCCGTCCTCCGCCACAGCCACCTCCCCGCCGCCGACGCCGTGGTCGTCGGTCCCGGCCTGGGGCGCGCCCCGGCCACCGAGTCCGCCCTGCTCGAGCTGCTCACCGGTCTCACCGTCCCGGCGGTGGTGGACGCCGACGCCCTCAACATCGCCGCCGCGGCGGGGTTCGACTGGCGGTCCTGTCCGGCGCCGGTGGTGCTGACCCCGCACCCGGCGGAGATGGCCCGGCTGGCCGGGCTGACCACCGCGACGGTGCAGGCCGACCGTGCCGGGCTGGCCGGCCGCTTCGCCGCCGAGCGCGGCGTCACCCTCGTCCTCAAGGGGGCGGAGACGGTCGTCGCCGCCCCGGACGGCCGCCTCCACGTCGACCGGCACCAGACGGTGGCCCTGGCCACCGGGGGGACGGGCGACGTCCTGAGCGGCGTCTGCGGCGCCCTGCTCGCCGCCGGGCTGGACGCGTTCGACGCCGCCGTGGCCGCGGTCACCATCCACGCCGAGGCCGGCTGCCTGGTCGAGGCGGAGCGGGGGAGGGCGGGAGCGCTTGCCGGTGACGTCGCCGAGATGCTCCCCGCCGCCCAGGAACGGCTGCGTCGCGCCCTGGAGCGGCGGGGGCGGGGATGACCGGCGGAGTGGCCGTCCCCGCCACCGGCCGGCGGCAGCAGCTCAGCCGGTGGGCCGACGTCGACGCCGCCGCGATCCGGCACAACGTCAGGGTGATCCGCGGGGTGGTGGGGGAGCGGACCGCGGTCATGGCCATGGTCAAGGCCGAGGGCTACGGCCACGGCGCGGCCCTCGCCGCCTCTGCCGCCCTCGACGGTGGCGCCTCCTGGCTTGGGGTCTCGTCGGCGGAGGAGGCCCTGGAGCTGCGCGCCGAGGGCTTCGACGACCCGATCCTCGTCGCCGGCTACGTCCCCCCGACCCGGCTCCGCGCGCTCGTCGCCGCCGGCGTCCACCTCACCGTCTGGGAGCCCGACCAGGTGAGCGCCGCCGCCATGGTCGCCGGCCGGCTCCCGGCGCGCCTCCACCTCAAGGTGGACAGCGGCATGGGCCGGCTCGGGGCGCCGCCCGCCGCGGTCCCGGAGCTGGTGGCGGCGGTCGACCGCGCCGGCACCCGGGTCGAGCCGGTGGCGGCTTTCACCCACTTCGCCGACGCCGAGAGCGATCCCGCGTTCACCCTCGCCCAGCACGCCGTGTTCCTCGCCGCGGTCGCGGAGATGCGCCGGCGCTGGCCCGGCCTCCTCCTCCACGCGGCCAACAGCGCGGCGGCACTGGGTCACCCCGCGACCCGTCACGACCTGGTCCGCTGCGGCATCGCCATCTACGGGTACGCGCCCGCCGCTGTCCAGGGGGCATCCGAGCTGCGGCCGGCGATGAGCCTCCGCGCCCGGGTGACCCAGGTCAAGACGCTGCGCCCCGGTCAGAGCGCCGGCTACGGCCGCACCTGGATCGCGGAGCGGGACACCCGGGTGGCCGCCATCGCCGCCGGCTATGCCGACGGCGTGCAGCGGGCCCAGTCCAACCGGGGATCGGTGCTGGTGGGTGGGCGCCGCTGCCCGATCATCGGGCGGGTCAGCATGGACCAGCTCACCGCGGACGTGTCGCTGGTCGAGGGCGTCCGGCCCGGCGACGAGGCGGTGCTCTTCGGTCGCCAGGGGGATGAGTGGCTCGGCGCCGACGAGGTCGCCGCCGCCGCCGGCACCATCAGCTACGAGGTGCTCTGCGCTGTCTCAGGACGGGTGCCGCGACTGCCTGCCGGTTCCGGCGAGGATCAGCCCGGCCCGTAGATGAAGCCCTGGAAGTAGGTGGCGTCGTCGGGGAGGACCCGGTAGTCGACCTGGTCCCAGCCGTCCCAGTTCATCTCCGAGATCTCGAAGTCACCCGCCGGGACGAAGGCGACGGTGCCCACCCCCAGGTCCGGGCCGACGACCTCGACGTAGGCGACGTGCCCGTACCAGGCGTTGGCCCCGCCCTGGCCCTGGTACCAGATCGCGACCGCTCCCACCTCGGGGGTCGAGCCCTCCTGGTAGCCCATGCGCGAGGCGTTGTAGTACCAGGCGTTGGCGTTGCCCCCCCAGGGGATGCAGCGCCGCGTGGCCACGTACCAGGTGCAGTCACCGTACGCAAAGCTGTCGGAGCAGCTGCCGCTCGGGGGCACCGCCGCCTCGCCGCCCAACTCGTTGTCGATCTCATCGATCTGCTCGGCGATCTGCTGCGCCGGCCCGGTGAACTGCTGGAGGATCTGGTCGCGGTCGTACACGATGGTGAGCAGCTGGTTGGACTGGGCCGAGAGCTCGTCCTCGAGGGCGGAGGCCTGGGCGAAGTCGGCCTGGAGGTCGTTCTGCTTGGCGACCAGGTCAGCCTGGTCGTGGCTCAGCGTGTTCTCCAAGCCCTGGATCTGGGTGGTCACGCTGGACGCCCCCGAGATGCTGTCCATGGCCGCGCTGAAGTCCTTGGCACTCAGCACCGCGGTCATCACCGTGTCGCCGGAGACGCTCTCGTAGGTGGCGCGGGTCAGGGTGGCCAGCGCGTCTCGGGCCGAGCTCTCCTGCGCCTTGTCGGCGCTGATCTCGCCGTTTAGGGTGGACAGCTCGGCGTTCAGCTCGTTGAGTTGATCATGGTCCGCGTTCAGGGCCGCCGTCGCCTGGTTGAAGCTCGTCTCCGCGCTGTTCAGGGCGTTGGTGGCGTCGCTCTCCTGGGAGCTGAGGGCGGCAAGCTGCTGCACGAGCTGAGCCCGCTCCGCCTCCAGCTGCTGGGTGTCCGTGGCGCCCGGGGTGTCCGTGGCGCCCGGGGTGTCCGTGGCGCCCGGGGTGTTCGTGGCACCCGTGTCAGCGCGGACCGGACCGGCGCCAGTGGGTAGGCCGAGGACGATGACCAGGCCGGCCAGGCAGGCTGGGACCACCCTCCGGGTTACCCGCAATATTCTCTCCCCTGTCGTCTCCCCGCGCCCCGCGGCCCCGACGGGGGCCAGGGCGTGAGACCAAGCTCGCGGGACTGTACCCGTCGCGGCACCTTCCGGTCAACTCCACGTGATAGCTCAGCTATCATGAAATCAGACACCCAAACTCGGTCGCGCGGCTGCCCCGGCCGTGGAGTGGTGTTACCGGAGTCTTCACCCGATGGGGCGAGGCGATGGGAGCCCGGGCCCCCGCCTGGCTAGAGTGGGGACCCATGGACAGCGTCTCCACGCGGCCGCGGCGCCGCTTCGATGCCGGGGGCGAGACCCTCGATGACGTCGGCGAGGCGGAGCTGCTCCGCCGGCTCACCGCGACGGCGCTGCGCGGGGGCGGTGATCCCCGCCTGGTGGTCGCCAGCGGGGACGACGCCGCCGTCTGGCAGCCGCCCGCCGGTGCCGGGATCGTGCTCAGCCAGGACGCCGTCGTCGAGGGCGAGGACTTCCTGAAGGCATGGACCGACCCCGAGACGGTGGGCCGGCGGGCGCACGCGGTCGGCGTCTCCGACCTCGCCGCCATGGGGGCGTGGCCGCGGCTGTGCCTGGTGACGCTCTGCGCTCCGGGCAGCGCCGAGGTCGGCGACCTGATGGCCATCCAGGAGGGCGTCTGTGCCGCCGCTGCCGAGACCGGCTGCCGGGTGGTGGGGGGGGACGTGAGCGCCATCCGCGGGCCCCTCGTCATCGACGTCGCCGTGGTCGGCACGGTCGATGCGGGGCGGGCGCTCCGGCGCGACCGGGGCCGGCCCGGTGACGCCCTCGTGGTCACCGGGAGCCTCGGGGGGGCGGCCGCCGGTCTGCAGATCCTCCTCGACGGGGTGGACGCCCGCGGAGAGGGCGTGGAGCGCTGGCTGGACCGCCAGCTCCGTCCCCGTGCCCGGCTGGCCGAGGGCCAGGCTCTCGCCGAGCTTGGCGTGGAGTGCGCCGGCGATCTGAGCGACGGCCTGATCGTCGACGTCGGCCGGATCATCGAAGCCTCGGGCTGCGGTGCCCAGCTCTGGCTGGACCGCATCCCCGCCGACCCGGGCATCCGCACCCTGCTCGGGGACGGGTGGGTGAAGGCGGCCCTGGGCGGGGGGGAGGACTTCGAGCTGGTGGCCGCGGTGGACGCGTACCGGCTCGACGGCCTGCTCGCGGCCTGGCCCGCGGGGCTCGAGCCGCTGACCGTCGTGGGCGCGCTCGATCAGGGGTCCGGGCTGCGCCTCCTGGACCGCCGCGGTGGGGCACCCGTCCCGCTTCCCGCCGTCGCCTCCCGGCACTTCCGGCGGCCGTGAGCGGCGGTGATCTCCAGCTGACCACGACGGCGGTCGCCGGCACCGAGTCGGTGGCGGCCCGGCTCGCGGCGCGACTGCGACCCGGCGACCTCATCGCCCTGGACGGGCCGCTCGGCGCGGGCAAGACCGTCTTTGTCCGCGGGCTCGCCACCGGCCGGGGGGTCGACGCCTCGGTGGTCAAGAGCCCCACCTTCGTGCTTCACCACGTCTACGGTTCGCCACCCCGGCTCCACCACCTGGACCTCTACCGTCTCGGGCCGGGCGCCCGGATCGCGATGCTCGACCTCGACGGCCTGCTCGAGAGCGCTCCGGCGGCGGTGGAGTGGGCCGGCTACGCCGATCTCGAGCCGTGGAGGCCGCTGCGCCTGCTCATCGACATCGCCGGGGAGCAGGCCCGCCGGATCCAGGTTCCGGAGCCGGAGCGGGCTCCCGCCCGGCTGGTGGCCGCCTGGCGCGCGGCGGTGGCGGGGCGATGACCGCCGCACGGGCCCGGCGGCGGTGAGCGTCCTCGCCATCGATACCGCCACCCGGCACCGCCTGGTGGTGATCCGCGCCGGCCGCGGCGGCGAGCTGCTGGCCGCCCGGTCCGGGGATGGAACGGCTGCGCTCCCCTGGCTGGACCGCGCCCTGGGCGAGCTCGGGGTGGCCGGCCTCGAGGCGGTGGTGGTGGTCACCGGCCCCGGCTCCTACACCGGCCTGCGGGCCGGCATGGCTGCCGGGCTGGGGCTCGCCCACGCTCTGGGGCTCCCCCTCCACGGGGTGGGCAGCCTCGAGGTGACGGCCCGGGGGGCCCCCGAGGGCGAGGCCGAGACGCTGGCCCTGGTCGAGGCGGGCCGGGGCGGGGCGTATGCGGGCCGATTCTGCCGTCGTGAGGGCAGCCTGGAGATGATCGGAGAGCCGCGCCGCGTCAGCCTCGTGGAGGTGGCCGCCGGGGAGCCGCGGCCGGTCACCCTCGACCCCCTCGACCTCCCCGGCGTGCGCCGGGGCGACCCGGTGCGCGCGCTCGCCGCCGCCATCCCCACCGCCGTGGGACGGCCGCCGCTCGCCCTCGCTGGGCTGGCCGCCAGCTATCTCGATTGAGGCTGTCGCGGTGGGCCCGGGTGCCCCCGCGTATCATCGACGGCGATGAAGGTCGCGCCGCGCCTCCTCATCGAGCGGATGCGCCACTCCGACATCCCCGCGGTCCAGGCGATCGAGCGCGAGATCTTCCTCTCGCCCTGGCCCCGCAACGCCTATGCCTCGGAGCTCTCCCAGAACCGCCAGGCCCACTACTTCGTGCTCCGCGACGGCTCCGGCATCGTCGCCTACGGCGGGCTCTGGAAGGTGGCCGACGAAGCTCACATCACCACCATCGGGGTCCGCGCCCAGAGCCAGCACCGGGGCTACGGCACCGGAATGTTCGCCGCCCTGGTGCAGCGCAGCTACGAGCTGGGGGCGCGCTGGATCACCCTGGAGGTGAGGGCGAGCAACGGGCACGCCATCCGGCTCTATGAACGCTTCGGCTTCAAGGCGATCGGCCGCCGCCGCGGCTACTACACCGACAACGCCGAGGACGCCGTGGTGATGTGGAGCGACTCGCTGCACGCGCCCGCCTTCAAGCGGCGCTTCGTGGACATCCTCCAGGGGATCGACATCGCCGGCATGGGCCCCCCGCCCGCGTCCGACTACCCGCGCCCGTGAAGGTCCTCGCGCCCTCGTGAGCCGGCTCCCCGGGCCGTGAGCATCCCCGCCGTCGTGGCCCTGGGCGGCAGGCCGCGCGCGTGAACATCCTCGCCATCGAGACGTCCTGCGACGAGACCGCGGCGGCGGTGGTCCGCGACGGCCGCACCATCCTCTCCAGCGAGGTGTCGTCGCAGATCGCCCTGCACGCCCCCCACGGGGGGGTGGTCCCGGAGCTGGCGGCACGCGCCCACCTCGAGATGCTCGCCCCCGTCGTGGATGCCGCGCTCGCCCCCGTCGACGGCGGTTGGGAGGCGGTGGACGCGGTGGCGGTCACCCGGGGCCCGGGGCTGGCCGGCTGCCTGGTGGTGGGCGCCGCCTATGCGCAGGCCGCCGCCCGGGCCCGCGGCCTGCCCATCACCGGCGTGTCGCACCTCGCCGGCCACGTCTATTCGGCCTGGCTGGCGGACACCGGGCTGGAGCCGCCCTTCGTCGCGCTGGTGGTGAGCGGCGGGCACACCGACACCATCGAGCTCTCCCGGCACGGCAAGGCGCGCCGCCTGGCCAGCACCCGCGACGACGCGGTGGGCGAGGCCTTCGACAAGGTGGCGCGGATGCTCGGGCTCCCCTACCCGGGCGGCCCGGCGGTGGAGCGCGCGGCCCTGGTCGGGGACCCCCGCGCCTTCCCGCTTCCCCGGACCCGTCTCGAGGGCGCCTTCTCCTTCAGCGGGCTGAAGACGGCGGTGCGCTACGTCATCCGCGACCTGCCGGTGGAGGAGCTCGACGCCGGCGGCGTGCCCCGCCGGGCCGAGGTCCGCGACTCGCTGGCCGCCGCCTTCCAGGAGGCCGCGATCACCCAGCTGGTGGACGGGCTGGAGGCGGCGGTGGAGGAGACGGGCGCGGCGTCGGTCGCGGTGGTGGGCGGGGTCGCCGCCAACCGGGCGCTGGCAGACCGGGTGGCCCTGCGCTTCGCGGGGCTCCGGGTCTCGGTGCCACCGCTCCGGCTCTGCACCGACAACGCCGCCATGATCGGCGCGGCCGGCTGGCACCGCCTGGCCCTCCGGGGCCCCGACACCGACGGCTTCGACATCGACCCGTCGCTCGCCGAGTACGCCTGAATCAGGCCGGGGATGTCACCATCGGCGTGAGCGATGGCACAGATCCCCCCGGCCAAGGCGGGCCATCTCAGCGAGACCGCCGGACGCTACCTGGAGGCGATCTACTACATCGTCCACGAGGACGAGGTGGCGCGCCCGGGGGTCCTCGCCGACTGGCTCGGGGTGAGCCGGCCGACCGTGACCGTCAGTCTCCAGCGGCTCGCGCGCGACGGCTGGGTCGAGGTCGCCGGGGATCGCAGCATCAGCCTCACCCCGGCCGGAGAGGCGGCCGCCTCCGACCTGGTGCGCCGCCACCGCATCCTGGAGCGCTGGCTGGTCGACGTCCTGGGCCTCGATTGGGCCGCCGGGGATCGCGAGGCGTCGCTGCTCGTCCACGGGGTCTCGGACGAGGTGGTGGAACGCCTCGACCAGCACCTCGGCCAGCCGCTGTCCTGCCCCCACGGCAATCCCATCCCCGGGCGCGGCGCCGTCCCCCCCGGACTGGTGCGCCTGGACCTGCTACCGCCGGGGGAGCCGGCCGCGGTCGTCCGGATCTCCGAGGTCGCCGAGCACGAGGCGCCCCAGCTGCTCCGCCGGCTCCACGAGCTGGGGATCACCCCGGGTCGCGCGGTGACGGTCGTCACCCTCGGGACGCCCCTCGGGCTGGAGGTCGAGGGACGCTCGGTCGAGCTGGGTCGCGGCGCGGCCCGGGCGGTCTGGGTTGCGGCTCGCGGTTAGCTTAGACTAAGCTAACCGGCAGGCCGGAGGACGGTCCCCGGCGCACTGAGAGCCGCCCGCCATGCTCCCGGAGAGCCAGCCGATGAGCGAAGCCCAGACCCTCCTGCTCGGATTCATCGCCGGGGTGACGATCGTCCTGGGCCTTCCCATCGGCAGGATGCGCTCGCCGCGCCCCGGCCTCCGCCAGTTCCTCAACGCGCTGGCCGCCGGGATCCTGCTCTTCATCGTCTGGGACGTCCTGACCAACGCCTACGGGCCGGTGGACGACGCCCTCGGCGCCCTCCACCGCGGCACCGGGGGCATCGGGCCGGTGCTCGGCTACGGTGGCCTCTACCTGGCGGGGATCGCGGTGGGTCTGCTCAGCCTCGTCTACTACGAGCGGTGGCTGACCCAGCGCGCCCGCCCGGTGCGGCACGGGCCCGGCGCGCTGGCGCCGGGAGAGCTTGCCGCCGCCCGGCCCGGGATCGCCGGCTGGTCCGCGGCCCGGCGCCTCTCGCTGCTGATCGCGGTCGGGATCGGGCTCCACAACTTCGGCGAGGGGCTGGCCATCGGCAACAGCGCCGCGATCGGGGCGATCGGTCTGGCCACCGTGCTGGTCATCGGCTTCGCCCTCCACAACGCCACCGAGGGCTTCGGGATCGTGGCCCCGCTGGCGGCGGAGAGTGACCGTCCCTCGTGGAGGTTCCTGCTCGCCATGGGCGCGATCGGCGGCGGACCCACCTTCCTGGGGACCGCGGTGGGCCGGCAGTTCACCAGCCCGCCGGTCAGCGTCATCTTCCTCACCCTGGCGGCGGGCTCGATCCTCTTCGTAGTCGTCCAGCTGCTGGGGGTGGCTCACAAGGCGCCCCGCCGCGACCTGATGTTCTGGGGGGTGCTGATCGGGCTCCTCGCCGGCTTCATCACCGACATGGTGGTCACCGCCGGCGGCGCCTGAGCCCGCCCCCTACCAGTTGCGGTCCTGGCACTCGATTCGCTAGAGTGTTAGCAGTCACCCGTCCCGAGTGCTAAAGAGTGGAGGTCGCACCGTGGCCTTGAAGCTTCGTCCCCTGGCGGACCGCGTTGTCATCAAGCCCGTCGAGCGCGAGGAGGTGACCAAGAGCGGCATCGTCCTCCCCGACACCGCCAAAGAGAAGCCCCAGGAGGGGATCATCGAGGCGGTGGGGAATGGCCGCTACAACGAGCGCACCGGCGAGCGGATCAAGCTCGACGTCGAGGTCGGCGACCGGGTGATGTACGCCAAGTACGCCGGCAGCGAGGTCAAGATCGACGACGTCGACTACCTCATCCTGTCCGAGAAGGACATCCTCGCCGTCGTCCAGAGCAACGGCAAGGCCTGAGCCGGCGATCGGCCCGCCGCGCGCCGTGATGGCGGCGCGGCCCGATCGACGGTCGCGCCGCCAAACGCCGTCAGAGGAGCTGAGAGAGCATGCCTGCTAAGCAACTTCGATTCGACACCGAGGCGCGGCAGCTGCTCCGCCGGGGTGTGGACGCGGTGGCCGACGCCGTCGCGGTGACCCTGGGCCCGCGGGGCCGCTCGGTGGTGCTGGACAAGAAGTTCGGACCGCCCCTGGTCACCAGTGACGGGGTGACCGTCGCCCGTGACCTCGACTTCAAGGACCACTTCGAGAACATGGGGGCTCAGCTCCTCCGTGAGGTCGCGGTCAAGACCAACGACATCGCCGGCGACGGCACCACCACGGCCACGGTGCTGAGCCGGGCGATGATCGTCGAGGGGCTGCGCCTGCTCGGTGCCGGCGCCTTCCCGGTCGAGCTCCGCCGGGGGATGCTGGACGCCGCCGCGGTCGCCGCCGAGGCCGTCCGGCAGCGCTCCCACCCGGTCGACAGCAACGAGGACATCCGCCGCATCGCCACCATCAGCGCCGACGACCCCGAGATCGGGGAGATGCTCGCCGACGCCTTCGCCAAGGTGGGCAAGGACGGCGTGGTCTCGGTCGAGTCGGCCGACGGCATCGACACCACCGTGGAGGTGGTCGAGGGGATGCAGCTCGACCGCGGCTACGTCTCCGCCTACCTGGTCACCGACCAGAAGGAGATGGTCGCCGAGCTCGACCGGCCGGCCATCCTCATCACCGACGCCAAGATCAGCGCGGTCCGCGACCTGCTGCCGGCCCTGGAGCTGGTGGCCGCCGACAAGCGGCCGCTGCTGATCGTCGCCGAGGACGTCACCGCCGAGGCCCTGGCCACGCTGGTGGTCAACCGCATGCGGGGCACCCTCACCGCGGTGGCGATCAAGGCCCCCGGCTTCGGCGACCGCCGCAAGGCGATGCTCCAGGACCTCGCGATCCTCACCGGCGCCACCGTGATCAGCGAGGAGGTGGGACTCCGCCTCGAGGCGGTCACCGCCCAGCACCTCGGCCGCGCCGACCGGGTCACCGTCACCAAGGACGACACCACCGTGGTCGGTGGTGGTGGTGATCGCAAGGCCATCGACGCCCGCTGCGAGGAGATCCGCCAGCAGGTGGAGGAGACCGACTCGGACTGGGACCGGGAGAAGCTCCAGGAGCGGCTGGCCCGGCTGGTCGGCGGTGTTGCGCTGATCAAGGTAGGCGCCCCCACCGAGGTGGCGATGAAGGAGCGCAAGGCGCGCGTCGAGGACGCCCTCCACGCCACCCGCGCCGCCCTCGAGGAGGGCTGCGTCGCCGGCGGCGGGGTCACCCTGATCCGCGCCCGGGATGCGATCGATGCCCTGACCCTGGAGGGGGATGCCCTCGCCGGGGCGCGGGCGGTCCGCCATGCGCTCGCCGCGCCGCTCCAGGTGCTCGCCTCCAACGCCGGCCTCGAGGGCGCGGTGGTGGTCAACAAGGTCTCCGAGCTGACCGGGGACGAGGGCTTCGACGTCGTCACCGAGGAGTACGGCAACCTGGTCGAGCGCGGCATCATCGACCCCACCAAGGTGGTCATCGCTGCCCTCACCTCGGCCGTCTCGATCGCCACCATGATCATGACCACCGAGGCCCTGGTGGCCGACGCCCCCGAACCCGAGGAGAGCGAGGAGTACGGCCACGGTCACTCCCACGGTGGCGGAGGCGGGGGTTATGGTGGCGATGGCGGCTTCGGCGGCGACGACGACGACATGGACTTCTGAGTCCGAGCCGGACCGCGGCCACCTCGGCCGCGGTAGGGTCAGGCTCAGGAGGGAGCTCCAAGATGCCTGATCCCACCCCTACCGACGATGAGGTGGTCCGGCTGGTCCGCGCCTACGCCGGGACCCTGCGCCGCCAGGTGCCGCCCCCTGGGCTGCCGGACAAGGTGGTGGAGGCGGTCCGGGGGCGACACAGCGGCGCGCGGGTGGCCCGGCTCGCTGGGACCGTGGCGGTGATCGGCGCCATCCTGGCTTCGGGCGGCGCGGCTGCCGCCGTCCACCTGGGGATCCTCGGCGGCCCCAGCACCAGCTCCATCACGCCCACCCTCACCCCCACCTCCGCCCCCACCTCCATCCCCACGCCTGCTCCCACCTCCCAGGAATGGCAGGCGGTCACCCTTCCCTCCGGCTTCGAGGGCGCCAGCCGTGTCTCCTGCGTCGGCAACGACGAGTGCTGGCTGATGGGTTACAGCAGCAGCAGCAAACTCCAAAGCATCTGGCAATACGCGAGCGGAACGTGGACGAGTGTGCCCATCCTGGGGGCGGGCGGGCTTACGGACCTGGCCTGCGTGACCACGGACGACTGCTGGGCCGTCGGCTACCTGGTGCCGCCGGGAACCACCAGCGACGGCGTGCTTCAGCCCGTTATCGAGCAGGACACGGGGGCCGGCTTCAGCACTGTGAACAGCCCGCAGATGACCGGCTTGGACGAGCTGAATGCCGTGGCGTGTCCGACCCCTGACGACTGCTGGGCGGTCGGGAGGTACGGCTCGCAGAGCATCGTTCAGAGCCCAGGGAGCAGCGCCGCGACGGATGTCCTCGTCTCGGACCCCTTGGTCGAGCACTTCGACGGCACGGGCTGGACGGACGCGACGGTCCCGGCACCCTCGGCGAACGGCGAGCTGACGGCCGTGTTCTGCGTCAGCGCCGAGGACTGCTGGGCGGTGGGGCAGGAGTTCGAGGGTGGGGTGTTCTTCGAGCACTACTCGGACGGTGGCTGGGCACTGGTGAGCAGCCCTCCGGTCGGAGGCGGCCCCGGCGACGCGCTCGACGCCGTCTCCTGCCCGGCAGTCAACGATTGCTGGGCGGTGGGGAGCATCGACTCACCGCCATCCCCGCAGGGCGCGCCCCTGGTGGAGCACTACACCGGCGGCGGCTGGACGGTGGTGTCCAGCCCGGATATCGGCGCGGCCTTCGGTAGTGTTCTCGATGGCGTCGCCTGCATCTCCCAGGACGACTGCTGGGCAGTGGGCGGAGGAGAGGAATCCAGCCAGCTCCAGGATGGCGTCGGCACACCACCTCCCGACACGAACCAGAACGTGATCGAGCATTACTCGGGCGGCTCCTGGGAGATCGTGCCCAGTCCCCAGGCCGGCGGCGAGGCGATGGGGGTGTACGAGGTCACGTGTCCGGCCGCGGCCGGTGACTGCTATGCGGTCGGGGGCAACCTGTTCGAGATGCTGTCCGGCTCCTGATGGGATGCCGGTGCCAGGATCGAGCTCCGATCCTCAGCTGGCCCGCGGATGCGACCAGCGCGAGCCCGTCTCAATCCAGCAGGGCCCGCTCCCACTCCGCCTGGTGGCGCTCGATGTGCTCGGCGTCGGCGCGCCAGGATTCACCGTGGCCGTCCGCCCACAGCCTCGCCCAGGGCTCCACACCGTTGGCCGCCCCCTCGGCGAGGAACTGGTGCATGGACATCGCCCGACGGGCCAGGAGAGGCAGCAGACCTCGCCGCTCTGCCTCGTCGAGGCCGTAGGCGCCGGCGAGGACGCTGACACGGTGCGCTTGCACCGCGACGCCGTCGGGGCCGGCTGCTGCGGACAGGGGCGCGAAGCCGTGCATCGCAGAGGCGAGGTCCCACAGTCTCGAGCCGGGGGCGGCCCCATCCCAGTCGATGAGCACCCATCCCTCGTCGCCGATGACGAGGTTCCAAGGAGCCACGTCGTTGTGGACGATGAGGTCGCCGTCCGGGGCGGGGATCCCGACCTGCCACTGGGCGTCCGGCGGCGGGGTGAAGCCTGCCGTGGCGTCGTGCAGGTCGCGCACCAAGCGTCCCACCCGGGCCAGGGCTCGATCGTCTGCCAGCAGCTCGAAGTGATCCGGCCATGCCACGACCCCGGGCACGAAGCTCAGCACCTCGCGGCCGCGCTCGTCGACGCCGTACGGCCAGGGAGCTCCGCTGAACCCCACCGCATGGAGATGTCTCAGGAGCGCGTGAACCGCCGGCGTCCACGGTCCGGCCGGACGTCGCACCGTGTCTCCGACACGCACGATCCCGCTGGTGACGTTCCCTCGGGGAAGGGGCGTCCTCCCACTCGAGAGAGGGCGACGCCGCCGAGACGACGAACCATCCATGGCGCAGCACCTCAGCAGGCCGGTGGCCGGTGGGAGGCTGGGGCACAGGATATATGCCCGAGCGATCGTGATCCGGTCGCTGCCAACCGAGGCTCGACCCGCGCACGCGGCCTGCAGGGTAGAGTTGCCCGCGTGCTGACCCTGGAGACCTCCCGGCTCCTCTTCGCCTCGACGCCGATCTCGGTGATGCGCGAGCGGCTGCTCAGCGTCGACTTCCTGGCCGACGTCTGGGTCAGCTCCACCGCCGCCGCCACCGGCGGCCGGCTCAGCGTGCGCTTCTCCGAAGAGTGGCCGGGGGAGGACGCCCTGACCATGCTCCCGATCTGGATCGCCCGGCGCGAGCGCCTCCCCGAACCGGGGCCGTGGTGCGACGGCGTGGTGGTTCGCCGGGAGGACCACCTGGCGGTGGGAAGCATGGGCTTCAAGGCGCACCCGGACACGACCGGCACGGTCGAGATCGGCTACGCGGTGAACCGCTCACAGCGCGGTCGCGGCTACGCCACCGAGATGGCCGGAGCCCTGGTCGCCTGGGCGATCGCCCAGCCCGAGGTGCGCCGGGTCACCGCCGAGTGCCTGGCGAGCAACCTCGCCTCTGCCCGGGTGCTGGAGAAGATCGGGTTCGGCCAGCTGGGCCGGCGCCGCAGCGAGGAGGGCGAGCTGCTGCTCTGGGAGCGACGCTGTCCGGGGTACGAGCGCAAGCCCCCGGTGGCGGCGGACGGCGCCGCGCTCGGGCTCGGCGGCGCGCTCACCGAGCTGGGCTGAGGCAGAGTCGGTGTGCGGCATCTGCGGCTTCAGCGGCCGCCGCGACCATGCCCTGCTCCGGGCCATGACGGCGTCGCTCCGCCATCGCGGCCCCGACGACGACGGCTTCTTCGAGTCCGACGGCGCCTCGCTCGGCTTCCGCCGCCTCGCCATCATCGACCTGGACACGGGCGCCCAGCCGATGTCGACCGACGGGGGCCGGCTGCACATCGTCTACAACGGCGAGATCTACAACTACCGCGAGCTGCGCGCCGAGCTGGAGGCGGAGGGCCGGCGGTTCACCACCAGGAGCGACACCGAGGTCGCCCTGCACGCCTACGCCCAGTGGGGCCCGGCGGCGTTCCAGCGGTTCAATGGCATGTGGGCGATCGCCCTCCTCGACCTGCGCGGCCCGCAGCCGAGGCTCGTCCTCTGCCGCGACCACTTCGGCATCAAGCCGCTCTTTTACGCCGAGCACGACCGCCGGGTGGTCTTCGCCTCGGAGATCAAGGCGATCCTCGAGGATCCGACCTTTCCCCGCCGCGTCGACGAGCAGCAGCTGTACGAGTACCTCGGGTTCGGCCTCTACGACCACAACGACCTCACCTTCTTCGCGGGGATCCGCCAGGTGGCGGCGGGCGCCTACGTCAGCGTGGATGCGACCGGGATCCACGAGACCCGGTACTGGACGCCGAAGCTCAGCGAGGACGCGGACCCGGACCCGGAGGAGTTCCTCCGCCTCTTCACCCGCGCGGTGGAGCGCCGGCTGGTGGCCGACGTCCCGGTCGGCACCTGCCTGTCGGGAGGGCTGGATTCGTCCTCCATCGTCTGCGTCATGGACCGGCTGCTCGCCCAGCACGTGCCCGACTCGGTCTCCCTGGGCGATCGCCTCAAGACCTTCTCGGCGGTCTTCCCCGGCGACCCCATCGATGAGCGGCGCTACGTCGAGGCGGTGCTCGCGGTCACCTCCGCCGATCCCACCTGGGTGTATCCCACCTCGGAGCGGTGGCTCGGCGAGCTGGAGACCTGGGTGTGGCACGCCGAGGAGCCGATGATCACCACCGCCCCCTACGCGATGTGGTCGGTGATGCGCGCGGCCAGCGAGAGGGTCACCGTCCTCCTCGACGGGCAGGCCGGCGACGAGCTGCTCGCCGGTTACGTCCCCTACCAGTACGTCTACCTGCGCCAGCTGCTCCGCGAGCGCCGCTATCGCGACTTCGCGGTGGAGTCGGCGAAGGCGCGCGACACCGTCGGACGGCTGGCCCGCCGGCGGGTGTGGGAGAGCCGGCATCGCGTCGACGCCGGCTCCCTGCTTCGCCCCGAGTGGACGAGCGGGAAGCAGCGGCCCCACGACCCGCGGGTTCAGGACGACCTCAAGAAGCGGCTGCTCCAGGACCTCACCACCTTCTCGCTGCCGTCGCTGCTCCGCTACGAGGACCGCAACTCCATGGCCCACTCCATGGAGTCGCGGCTGCCCTTCCTCGACCAGGAGCTGGTGGAATGGATCCTCCGGCTGCCCGCCTCGGCGATCGTCTCGGGCGGATGGTCGCGACGCATCCTGCGCGAGGCGATGCGGGGGATCCTGCCCGACCCGATCCGCGAGCGGCGTCGCAAGATCGGCTTCACCACCCCCGAGTTCCGCTGGTTCCGGCAGCAGCGGTCGTCGATCCAATCCCTGATGCGCTCGCCCTCGTTCCAGTCGCGGCCGTATTGGGACGCCAGCGCGGTCGCCGACGCCTTCCGGGTCGCCTGCGTCGGGGGCAGTGAGGAGTCGCTCTTCTTCTGGCGCACCGTCAACGTCGAGCTCTGGCTCCGGGTGTACTTCGAGGGGGCGGCGCACGGTTCCCTGGACGGCACCGCGGCGGTCGCGGCGCGCGGCGCGCCCTCCGCCGGCCACGGCGCGCGAGGGCGACCGCGCTCCATCCCCGCCCCGGCTGTGCCGGGGAGCGAGGCCGCGCGCTTCGGCTTCACCGCTCACGGCGACCGGGCGGCAGCCGCCACCCTCGGCGTGGAGGCCCTCGTCGCCGCCGCCCGCCCCAACCCCGGCCGGCACCTGATCATCCGGAGAGACGGCGAGACCTGGGCGCGCGTGCCGGTCCGGGCTGGGCTGGTGCGCAGCCACGACGACCTGGAGGTGGCGCTCGGGGCGGCACTGGACGGTGCGCGGGCCGGGGGCGTCACCCTCGAGCCCGGCGACGTCATCGCCATGAGCGAGAAGGTCGTCGCCATCACCCAGGGGCGATCGTTCCCCATGGACGAGATCGCGGTGACCCCGCTGGCCCGCGTGCTCTCCCGCTTCGTCAGCCGGGTGCCGATCGGCATTGGCCTGGGGCGGCCTCAGACCATGCAGCTGGCCCTGGAGGAGGCGGGGGCGACCCGGATCCTCCTCGCCGCCGCGTGTGCGGCGGTCACCCGGCCGTTCGGCATCCGGGGCGTCTTCTACCGGGTGGCCGGCTCCCGGGTGTCGGCGATCGACGGCCCCACCGCCTACACCCTGCCCCCCTACAACACCCACGCCAGCAAGGCGCCGAGCGACCCGGATGGCGTGGCCGAGCGGGTCCGGCGGGCCCTGCGGGCGCGAACCGGGGCGGATATCGGGGTCGCGGTCGTCGACACCAACGACCTGGCCGCCGACGTCCTCGGCAGCAGTCTCGACCTGGATCCGCGGGCAATCGCCGGGGTGCTGGCCGACAATCCCATGGGACAGACCGACGAGCAGACCCCCTTCTGCATCCTCCGGCGGCTGGCGTAACAGACTGTCAGATTCAGATTGTCAGAATCTTATCGTGGCGCTGGAACCGTGACCGGGACGCGACCGGTTCGTTCTCTGTGACGCAAGCGTCACGGTTACTCTGAGCCCGCCGATGTTCGAATCCGGGACGCTGCACGTCGCGACGCCCTACACCTCCGCTTCACAACGCCCTGATCGGCTCGCCGTCCGGGGGGCGACCGCCGCCTGGATCGCCATGGCCGCGGTGCTCATCGCCGTCGGGATGTGGGTCCAGCCCTCCCGCCTGGACCTCCTCTCCGGCGTCCCGATCGTCCTCATCGTCGTCGCCGCGCTCGCCGTCGCTCTTCCCCTGGAGCGCGTCCCGCGCCTCGGGCAGGCGGCGGGGGCCTGGATCGCCATCGTCCTGGTGCTGGCCGCTCAGGTCGCTTTCCGGTTGAGGGCCGTGGACGTCGCCGCCCTGCTCACCCTCCCGCTGGCCTGGCTCGCCCTCCGCCACGGGGCTCTGGCCCTGGGCATCGGGGTGGGCCTCGCCCTCGTCGAGTGCGCCGTCTCCCTGCCCGTGGTCGGCGACCCCTACGCCCCGGTGGCCACCCTCGCGGCCATCGTCGTCGCCTTCAGCATCAAGGCGCTGAACGGCCAGGGGGCCGATCGCGCCCGCTTCGCCTCGGTGGCCTACACCGACTTCCTCACCACCTGCCCGAATCGCCGGGCCCTCACCGAGGAGCTGCCGCGCCGGCTCGAGTCCGCGGCCCGCCGGGACATCCCCCTGGCCCTCGCCATCATCGATCTCGACAGGTTCGGCGCCTTCAACGAGGACTGGGGCCATGCCGCCGGCGACCGCCTGCTCACCGACGTGGCGACGGTGCTGCGGTTCAGCCAGAGCAGCGATCCGGACGCTCCGGGCCTCTCCTACCTCGCCCGGGTCGGCAACGACGAGTTCGCGGTCGTCCTCGAGGGACTCACCACCAACGCGGTCGCCGAGGTGGTCCGCGACGTCGAGAGCGACCTCCCCGCCGGCTGCACGGTCAGCGTGGGGATCGCCTTCTGGGACCGCCGGGAGCCGGCCGACGACCTCATGAACCGTGCCCAGCGCGCCCTCGCCGCCGCCGGACGCGCCATGGGCGGGGGCCGGGTGGTCGTCGACGAGGGGGCCGGGTCGCGCGCCGGGAGCTGGCTGGAGCTGGTGCCGGCCATCGTGGCCCGCCGCGAGATCGAATCCGTCTACCAGCCGATCCGGGACCTCGCCGCCGGACGGCTGATCGGCTACGAGGCCCTCGCCCGCCCCACCGGCGCCCCCAACAACACCGAGGTCGAGGGCATGTTCGCGGCGGCGCGGCGCCTGGGCGTCTCCCGCGAGCTGGAGACCCTCTGCCAGGTCTCGGCCATGAGCGGCGCCCAGCGGCTGCTGGCCCGGGGCGGCTCGCTCTTCATCAACATCAGCGTCGGGGCTTTCACCGACCCCGATCGCGACCTCGACGTCATCCTCGGGCACCTCAGTGACGCCGGGCTCAGGCCGACCCAGATCGTCCTCGAGGTCAACGAGCAGATCACCCGCTTCGGACGCTTCGCGGAGGCCTGCGCCCGCTACCGGCGTGCCGGCTTCCGCTTCGCCATGGACGACGTCGGCGAGGGGCTGTCGACCATCGAGGCGATCGCGGTCGTCCGCCCGGAGTTCATCAAGGTCGCCAAGAGCCTGGTGGTCACGGCCCAGGACACCGGCTCGGCGGCGGTGATCCGGGGGCTGGTGGAGGTGGCCCGCAGCCTCGGCGGCGAGATCATCGCCGAGGGTCTGGAGACCAAGGAGGACTGCGTCCGGATGCTCGGCCTCGGCGCCGTCCTCGGACAGGGGTGGGCGCTGGGCACCCCGAAGCGGCTGCGCGACGTGCTGGACGCGGGCCCCGGTGAGGCCGCGACCCGCAACGGCATGCATGGGCGCGGCGGGCGGGAGCCCTCGAACCCGATCCTGGTCCCGTCCCGGCCGGTCTGACGAGGGCCGATCTGACGCCGGCCGCCCCGGAGCCGCTGACCGGGCGCGGGAGACCGGCGCCGTTCCCGGGGGCGTTGTCGTCGGCCCGTAGAATCGCGGGGTGGTCGCCGACACCGATGCGCTCCTCGCCGCCCTCAACCCGGCCCAGCGCGAGGCGGTGGAGGCGCCCGACGGTCCGCTGCTGATCTTCGCCGGCGCCGGCAGCGGCAAGACCCGGGTGCTGACCCACCGCATCGCCTACGTCATCGCCGCCCGCGGGGTGCGCCCCCAGGAGGTGCTCGCGGTCACCTTCACCAACAAGGCGGCCCGGGAGATGCGCGGCCGGGTGGAGAGGCTGCTCGGCGCCGGCGTCAGCGGCATGTGGCTGGGCACCTTCCACGCCGTCGGGGCGCGCATCCTGCGCCGTGACGGCGACGCCATCGGCATCCCCGCCAACTTCGTGATCTACGACGAGGCCGACCGGCTGGCGGCGATGCGGCGGGCGATGCACTCGATCGGCGTCGACGACAAGCGCATCGCGCCCGCCAAGGTGGTCCACGCGGTGAGCACCGCCAAGAACGAGCTGCTCGACGCCGCGGCCTTCAGCGCCCACGCCGGCGGCTACTTCGAGGGCGAGGTCGCCCGCATCTACCGCGCCTACGAGGCCGAGCTGGCCGCCGCCGCGGCACTCGACTTCGACGACCTGCTGATGCGCACCGTCCAGCTCCTCCGCGACATCCCCCCGGTTCTGGAGCACTACCGCCAGCGCTGGACCCACCTCTTCGTCGACGAGTACCAGGACACCAACCACGCCCAGTACCTGATGGTGTCACTACTGGCCGCAACCCACCGCAACCTGACGGTTGTGGGCGACGATGACCAGTGCCTGGCGGCGGGAACGCTCGTCACCATGGCTGACGGCTCGCGCAAGTCCATAGAGGAGGTCCAGCCGGGGGACATGGTCTGCTCAGCCGGTGGAAGTGGCACCCTGAGGCCGGCTCGGGTGCTGCGGGTCTGCCAGCTCAAGGCGGCGGAGTCAGTGCGGATCCGGACGGCCGCAGGCCGCGAGCTGGTGAGCACCCCGGAGCACGCCCACTTCGCCGGTTATCGACTTGGGCTGTCGCCCAATTACCACTTCCTCTACCTGATGCACAGGGTTGGGTACGGTTATCGTTTGGGGACCACTCAGGTCCACACTCGGGGGCGGGTCAAGCCGGTGGTCGGCTTCCGGCAGCGGGCAGCGCAGGAGGGCGCCGACGCGCTCTGGGTGCTGGCGGTGCATGGCTCTGAGAACGACGCCCGTCAGGACGAGTACGTGACCTCCCTCAGCTACCAGATCCCCACGCTTCCGTTCGTCCCGAGAAAGGGAGGATCGACGAACGGGCTGGTTCACGATGGCGCTCGGCTGAGGTCGGTGTTCAGCGCCTTCGACACGGAGGCCTCGGCACAGAGGCTCCTTCACGACCGCGGGCTGTTACCGGAACATCCGCATTACCAACCACGCTCAAGGAACAGCAGCCGCCGCAACATCGTGGTGACCCTGTGCGCTGATCGCCGCGGTGCGACACCGATGCACCTGATCGCGGTGGGTGGAAACGACGACGAGGGTGCCGATACCATCCGGGGCCTGGGCCTCACAGTCCGGCCAGCCCACGGTGACTCATCGACGAGCTGGCGGTACGAGACCGTGTTCAAGGACATGGCCACCGTGATGCAAACGGCCGCCCGACTCCGGGATGCCTTGAACGGGGTGATTGTGATGAAGGCACGGCTTGGGGCCAACGGAGAGGTCGACCGGGAGTCCAACTCACTCCCCGCGACCCGAGCCGACTCGGTGCGCTCGGGCATGGCGATGTTCGACGAGGAGTGCGGCTACGACATCGTCGCCGAGGTCGAGCGGATCGCCGGGCGGCAGTCCGTCTACGACATGGACGTCGAACACACCCACAACTTCATCGCCAACGGCCTCATCACCCACAACTCCGTCTACCGCTTCCGGGGCGCCGACATCCGCAACATCCTGGAGTTCCAGAAGGACTTCCCGGACGCCCGGGTGGTGACCCTGGAGCAGAACTACCGCTCCAGCCAGCCGATCCTCGACGCCGCCCACGCCGTGATCCGGGTCAATGAGGGCCGTGCCGCCAAGCGGCTCTGGACCGAGCGCGGCGGTGGCGAGCCGGTCCGGCTCATCCCCGTCTACGACGAGCGGGAGGAGGCGCTCGCCGTCTGCGGCGAGATCGAGCGGTTGATCGGCACCGAGGAGTTCTCGCTCTCCGACTTCGCCGTCCTCTACCGCACCAACGCCCAGTCCCGCGCCTTCGAGGACGTGCTGCTCCGGCGCGGCATCCCCTACCGGCTGGTGGGCGGGCTCCGCTTCTACGAGCGCAAGGAGGTCAAGGACGTCCTCGCCTACCTGCGGCTGGTCGCCAACCCCCGCGACCCGGTCTCCTTCGGCCGGATCGTCAACGTTCCCCGGCGCAAGATCGGCGAGCGAAGCGTCGCCGAGCTGGAGCGGATCGCCCGACGCCGGAGGATCTCGCCCTTCGAGGCCGTCCAGCACCTCGGCGAGGAGGCGGAGCTGGGCGCCGCCGCCCTCCAGGCCCTCGCCGGCTTCGCAGCCCTGGTCGCCCGCCTCGGCGCGCTGAGCGGAAGGCTGCCGGTCCCCCGGCTCCTCGAGCGGATCGTCGAAGAGACCGGCTACCAGGCGATGCTCCGGGATGGCACTCCCGAGGGAGAGGAGCGCTGGGCCAACGTCACCGAGCTGATCGGCTACTCGGAGGAGTACGCGGACGTGCCCCCTCCCGACGGCCTCCACCAGTTCCTGGAGAACGTCGCCCTGGTCTCCGACGTCGACACCCTGGACGACAGCAAGAGCGGGGTGACCCTGATCACCCTCCACCAGGTCAAGGGGCTGGAGTTCCCCGTCGTCTTCCTGGCCGGGCTGGAGGAGGGGCTGCTGCCCCACGTCCGCGCCCTCGAGGAGGGCGACGAGGGGATCGCCGAGGAGCGCCGGCTCGTCTACGTCGGGGTGACCCGCGCCCAGCACCGCCTCTACCTCCTCCACGCCTTCCGGCGCCACCTCTACGGGAGTGGCCAGCTGGCCCAGGCGTCACGTTTCCTGGCCGACATCCCGCCCGGCATGCTGGAGGTGGTGCGCCGCCCCGGCGGGCCGCCGGTCACGGCGCCGCGCCAGCCGGGCGCGGTCCGCGAGGCCGTCCACGCTCACGCGGTGCGGGCCAATCCCGTGGAGGTCGCCCCCCAGCGCTACACCGAGGGGATGCGCGTCCAGCACCCCAAGTACGGGACCGGCACCATCCTCAAGAGCACCATGACCCGGGCCGGCGAGGAGGTGGTGATCCGCTTCGACGAGGCGGGGATGAGGATCTTCGCGGTCGCCGACGCCAGCCTCCACCCAGCCGAGGGCTGACCGCGGCTATCCCCCGGTCACCGTGATCAGGCTCAATCCATCCGCGATGGGCACGATGACCGACTCGGTCCGCGCATCGGCCAGCACGTGGTCGTTGAAGGCGAGCATCAGCATGGTCCGCGCGTCCGGCGCCGAGAGCCCGGCCACCTTGCCGCGGCGGAGCACGTTGTCGACCGCGATCAGGCCTCCCGGCGCCATCCGCGGCACCAGCGCCTCGTAGTAGGCGATGAACTCGGCCTTGTCGGCGTCGACGAAGGCGAAGTCGAAGTGCGGCTCGTCGGGCAGGCCGGCGAGGATCCGGAGCGCCGGGCCGAGATGCAGCTCGATGCGGTCGGTGAGCGCGGCCCGCTCCCAGTAGCGACGCGCGACCGCAGTCCACTCGGCGCTGGGATCGCAGCAGAGCAGCCGGCCCCCGGGCTGGAGCCCCCGGGCGATGCAGATGGACGAATACCCCGTGAACGTCCCCAGCTCGACGGCGTGCCGGGCGCCGCCCAGCCGGACCAGCATCCGGAGCAGCGCCCCCTCGTCGGGGCTCACCTGGCAGTCGAGGTCCGGGTACAGCATGCTGGTCTCGGCGGCGAGCTCCTCCAGCAGGGGGTCCCGCGGCTGGGCGTGACGGACCAGGTAGTCGCTGAGGCGGGGGTCGAGGAAGTGCGAGGCGTGGGACATCGGGAAGAACGGTAGCAGCGCGCCCGGCGCGACCGGGCCGGTGGGAGAGGGCCGGTGGGAGAGGGCCGTCCGCCAAGGCCGGTGGGACCGGGCCTGCCGCTTGTCCATAATCGGCCGGAGATCCGAGCCCGTCACGAGGCGGTGGACCGATGACTGAGCCAGAGAGCGAGCCCGCCCCCGAGGAGGCCCGCCGGCGCGCCGCCGCGCTGCGCCGGGAGGTGGACCACCACGCCCACCTCTACCACGTCCTCGACCGCCCCGAGATCACCGACGCCGAGTACGACCGCCTGTTCCGCGAGCTGCTCGACCTGGAGGCCCGCTACCCGGAGCTGCAGACGCCGGATTCGCCCACCCAGAGGGTCGGCGCCGCCCCCTCGGAGTCGTTCTCCAAGTTCCGCCACCGCACCCCCATGCTCTCACTCTCCAACGCCTTCTCCCTGGAGGAGGTCGAAGCCTTCCGCAAGCGCATCCAGCGGATCGTGCCCGACGTCGACCGCTTCGTCTGCGAGCTGAAGATCGACGGCCTGGCCATGTCGCTCACCTACCGCGACGGCGACCTGATCACCGGCGCGACCCGCGGCGACGGCGTCGAGGGCGAGGACGTCACGGCCAACGTGCGCACCATCCGCTCCGTCCCGGTCCGGCTCCGCCACCTCCCCGAGGGGATGCCCGCGGAGTTCGAGGTGCGGGGCGAGGTCTACATGCCCAAGCGGAGCTTCGCGGCGCTCAACCAGCAGCTCGAGGAGCAGGGCAAGCAGACCTATGCCAACCCGCGCAACGCCGCGGCGGGGGCGGTGCGCCAGCTCGACTCGTCGGTGACCGCCAGCCGGGGCCTGCAGACCTTCATGTATCAACTGGACCCTCCCGGTCCGGCCCGCTCCCAGTCCGAGGTGCTGGCCCTGCTCGGGGAGATGGGCTTCCGCGTCAATCCCAATTGCCAGGAGGTGAACGCAGACGGGATCGCCGGCTACCTGGACCACTGGCAGGACGCCCGTCACGACCTCGACTACCAGACCGACGGGGTGGTGATCAAGGTCGACTCGCGCGAGCAGCAGGCGGAGCTGGGCGCGGTCTCCCGCTCGCCCCGCTGGGCCATCGCCTACAAGTTCCCGCCCGAGGAGCGGGAGACGAGGGTGCTCGACATCTTCGTCAACGTCGGACGCACCGGCACCTGCACCCCGGTGGCCGCGCTCGAGCCGGTGCTCATCGCCGGATCGACGGTGCAGCGCTGCACTCTCCACAACGAGGACGAGGTGGCGCGCAAGGACGTCCGGGCCGGCGACACGGTGCTGGTCCACAAGGCCGGCGACGTGATCCCCGAGATCGTCCGGGTGGTGCTGGAGAAGCGTCCCCCCGACGCCCGGCCGTGGGCCGTCCCCACCCGCTGCCCGGTCTGCGGCTCCGAGCTCGTCCGCGAGGAGGGCGAGGTCGCCCGCCGCTGCCTCAACCCGCTCTGCCCCGCGCAGCGCTGGGAGCGGCTCATCCACTTCGCCAGCCGGTCGGCGCTGGACATCGAGGGGATGGGCCCGATGGTCATCGCGGCCCTCATCGAGGCCGGCTACGTGGAGGATGCCGCCGACTTCTTCCGGCTGACCAGGGAGCAGGTGCTGACCCTGGAGCGCTTCGCCGACCGCTCCGCGGACAACCTGATCGCGAGCATCGCCGCCCGCCGCCGCGTGCCCCTGCACCGCCTGATCAACGCCCTCGGCGTCCCCCACGTCGGCGAGCACACCGCGCTGGTGCTGGCCGCCCACTTCCGGTCCCTGGAGCGGCTGGCGGAGGCGGACGAGGAGGATCTGCTGGAGGTGGAGGGCATCGGGCCGACCGTGGCCGCCGCTGTCGCCCGCTGGTTCCACGGCGAGGACGGCCGGAAGCTGCTCCGCAAGCTGGCCGAGGTCGGGGTGGCGGCGGAGGCGGCGCCGGTGGTGGGGGAGGGGCCCTGGACCGGCCAGACCTGGGTGCTCACCGGCTCGTTGGAGGCCATGCCCCGCCCGGACGCCGAGGAGCGCATCCGCCGCCTCGGCGGCAACCCCGGTTCGAGCGTCAGCCGCAAGACCCACACCGTGGTGGCCGGCCCCGGTGCCGGCGCCAAGCTGGAGAAGGCGCAGCGGCTGGGGGTCCGGGTGATCGACGAGGCCGCGTTCCTGAAGGAGCTGGAGGCGGCGGGGGAGGCGGGCTCAGGAGCTGCCGGCTGACGAGGGGAAGCCGACCGCCACCGCCTGGCCGTCAAGAGGGATGGACCCGATCGGCGCGCTGTCGGTCACGCTCACCAGGGTGAGAGCCCCCGGCGGGCCTTGGAAGGTCGAAGGTGCGGCCAGCACCGCCGTGCTCCCGTCCGGTGTGATCGCCAGCGCGGTGTATCCAAGCTGCGTCGTGGACCAGAGTAGGCGACCGCTGGGCAGTGCGACCTGGCTGGCCCCGTCCGGTCCCGCGATGAAGGCGCTGTGACCGTCGGGGGTGATCGCGATCATGGTGGCATCGATGGGACGGGCGACGGAGATGGCGCGCTCGACGGCGTCCTGAGCGGGGTCCTCGGCCAGCGCCACCGGGGTGAGGGTGTCGCCGTTGGTGCCACCGCTCAGCACGTAGGCGGTGGTGCCGTCCTGCGTTGCCGCGATGGCGCACGGGTAGCCCGGGTCCCCGACCGTCATCGGCGCTCCCGGGGCGCCGGTGGCGAGGGGAATCGGGGTGAGCGTGCCGTCGCTCGAGTTGACCACGTAGGCGGTGCTGCCGTCGGGCGTGATCGCCATGTCGATGGGGTCGACCCCGACCGGATCCACGCTCCCGAAGCTCCGGTGGCGAGCGTGATCGGGACCACCGACCCAGTGACGCCGACCGAGGGATCGACGGCCACGTAGGCGGTGGCGCCGTCCGGGCTGATGGCGACGGCGGAGAGCGAGCTGTCGCTCGCCACCTGGATCGCCGTCCCGACCGCGCCGGTCGCAAGGTCGACCGGCGTCAGCGTGGCGGTGTCCGCGTCGGCCACGTAGGCGGTGCCGCCGTCGGGCGTGATCGCGAGGGCGGCCGGGTTCGGGTCCACCAGGATCGGGGTCGCAGCCGTGCCCGCCGTGACGTCGATGGGGATGACCTCACCGTCGCTGACCGCGACGTACGCCATCAGGTCGGAGGCCGCCGGTGTCGGGGTGGGCGCCGCGGTCCGGGAGGCCGGCGCCACGGTCGGCGTCGGGGTGCCGGTCGCAGTCGCCGAGGTTTGCGGGGTACCGGTCGCGGTGGGCGACCCGCGCGGCGTTGCGGTGGAGCCTCCGCACGCGCTCACCGCCAGCGCCGCCGCAACCCCGACGGCGGTCATCGCCGTCCGGAGAGTGCGACGTCGACGGAACACGGGTCCCCGGGTGAGGCTGCCCACCTGCATTGCCAACGCCACTGTAACGGCACCCCGGGACCCACGGCTACGTGCTCTGTCCCCGCGCAGCCGCCGGGTGGTGGCTGGACGGCGCGGCACGGATGAGGTGGGGGACACCGAGGGCGGGAAGCAGGCTGAGCAGAGTCCCGATCAGGAAGTGCTCGGCAAACCTTCGTGCGTTCTTCCCCGTGAACTCGGGGTAGCGGGCCACCGACCGACAGCAACGACGGCCCGGAGATACAGTGCGGAGGTGGTGAGTGGTGAGCCGTACGCAGGGTCGCGGCGACGTGGCCGGTGCTGATCCGGTGAGGCATGAGGTGCTGCCGGCCCAGTTCGACGCCGGTCTGGATGGGCTGGGGCTGCTCCGCTCCTGGCCGGGCGTGGACCCGATCGAGCTGCGCGCCAGGTTCGACGAGCTCCGGCGCGACGCCGAGGGGGCGGAGAGCAGGACCATCGAGGTCCTCGACGTCGAGGCCGGCTACGTCGGCTGGTCGACCACCTACGACACCCGTGTCAACCAGCTGCTGCTGGCGGAGCAGCCGGCGGTGACCGAGATCCTGGCCGGGGTCCCTCCCGGCCTCGCCCTCGACGCCGCCTGCGGCACCGGCCGGCTGACCCGGCTGCTGCTGGGGCTCGGCCACCGGGTGATCGGCGTCGACGCCTCCCAGGCCATGCTGGCGCGGGCGCGACGGGACCTTCCCGCCGCCGAGTTCCGGGCCGGATCCATCACCGCGCTCCCCGTCACCCCCGCGACCTGCGACCTGGTCACCTGCGGGCTGGCCCTCACCCACCTCGCCAGCCTCGGGAAGGCGATCGCCGAGCTGGCCCGGGCGCTGCGCCCCGGGGGGCGCCTGGTCGTCTCCGACATCCACCCGGTGTCGGTGGCGCTCGGCGGCCACGCCTTCTTCCGCAGAGAGAACGGCTCCCGCTGCGTGATCCGCAACCACCTCCACTGGCACGCCGAGTACCTGGACGCCTTCGCCGCCGGCGGGCTCCGCGTCAGACGGTGCCTGGAGCCGCGCTACACGCTGGAGATCGTGGGCTCCTTCCTCCGGGAGGGCAGCTCCCCCGCCATCCGACACCTCGAGGGGCTGCCCTTCGCCCTGGTCTGGGACCTGGAGCTTCCCGCCGAGGTGCGCCCGTGACCGACACGGTCGCGCGCCAGGCCCGGCTGATCGACAACCCCGATCTCCTCCGGGAGCGGCTCCGGGCCGCCCCCCAGGGACCCGGCGTCTACGTCATGCGCGACCTGGCCGGCCGGGTGGCCTACGTCGGCAAGGCGGCGGTCCTCCAGAACCGGCTGCGCTCGTACTTCACGGGCATCCCCAGCCTGCCCGACCGCACCCGCCAGCTGGTCGAGCGGGTCTTCGACTTCGAGGTGATCGCCTGCGCCAGCCCGCGCGAGGCGCTGATCCTGGAGAACACCCTGATCAAGCGCCACCGTCCGCGCTTCAACGTTCGACTCAAGGATGACAAGAACTACCTCTATCTCAAGATCCCGGCGCCGGGCACCCCCGACACCCACGCCCCCGGCACCGCCCGGGAGACGCTGCGGCCGCCGCGGGGCGAGGCGGGGCAGCGGGCGACGCTCTTCCCCCGCCCCTACTACACCCGCAAGGTGCAGCGCGACGGGGCCCACTACTACGGCCCCTACACCAGCGCCCAGTCGCTGCGGACCACGGTGCGCTCCCTGCGCACCATCTTCCCCTTCCGCACCTGCGGCGACGAGGTCTTCCGCAGGGGCCGGGTCTGCCTCGACTACCACATCCGGCGCTGCAGCGGGCCCTGCGAGGGGCGCATCGACGAGGCTGGCTACGCCCGGCTGCTGGAACAGGTCGAGACCTTCATGGAGGGGCGGAGCGGCGTCCTCGCCGGTGAGCTGCGCCAGCAGATGGAGGCGGCGGCGGCGGCCCTCGACTTCGAGCTGGCGGCGCGCTTCCGCGACCGTCTCCGGGCCATCGACCGGATCAGCGAGCGTCAGGACGTGCTCAGCGGCCGGCGCGGCGACCACGACGCGGTCGCGGTCGCCGTCGAGGCCGGGCGGGGCATGGCGGCGGTGCTCACCGTCCGCGGTGGCCGGGTCATCGGCTCGGAGACCCACGAGGTCGAGGGCGTCGCCGACCGCTCGCCGGCGGAGTGCCTGGAGGCCTTCCTCCCCCAGTTCTACAGCGGCTCCCCGCAGCTCCCCCGCACCGTCCTCGTATCGGACGCGCCGGAGGGCCTCGCCGACATCGCCGACTTCCTCTCCGGCGAGCGGGAGGGCCCGGTCGAGGTCCGCGTCCCCCAGCGGGGCGAGCTCCGCCGGCTGGTGGAGCGGGCCCGGGAGACGGCGCTGGCCGCGCTCCGCCAGCGGCGAGTGGTCGAGGACTTCGACGCCGAGCGGACCGAGGCGCTGCTCGCCGACCTGGCCGCCCAGCTCGACCTGGAGGGCCCGCCGCGCCGGATCGAGTGCTACGACATCAGCAACACCATGGGGACCAACTCGGTGGGCTCGATGGTGGTCTTCGAGGACGGCCGGCCCCGCCCCGACCACTACCGGCACTTCGGGATCAGGACGGTGGAGGGCGCCGACGACTTCGCGTCGATGGCCGAGACGCTGCGCCGCCGCTTCGTCCGCCATCTCCGCGCCGTCCAGGAGGAGGCGGACGGGGACATCCCGGTCGACGACCCCGACGGCAGCAACGGCGCGGAGCAACGGCCCGGGAGCGGGGCACTCGAGGACGTCGCGGGGGAGGACACGGCGGGTGAGGGTGCCGCCGGCCAGGGCGCAGCGGGTGAGGGTGCCGTGGCCGAGGACGCCGCGGGTGCCCGGCGACGCCGTCCGCACCGTGCCGAGGAGAGCTTCGCCGCACTCCCCGACCTCCTCCTCATCGACGGGGGGAAGGGCCAGCTCGGCGCCGCCTACGAGGTTCTGGTGGAGGCGGGGTTGGCGGACGTTCCCGTCTTCGGCCTGGCCAAGCGCAACGAGGAGCTGTTCCGCCCCGATCAGGCGGACCCGATCGTCCTGCCCCGGGATTCGCCCACCCTCTTCCTGGTGCAGCGTGTGCGCGACGAGGCCCACCGCTTCGCGATCACCCGCCACCGGGCGCGGCGCGCGAAATCGGCGCTGCGCTCCCGACTGGATGTCGTGCCCGGCCTCGGCCCGGTGCGCAAGCGCGCCCTGCTCCGCCGCTTCGGCAGCGTCGAGGCCATCAGCAGGGCCAGCCTCGAGGAGCTGTCCGAGGTGGTCCCAGAGGTCGTCGCCCTGCGGATCAAGGAGCTGGTGTAGGCGGCAGGCTCACCCGACCGCGGGCTTGAGTGGCCACCGGGGAAGGTTGCGCACGACCATCCACGCGGCCGCGGAACCGGCCAGGCCGTAGGCCAGGCGGGGGGCGAGGACCTGGTTGTGCGGCATCGCCGCGCCGGCCCGGCTGCGGACCACGAGCGCCGCCAGCAGGGGCCCGCAGACCAGCAGGAAGGGGTTGTCGTGGACGGCGGCGTCGAGGTCGCCGTGGAGCAGGTCGTGGACCACGCGCAGGCCCCCGCATCCCGGGCAGTCGAGCCCGGTGGCCAGCTTCACCGGGCAGGCCAGCGGAGCGCTCGGGCGATGGGGGTCGCGAACCGTCAGATAGGCGAGCAGGGCGAGCGCCGATCCGCCCGCCCCGGCCAGGGTCGGGTGCCGGGCCAGGGCCCGGCGGGCGCCCTCAATCACGCAGCGGGCGACCGTACCTGTCCGGCACGTTGCCGGTGACCATCAGGATCGAGTCGATCAGCGCCCAGATGCCGAGGCCGCCGCAGGTGAGGAGCTGGGCCAGGGCGACCCCCGGGTAGCCGAGGTACCAGCGGCCGGCTCCGAAGCCCCCCAGGAAGAACTCGAGCAGGAAGGCGGCCAGCTTGGACTTGTCGGAATATGGCAGCCCGCTCTGGGGGTCCCAGCCGAAGGGGGCTCGGGCGTCGGTGACGGGGTAGCCGTACGGGGGCGGGTAGCCGGGAGGGCCGCCGTACCCGGGTGCCGGGGCACCGTAGGCCGGGGGCCCGGTGTACCCGGGCGGTTGACCCGGCGGACCGCCCGGACCGGGCGGCGGCCACTGCGGCGGGGTCGGCGGTCCTGCAGAGGTCATCCATGCCCCCGGTGGCCGGAGGCTCGGGCGCCGCGCGCGGCGCGAGCCGGTCGAGCCGCGGCGCGGGCGTGGAGCGGCCTCCGGAGCGGATTCCGCGGGAGTGTACGTCCGGGGGACTCCAACCGGCAAGGGCGCCCCGCTCACCGGAGCAGGCCGCGAGCCACCGACCGTCAGCGTCGGGCGCCCGGTGCCGGTGACGGCGTGCCATCGCCCCTACAATCGCGGCGAGATGACGGCTGACGTGGCGCCGGTGGACGCCTGGATCCTCACCGGGATGAGCGGGGCGGGCAAGTCCACCGCGGCCCGCGCCCTGGAGGCGGCCGGGGTGGACGTGGTCGACAACCTGGGTGTCGACCTGCTGGCCGGGTGGGCGGCGCCGGGGCGGGCACGCCCAGCGGCGGCGGTGGTCGACGCTCGCCAGGGCGAGGCGATCGCCGGCCTGATCCCGCCCGACGGGGTGCGGGTCCTCTACCTCACCGCTCCTGACCCGGTTTTGCTGCGGCGCCTCGCCGAGAGCACTCGCCCCCATCCCTGCGGCGATGCCGGTGGCCCGGCGGCGGCGGTGCGGCGCGAACACGAGTTGCTCACCGGCCTCCGGGCCGCGGCCGACACCGTCATCGACACCGGCGAGCTGAGCCCCGCGGAGCTGGGCCGGCGGGTCGTCGCGCTGCTCGCTCCGCCGGAGGGCGCGGCTCCGCTGCGGCTGCTGATCTCCTCCTTCGGGTACAAGTTCGGTCCCCAGGCGGAGGCGGACTGGGTGGCGGACGTCCGCTTCCTCCGCAACCCCTTCTGGGACCCTGAGCTGCGGCCCCGGACCGGGCTCGACGAGGCCGTCCGCGATTACGTCCTCGCCGATCCGCACACCGATGAGCTCTGCGAGCGGCTGGGCGAGCTGCTCTCCTGGGCGTCCGCCCACTACGCGAGCAACGGTCGTCGCCACCTCCACGTCGCGGTCGGCTGCACCGGTGGCCGGCACCGCTCGGTGGTGGTGGCCGAGGAGCTGGGCCGGAGGCTGCGCTCCGAGAACCTCGACGTCACCGTCCGCCACCGCGACGTCGGCAAGCCCGACCCGCGCTGACCTGGATGGGTGAGCAGCGCGAAGTGGACCGCGTGGTGGGATGAGACGCGAGTGGCCACCCATCGATCCACGTCTGAGCCCGTGCGCAGGCAGCTCGCGGGCCATCGTCCGGGTCGGGAGCACCCCGGGGCGATGCGGGGGGGTTCGTTCACCGAGCGGATCGTCGCCGAGCTGGCGCCGCACGTCCCGCCGCTGCCCTGCTGTCGGGCGGCGCTCATCGAGGGGATGAGCCTGGCCGGGGATGGGGGGGCACCCGTCACCACGCGCCTGGTGTCGGCCAGGGCCGCCCTCGCGGCCCTCCACGCCGACTCCATCCCGGCGTCGGTGGAGCGGCTCGCCACTCCCCGCCGCCACCGCTACCGGGTCGCCGTCCGCGTCGCGGCGCCCGGCGAGGGCACGCTTGCCGCCGCTCCGCCCGGGCTTCCCCCGCCCGCGACCGGGCTTCCGGCGCCGGCGCCTCCGACCCCCTCGGCCAACCTCTGCTGCGCCCGCTCCCGGCTGCGGGGCGTCTTCCTCGCCTGCGGCTCGCTCAGCCGCGGCGATGGACCGCCTCAGCTGGAGCTGCTGGTGGGGTCGGACGCGGCCGCCGCGCGCGTGCTCGCCGACCTCGCCCGGCTCGGCATCCCGGCGGTCACCCTCCGGAGGCGGGGGCGGCGGCTGGTGGCGGTGCGCTCGACCGCCGGGGTGGCGACCCTGCTCAGCTCGATGGGCGCCCACCTCGGCCGGCTGGAGTTCGAGACCAGCCGGGTCGTCCGCGAGGTGCGCTCCGAGGTGAACCGCCGGCTCAACGCGGAGACCGCGAACCTGCGCCGCACCGTCACCGCCGCACTCACCCAGCTCGAGGCGATCGACCGTCTCGAAGGCGACCGGAGCCGGTGGGAGGCGCTGCCCCCGGCGCTCCGCGAGGCGGCCCTGCTGCGGCGCCGCCACCCCCAGGAAACCCTGGACGGGCTCGCCGCCGCCGCCGGTTGCAGCCGTCCGGCGATGGCCGGGAGGCTGCACCGGCTGGTGGCCATCGGTGGGGGCGCCGACGGAGGCTGAACTGCCCGGGTGGCGCAGGGGCGGCCGGAGGGTGGGGAGGGGACCGGCGGCCCTGGTGGCCGGAGCCATGACAGGCCCATCATGGAAGGTGTCCGGAGGCGCGCGGAAGTGCCCTCTTGCTACCCTCCGGGCGGTTCTTCGGCGTCCCACACCCTGAGGAGTGCTCATGGCTGTCAAGGTCGGCATCAACGGCTTCGGCCGGATCGGACGCAACATCCTGCGCGCGGCGCGCCAGCAGAACGCGGACATCGAGTTCGTCGCCGTCAACGACATCACCACGCCTGCGACCCTGGCCCACCTGCTCAAGTACGACACCATCCTGGGACGCTTCCCCGGCACGGTCTCGGTGGCCGGTGACTCGATCGTGGTCGACGGCAAGAGCATCAAGGTGCTCGCCGAGCGCGATCCCAAGAACCTCCCCTGGGCGGCCCTCGGCGCGGAGATCGTCATCGAGTCGACCGGGAAGTTCACCGACGCCACCGCGGCCAAGGCCCACATCGACGGCGGCGCGCACAAGGTGATCATCTCGGCCCCCGCCAAGAACGAGGACCTCACGGTGGTCATGGGCGTCAACGAGAACGCCTACGACCCGGCGGTGCACCACGTCCTCTCCAACGCCTCCTGCACCACCAACTGCCTGGCCCCGGTGGCCAAGGTGCTCAGCGACAGCTTCGGGATCGAGTCCGGGTTCATGACCACGGTGCACTCCTACACCAACGACCAGCTGATCCTGGACGGTCCCCACAAGGACCTGCGCCGGGCCCGCGCCGCAGCCCTGGCGATCATCCCGACCTCGTCGGGCGCGGCCAAGGCTCTGCACCTGGTGCTGCCCCAGCTGAAGGGCAAGCTGACCGGCTTTGCGCTGCGTGTCCCCACCCCCGACGTCTCCCTGGTCGACCTCACCGTCATCCTGGAGAAGGCGGCCTCCGCAGAGGAGATCAACGCGGCCTTCTCGAAGGCTGCCGAGGGAGAGTTGAAGGGAATCCTGGGCGTCACCGACGAGCCGCTGGTCTCCGCCGACTTTCTGCACGAGAACCACTCCGCGGTCGTCGACCTGCTCTCGACGATGGTGATCGGGGACAGCCACGTGAAGGTGCTCGCCTGGTACGACAACGAGTGGGGCTACAGCTGCCGCACGGTCGACCTGGTCGAGTACATCGCCAAGCGTCTCTAGCGCCACCCTCGTGCTCGCCCAGCTCGGTGTCGCCGCCGCAGTTCGGGTGGTCACGCACGTGGGTGCGCTCCGTTCCTGCACGTTCATTCCGGAGGCTGCCAAGTCCAGCGCATGAAAGCCACCATCGACGACGTCAAGGTCCAGGGTAAGCGGGTGCTGGTGCGGGTCGACTTCAACGTCCCCATGAAGGACGGCAAGATCGTCGACGACCGGCGGATCCGGGCGGCGCTGCCGACGCTGCGCACGCTCCGCGACCGGGGCGCCCGGGTGATCGTCGTCACCCACCTGGGCCGGCCCAAGGGCAAGGTCAATCCCGAGTTCAGCACCGCCCCCCTGGCGGCCCACCTCGCTGAGCTGCTGGGGACGCCGGTTCAGATGCTGCCGGGCCTGGTCGGACCCGAGGTGGAGGCGGCGGTGAACCGCCTCGCCAACGGCGACGTGGCCATGCTCGAGAACATCCGCTTCGACCCCGGTGAGGAGGCCAACGACGAGGCGTTCGTGGAGAAGCTTGCCGCCCTCGCCGACCTCTACGTCAATGACGCCTTCGGCACCGCCCACCGCGCCCACGCCTCCACCGAGGGGATCGCCCACCACCTCTCCGCAGTGGCCGGGTACCTGATGGCCAAGGAGCTGGAGGCCCTGGGCGGGGTGCTGGAGAACCCGCGACGGCCGTTGGTGGCGATCCTCGGCGGCGCCAAGATCTCGACCAAGATCGGGGTCGTCGAGAACCTGCTCAGCAAGGTCGACACCCTCTGGATCGGTGGCGCGATGGCATGCACCTTCTTCCGCGCCCTCGGCAAGGAGGTGGGGAAGTCCCTGGTCGAGGAGGAGTGGGTCGAGACCGCCTCCAAGCTCCTCGAGGGGGCGGGCAAGGGGCGCGGCGAGATCAAGCTCCCCATCGACGTCGTGGTCGCTCCCGAGGCGGTCGCCGGGTCGCCGACGACCGACGTGGTCTGGACCGAGATCCCCGCCGACCAGATGGTGGTCGACGTCGGCAGCGAGACCTGCTCCCGCATCGCCGAGGACTGCAAGACCGCCGGGACGGTGGTCTGGAACGGGCCCCTCGGGATCTATGAGATCGAGGACTTTGCCCGCGGCACCCGTCGGGTGGCCGAGGCCCTCGGCGCCTCCGGCGCGACCAGCGTGGTGGGCGGCGGCGACCTCGCCGCGGCGCTCGACCAGGCGGGGGTGGTGGACAGCATCAGTCACGTCTCCACCGGCGGAGGTGCCACCCTCGAGTTCCTCGAGGGGAAGGAGCTACCCGGGGTCGCGGCCCTGGAGGAGAAGGTGGCGCTGTGAGCCCGCGCCCTCCGACTCCGCTGGTGGCCGGCAACTGGAAGATGAACACCACCGTCGGCGAGGGGCTGGAGCTGGCCCGCGCGCTGCGCGACGCCCTGGACGGCAGCGGGGTGGAGGTGGAGCTGCTGCCACCCTTCCCCCACCTCGTCGGTGTCCGGGGGGTGCTCCAGGGGAGCTCGCTCCTCCTGGGCGCCCAGGACTGCTACGCCGAGGACAAGGGGGCCTTCACCGGTGAGGTCTCCCCGGCGATGCTCGCCGGCCTCTGCGACGACGTCTTGCTCGGCCACTCCGAGCGCCGCCACATCCTCGGCGAGAGCGACGAGCTGATCGCCCGCAAGCTGCTCGCCGCCCGGCGCCACCACCTCCGAGTCATCCTCGCGGTCGGCGAGACCGAGGCCGAGCGACTCGCGGACACGACCATGGCGGTCGTCGACCGCCAGCTGAGGAGCGCGCTGGAGGGCCTGGAGGGCGTGGCCGACGGCGAGCTGGTCATCGCCTACGAGCCGGTCTGGGCGATCGGCACGGGCCGGACCGCCACCCCCGCTCAGGCCGAGGAGGTCTGCGTCCACATCGTCACCCGCCTCGACCAGCTCCTCGGTGAGGTGGCCAGCAGCGTCCCCGTCCTCTACGGGGGTAGCGTGACCGCCGGCAACGCGGCCGAGCTGTTCGCCGAGTCGCACATCAACGGCGCCCTGGTGGGGGGCGCCAGCCTCAAGGTGGACGCCTTCACCACCATCGTCCGCGCCGCCGAGGCGGCCAGCTCCGCCAGCGCGGGATCCCGGTGACGCCCGGGCCGCGTCCCTTCGTCCTGATCGTCATCGACGGTTGGGGGTACAGCCCGGACGGCTTCGGCAACGCCATCGCGGCGGCGAGGACCCCGAATTGGGACGGATGGTGGGAGAGCTCGCCCCACACCCTGGTCGCCGCCAGCGGGGAGGCCGTCGGCCTGCCCGACGGCCAGCAGGGCAACTCCGAGGTGGGCCACCTGACCATCGGTACCGGCCGGGTGGTCTACCAGCCGCTGACCAAGATCAGCCGCGCGGTCCGCGACGGCAGCTTCTTCGACAACCCCGCGCTCATCGAGGCCGTGGACACCGCCCGGGAGCGGGGCACCAGCCTCCACCTCATGGGCCTGGTCTCCCCCGGCGGCGTGCACAGCCACCAGGATCACGCGGTCGCGGTCTGCGAGCTGGCCCGGCGGCGGGGCCTCGACCGGGTCTTCGTCCACGCCTTCACCGACGGTCGCGACGAGCTCCCCAACAGCGGCGCCGGTTTCATGGAGCAGTTCCTCGAGGCGCTGGCGCGCATCGGGGTGGGCCGGGTGGTCTCGGTCGCCGGCCGCTTCTATGCGATGGACCGCGACAAGCGCTGGGACCGGATCGCCCGCGCCTACGAGATCATCGCCGGCTCCGGCGAGGCGCGTGCCAGCGATGCCGTCGCCTACATCCGCGACCAGTACGAGGCCGGGGTCACCGACGAGTTCCTGCCGCCGGTGAGCATCTGCGCTGAGGGCGAGGCACCGGTGCGTATCGGCGACGGCGACTCCGTGATCTTCTTCAACTTCCGGCCGGACCGGGCCCGCGAGATGACCCACGCCCTGCTCGACGCCGACTTCCCCCAGTTCGCGCGCAGCCGGGTGCCCCGCGACCTGACCTACGTGACCATGACCGAGTACGAGGGCGGCCTGCCGGTTCGGATCGCCTACCCGCCCGACGCCATCCGCAACTGCCTCGCCGAGGTGGTGAGCCGGAGCGGGGGACACCAGTTCCACGTCGCCGAGACCGAGAAGTACGCGCACGTCACCTACTTCATCAACGGCGGCCAGGAGCAGCCCTTCGACGGCGAGGACCGGATGCTGATCCCGTCGCGGAAGGACGTCCCCACCTACGACCTGGTGCCGGCGATGAGCGCGCTGCCGATCACCGACGCGGTGGTCGGACGCATCGGGAAGGGCGACGTCGAGCTGATCATCGTCAACTACGCCAACCCCGACATGGTCGGCCACACCGGGGACTTTGCGGCCACGATCCAGGCCTGCGAGGTCGTCGACGGCTGCCTCGGCCGGGTGGTCGACGCGGCCCAGGCGGCCGGCGGAGCGGTGCTCATCACCGCCGACCACGGCAATGCCGAGCACAAGATCGATCCCGAGACCAACGAGCCGCTGACCGCCCACACCACCAACCCGGTGCCGGTCGTCCTGGTCGGGTCCGCCGTGACGACGCTGCGCGACGGAGGCGGGCTCTGCGACATCGCTCCCACGGTGCTCGAGGTGATGGGTCTCGAGCAGCCCCCGGAGATGACCGGCCACAGCCTGATCGGCGCCTGACGGTCGCGCGCCGGGTGCGCGCCACCGCCCCGGTCGCGCCGGTCCGCGCTCAGCTCCGGGTGCGCGCCAGGGCCAGGTTGGAGCAGGCCTCGCAGACGCTGGTCGGGACGATGCCCATCCGCATCAGGACGTCGAAGACCCGGCAGCCGATGCAGAGGGCGAAGACGGACTCCAGGGTGGCGGCCACGGCGATCAACCCCACCAGCACCAGGGCGGGAATGGGGAGGCCGAAGACCAACCAGAGCAGGGTCGCGGCGGTGGTGAGCACGGCGCCCATACCCTGGGCGAAGCGCTTGGGCGGGCCGGCGATGAGCTTGACCGTGAAGGGCAGCCGCGGGACGATGACGCGGGTCACGACCTGTCCCCAGGGGCTGAGGGTGGGACCGGAGAGGACCCGGGCGATGAAGCCGTATGCCATGAGGGGGAGGAGATACGGCCACCGCGTGCCCAGGGTGACCAGGGCGGCCACGGCCACCCCGCCGGCGACGGTGCGGGCCGAGACCTCGTTCACGGGGTTGGGGAAGCGGAAGACGTCGCTCAGGGCCATGGCCGGAAAGTCTACTGAACTGCTCGGGATTCACGTTCCCGGCGACCGGTCCCGTCGGGAGGCCGCCCTCCCCGCCGCGCCCCGCTCCCGCCGACGTCGCCTCACCCGGACCGCGGCTTCCGATCGGAGGGGCGATCCCGACCAGGCGGTATACTGGCCGCCGATCTCACTCGGAGGAGCGTTTGCGTGCTACAGGTCGTTCTCATCGCCGTCCAGGTGGTGCTGGCGATCCTGGTGATCCTTGGCATCTTGCTCCAGACCCCGAAGGCGACCGGCCTGGGCGGGGTCATCGGCGGTGGTGGCGATTCTGGCGGCGGGTACCGCCGGAGACGGGGGCTGGAAGCTGGTCTCCTCCGCGCGAGCGCCGTCTTCATCGCCCTTTTCGTGATCGTCGCCGCGATCAACGTCTGGATCAACAACACCGCCTGATCCGCCGGCCGCCGCGCCGGCTGGAGATCGGCGCCACCCTGGCCCTGATCGCGATCGCGCTGGCGGTCACCGGGGTGGCCGTGGTCGGCCACTTCCGCACGACGGCTGCGGCGATCCCCCCGGCCCCCGATTACCGGGCGGCGCTGCTCACCGATCACCTCCCGCTCTCCCTGAACCCGCTCATCGACTCCGAGGATCCCGCGGTCGCGGCGATCACGCCGCTCCTCTACCGCGGCCTGCTCACGCTGGACCAGACCGCCTACCCGGCCCCCGACCTCGCCTCCCAGCTCTCGATCACCCCGGACGGGCTGACCTACACCCTGCCCCTGCGCCCCGGGCTCCGCTGGTCGAACGGCAGACCGATCACGGCCCAGGATGCCCTGGCCACGATCCAATGGGTCCAGTCCACCGCCTTCCCCGACGCCGCCTACGCGAGCACCTGGTCAGGGGTCGACGCCTCGACCTCCGGCGGGGCGCTGGTTCTGACCCTCACCACCCCGCGGGCCTCGCTCGCCGAGAGCCTGGCCGAGCTTCCGATCCTCCCGCTGGGGGCGATGTCGCCGGCGCAGCTGGCGGGGCTGGCCGGGCGTTCGTCCTCCGCGCTCCCCACCTCGGGCCCGTACCAGGTGGTGGGGGAGAAGTCTGGCGTGATCACCCTCATCGCCAATCCCCACGCTGCCCCGCCACCCCGGCTCACCCGGATCCAGATCGAGGCGATGACGACGTTCACGACCGCCGCCACGGCCTTCGCGGCGGGGTCGGTGCAGGCCGTCCTGGCCACCACCCCCGCCCAGCAGGCGCAGCTGCTGCGCCGGCATGGGGCGGTGGCCAGCGACGTGCTCACCTTCGGTTTCGTCGACCTCCTTTTCAACGAGATCGTTCCCGGCCTGGACGACCCGGTCGTCCGCGGCGCCGTCGCCGACACCATCGACCGCGCTGCGCTCGTGGACGGCCCCCTGGGAGGGCTCGGGACCGCTCAGTACGGCCCGATCCCCGCGGGCATCCTCTGGCTGCAGGGCGAGGAGCCGGCCTTCACCCCGGACCCGGCCGCGGCGGAGACCGGGCTCGACGCCGGCGGCTGGCTGGGCGTGCCCGGCGGCGCCCGCGCCCAGGGGGGGGTGGCGCTCCGGTTCACCCTCAGCGTCCCCGACGCCGCGCCCCTCCCCGCGGTGGCGCAGATGGTCGCCGACCAGCTCGACGCGGTGGGCATCTCGGTCACCGTGTCGGTCAGTCCCAGCGCCACCTTCCTCGATGACGTGCTGATCCCCGGGAACTTCCAGATGGCGATCGCATCCTGGGACGCGGGTCCCGACCCCGACCTGACCGGCTTCTGGAGCTCGTCGTCCACCCCGCCGAACGGCTACAACGTCTCCGGTGGCACGGCGGACCCGTTTCTCGACCAGGACCTGGCCACGCTGGCGACGCTGACCAACCAGACGGCGAGCATGGCGGCCGCCACCCGGGTGGTGGGGGAGATGAACCAGGATCTGCCGGCGGTCTTCCTGTACGCGCCCGCGGAGGACCTGGTGGTCGACAGCGCGTCGCTCTCCCACGTCGTCGTCCCGCAGGCGGGAGACCCGTTCGCTGATGCGGCGACCTGGCAGCGCGCCGAGCCTGCCGCGCCGAGCCGCTCCTGATACGATCGGTTCCCCAGCCGCGCCGGGATGGTGGAACTGGTAGACACGCAGCGTTCAGGGCGCTGTGAGCGTACGCTCGTAAGGGTTCGATTCCCTTTCCCGGCACCAGAGGTCCCTGGTGCGGCCTCGTTTTCCCGATCGGTACCCCCGTCTGTACCCCTGGCCCCAGGGAGGACGCGGAGTCGTCGGCCGTGACGGGCGTCGATCGAGACCCGGTGCCAGACGCGTGACGCTGCGGGGGGTCGGCCACACCGCCGCGGACAGCGGCCACCAGCCCGGACTCGTGGCGGCAGAGCTGCGCTCCTTCTTCGCCCAGCATCATCGGTCCCACCTCCTCGGCAGCGGCGGCGTGGCCGGGGCACTGCCCGGGCCGGGTCAGGGGTGGCGCCCGGTGCGCCGTCTGGGTCGAGTTCGCCGGCCCCCCCGGGGAAGTTAGGATCGTCGACGTGCTCGCCTGGATGGACCTCGAGATGACGGGCCTCGACCCCGCGCGCCACGTGATCGTCGAGATCGCGACGCTGATCACCGATGACGATCTCGTCGTGCTCGCGGAGGGCCCGGATCTCGTGGTGCACGCGGAGAGTGCCCAGCTGAACCGGATGGACGGACACGTCCGCGCCATGCACACGGGCTCTGGTCTCCTGGCCGCCATCGAGGCGTCGTCGATCACTCTTCAGGAGGCCGGCCGGCAGACGCTGGAGTTCCTGCGGAGGCACATTCCCGAATCACGGACCGTTCCCCTCTGCGGCAATTCGATCGGGACGGACCGGCGTTTCCTGGCGGCACAGCTCCCCGAGATCGAGGACTTCCTTCACTACCGGTCGATCGACGTCTCGAGCGTGAAGGAGCTCTGCCGCCGCTGGTATCCGGAGACCCTGGAGAAGGCCCCGCCGAAGGTTGAGGCGCACCGGGCCCTCGACGACATCCGCGAGTCGATCGCCGAGCTCGCCTACTACCGATCCACCATCTTCGTGAGCCGGCCGGCGGGGCTCCAGCCGTGACCTCGTCGACATCGGTGAGCCGGAGCCTCCGCCTCGCCGTCGCCCAGTACGAGCCGCGGATCGGCGACCTCGCCGGGAACCGGGCGGCGGCGGTGACCTGGGTGGAGGCCGCGGCGGAGCAGGGCGCCCAGCTCGTCGTCCTCCCCGAGCTCGCCTCCTCCGGGTACGTCATCGCCGGGGAGGAGGAGGCCGGTCAGCTTGCCGAGGACGCCGACTCCGGCGAGACCGTCATCGCGCTGGTCGACGTGTGCCGCCGCCGTGGCGTCCACGTGGTCGCGGGCCTGGCCGAGCAGGGCGATGGCTGCCGGCACAACAGTGCCGTGGTCCTCGGCCCCGTGGGCCGGCTGGCCACGTACCGCAAGCTGCACCTGTTCTACGACGAGCAGTCCTGGTTCCGGCCCGGGAACGAGGTTGTCGTCGTCGACCTCCCCGTCGCCAGGGTCGGCGTCGCGATCTGCTACGACCTCTGGTTCCCGGAGCTCGGCCGCGCCCTCGCGCTGCGCGGGGCCGAGGTGATCGCCGTCCCCACCAACTGGGTGAGCTCCTTTCGGGCGCGCCTCCATGACGAGCACGGCTACTGCCAGGGCGACATCATGGCGATGGCCGCCGCGGCCGCCAACGGCACCGCGGTAGCCTGCGCCGACCGGGTGGGAGTGGAGCGGGGGACGACCTTCCTCGGCGCGTCGATCATCGTCGGGCCCGACGGCTGGCCTCTGGCCGGGCCGGCGAGCCCCGAACGTGAGGAGCTGCTGATCGCGGACGTGGACCTGGAAGCGGTCGAGGGCGCGCGCTGGCGCACGCCGCGCAACCACCTTCTCCGCGACCGCCGGCCCGAGGTCTACGCGAACGACGCGCCCCCCGGCGGATTGAAGCCCTGAACCTGGCCGGTCTCGATCTCCCGGAGGTGGGCGAGCCGCGCGGCGAGCGGGGGATGGCTCGGCATGCGGCTGGACCACGGCCAGAGCAGCCAGCGCAGGATCGGCGGCCGGTAGAGGCGCCGGCGGATGTCCTGGGCCAGGTCCGCGAGTGCGGTGAGGCCCCGGGCGAGGGCGGCGGGGTCGCCCGCGAGCAGCGCCCCCTCCGCGTCGGCGCGCGTCTCCCGCGGGCGGTTGAGGACGCTGAGCGCGGCGCCACCGCCGAATACTCCCACCAGCCAGGCGGTGAACCAGATCGGGTAGTCGGCGGGGTTCGGTGCCACGACGGCCGCGGCGACGACGAGCGCGACGGCCACCGCCAGCGCCCCCAGGCCGCGGGCCCTCGCGGCGGTGCTGTCCTTGTGACGGACGTGGATGAGCTCATGGGCGACCACCGCACGCAGCTCGCGGTCCCCCAGACGGTCCAGGTGCTCGACTGAGATCAGAAGGACGGCGGGCTGCCTCCCCCAACCGCCGCGCACCCCGATCGGACGCGTGCCTCCCCGGGTGACGGTGACCTGCGGCATGGCGCAGCCGGCTCGAGGGCAGAGCTCGGCCAGGATGGTCTGGACCCGCCACTGCGCTGCGGCGCCCGGATCCACGCCTCGAAACCGGCCCGACGTGCACAGCAGGACGGCCGCGAACTGGAGGTTGAGGATCGCGGCGATCGGGCCCAGGGCCGGCTCCCCGTTGAACGCCAGGGCCGCCGACCACCCCGCGATGCACACGCACACCGCCGGCACGAGGACGACCGTCGCCCGCGAGGGTGCGCCGCTCCGCAGCCGGGTGGGTGGCGGGGGAGGGGGGTGCGCGTTTGGGGGCGGGTAGGGAGACGGGTACGGGGGCGGGCGGGGAGACGGGTACGGGGGCGGGTGGGGAGACGGGTACGGGTACGCGTACGGGTACGGAGGCGGCGCCGGTGCCGGTGCCGGCGGGGGCGTGCCGGCCGGTGCCGGTCCGCCTGCCGCGGGGTCGCCGGCCTCGGGCGCCTGCCATTCCGGGCCTCCGCCGATCACCCGGCGAAGTCTACCCAGGGATGGCGGTGGGTCCATGGCGGGAAGGACACGAATTCACGGGCCAGCCCGAACCCTCGGCAGCCATTCCTCCGACATGGTACATTGGTACCATGATCACAGTCGAGCGGGTGCAGACGGGCGTCCGGATGGAGCGCCGGCTGCTCAAGGTTCTCAAGGGCCTGGCCGAGTACCTGGACATCTCCCTGGGGGACCTGCTCGAGGGCATCGTGCTCCACGCCTTCGAGCAGAAGCTCCCCTTCGACGACTCGAAGCTGGTGGTCATCAACCGGCTGAAGGAGGTGTACGGGCTGGATCTCACCGCAGCCGACAGCCATCACCTGACCAGCCCCGACGAGGAGGTGCGGGGTGACCGCCTGTGAGCACGTGCGCGTGACCAGCAGCATCCCGGTGTCCCTTCCCCCCGATGAGGCCTTCACCCTCTTCACGGCGAGCGGTGAGCGCTCCTGGGTGGACGGCTGGGATCCGCAGTTCCCGAGCCAGCCCGCGGACGAGACCGAGCCCGGCACGGTGTTCACAACCGCCCACGGCCCGCACGGGACGACGTGGGTGGTGGTGCGCCGCGAGGGCCGTCGCCTGGTCGCCTACAGCAGCGTGACCCCCGGCGAACGTGCCGCCTTCATCACCGTCAGCCTGGAGCCGTCCGCGGCGGGGACGACGGCGACGGTCCGCTACGAGATCACCGCGCTGGTGCCCGAGGCGAACCCCGCGGTCCGGGAGTTCGGTGCCCACTACGTCGAGTACCTGGACGGCTGGCGGGACCGCATCGCCCGCCGCGGCGTGCCGGCGCTGGGCAACCGTCACCCCTGATGGGGAGCCCGGGGTCGATAATCGGTGCATGGCGTCCGATCGGGCCGGGTGGGGCGCTGCCCGGGGGCGGTCCCCCCAGGGGCTGGGCGCCGCCGCCCTGCTCCGGCACTCGCTCCTCTGGGCGTCCCGCCGGCACGGGGTGCAGCGGGTCGTCTCCGGCTCTCCGTTCACCCGCCGCCTGGTCCGCCGGTTCGTCGCCGGGGAGGACCTGGCCGACGCGGTCGCGGTGGCCCGGCGGCTGGCCGCTCAGCGGCTCTCGGTCACCGTCGACCATCTTGGGGAGGACACCCGGGATGCGGGCGACGCGCGGGCGGCGGTCGCGGTTCACCGCACGCTGATCGCCCGGCTCGCGTCCGAGGGGCTGGCGTCGCGTGCGGAGCTGTCGCTCAAGCTCTCCGCGCTCGGCCAGCACCTGGACGAGGAGCTGGCCTCCGCGAACGCGGGGGAGGTCTGCTGGGCGGCGGCGGAGGCGGGCATCCCGATCACCCTCGACATGGAGGATCACACGACCACCGACTCCACCCTGCGCATCGGCGGCCGGCTGCGCGCCGAGCACCCCGCGACCGGCCTGGTGATCCAGGCGTCGCTGCGCCGTTCCGAGGACGACTGCCGGGCGCTCGCCCATCCGGGTTCCCGGGTTCGCCTCTGCAAGGGCGCCTACCAGGAGTCGGCGGCCCTGGCCTGGCAGCGGCGCAATGACGTCCGCCTCGCCTACCTCCGCTGCCTGCGGATCCTGCTCGAGGGGGGCGCACTCCCCCTGATCGCGACCCACGACCCGCCTCTGATCGAGGCCTGCCACCGGCTCATGGCCGCCACCGGCCACGCCGGCGTCCCCCACGAGCACCAGATGCTCTTCGGCATCCGCGGCGACGAGCAGGCCCGGCTGGCCGCCGCCGGGGAGGAGGTCCGGGTCTACGTCCCCTTCGGTGAACGGTGGTACCCGTACCTGATGCGGCGGATGGCGGAGCGCCCGGCCAATCTCGGCCTGGTGCTGCGCGCGCTGACCAGCCGCGGGTAGCGGCGCCGCCTCGCGGCCCGGGGGACTTTCGCCCGGGATCACCGCGCGGGGCGCGTTCCCTTCGACACGTAGTCGAAGAAGCGCTCGGCCGTCCCGCCCGAGGTCCACTCCGCGCGCAGCCGCGTCCGGCGCTCCTCCCTGCGCAGGGCCGACAGCAGGTCGCGGTTGAGGTCGCGGGCGCTGTCGCCGGCGAGCTCGGCCTCGATGTGGAAACCGTCCGCCGTCTCGGTGACGCCGGCGGGGAAGAGCTGGGCGACCAGCGGGCGGACGCGGTCCGGGTCGTCGGTGCTGACGTCGGCCAGCAGCTGGAAGGTCGGCATGACCCCGGAGGGTACGCGCGTCAGGTGGTCGTCGCGATGCCGATGAGGAGGACGACGAAGGCGGCGGAGGTGCCGGTGATCATCGGGCCCCTGTGCGCCCCGCCACCTGAGCGAGGGCGACGATCGAGAGCGCAACGACCGCGAAGAGGGGCGGGCCGATCGAGCCCATACCGAGGAAACCGAGGGCCAGCCCGCCGCCCGCGGTGAAACCGCAGATCAGCGTCCGGGCGGTGGTGCCTCGGACGAGCGCCCCGATCAATCCGAGCACCGCCAGCAGGACGAGGAACCCGCCCACGAAGAAGACCCGGCTGCCGGCTGGCCTCCCCTCCAGGCCGAGGGGGCCCGTCTGCTGGGCGAGGAGGAAGGCGTAGAGGCCCAGGTCCGCGACCGCGACGGCGGCGATCCCGAGGCCGGCCCGGGTGACCCACCTCCCCCGGCGCCGTGGGAGCGGGAGGATCACCATGACCTCCAGCCTGCGCTCCGGTTCTCCGGCCCACCACCGGCCAGCTTCTGGCAGGGTCCGGGGACAGGCGGCGCTCGACCCCACCGCCCATGCCTCAGTCGCCGCGGACCTCCGCCGCGCGTGGTGGCCGGCCCCGGCGGGGGAGGGAGCCCGCGGTGGACGGCAGCCGTCCCGCCGCCTCCAGCCCCCGCCGGAGCATGAACTCGATCTGGGCATTGCTGCTGCGCAGCTCGTCGCCCGCCCAGCGGGCGATCGCGTCGTAGACGGCGGGGTCCAGCCTCAGCAGGATGCTCTTGCGTTCGGGCACCGGCTCCGCTCCCAACCGCCTGCAGCCGCGCTGCCTTCCCGCGCTCCTCTCACTGGTAGAGCGTGCCGGCGTTGACGATGGGCTGGGTGTTCTGCTCGCTGCAGAGGACCACTAGCAGGTTGGACACCATCGCGGCCTTGCGCTCCTGGTCCAGCTCCACGATCTCGCGCTCCTCGAGCCGCGCCAGGGCCAGCTCCACCATGCCGACGGCGCCTTCCACGATCGTCCTGCGGGCGGCCACCACCGCGCTCGCCTGCTGCCGGCGCAGCATCGCCTGGGCTATCTCAGGGGCGAAGGAGAGGCGCGTCAGCCGCGACTCGACGATCTTGACCCCCGCCGACGACACCCTCTCCGCGATCTCGGCGGTGAGCTCGGAGGTGATCTCCGTGGCGTTCACACGCAGGGAGAGCTGGCCGTCCTCGTGAGCGTCGTACGGGTGGGTGCTGGCCACGTGCCGGACCGCAGTCTCGGTCTGGATGTCGACGAAGCGGGCAAAGTCGTCGACCTCGTACAGGGCCTGCGCCGTGTCCTCCACCTGCCAGACCACCACGGCGGCGATCTCGATCGGGTTGCCGTCGGCGTCGTTGACCTTGGCCACCTGGGTCTCGTAGTTGCGGATACGGGTGGAGACCTTGCGCCGCTCGGTGAAGGGGTTGACCCAGCAGAGGCCGGGCTTGCGGATCGTGTCGACGTACCGGCCGAACAGCTGGACCACCCGCGCCTCCCCCGGGACAACCTGGGTCAGGCCGCGAAAGGCGATGTAATCCGCGAGGGTGACGAGGATGGCGGCGCCGATCAGGATGCCGCCGATGAGCCCGCCGCCCGAGCGGTTGGCCAGGATCGAGCCGAGCACGTACATGCCGATGTCGACCAGCGCCACCACGATGATCAGGGTCAGCGCCCAGGGACCCGAGGCAGCCTGCTTGACCCGCTCTGTCATGATCGCCCGCGCCCCGGCCGGGACAGCGGTGGGGGTTGGGTCGCCTGTCATGGTGTCTCCTCCTCGGATGGCGTGAGCTCGGGTGGGCTCCCGGCGGCTGGTTTTGATACTATCATAGTGATATCAGATTTCACAAGGAGGCGCTGCTCGTGACCGGCCGGGTGCTGGAGATCGACCAGGTGTCCAAGCGCTACGGGAGCGTCCTGGCGCTCCAGGAGCTGAGCTTCGAGGTCCGGGCGGGCGAGCTCTTCGGCTTCGTCGGGCCCAATGGCGCCGGCAAGACCACCACCATGCGCATCGTTCTCGGCGTGCTCGCCGCCGATGCCGGGGCGGTGCGCTGGGGAGGGGAGCCGATCACCTTCGCCACCCGACGGCGGATCGGCTACATGCCCGAGGAGCGCGGCCTCTACCCGAGCATGGGGGTGACCGAGCAGCTCGTTTACCTCGCCGAGCTTCACGGGATGCGCGCTCGCGACGCACGCGCCGCCTCGGCCCGCTGGCTGGAGCGGCTCGGGCTCGCCGATCGCGGCGGCGAGCAGCTGCAGAAGCTCAGCCAGGGCAACCAGCAGCGGGTCCAGCTGGCCGCCGCGCTGCTCTTCTCGCCCGACGTGCTGATCCTCGACGAGCCCTTCTCGGGGCTCGACCCGGTGGCCGTCGACGTGATGAGCGCGGTGCTCCGGGAGCAGGCGGACGCCGGCATCTCGGTGCTCTTCTCCAGCCACCAGCTCGAGCTGGTCGAGCAGCTGTGCGACCGGGTCGGCATCATCCGCGCCGGCCGGATGCTGGCTGCCGGTTCCGTGGAGGAGCTGCGCAGCGGGTCGGCTCCCCGGTACTGGGTGGATGCCCCGGGGGCGGCCGCCGGATGGGCGGAGGAGGTGCTTGGTGCGACCGTGGTGCGGGTGGACGGCTCGCGAACGCTGGTCGAGCTCCCGACCTCCATCGGCGACCAGGCCCTGCTTCAGGCGGCGCTCGCCACCGGTCCGGTCCGCGAGTTTCGCCGCGACACGCCATCGCTCAGCGAGCTCTTCCGCAGCGTCATCACCGAGGAGCCCGCGGCATGAGCAGCGCCACCCCCGAACGCGCCGTGCTCAGCCCGCGCCGCGCCGTCTACCTGATCGCCCGCCGCGAGTTCATGACCAGGATCCGCGGCAAGGTCTTCATCATCGGGACGATCGTCGCCGTCGCACTGCTCGCCCTGTACGCCGTGCTCCAGCTGGCAGTCATCGACAGGATCAATACGACGACGACCTTCAAGGTCGGCTTCTCGGGTCCGGCCACGGCGCTGGCCCAGCCGCTCGAGTCGGCGTCGCCGTCGCTCGGGTTCAAGGTGCACGTGAGCGACATCGCGACCGAGGCGCAGGGCCGGTCGGATGTCCGCGCCGGCAGCATCGACGCCCTCGTGGAGGGCACGCCCGGCGCTCCCCAGGTGGTGGTCAAGACCGGGATCGACCCCACCCTGCAGGCCGCCCTGGTCGCGCTTGCCAAACAGGAGGTGCTCTCCAATGACCTGAGCGCGGCGGGGCTCAGCCCGGCCGCCGTCGAGAGCCAGGTGAACGCCGCGTCGATCCGCCTCGACATCCTGCAGCCCGCCACGGCCGCCGAGCTGCAGGGGCCGATCATCGGCTTCGTCATGGCCTTCGCCCTCTACGTCTTCATCGGCATCTACGGGGGCGTGATCGGGCAGGGGGTGGTCGCCGAGAAGGCGAGCCGGGTGGTGGAGATCCTGCTCTCCACAGTGAGGCCGGGCCAGCTCCTGCTCGGCAAGGTGATCGGCATCGGCCTGGTCGGGCTGATCCAGCTCGGCATCATCGCCCTCTGCGGGCTGCTCCTCACCGTGCCCACCGGCGTGCTCGCCCTGCCCGGCGCGGCGATCGGGGCCGTCCTGATCGGGGTGATGTGGTTCGTGCTCGGATTCATCCTCTACGCGCTGATGCTCGCCGCCACGGCGTCGCTGGTCTCCCGGGTCGAGGAGGTGAGCAGCGCGACCGTGCCGGTCACGATGCTGCTGGTCGTCACCTGGCTGCTCGCCTACGTGGTGGCCATCCCGGCCATCGACGCGGTGACCGGCGGTGGCACGGCGCCGCACGGGCTGGCCACGCTCACCACCATCCTCTCGCTCATCCCGCCGTTCACCCCGGTGCTGATGTCGATCCGGATGGCGGCGGGCGAGGTGCCGCTCTGGGAGGGGCTGCTCGCCGTGGCCCTGGTGCTGGCCAGCATCATCGGGGTCACCTGGCTGGGCGCCCGCATCTACGCCAACTCGATCCTCCGCTTCGGCGCCCGGATCAGGATCCTCGAAGCGCTGCGGCGCTCGCCGTGAGGGTCCCCCCGGCCGTGGCGGAGGGCAGCGATGCGCGGGGCACCCCGGGGGACGCGTCAGAGGATAATCGCCGCGCCGTGACGACCCCACCCGACGCGTGGACCTTCCGCGTCGACGACCTCGTCAAACGATTCGGCACCCTCGCCGCCAACGACGGCATCACGCTCCGCGTCGAGCCCGGCGAGGTGTACGGACTCCTCGGCCCCAACGGCGCCGGCAAGTCGACCCTGGTGAAGCAGACCATCGGCCTGCTCAAGCCGACCTCGGGCAGCATCACCCTCGGCGAGCACGACCTGGTGGCCGACCCCGACGCCGCCCGCCAGCTCTGCTCGTACCTGCCCCAGGCGCAGATGCCGATCGAGGCCTTCCGGGTTCACGAGGCGATCGAGCTGGCGGGGCGGATCCGGGGCGCCGACATGACCCGGGTCCGGCGCCGGACGGCCGAGCTCATCGACGGTCTCGAGCTCGGCGAATGGCGGAACACCCTCGGCACCCGCCTCTCCGGCGGCGTCAAGCGCCTGGTCGGCTTCTGCATGGCGACGGTGTCCCCCGGCCACCTGGTCATCCTCGACGAGCCGACTAATGACGTCGATCCATTGCGCCGCCGGCTGCTCTGGGACGAGATCCGCGGCCTGGGCGCCCAGGGCTGCAGCGTGCTGCTGGTGACCCACAACGTCCTGGAGGCCGAGAAGGCGGTCGACCGCCTCGCTCTGATCGCCAGCGGCCGCCTGGTGGCGGAGGGGACCCCCTCGTCGATGAAGGCCGCCGACCGGAACCAGATGCGCCTGCAGGTGATGCTCGCTCCGGGAGCGGAGACGCCGGACCCTCCCGCGTGGTCGGGCTCCGCGGTTCGGGTCGGCAACAACCTGGTGACCACGATCGCCGAGGCCGACGCGTCATCCGGGATCGCCTGGGCGGCGGGGCTCATCGACGCCGGCGTCGCCGAGGAGTACGCGCTCGGCGCCACCAGCCTGGAGGACGCGTACATCCGGCTGACCTCCGACATCCCGACCGACGGACTCCATGGCGAGCCTTGACGCCACCACCCTGACCACGCCGTTCGGCGGAGTCGAGAGGGGGATCGGACGCTGGGGCCGCGACTACGTCTCCATGCTGCACTGGCATCTCGCCAGCCTGCGCATCTGGCTGATGACGATCGCGGTCGTCCAGGTGCTCTCCGGCGTCGGGTTCGTGCTCGGCATCTCACTCTTCTTCAGCCACATCCCGGTGAGCGCTGCGCTCTTCGTGACCACCGGCGTCCCGGTCATCAACCTGCTCATCGTCGGGCTGATCCTCGGGCCCCAGCTGGTGGCGCAACAGCGGACCGCCGGCAGCTACGAGTACCTGCGCACCTTGCCGATCAGCCGGTCGGTCACCGCCGCCGCCTGGTACACGGTGTGTCTGTTCACCGGGCTGCCGGCCATGGTCGTGTCCCTGCTGGTGGGGCAGCTCCGCTACGACCTGCCGCTGCACATCTCGCCGATGATCGTCCCCGCGGTCCTGCTCACCTCCCTCGCCGGGACCATGCTCGGCTACGCCCTCGCCCACGCGATCTCGGCACCGATGGTCACCCAGCTGGTCAGCCAGCTGCTGATCTTCATCATCTTCGGGTTCGTGCCGATCCTCTACCCGATCACCCAGATGCCGGCCTGGCTCGCCGATCTCAACTGGTGGTTTCCATTCCGCCACATGGCGGTGGTCGTGCGCGCGGCCCTGACGACCTCCCCGGACGCGGCGGTGCCCACCGCCTACGCCGTGATCGGGGTGTGGACCGTGGTCGCCGCGGGGCTGGCGGGCTGGGCGCTGGGGCGGCGGCCGTGACCGCCGCCGTCGCCGAAGCGGGGCGCCGGGAGGACCTCCTCCCGCCCGGCCACGATCTGCGGTCGGGGCCGCCCTACTGGGTGGGGAGCCTGCGCGCCATGCTCCGCTACGACTGGGGCGGGATGCGCCAGTGGGTCGGGATGATGGTGGTGATCCAGGCCATGATGGGCGCGGGCATGGTTCTGATGTACGGGTTCTTCTACCCGCAGATCACCGTGGCGAGAGCGCTGTACATCGCCACCGGTGCCCCCACCCTGGCGCTGATCCCGCTCGGCTTCGTCATGGTCCCCAACCTGGTCATGCAGGAGAAGCTGCGGGGGACGTTCGACTACGTCTGGTCGCTGCCGGTGCCGCGGAGCGCCCATGCGGTCTCCACCTTCAGCCTCTTCACGGTGCTGGCGCTGCCGGGCACGGTGCTGGCGCTGCTGGTCGCCACCTGGCGGTACGGCATCCACCTCTCGCTCTCACCGCTCCTGATCCCCGCGGTGCTGCTCTGCGCCCTGATGGCGGTCACCGTCGGGTACGCGCTGGCGCTGGCCATCGCCAACCCGCTGGTGACCAACGTCATCGTCAACGCGCTGATCTTCGTGGTGCTGCTCTTCTCTCCGATCGTCTACCCGGCGTCGCAACTCCCCGGATGGCTGTACGACGTCCACCGGGTGCTGCCCTTCGAGAGCATGGCGGTGGTGATGCGGGCCGGGCTCACCACCGGGCTCGCGACGGACGTCGGGCTGTCGTTCCTGGTGCTGGGCGCCTGGACCGTCGCCGGGTGCGCGGTCACGGCGTGGGTGGTGGGCCGCCGCCGCTGAGCTCGCGGTCAGGCCGGATCGGACGCCGGCGCTTCCGCCCAGAGCACGACGTCGACGGCCGGCTGCCCGGTGTCCACCCCGTGGCTGCGCTCACGCCGCTCCAGGAGCACGGTCCTGAGGCCGGGGAGCGCGCCGGCCAGCGCGTCCTCCGTGTAGAGCCGCTCGGGGTCGGGCGGTCCCGTCTTGCCGAGGGAGTCCAGGTGGTGACCGACCAGGAAGAGGTGCCCGCCGGGGCGGACGGCCCCGGCCGCGGCCCGCAACAGAATGGTGCGCAGCGCGGGCGCCGGATGGATGTTGGCGATCACGACGAGGTCGAAGCTCTGTCCGCGGTCGAGGAAGTCCCTGATGTCGGAGAGGGTGGGGGAGACGCTCAGCCCCTCGGCGGCCGCCGTAGCGCGCAGCCGGTCGAGCGCGACCGACGACGCATCGACGGCGGTGACCTCCCATCCCTGCCGGGCGAGCCAGAGGCTGTTGCGCCCCTCGCCGGCACCGAGGTCCGCGGCGCGCCCGGGCGTGAGCGGGGTGACCAGCTCGACCAGCGCGGTGTCGGGCTCGCTCGAGAAGAGTCGCTCGACGGCCGCGTACCGCTGGTCCCAGCTCTCGGGGCGCTCCATCCCCGCATCCTGCGCCGGGCGGGATCCGGCATCACCCTCCACGGTCAGTCGCTCACGCAGCTGCCGTCGCTGACCGGTGCGGAGTGCCCCTGGGCCGCCTGGATGTCGCCGCTGATGTCGGAGGTCGCCAGGGCGTACCCCTCGTCCGCGATGGTCGTGCTCATGGCGAAGGTGACGCCGATCACCTGGCCGTTCAGGTTGACCAGCGGCCCTCCGGAGTCCCCGGGGATCACGGCGGCGGAGACGATCACCGTCTCCCGCGTGACGTAGCCGTTGAAGTAGATGTTCAGGGAGGAGGCGTCCTCGGTGCCCCGGACCGCCGCCGCCACCGTGGCCTCGGGCCCGCCGTCGGGGTACCCGATCACCGCCCCCTGGGTGCCCGCGGCCGGGTTGGCGGTGGCGATCGGGAGGGGGGTCATGTCCAACCCGGGGACGTAGAGGATGGCGACGTCGATGTTGGGGTCAAAGAGCACCACCCGGGCGGTGCGGACCGCTCCGTCGGGAGTGTCCACCTGCTGGAGGTACGAGCCGGCGACGACGTGGGCGTTGGTCAGCATCAGGTCGTCGCCCACCGGCCAGGCGGAGCCGGCCACCGCGCCCCCCGGACCGCCGCAGCCGTATGCGATCACCCGCGAGACGTCGGCCTCAGCGGCGCGGACGCCGGCGGTGTCGGTGCTGGCGGGCAGCGGCTCGAGGGGCAGGTCGGGCATGAGGCTGGTGAAGGGATTGGGCAACTCGTCGTTCTGCAGGAACTCCTGGACCTTGGCGAGGAAGGCGGGGGGCTCCGGGGCGATGGTGAGCAGGGCCCGTTCGATCGCCGACCCGCTGATCTGGCCGCTGACCACGCTCAGGGAGCTGTTGGCGAAGGTGAAGCCCAGGAACCAGGCGATGAAGAGCACCCCGAGACAGCTGGTGACGCTGCCGGCCACCGAGTCCCAGGTCGCCAGGCGGGTCCTCAGGGTGAGGACACGGGCCCGGTACCCGAGTGTGCTGCCGATCCCCTCGATGACCAGGATCGACGCCAGGAAGATGCCGGCGGCGATCAGCGGCTGGTTCACGCTGCCCGGCTGGGGCGAGAAGAAGCGGGTCAACGGAGGAGCGACCAGCGCCCCGACCACCGCCCCGACGACCAGCCCGAGCATCGCCAGACCTCCCCAGGTGAGACCGCGGCGGTACCCGGAGAAGGAGATGCCGAGGATCAGGAGCAGGATGAGCGCGTCCAGGATGTCCATCCGGTCCGGGAGTCTGACGGGTGGGGACACGACCGCGGGTGCGGGCAGTTTGGACGGGGTTCGGCGGGCCTCTCTCCGGCCGGTGCGGGCCGCAGGGGCGATCCGATCGGGGCGGCGGCCGTCAGGCCCCTGTGGGTGGCCTATCCTCTAGGGCATCGGGGCGTGGCGCAGCCGGTAGCGCGCTTGCTTTGGGAGCATGAGGTCGTGGGTTCGAGTCCCGCCGCCCCGACCAGCTGGTCACCCAGTGGCCAGTCCTGAATTCGACTGGTGCACTTGCTTTGGTGGTGGCGGTGCCGAGTAGGGCCCCGGAAAGGCATCCCGAGGGCAGAGGCAAGTGCTGCTCCAGACGACGATCAACGAAGCAAGTGCTCTACGGTCTGGGTTGACCGCCCGATCCCACCAATGGTAGGATGACTGCCCTCGAGTTCGTCCCCACGACCGGCCCTGAAGAAGTCGGTAACCATCGATCCCGACGTTTTCGAGAGCTTGGGTTCCGATCGCCGCAGCAACCTCTCCGCCACCGTGAACGACAGCCTGGCGCTGGTCGCCGCCTTGGATGCTCAGCGCCAGCTCGTCCGAGAGTGGGAGGAGGAGCATGGTCCCTTCACCGAGGATGAGCTGAGGCCCTTCCTCGATGTGGTCCTCAGGGCCCAGCTTGAAACGACTCTGCGCGCTGTCTCCGAGGCTCTTCGCGACACCCTTTCCGTGGCCTGAGCGTGCCCGGTCCCGGACCGAGACGGCGACGCCCCGCCGGCATCGCCACGATGGCCACGGTCGACACGGGCTGGCTCGTCGCGGCGGAGCGCAACCCTGCCGCCGCCCGGCGTCACGTCGCCGCGCTGACCCGGGTCGGTCAGGTGCTGGTGGTCACCCCTCCCGTCATCGTGGAGGCGAGGCAGGGTGCCGGCGACACGGGCAAGCTCCTCGTGGCCTTGGCCCAGCTTCGCCGTGAGCCGATCCTCCCCGAGGATGGAGACCGCGCGGCCGAGCTGCTCCAGGAAGCAGGTCGCCAGGCATCAGACCCCGCGACGCGGGTACGGACGATCGGCGTCGTCGATGCTCTTGTCGCGGCAGTTTCGGAGCGTCTGGGCGGAATCGTCTACACCGGGGATCCCAAGCACATGACGTGGCTGCGCGACGCCGGAGCCCGCATCACGGTGGCGCCGGTCCCGTTCTGACCGGACGATCCGTTCACCGTGGCGCTGCAAGGGTCCGGGCTGACCCGAACGGAGTGCGACCTCACATCCCTGATCTTGTCCGAATGCCCTTCTCCTCCGGATCTCCTCATTGAGGCGCTCCTGGGAGTCGTTCGGCCAGATTTGCCCCAGGGGCCTTGGGGAAGGCGGCGAAGGCCCAGAGCTCCTCGGCCGCGGCGGTGAGCAGGGTAGCGGCGTAGGGGAAGCGCCCCTTCAGGCGCGCGACCCTCCCTGGAGCCGAGCTCGCGTCATCTCGGCGTCGGACAGGGCGCAGATCGAGCAAACGATCGTCGCCACGGCATCCTGAGCGCCTCGCGGGACGCGGCTCGGCAGGTTGCGGAGGAGGTGAGCGTGGCAGCACCGCCAGCTACCCCAGGACGCTGGCGACGGTGTCGGGGGGGCCGGGGTGAGAGTCGGAGATCACCGCGTCCACCCCACTCAGCTTCCGCGCCCGCAGACCGCAGGTCTCGGCGATCGATACCTGCCCCTATGCCATCGCGAATACACACAAGCAGCAAAGATGGGACACTTGACAAACGCGATCGGTTCGCTCATGATCGCGACCACTTTATGAGTGCTCTGATCAGAAAAGGCATTGACTTGGAGCAATATCTGCCATGAGGGGCGATGAACGCCGTGAACTGATCCTGGCTGAGGTGCTGGCGAACAACGGTCATGTCACCGATCTCGCCACACGCTTCCGAGCTTCCCCGGCCACCATCCGTCGCGATCTGGAGCGGCTCAACGATGAGGGTCGAATCACGCGAACCTACGGCGGCGCTGTGGCCCGACCCCGCGCGATCGAGCTCTCGCTTCAGGAGAAGGAGTCGAGCCAACCGCGGGAGAAGGAGGCGATCGCAGACATCGCTGCAGGCCTCATCGACGACGGCGACGTCATCATCCTTGATGCGGGTACCACGCCGGGCCGCATCGCCCTCGCCCTTCGAGAACGCACTGGCATCACCGTGGTAACCAATGGGGTCAGCGCCATTAGCGCCCTCCGCGACGCCGACGGCATCGAGGTGATCGTCCTCGGCGGCACCCTGCGCCATCGCAGCCAAGCGGTCATCGGAAGTATCGCCGAGGAGACCGTGCGCCGGATCCGGGCCGACAAGGTCTTCCTCGGCGCCGACGGCGTCATTGCCGGCGAAGGACTGAACTCACCCACCGAGGCAGAGGCCCATTGGAAGAGTGTCATTGCCGAACAGGCGCACGAGGTCTTTGTCGTTGTCGACCACTCGAAACTAGGTGCGAGGCGCTTTGCCTACATCACCCCTATCGCTCGCGAGTACACGATCATCACTGATTGGGTGGCATCAACTGCCCTGATCCAAGACTTCGTGGATCTGGGTACTCGCGTAATACGCGCCGACGCGCCCACATGAGCGCGCAAGAGATGGGAGACGCAACCAGCTTAGAAGGAGTCGAAATGCCCGGTGTATCTGAACCCTCGCTACCGGATCTCTCTCCAGGACCCTCTGTTGGTGAAACGTCAGGAGCCTTGGCTGGCATCACGGTCGAGTTCCACGGACTAGACGTCATCCCGAGCGAGGAGCGTACAAGAAGGCCTCGAAGTCTGTTCTGGCCCTGGTTCGGCTCTAGCATCAACGTTCTCGGCCTCAGTTTCGGCGCTTTCCTGCTGTCCTTCGGCATTTCCTTCTGGCAGGCTCTCGTCGTCGGAGTCATCGGCTGCATCGTTTCGTTCCTCGTAGTGGGATTGGTCGCCATCGCGAGCAAGCGGGCCTCTGCCCCGACCATGATCGTCAGTCGAACCATCTTCGGTATCAACGGAAACAGGCTCGTCTCTTTCCTCTCTTGGATGCTCGCGGTCGGATGGGAGACGATCCTGACCACCTTGGCCGTGCTGGCGACCTACACAATCCTGGCTCGTGCCGGCCTGCGGGGGGCAACTGCCACCGAGCTGATAGCATTGGTGCTGGTCGCCGGGTGCATAGTAATGGCTGGCGTCTATGGCTATAAAATCGTCATGCGTTTGGAACTTCTCATCAGCGTGATTACAGGGGTGCTCACTGTCGTCTTCATTGCCCTCGCGTTCGGTCACATCAACTTCCAGACGCTGGTCGCAATGAAGGCGGGCTCGACGCCTGAGACCATCGGTGCCTTCTGCTTCATTCTAGTTGGGTTCGGCTTTGGTTTCGCCCCCATCGCCGGAGATTACGCTCGGTACATACCGCGAAAGGCGAGCGGGGCAGCCGTCACATTCTGGACCACAGCTGGCGCTGCGGCGCCCGGGGGCATTATGCTCATATTCGGTCTCCTGCTCGCAGGCTCGTCAGCAAACCTCAGCAACGCTATCGAGGCGAACCCCGTTGGCGCACTTGCCGCTATCCTGCCCGTCTGGTTCATGGTCCCCTTCTTGGTGGTGGCGGTGACCGGCTTGATCTCTGTGGCCACGCTTGAGATCTACTCCTCGGGGCTCGCCCTGCTGGTCGTAGGCCTACCTGTGAAGCGGCCGGTGGCCGCGCTAATCGACGGACTGGTGATGATCGTGGGGTGCATCTTCATCGTTTTCGTGGCGCAGAGCTTCATCGGGCCTTTTGAAGCGTTCCTGACGACCGTCGGTGTACCCGTCGCGGTTTGGTGCGGCATCTTCTTGGCGGACATTCTCATGCGGCACAAGGACTATGTGGAAGCCGATTACTACTCTGCCCAGGGACGCTACGGGAATGTCAACTGGGCACCCGTGCTGTTGCTGGTGGTTGGCACGGCGGTGGGTTGGGGGCTGATCACAAACAGTGCCGAGGGCTTCCTAAGTTGGCAGGGTTACTTCCTTGGGCCGTTCGGGCTTGGCGGAGTGAATGGCGCGTGGGCGTACTCTGATCTCGGTGTCGCGGTGGGCCTGATCATCGGCTTCGTGGGGTACTTGATCGTTGGCCTGCGCGCGGTGCGCCGGCAAGAATCAGTCCCCATCCAGCCGGCGGCGAGCGCCGCATTGGCTTCTTCCTTGGCTCGCGCGAGCGCCTCCAGCGGAAGGGCGTCATGAGGGCAGCTCGGCTCTACGGTCCGGGAGACATACGCGTCGAGGACGTACCCGATCCAGTTCCGGCGCCCGGCTGGGTAGTCGTCCGCGTGGAGGCGTGCGGTGTCTGCCCCAGCGATACCCGGGCGTATAGCGGAAGCAGGCCCGCCGGTGCCCCGTGGACTCCCGGCCACGAGGTCGCTGGCGTGGTCGCAGCCGTGGCCGACGGCTCCAGCGCTCCGTCACGGGGGGCGAGGGTGGTCGCCGACTGGCGGTCGGTCTGCGGGCTCTGCTTCTACTGTCAGCAGGGAGACGCTAATTTCTGCGAGAGGCGGCGGGACTTCGCGATCGCTGGATTCGCCCAGCTCACCCTGGTCCCCGAAGAGGTACTGCATCCTCTCCGCGATGAGCTCAGCTTCACTACGGCGTCGTTCTGCGAGCCTCTGGCCTGTGTGCTCAACGCTCACCGGTCCCTCCCAATACCCCTCGGCAGCGACGTCGTGGTGGTCGGGGCAGGACCCATTGGGCTGCTACACCTCCAAGTCGCCACGCACCGGGGCGCACGGGTGATCGTCACCGATGTCCTCCCCGAGCGACTTGACGTCGCCCGCCCTCTCGGAGCTGCTGCGACTATCGACGCCTCGGACTGTGACGCGGTTGCCGCGATCAAGGATCTGACCGGAGGCCGGGGAGCAAAGGCTGTCGTCGTGACCGTGGGATCGGCCGCGGTCGCCGAAACCGCCATGCGCATGGCCTGCAGGGGAGGGACAGTCAGCCTCTTCGCCGGGATTCACCCGCCGACGACCATTGACCTGGATCCCAACCTCGTCCACTACAACCAGGTGTCCCTCACCGGCAGCCACGACTACAATCCTGGCGATTTCGCCACTGCCCTGCGTCTCCTGGATGGCGGGGTCGTGTCGGTGGATACGCTCGTGACCGGCCACTACCTGCTCGCCGATATCAAGGCCGCCTATGAGGCGACCAACAGTCACCAAGGGCTCAAGTCGATCGTCCACCCGAACGGCCTGAGCCGGACCGAGGAGTCCGCATGAACACGGGAAGCACGGCACCCACCGCCATCGATGTCGAGTGGCAGAAGCGGCGCATGCATCACATCTTCGCGACCGACGGACGGGCCGTCATTGTGGCGATGGACCACGGCATTAAGGGCGTAGTCCCGGGCCTGATCGACGTCAGGACCGCGGTGCGCGCCGTGGTCTCTGGCGGAGCCGACGCGGTGATGACGACTCTGGGAATGGGCCGTGCGGTCAGCGCGACACTGGGCCGGACGGGATGGATCATGACCCTGGACAGCGAGCGATCAGTGGCGGGCTACGGGGTGGAGGCGGCGATCCGCCAGGGAGCGGACGCCGCCGAGCTCAAGGTCTTCCCGGGCAGCAACGACGACGAGAAGCTGGGCGAGTTGCGCGAGCTGGCCGCTCAGGCCCACGCGGTGGGCCTACCGCTGATGGCCGAGGCGATCCCGGTTTCGTTCACAGACACGGCGGCCCACACCGTCGAGAACTTCGCGACGGCGTCGCGCATTTGCGCTGAAGCCGGCGCCGACTTCGTCAAGGTACCCTTTGCTGGGACCGTCGACCGGTACCGGACGGTCATCGAGGCATGCTTCGTCCCAGTGCTGGTGCTCGGCGGCTCACTACAGACTGACCCCGTCTCGGCCCTGGAACTCGCGGCGGATGCTATGGCGAGCGGCGCTCGGGGCGTGGTGTTCGGACGGAACGTCTTTCAGGCACCAGACCCAGAACGCATGGTCGCGGCGCTGTGCGAGGTGGTCCACGGCGGCGCTGCAGTCTCCCAGGCCCGGCGACTGATCGAGCACTGAAAGGAGACACAGCGTGAGCACAGCGGCTGGGACCCGTACCATGAGGGCGGCAATCTTTTACGGGGAGAAGGACATCCGTGTCGAGGACCGACCCGCTCCCGAGCCGTTGCCGGAAGAGGTCCTCGTCAGAGTGAGGGCTGCCGGCATCTGTGGCAGTGACCTCCTCGGCTACAACGGCATCGGCCCGTGGCAGCCTCCCAAAGGTGTGGGGATCGAGGAGGGCCACGAGTTGGCCGGTGAGATCGTCCAGCTAGGAAGCTCTGTCACTGGGCTGGCAATCGGACAGCGCGTGGCAGTGCAACCTGAACATCTCATCGCCTGCGGGTCGTGCCAGGAGTGTCGGAGCGGCCTGCCCCACCTGTGCAGGCAGCTTGGCCTCCTACACGGACAACCCCAGTGGAGCCATGGGTTCTCGGAGTACGACACCTGCGTCGCCTCCAACGTGTGGCCGATGCCCGACGGTATGTCCTTCGAGAGCGCTGCGATCGCGGACTGCTACGGCGTCGCTCTCCACGCCGTCCACCGTGCAGGCTCCCTGGACGGCCAGACCGTGGCGGTGATCGGCTGCGGGACTATCGGCCTCTGTATCGGGCAGACGGCACGCGCCGTGGGCGCCGGGCGGGTGGTCCTCATCGGCGACCAGGCCAACGCGGTGGAGACGGCGGCGAACTCCGGGGCCGCCGACGAGGTCGTTCTCGTCCCACGTGATGACCCTGCCGCGGTCCTCGACCGCTTGACTGCGGGCATGGGTCCGGCCGTGGTCTTCGAGGCGGTCGGCCGGGCGGGATCGACACTCGAACAGGCCCTACAATGGATAGCGCCGGGGGGACGTGTCTGCGTCGCCGGAACCTTCACGGAGAGCCCGCGATTCTCACCCGATGTCGCCTACACGAAGGAGGTTTCGGTCCTCTGGTCGAACAGCTATGGGCTCGACGGCGCCGTTTCCGAGTACCAGCAGACGCTTGAGCTGATGTCGTCCGGTCGCATCCAGTCCGAAGCGCTGATCACCCACCGATTCCCTCTGGAGCAGATCACCGAGGCGTTCGCTCTAGCCAATGACAAGCTGACGACTCACGCCATCAAAGTGGTGATCAACTCATGACCGGAGAGGCGCAAACAGGACACCCGACTGGATCCCTCCCCATGCAGGCGGCCGTGCAGAGGTCGATTCCCGGGACGCCAGAGGTCGTCGAGGTCAGCATCGACCAACCGGGTCCGCGGGAGGTGCTCATCAAGACCGTCGCCGCCGGTCTCTGCCGGAGCGACCTCAGCTTCATCAGAGGGCTGCTGCCCAGCTATGCGGAGACGCCGTTCGTGGCGGGACATGAGGGTGCCGGCATCGTCCTCGCGACCGGTTCTGGTGTGACCAGCGTCGCGCCCGGCGACTTGGTGGTGGCGGCGCTGAGCGCCTTCTGCGGGCACTGCAAGTACTGCTTGACCGGTCACGCCAACATCTGCTTTGCCCCGGAGACGGTGAGAGCAGCCACTGACAGGCCGCGGCTGAGCTTCGAGGGCAAGGCGGCCGCCCAGTGCTGGAACGTCTCTGCCTTCGCTGAGATGATGCTGGTGCACGAGTCGCAGGCGGTGCGGATCCCCGCGGACGTGCCCGGAGAGGTGGCCCCGATCCTGGGCTGCGCGGTTGTCACCGGCATGGGCGCGGCGCTCCGCACCGCCCAGGTGCGCACCGGCGAGACGGTGGCGGTCTTCGGCTGCGGCGGCGTGGGGATCAACGCGATCCAGGGGTCGCGGATCGCTGGAGCCCGCCGGATCATCGCTGTCGATCGGCTCCCCGCCAAGCTCGAGCTGGCGCGGGCCTTCGGTGCCACCGATGGAGTGGTGGCCGGTCCCGACACCGCGGCCTCGGTGATCGAGCTGAGCGGAGGCGGTGTTGACCAGGCAATCGAGGTAATCGGGACGACGGAGACCTGCCAGCAGGCGATCGCGTCGACCCGCCGCGGAGGCACCGTCACCATCGTCGGAATGATCCCCGAGAGTGAACGCGTGAGCATCTCGGAGTTTGATCTGACGGCGGAGAAGCATATCCAGGGTTGCGACATGGGCTCGAACCTGCCCCCACTCGACATCCCCTTCTACTGCGAGCTGTATCGCCAGGGCCGCCTCAAGCTGGATGAGCAGATCTCGCGGACCCTCCGGCTGGACCAGCTCATGGAGGGGTTCGAGGCCCTGGACTCGGGCGAGGTGACCCGCACCGTGGTGGTGTTTGACTGATGGACGACGAGCGGATCATCGCCATCGACCAGGGGACGACCTCCATCAAGGTCATCGCCTTTGACTTGCTTGGGCACCCGGTCGCTGCTACAAGCGCGGTTACCCCCATTCACCTTGCCGGGCAGGACACCATGGAAGCCCACCCGCGGGAGTGGTGGCGTCAGGCGGTTCGGTGCCTCCGGCGAATCTTGGACGATCCCCGCGTACCGGCGGGCAGCGTCCGCAGTCTCAGCGTGTGTGGCTTGATGCACACCCTAGTGCCCTTGGATGGACGCTGCCGACCGATGGGACCGCTGCCGCTCTGGGCCGACCAGCGATGGGAAGCTGAGGTCTTGCCTGCCGTCCTGGAAACGGCGAACCACGAGGCCGAGCCGAGCAGCCGATCATGCCTCGGCCGCCTCGGCTGGCTGCTCCAAGCCCGCCCAGACATCCGGGAACGGACGCGCCTACTTCTGCCCGTCAAGGACTTCCTGCGCCAGATGCTCACCGGCGTCGCGGCCACCGACATTCACGAGGCGGAGGGGACGGGCCTGACTGTGCCAGGAGGCCACGAGTGGTCGACGGAGACGCTGGACCGGCTGGGCCTCGCCCCAAGGATGCTCCCGCCCATTCTGAGTCCATCCAGCCTCGTTGGATCGGTGTCGGAGCTGGCTGCCGAGATCACTGGCCTCAGAGCGGGGACCCCGGTCGTGGTCGGCACCACCGACTGGCACGCGGCCCTATTGGGGTCGTGCGCCGCGCTGCCCGGGAGGGCATCCCTCTACCTCGGGACGGCGGGCGTGGTCGGAGGCTATTCCTCTCGGGACGACTTGGACCGCCTCGACGCGGCGAAGTGCCTGGGCGCGGTCAGCTCGACGGGCTCCGCCGTGCAGTGGCTGGCGAGGCTCCTCTTCGGAAGGGGAAGTGGTCGTGACGGGAGAGCCGTGGGAGCGGCGGCGCGCTTGGCCGCCGAGAGCACGCTGGGGGCGCGCGGGCTGATCTTCCTGCCCCACCTCTTTGGCGAGCGCGGTGGCGAAGTGCGACCGTCCGCCACCGGCACCCTCGCCGGCCTGCGGCTCACCCACGGGCGCGATGACATGGCCCGCGCCGTACTCGAGGGCACCGCGATGTGGCTCCACTCAGTAACCGCGCAGTCGATGGCGCCTGAGGCCATTGAGTCGATCATCGTCTCGGGCGGCGGCGCCCGCGAGCCGCTGAACAGCGTCATCGCCGCTGCCCTCTACAGGAGGCCGGTGCTCATCCCCGAGGTTGTCGAAGCCGGCGCCTTGGGCACCGCGTTGCTCGCCGCGGTCGGCACGGGGCTCGTTCACGGATGTGCGGACACGGCGACGGCCTGGGTGCGCGTTAAGACAATCGTGGATCCGGACCCGGACTTGGCGGAAGCGTACGCCGAACTTTACGAGCGGTTCCTTCGGACCGAGGCTGTCCTACGGACACTTGAGACGCCGCTTGAGCGCGGCCCCCTCCACGGTCCCTCCCCGGCCGGCCTCTGAGGCGGCTCTGCGTGACACCGCCAGTCAAAGGAAGGTGCTCGATGGCCACCGGGGCGGTCAGGGCGGTGGATGCAGAGATCTACTACGAGGTTCACGCTGGGGGACCACGTCGCGTTCGCGACATCGGCGCCCGGGACGCGCATCGGGAGGTCGCGCACGCGGGTGGCTAGCGCCGGCGCCCGACAGCGTAGTTGCAGGCGGCCTTACCACCCGAGTGCCTCATTGCTTCTGGAGTCTCGCCTGACCATGAAAGCAAATGCCGGCCATGGCACGAATGGTGAAGCAAGTGGCCCAAGCGAATTCAAGAAGGCCTATGCGAACGATGAAAGTCGAACGCACTTGCTTTGGGAGCATGAGGTCGCCAGTTCGAGTCTGGCCGCCCCGACCAGCCGGTCAGCCAACGGTCAGATTTGAATTCGCCGGGTGCACTTGCTTTGGTTCTGGCCGGGCTCGGCCGGGGACCCGCGGTGCAGAGGCAAGTGCTGCTCCGGGGCACGGCGAGAGAAGCAAGTGCTCTGCTACGAGAGAGAGGCCAAGAGTCACGGCGCTCCCACGGCTGCGCCGCGCACGGGTAGTCCAGGCTGGGTTGACCGAACGATCCTACCAATGGTAGGATCGTGCCCATGAGTTCGTCCCCACGGCCGGCCCTGAAGAAGTCCGTGACCATCGATCCCGACGTTCTCGAGAGCCTGGGTTCCGATCGCCGCAGCAACCTCTCCGCCACGGTGAACGACAGCCTTGCGCTGGTCGCCGCGCTGGACGCCCAACGCCAGCTCGTCCGAGAGTGGGAGGAGGAGCATGGTCCCTTCACCGAGGATGAGCTGAAGCCCTTCCTCGACGTGGTTCTCAGGGCTCAGCTCGAGACTACTCTGCGCGCTGTCTCCGAGGCTCTCCGCGACGCCCCGTCCGTGGCTTGAGCGTGCCCGGTCCCGGACCGAGACGGCGACGCCCAGCCGGCATCGCCACGATCGCCACTGTAGACACCGGGTGGCTGGTCGCGGCGGAGCGCAACCCTACCGCGGCTCGGCGTCACGTTGTCGCGCTCACCCGGGTCGGTCAGGTGCTGGTCGTCACGCCGGCCGTCGTCGTGGAAGCGAGACAGGGTGGCGGCGACGTGGGCAGGCTCCTCGTCGCTCTGGCCAAGCTCCGCCGCGAGCCGATCTTCCCCGAGGATGGAGACCGTGCGGCCGAGCTGCTCCAGGAAGCGGGCCGCCAGGCAGCGGACCCCGCGGCTCGCATACGGACGATCGGCGTCGTCGACGCTCTGGTGGCGGCGGTCGCGGAGCGTCTGGGCGGAATCGTGTACACGGGGGATCCCAAGCACATGACGTGGCTACGTGATGCCGGAGCTCGCATCACGGTGGCGCCAGTCCCGTTCTGACCTGTTTGGCGGCAGTTCGAGAGTGAGGCGTCAAACCACGTCTAGCGGTCCTTCCGCGCGATCTCGGTTCTTGCGGAATGCCAGAGCGTGCGGCCGTTGGCCCAATCGGGATAGCGTTCGACCATGCGGGCAACGATGCCGGCTGCCGTGGTCTCCTCAGCGGCGATCCGAGAGAAGTCCCGCAGATACTGCTGGGATTCCTCGATGATCTTCGGATCGTTGCCGTTCTCGACCTTCTTGTGGCCGGCGATGACGATGCTGGGGTGGAGCGACGCGACCTTGTCCAGGTTCGCTATCCATTCTCCCCGCTCGGGTTCACCTGCTTCGGCGGTCATCATGTGAACCTCGTTGTAGGCGAGGTCCCCGGTGACGACCGCGCCCAGGGAAGGAATGTGGAGAAGGGTGGATTCCGCGGTGTCGGCTCGACCGATGCGGATCACCCGCAGTTCCTCGCCTTCCAAGTCGATCGTGTCGCTGCTTAGGAGCTGCGGCAATACCTTCTCCGCGCCGGTTGGGACCTCACCGGGGAAGATGGCCTCCCAGTAACCGGCGATGCTGGGGTCAGTCGCCTGGGCGAGAACCTCAGCTGTCGCCAGGCCGATCGCTCCGGGAAAGCGCTGGGTCAGACGGGCCAGACCGAGCCAGTGGTCCCCGTGGCCGTGGGTGATGTAGATGCGCGACAGCCGCCGCCCCTTCGTGGCGATCCAGTCGGCCAGAGCGTCTACCTGGGCATTTGTGGCAAGCGCATCGACAAGGACCGCGTCACTGTCGCCGTAGATCAGCGTGGCCGTCGAGGGGGACCAGGTCGGCTCATCCCCTGGCCCCTGGGGTGCGATTGCACTCACGAAGGTTCGGCCGGGGGCCGTATAGACCTCGATCGTGAGATGAGCTGGAGCTTCTGGTGCCATCGGTTCCGCCTCCCGAACGGGGCTCAACTACAAGAGGACGGTCGTCATCCTCACACCAGAGAGGATGACGGATACAATCTTCTTCTGTCAAGCCAGCCGGAGCAGCGGGAGGATCGAGCGTGGGCACGTCTCAGGCGGCAAAGGCGGCCAGCCATGACCGCATCCTCGACATCGCCGCAGCGCGGATCCGCCGCGACGGTATGGAGAGCCTCTCCGTCGATGAGCTCATGAAGGAAGCCGGGCTGACCCACGGCGGTTTCTACCGCCACTTCAACTCACGAGAGCAGCTCCTGGCCGAGGCCGCTCAGCGAGCCCTGACCCAGGGCAGCGCGTGGACCATCGCGGCCGGCCAGATGGGCGGGCACCGCGGATACGCCGCGCTCGTTGACGGTTACCTCAGCCCCCGGCATCGTGATCATCCCGAGGCCGGCTGTGGCGTGGCCGGCGTCGCTGCGGATGTGGCGCGTGCCGGCGGCTCAGCTCGCGCGAGCTACACCCACCAGGTGGAGATATGCCTCGCCGTGCTGGCCGACCTCATCGACATCCCTGACCGCCGGGTGAGAGATCGCGAAGCCGTCCACACACTGAGTGTCCTCGTCGGCGCGATCTCCATAGCAAGAGCGGTCGACGACCCTGATGTGTCTCGACAGATCCTGACCAGCGCCGCAGCCGTACTCAAAGAGCGCATCTCGAGGTAGATGAGGGGCGCGCGCGACGGAAAGGCCAGGGGTGCTCCTTGACGCTACGGGAGGTCCAGGGAGAGGCTGCTCAGCTGTCGAGGACGGCTTTAGGCCCCGCGCAACGGCTGGTGCCCAGGCACCGCGTAACCGTCGTGGGCGGCTTGAGCAGGCGGGAGCGAGCTCGGGAGCGTGGCGGGGACGCGACCCGGGATCGCCGCCGTGAGGAGGAAGGCCAGCGCGGCCCCGGCGATGGAGATCAGGAATGCCGCGTGGAAGGCCCCCATGGAGGGTAGGGTCACGGGCCCCAGCTTCATCGTCATGTGCGCGAGGACGGTGCCCATGACCGCCGCTGAGGTGGATGTGCCGATCGAACGCATGAGGGAATTGAGGCCATTGGCTGCGGCCGTCTGGGTCAGAGGGACTGCGCCGAGGATCAGCGCCGGCATCGCGGCGAAGCTGATGCCGACACCCGCGCCGATGATCATGCAGGCCAGCATGACTTGCCAGACGGCGGCGGTCAGCTGGAACGCGACAGCGAAGCCGGCCCCCATCACCAGCGTGCCGACCATCAAGGTAACCCTCGGGCCCCTCCGGGCGCTGATGAGCGCGGAAACCGGCGCCAGCAGCATCATCACGATTCCGCCCGGGGCCAGCTCGAGACCTGCTCCGACCATCGACTGAGCCAATCCGTATCCAGTCGCACCGGGCTCCATGAGCAGCTGAATGAAGACCAGGCTCATGCCGAACATCGAGAAGCCGACCATGATCGAGGCGAGGTTGGTGAAGAGCACCTGGGGGCGCGCCGTCACCCGAAGATCCGCCAAGGGTGCCGTGGTGCGGAGCTCGATGGCGGCCCAAACGAGCAGCACGACCACCGAGGCACCGAAACAGCCCAGGGTCAGCGCGCTCGTCCATCCCCAGCTGGCACCCTCGGTGATGGCAAGCAGCAGCGCCATGAGGCCCATCGCGAGCCCGAGGGCCCCGAGCGCATCGAAGCGGGCCGGCGTGCGCACGGACGACTCCGGAAGGAGCCTCACCACCAAGGCCAGGGCGACGAGGCCGAGCGCAGCCGACGCCCAGAACACCATGTGCCAGCCTCCCCCCTGGGCGATGAGCGCTGACACCGGCAGGCCGATAGCGGCTCCCACACCAAGGGTGGCGCTGATCGCAGCTACGGCCGATCCAACCCGCTCCTTCGGGAGCTCGTCACGGACGATGCTGATCCCCAACGGAATCGCGCCCATCGCGGCACCCTGCAAGACCCGACCCGCCACCATCAGTACCAGGGAGCTGGTCAACGCGCAGAGAACCGAACCCGCCGAGAGAACGCCGAGGCTGATGACCAGCATCCGTCTCTTGCCAAACATATCCCCGAGCCGGCCGCTGATCGGGACGATCACCGCACCGGCGAGCAAGGTGGAGGTGATCACCCACGATGCGTTGCTGGCGGAGGTATCCAGTAGTCGCGGTAGGGACGCAACCAGCGGCAGGACCAGAGTCTGCATCAACGCAGTGACGATGCCGCAGAAGCCGAGGACAGCGATGATGGCCCCGGGGTGTCTGACCGCGGCGCTACTGGATGAACGGATGCTCATGAGACTCCTTTGATGATCACGGCTGACTCGCTCTCAGCTGGCACGGCTCGGTTTCGCCAGGGCCGGCCAGGTGACGCCGGTCAACTCCTCGGATACTCCCCACAGTCGCCGCGCTGTCGCTTCTGTCTTTGCCGAGGCGATCGGCTGCACTTCGGTGGGCAAGCCGCGCATCTCCAAGAAGCCGCCCGGGCCGTAGAACCGACCGCTCTCCGCCTCCGGGGCGACGGCCGCGTAGAGCTCGTTGAGTGCGCCTCTCTCGGCGCTCTGGGCGACGAGGCGGTTGCTGACCTTCATCAGCTGCCTCACCAGACCGGTCGGACCGCTGCTCTGTAGGTTCGTGTTCGAGTACCCGGGGTGAGCGAGTACCGACCGGACGGGAATCCCGGCGGCCCGCACGCGGCGATCCAGCTCAAGGTCAAAGAGCACGTTGGCGAACTTGGACTGCTGGTAGAAGGCCCTCGGCGAATACGATCGTTCTCCGGTCAGATCGTCGAAATGGATCCATCCGCCCTTGTGCTCGGTCGAGCTGACCGTGACCACCCGCGCGTCCCGGCCGCGGCGGATGCCGTCGAACAGCAGTCCCGTGAGGGCGAAGTGGCCGAGATGGTTGGTGGCGAACTGGGATTCGAAGCCCTGCCGGGTCAACCGTCGGGGCGAGTACATCACCCCGGCGTTGTTGATGAGCACGTCCACCGCGATCTTGTCGGTCAGGATCGCAGCCGCGAAGGCCCGCACTGAGTCCAGGTCGGCGAGGTCAAGCAGCCGGAACTCGATGGCAGCGTCCGGCTGCCCCGCCTTGATCCGAACGACTGCGTCGAGCCCCTTCGACTCGTTGCGGGCGGCCAGCACCACCCGGCCGCCGTGCCCGGCCAGCTGACGAGCGGTCTCAAAACCGAGCCCGCTGTTGGCGCCGGTGACGATGAAGGTTCGGCCGGACTGATCGGTGATCCGGGCCGCGGTCCAGCGCTCCCGGCGTGCTCCTCGGGCCTGGGCACTTCGCATATCGCGGCTACTCGGTGAGAGCGCTCATGGCCTGATCGAGGAGCCTCGGCAGATCAGACAGCCCCTCCGAGGCGTTCCAACTGTCGATGGCCGCGTTGAGGCAGGCGAGTCCGGCCGCCACCAGGGCTCGGGGCCGGGGGTCGAGCGTTTCGCCGGTGACTCCAATCCGGCGAGCGACCACGGGCAAAAGCAGGCTCTGCCAGGTGAGTTGCTTGCCCAGCTGACTCGTCTTCAACGACGGGGTGTCGTCGAGCATCCGGGCCTCGCGGAGCCCCTCGTCCCCCAGGGCCGCGACTTCCTGGAGAACCACATCGAAGGCTCGGCGGAGAGACTGCCACACGGGCTCCTGCGGAGGGCGTGCGACGAGTGCCTCGAGCACGCGGTGCCCGAGCTCCTCGAGGCTGCCGAGGACCACGTCCTCCTTGGTCGCGAAGTAGCGGAAGAAGCTGGTGCGCGACAGGCCCGCCGCGGCGGCGATCTGGTCGACCGTGGTCCTCTCGAACCCCTGCTCGAGGAACAGCCGCATCCCGACGGCGCCGACCTCGGCCCGCACCGCTCGAGACGTCCGGTCACGCAGGGATAGATGCCCGGTGGCTGCCGGAGGGAGCTGAGCTGACGTCGTCATTGCCTTATGGTACTCAGTACCTAAGATGGATGTCAAGGCTTAATACGGTACTTAGTACACCTAACCCCAAGGCGAGGCGCTTCGCTACTGGCTTGACGGCCGAACACCTGATCGGTCCCTACTGCTCGTCCTATTGCTTCCGGAACTGCTCCTGACCCTCGAAGCAAATGCTGGCCTGAAGCACGGATGGCGAAGCAAGTGGTCCAAGCGAATGCGAGATGACCTATGCGATCGACGAAAGTTGAAAGCACTTGCTTTGGAGCAAGAGGTCCCCAGTTCGAGTCTGGGCGCCCCGACCAGCGGGTCAGTTAACGGTCAGTTTTGAATTCGCCTGGTGCACTTGCTCTGGTTCTGGCCGGGCCCGGTCGGGGACCCGAGGCGCAGAGGCAAGTGTTGCTCCGGGCCACGATGTTCGAAGTAAGTGCACTGTCGCCACGGCACCGGCAGGCCAGAGGTCCCACCGGCACCCTGCACCACTCCTCAGGCGCGTGGTGGCGGTGCGAGAAGGTCCAAGAACTTCGCTGGTGAGAGCACCGGCGGCGACACCGTCGCGAGGCTGGTGAGGTCCTTGTCACCGGACACCAGGTGGTCAACGTTGGCGGACTGAGCCAGGGCGACCAGGTAGTCGTCGTCGGGATCACGGCTGACTGCCGCGGCGGCCACCGGGTTCTCTGCCGTGATGGCACCCCGGCGGATGACGTCGACGAACTCCTCGACCTCGTCCGGCGTGACGAAGTCACCGAACTTCGGGCGGCGGAGGACACCCTCGAGCTCCTCGAGCAGATGCGGGCAGACCACCAGCTCGAACTCGCCGCTGAGCCAGAGAAGGTAGAGGCGAGCCGGAGCGCCGCGGGGGGAGAGGAGGGCGGAAACGAGCACGCCGGGGTCGAGGACGACCCGGAGAGCCCTAGCCGGCGGTGCCGCCGCCAGCCTCCCGACGCATCGCCCGCAGCTCACCGTAGGCGAGCGCCGCCGCCTGCTCGTCCGTGAGCGGGCTCCGTGCCCAGACCCGTTCGACCGCAGCCAGGCCAAGGAAGCTGCGCAGGGCCGCGTTCACGATCTCGTACTCGTGCTGACCGGTGCGGGCCGCGAGCACCCTTGAGGCGCGGACGACGTCCTCATCGAGATAAACGGTGGTCTTGCGTCGAGCCATGGCCATGTGGACTATCTTGAGGGGTTGACGCATATACGTCAAGACTGCGGCTCAAACCGGCGGGGGTAATCGTGGCGTGAACGGCTATGGGGACCCTCATGGACCGCCACCCTCCCCGCTCAGCCCCGTCCCGCCCGGCGGAAGTCGCCCGCCGGCGCCCCCGCAGGGCGTCTGGCGGCACGTGAGGGCGCGGTGGGGCCGGTACCTCGCCTTGGCTATCGGCATCTATGGGGTGATCGCCATTAGCTGGGGTGCGGTCAAGGCGATCTCCGGCCTGCCCTACTCGGCTCAGCAACTCGAGCACGCGACCACGGTGATCGGCGCTCCTCCGGGGTTCTCGGCCGGTCCGTTCGTATCCATCAGCGACGCAGGCTTTGGCGGACCTTCCAACTATGCTCGCGAGTTCTATGGCAACGGGTCGATGTCAGCGGACAGCGTGTACAGCTGGTATGTCAGCCGCCTGACGGCGATGGGCCTTAAGCTAACGGCCGAGGGCGCGCGATGACGGCGGGCGATCCGATCAGGGCAGCGCAGGAGGTCAAGCGGACAGCGACGTTGCTGCGCGACGCCTGAGCGGTGCTGCGCAAGCTCGACGTCCTCGCCGCTGCTGTCAGGGCGGCCGACGAACCAGCTCACGCCGATATCGCGGCCCTGCGCGATGGCTGCGAGCGCCTGGTCAGCCAGCTCGGCCACCGCGAGCAGACCCTGCAGCACCGGGCCCGCGACGCCGTCCGCCGCATCCGCTGAGCCGTCGCCCTGCCGGCTGGGGAACAATGCTCCTGGCGAGGGTCGGGAAATTTCCGGTTCACATGAAGCAAATGCAGGCCGCGTACCGCGCGACGCGCCGGAGCAGCTCCTCGGGATACGCTGACAGAAAGGAAGTGCCCCCTGGGATGGTGGGTGAGCTGAAGCGGCCGCGGAGCAGAGAGTCCGCCTTGAGGGCCTAACACCGCCTGATGCGCTCGTGAGCGCCACCGGGATCTCTGTCAACGCCAGCGGCAACCTGACAGCGGATGCCGGGCAGCGTAGTCTCGCCCCTGTGGTCGACGAGGTCGTGTGGGGGGGTGCGCGGGCGCGGGCTAACAGGGTGCTGAAGTAGGGTCCCTGCGCCTGCCGACCGCCGGGTCGGGTGGTCGGAGGTGGGTGCCGGTGCAGCGGCAGCGGTACTCGGTGCGACTCCGACCTCCTGACGGGCTGCCTTG
>Ga0187856_1000064_pt1 | contig 101850 bp, 97 predicted proteins | sample June2016WEW_8_40_FD_132443 | JGI IMG/M metagenome (GOLD analysis project Ga0187856, IMG submission 132443) | Peatland microbial communities from SPRUCE experiment site at the Marcell Experimental Forest, Minnesota, USA - June2016WEW_8_40 | ecosystem: Environmental > Terrestrial > Soil >... | reverse complement strand
TCCACGTCGCGCCGCCGTCGTCGGTCCCGAAGAGGAGGGCGCTGCGAGCCATGCCGATCAGGCCCATCAGCAACCAGCCGTGGTCGGCGTCCACGAACTGGATCGCCATGGGGATGGCCTCCGGGGGGTCGGGGACAGTCGCCGTCTTGGTCCAGCTGCGGCCGCCGTCTGAGGTCCGCCACACCCCGACCTGGGCGGGCTCACCGTACTGGTCGGTCGCCGTCACCGCAGCCAGCCAGGCGTCGCTCCCGTCCAGGGCACAGAAGATCGGTAGGGTGCCGAAGATCGGTAGGGTGCCGAAGACGCCGAGGTTCACCCCGGTGGGTGTCGCGTCGCTCCAGGTGGCGCCACCGTCGGAGCTCACCAGTAGCCCGCTGCCGGTCATCACCCACACCCCCCCGGCGGCGACCGGCTGCACCGTCCCCTGGCAGGGCTGGTACGACGCTGGCTTCACCAGCGGCAGGGCTACCGGGGTGGCGGGCATCGATGGGGAGGGGAGAGCGGTCGCCGTTGGGACCGGGGTCGGGGTGGGGATCGGGATCGGCGTCGGCGACCCCGTCGGTCCCACCGCCACGGGCCTGGGGGCGGGCCGGACCGGTCCGGCGGCCAGGCGCGGGAGCACCAGACTCGTGGTGATAGCCGCCACCGCCAGCAGCACGCCGACGACCATGTCGACGGCAAGGCGGGACGGCCGGCCGAGCCGCGGCGCCTCGTGGCCGGTGGGCCCGAGTTTCACCCTGTCCACCCCGCACAGGAGCGTTCGCCGCCTCCGCCACTGGCTGCGGGCGGGCGACCAACGAGGATCACACCCATACGACGCAGGCACCGGAGTAGATGTGACGCCAAGTGGGCGGTTCAAAGGGGAGGGTGGTCACTGACACGATGAGCGGCAGCGGCACCGCTGCGGCACGGGTCGGTCCCTCGATCACCAGCCCGTCGGGTGGCGCCTCGCAGCTCGCGCCCATCCGGTTCAATCCCTCGGCCAGGCAGTCGCGCATTTCGGCAGTCCGAGATTCTCTCTAGAGCCGCTCCTGGCTCATGAGGCGCCGGACTTGGCAGTCTAGGCTCAGGTGGCCCTTACAAGGCTGTGAAACGCTGCCCCTGAGCCGCTCTGAGCGGATGGATGATCACCTCCGCCAGCGCCCAGAGGCTGTCGCTGTCGGAACCGGAGGGATCTGAGACACGGCGCTCCCATACGCGCCCCGATACCCGCTGAGATACCCGCCGTCCAAACGGCGACGCGCGGTTGTGCTCTGGGATTTCATCCGCGGCCACCTGCTGTTCTTCCTTCCAGTCGTTGTTCCGGAACTCCGGGAGAACACGCCCGAAGGCCGGAAGTTGGAGGAGGAATTCGCTGCGGTCTCGGTGACGCTCACAGAACTGCCAGACACTGACCTCGACCACTTGCTTGGCGTTTGGAAGGACAGTTGTCAAGGACAATCGCGCACGTGAACGACGTGAGATCGCGAGCTGGTCAGCTGTTGGCCGCTGCCGGGTTCGTTGCCGTTCTCGCCTCGATTGGTAGTTCCATAGCCTCGAACAGGGCACGCATCTTCCTGACATGCGTGCTCTTGGGCCTTGCCATCTACGGGCTACTGGGCACACTCTGGCTCACGTTGCAAGCGGTAGGAGTGAGAGAGTGGGAGCCCACCATGCTCGAGCCGGTGTTTGACACCCGTGTCCGTGAAGTTAAGGAACGCCACGCAGGTCAGCTCTATCGGACTTGTAAGCGCGATGCACTGCGCCTAACAATCCCCGCTGGATACCTAATGGATGCGCAGTGGTATTTCTTCGGTACGATCGTTTTGATCGTTGCGCTTGTAGCGCTGCGATTCTGACGCCAGGCCGGATGGCCCGGCGGGGAGCGAGCCTGGCGCTGGTGGGGCTGGTGACCGGTCCCATCTGCTGGTCCACCCTCTATGAGGGGTCCGAGATGGTGAGACGGCCACTCGGGGTGGCCGCGGTGGCTGATCGTAGCTCCTTCGAGGCTGAGGTTCACGAATTCGAGGTCCCAAGAGCCCCGTGGGAAGATCCCGACCTGCCCGTCGCCGGCCGGACCTCAAGGCTGGAACCTTCCAGATGCTTCAAGGAGAGTAGAATTCCGACTGTGGGCAACCGGCAAGGTGGTCCAGGGTGTGGCCAGTTCCGGCGGAGGCTCCGATTGCTCGCCGCGCCATTGCTCTTGGCTTCGCTGGTAGGTGCGTGCGGGGCATCGACACCCCCGACCTTGCTCGTGTTTAACGTGGATGGCCCGAACGCGGTCGTCGTCCCCTGGAAAGGGGGACCGGCGATAGATGTCGAATGCGCTCACACTGTCAACGTCAATACGAAGGAAGCTCCACCTCAACCGTGGCTGATCACGGTCAAGGCATCGGCGAGCGACGCCATCTTGCCGCAGCAGCAGAGGTCAGGAGATACTTGGGTGATTGTCCGGCGCGGAGGCGTGCTCGTCGGTTCTCCCGCTCCCTCCGTTGGTCCGGCAGGTCTGGGGTGCGACGGGTGACGCGAGCCGCACAACGTCAGTCGACGCTTCCTTCACGCTGGCGATTCGCTACCTTGAACTGCCCCGGGTTTCATAGAGGCTCTGGTTATTGGGAAGCGGCCATCCCCACAGCCCTAGCGTCAGGGCTGCATCATCCCCGGTGCCGAGTCCGTGGACCGTCGCAGGGACGCCGAAATCGGGGTAGAGTCAGCGGCGTGGGCGAGGGGCGGCGATATAGGAGGGCGCGCACATGACTGACATGCCGGAAGGGGGCGTAGCCGAGCCGAACGTCAAACCTGCGCCGGGGACGGAGGAGCAGGCGCCTCCGCCTGGCGAGGCCCAACCCAACGTCGAGGGCCCGGAGGAGGAGACGCCTCCCGGCCGCGCTCGACCCAACGTCGAGGGCCCGGAGGAGGAGACGCCTCCCGGCCGCGGTCGACCCAACGTCTAGCAAGGCGTAAGCCTTCGACCACCGGCTAAGCGCCAGTCCCCAACCTGACGCACTCCCGGGGTGGAGCCGCAGTTTGGTGTTTTGAGTTCTGGCCGAACCCCGGGAAGCGTCGCGTGGTGTGGCTTGGGAAGGTGGTGTCCGGTTTCGCGCCACACAGTGGACGGACACGTATGGCAGGCCGCACTTCTCTCCTCAGACAGTGGAAGGCAGCGTCCATGCAGAGCAGCGAGCAACCCGACTTCGGGGACCCGGAGGCACCGCGGACCCCGCGAGAGAGGGCCGCAAATGACGCCGAGGCGACGAGGCGCCGAGCTGGCCGCGTCGGACCGAGGTCTGAGGCCTGGCCGACGGCTCCCGGCAACTGACGAACCGAGCCTCCCTGGTGACGAGGCTGAGCCGTGGCTCGACGCGGCGCTCCGCGAGGACCCCGAGCGGTTCTGCCCGGTGATCGAAAGGGTCGCGCCACGCCCGCCGAGCGCTAGGCGCCGCTCCGGGGATCTCGGGTAGCCTTTCAACGGGAGGGGGACGGGGAGTGCCGCCAGCGAGGAGGAGCGCACGAGTGCCGGGACGCAAGCTGCTGTTCGGAGTGAGCCTGGGTGATTGGTCCGGCGCCGACCTCGCCCAGACGCGGGGGGTCCACGAGCGGGCCGTGCTTGCCGACGAGAGCGGCCTCGACCTCTTCACCCTTGCCGACCACCCGTATCTGGCCAACCGCATCGACGCCTACTCCGGCCTCGCCTTCCTGCTCGGCGCCACGTCGCGCATCCACGGGGCGGTGACGGTCACCAACCTGCCGAGCCGACCGGCGCCGGTGCTCGCCCATGCGATCACCTCGCTGTCCGCCCTCTCCGGAGGTCGTGTGGTGCTCGGCATCGGCGCGGGAGGCATGTGGGACTCGATCGTCAAGCTGGGGGTGCCGCGGCTCAGCCCCGGGGAATCGGTGAGCGCAATGGAGGAGGCCATCGAGCTGATCCGGGCGCTTTCCGGTGGCGGGGAGCCGGTGGAGTTCGCCGGCCGCTTCTACAGGGTGTCGGGCCTCGAGCCCGCGCCCGTGGCCACGCCGCCGATCTGGACCGGGTCGAGCGGACCCCGGTCGCTCGCCGTGACCGGGCGCCTGGCCGATGGATGGATGCCCGGCGGAGGCGCGGACTGGCTCAGCCCGCGGTACCGAGAGCAGAGGCCGTTCATCGACGAGGCCGCGCGTGCGGCGGGCCGCGACCCGGCGGACGTCATCAGCGTCTTCAACTTCGGAGGCGCCATCAGCGACTCCGCCCCTACCTCGACGCGGGACGGGGACGGGCGCTGGACCGGCGGCTCGGTCGAGCAGTGGGTGGAGGAGCTCACCGGTGCCGTGCTCGAGCACGGCGCCAGCGGCTTCGTCTACCGCGAGCCGGGAGGCACCCTCACAGCGGCCGGGCTCGCGCGCTGGGCCGAGGAGGTGGTCCCGGCGGTCAGGGAGGCGGTGGCCGCGGCGGACGCCGGGCCTCCGGCCGGCAGGGCTGGCCGCTGAGCCTCCGGCTAGCCTCGGCCGGCCGCGCGTGGATCCGGAGTGGTCGGCCAGCATCCGGTCAGTGACCCACTACCCCTCTTGACCCGCTACCCGGCCGCCGGCCGGGGCATCGGTGGTGGAGACAGACTGGAGCAGAGCGATCTGGCCAAGTCGGGCTGAGCTGGTCCCCCCGGATCACAGGTTGCGGCCGATCAAGCCAGCGGTGTACCTGGGTAGGCCGAGCTTCTCTGTAGAGAGCTGCCAGGGAATGGTTAGCGAGGCCGGCGGGTGGCAGCCAGCCATACTCAGCGGTCATGCTCCGTCTCAGAGACGCAACGAGTGACGATCTCCCACGTCTGGAAGAGGTATTCAGACAGTCCTCGCTTTCCAACGAGGGTGACCGCGCCGCCCTGGTCGATCACCCGGAGGCGCTCGTCTTCTCCGTGGCCTCTCTGTCGGACGGGCGAGTACGCGTCGCGACCATCGAGTCGGACCTCATCGTGGGTTTCGCGACCACCGTTACCGGGGACGGCTTCGTCGAGCTCGTCGACCTTTTCACCGACCCCGACTGGATGCGGCGGGGCGTGGCCACGTTGCTGATCGACGACGTCGTAGCGTTTGCCACGGCCATCGGTGTCTCCCGTGTCTCAGTGATCGGGAATCCGCACGCCACGCAGTTCTACCGGCAAGCCGGGTTCGTCACAGAGGGCCGGGTCGGAACCGACTTCGGCCCGGGCCTGCGAATGCACCTCACGGTCCCCACCTAGTCAGTTGGGCTCGGAGCGGACGGACATCCGCCGGCTCCACGCAAACCATCCAGACCGGCGGCTACTCGCGCCAGGGCGGCGGATGGTTGTGAATGCCGGTAGCCCGAGCTTCTTTCTATAGCAGCGGCGGGCCGTCACCATGCCCACAGGAAGCCCCAGGACGCCCGGAAGTCCGCGGAGGACGGTGGCCCTACTCAAAAGCGGTCCCGGCCTGCTCCGCAGAGGCCACCTCGCCCAGCGGCTTGCGGTTCTTCCTCCCCAGGCCGACTGCCTTCGCCGGGTAGCCGAAGGGGACCACGGCGAGGACCGTGTAACCGTCCCCCAACCCGACGTGCTTCCGCACGGCGTCGAGGCCTCCAAACCCGGTCCAATTGGATCCCACCCCCTCATCCCACGCTGTGAGCACCATCGACTGGATCGCGCGGCTGAGATCGGAGACGCCGAAGATGCTGTCCGTCTCGTACGCCGCCACGACGGCGAATGACGCCTGCGCGATGTACGGGCCGGTGGCCACGAGTGTCCCCAACTCGCGCAGATGATCGCGGTCCCGGACCACGACGAAGTGCCACGGCTGCCGGTTCATCGAGCTCGCCGTCAGGCGCCCCGCCTCGACGATGCGGTCGATCAGGTCGTCGCCCACCTTCCTGTCCCGATACTCGCGGATGGCGAGCACCGTCCGCACCGCATCGAAGACTCCGTCAGCCATGGCCATGTCCCTCCAGTCGTGATCCGCGTCAGCCTAGCAGGAGCCTGAAAAAGGGCCTTGCCGTCGGGCTGGGCAGGCCGAGCTTCACCGCAGCAGGGAGGGGAGCCGGCTGTCGATCCGCTCGCGGTTCCGCTCGATGACGCCGATCACCTCCTCGACCGCGACCGCCGAGCGGTGCAGGGCGGCCTGATCGGCCGCGCTCAGCTCCACCTCGACCACCTCGACCAGCCCGCCGGACCCCAACCGGGCCGGGACCCCGCTGAACACCCCGCTGATGCCGTACTCCCCCTCCAGGTGGACGCTGCAGGGGAGGATCTGGCGGGTGTCGAGGAGGATCGCGTCCACCATCTGGGCCACCGCCGCGCTCGGCGCGTAGTAGGCGCTGCCGGTCTTGAGCAGGCTGACGATCTCGGCGCCGCCGTCGCGGGTCCGCTGGACGATCTGCTCCAGCCGCTCGGCGGGGATGAGCTGCGCGACCGGCCTCCCGGCCACCGTGGTCAGCTGGGTGAGCGGGACCATGGTGTCGCCGTGCCCGCCCAGCACGTGGGCCTGGACGTCGCGCACCGACGCCCCCAGCTCCTGGGCCACGAAGGTCCGGAAGCGGGCGGTGTCGAGCACGCCGGCCATCCCGATCACCCGTTCTCGGGGGAAGCCGCTGACCGCTAGCGCCACCTGGGCCATGGCGTCGAGCGGGTTGCTGACCATGATCAGTACGGCCTCGGGGGAGGCCGCCGCGGCCTGCCGGACCACCCCGGCCACGATCCCGGCGTTGGTCATCACCAGGTCGTCGCGCGACATCCCCGGCTTGCGGGGGACGCCGCCGGTCACCACCACGATGTCGCTGGCCTCGGTCTCCGCATAGCCGTTGGTGCCGGTGACCAGGCTGTCGTAGCCGACCACCGGACCGGCCTCGAGGATGTCGAGCGCCTTTCCCTGGGGGAGGCCCTCGACGATGTCGACCAGGACGATGTCGGCGTAGTCGCGCTCGGCGAGGCGCTGGGCCAGGGTGGCGCCGACGTTGCCCGCGCCGATGACGGTGATCTTGTGGCGCACGGAGCTGCCTCCGGTGGTGGGATCGGACCTGGTGATTGTAGGAAGGCACGCGGACCGGACCGGGCCCGGGAGTGCGCACGCCGGTGCCATCCTTGCGCTCATGGCCTCCAAGCGCCGGCTTCCCCGCGGTGCCCGGACCCGGGCGGCCACCGTGGTGGAGCGGCTGGCCGCCGAGTACCCCGAGGCGGCGTGCGCCCTGCTCCACGACGGCCCGCTCCAGCTCCTGGTGGCGACGATCCTCTCCGCCCAGTGCACCGACGAGCGGGTCAACCTGGTGACCCCGGACCTCTTTCGCCGCTACCCGGACGCCGCCGCCTTCGCCGGCGCCGACCCGGCGGAGCTGGAGGAGCTCATCCGCAGCACCGGGTTCTTCCGCGCCAAGGCCCGCTCCATCATCGAGATGAGCCAGGAGCTGGTGGCGCGCTTCCAGGGCCGGGTTCCCGAGCGGATGGAGGACCTGGTGACCCTCCGCGGCGTCGGCCGCAAGACCGCCAACGTGGTGCTCGGGGTCGCCTTCGGGAAGCCGGGGTTCGCCGTTGACACTCATGTCACGCGCCTCACCGGCCGCCTGAAGCTCACCGCGTCGACCGACCCGGTCGAGATCGAGGAGGACGTGTGCGCGACCGTGCCCCCCTCGGAGTGGACCGCCCTCGGCCTGCGGCTCATCCTGCACGGCCGCCGGGTGTGCGGGGCGCGCAGCCCGCGCTGTCCGGTCTGCGTCCTCAACGACATCTGCCCATCGGCGCAGATCACCGCCCTGAAGCCGGCGGGTGCCGCACGCCGGCGGGTCGCCACGCCGGCGCGCCGGGGAGCGGGCGGGCACCGCTGAAGGGCGAGCGCCGGCGCCGGAGGTCACGCGCCCCGCCGGCCCGGCACGGACGTCCGCATCCCCGTGCCGTTTGGGTAACGGCGGGGGCGAAGCGCCGGGCCGGTCAGGTACGATGCGGGCGTCCAACCAGCCATGCCCCCCGAGTGACAGTAAGCTCCGCACCGCTTCCGCCCGCCCTGGATTCGGCCGCGACCGACGATTCCGGGTCGAGCCGCCCGCGCCCCAGTCGCGCCGGCCACCGGGCGCCGGTCGTGAGCCCGGGGCCACGGCTTCCCGGGATAGAGCGCCCCGAGGGTCTCGCCACGGCGGTCCGCCCGGGCGAGGTTCCCCAGCCACAGCACCTGCACCTCCCCGGCTGGGTGCGGCGCGCCCATGGACAGGCGCGGCCGATCCTCGCCGATCTCATCGGCAACTTGACCGGCGAACCGCGGCAGCAGTTCTCGGCGCAGGTCGCGGAGCTGGTGGAGGGGATGAGCGCCGGGAAGTTCAGCCTGGCCTGGCAGTACCCGCGCGTGATCGATCAGGGGTGGGCGCTGCTGGAACGGCAGCGCAAGGACGCCGAAGAGGAGGCCCGGCGCCGGCGCGGCTTGGAGAGCGCGCGGCGCCGTGTCGCGGATCAGCTGCGCGACGCCGGTGGCCGTCTGGCGCCGGAGACGGCCAACCGCCTCCAGAAGACGCTCCGCTCCGCCGACGGCGTGGACGCGATCAAGGGCGTCGCCACCGAGCTGGACCAGGCGGTCGCCGCGGTCCGGACCCTCGAGGAGCGGCGCCGGGACCGCGAGATCGACCGGACCCGGGAGCGGATCCGGCGCGCCCTCCCACGCGGCGCGGTGGCCGAGGGGCCGGCCGAGACCTGGCAGGACGCGCTGCGACGGATCGCCGAGAACTACTCGGAGTAGCCGGCGGCGCGACCGCCCCGGGGGAAACTGCGACGGTGGAGGACGACGAGCTTCTGATGCGCCGCGCCCTGGCGCTGGCCGGCCGCGCCGGCCGGCGCGGCGAGGTGCCGGTGGCGGCCCTGGCGGTGGCCGGCGGCAGGGTGATCGCGGCCGCGTCGAACCGGATGGAACGGGGCGCTGACGCCACCGATCACGCCGAGATGCGGGTGCTGCGCGCCACCGCCCGCCGCCTCGGCGGATGGCGGCTCGCCGGGGTGAGCGTGGTGGTCACCCTTGAGCCCTGCCCGATGTGCGCCGGGGCCATGGTCCAGGCCCGCGTCGATCGCTGCGTGTACGGTGCCCGCGATCCCAAGAAGGGAGCCGACGGCAGCGTCTACGAGGTGCTCCGCCACCCCGGCAACAACCACCGGGTGGAGGTCACCGAGGGGGTGCTGGCGGAGGACTGTGGACGGCTGCTCCGCGACTTCTTCCAGCGGCTCCGGGCGGACTGAGGACGGCGGCCACGCTCCCGGGGGGCTGAGCCCGGCCGTCCCTATCATTCGCTCACGAGCAGCCCACGTCGAGGAGGAAACGTGATGTCCCCAGCCGATCGCGGAGAAGACGACCTGCGTGGGGTGCGCGTCCTGGTCACGGGAGCGACCGGCGGCATCGGTCGTGCCATGGCCGAGGCCCTGGTGGGCGCGGGAGCCGCCGTGGCGATCACCGGTCGCGACCCCGGCCGCGCCGAGCGCGCGGCCGGCGGGATGGCGGGCGGACCGGGACAGGCGATCGGCCTGGCGATGGACGTGCGCGAGGAGGACCAGGTCGGATGGGGCGTCTCGGAAGTCGTGGAGCGGCTTGGCGGCCTCGACGTGCTGGTCAACAACGCCGGTCTCGGGATGCGGGCCGTCAATCCCCGGTTCTTCACCAGCCCGCAGCCGTTCTGGAAGGTGAGCCACCGGGACTTCGCGGACATGATCGCCACCAACCTCACCGGCTACTTCCTGGTCGCCCGCGCGGTGGTTCCCCACCTGCTCCGGGCGGGCCGGGGACGCATCGTCAACATCACCATGAACCACGCCACCATGCGCCGGCCCGGCTTCGTCCCGTACGGTCCCTCCCGGGCCGGTGCGGAGTCGCTCTCGCACATCATGGCGGCGGATCTCGCCGGCACCGGCGTCACCGTCAACATGCTGCTCCCGGGTGGCCCCACCGCGACCGGGATGATCCCCGACGACATGCCCGGGGAGGTGCAACTGCTTCCGCCCAGCGTGATGGCCGCGCCCATCCGCTGGCTCTGCTCGGCCGCCGCCGAGGGGGTGACCGGCGAACGCATCGTGGCCGCCGAATTCGACCGGTGGCTGGCGGAGCGCGGCGGCGCGCCGGCCTCTGGCTGACCGGGGCCAGCTTCCCGCCGCAGACGCTCAGCGCCGCGGCGGGATCAGGCGCCGGCGGCGATGGCGTCGTCCGGCTCGTCCAGGACAGCGTCGTCCGCGGCGGGTGTCGATCCCCGCGCCGTGCGGCGGACGGAGGCGCCCTGGCGGGCGAACTGCTGCCGGTACAGCCGGGCGTACAGCCCGCCGGCGCGGAGCAGCTCGTCGTGATTGCCCTGCTCCACCAGCCGCCCGCGGTCGATCACGAAGATGACGTCGGCGGCGAGGATGGTGGAGAGGCGGTGGGCGATGGCGATGGTGGTGCGCTCGTGGATCAGCGGGCTGAGCGCCGCCTGGACCAGCCGCTCGCTGGTGGTGTCGAGCGAGGCGGTCGCCTCGTCGAGGATGAGGATGCGCGGCGCCTTGAGCACCACCCGGGCGATGGCGATGCGCTGCTTCTCGCCGCCGGAGAACCGGTATCCCCGCTCGCCGACGACGGTGTCGTAGCCGTCGGCCAGCTCCATGATCCGGTCGTGGATGAAGGCGGCGCGGCAGGCCGCCTCCATCTCCTCCTGGGTGGCGTCCGGCTTGGCGTAGAGGAGGTTGTGGCGCACCGACGCGTGGAAGAGGTAGGTCTCCTGGGTGACGATGCCCAGCTGGTCGGCGATGGAGTCGAGGGTCAGGCTCCGCACGTCGTGACCGTCGAGGCGCACCGCCCCCAGGGTGACGTCGTAGAGACGGGGGATCAGGTAGGAGATGGTGGTCTTGCCGGCGCCGGTGGGACCGACGATGGCGGCCAGCTGACCCGGCATCACCCGCATCTCGAGGTCCTCGAGGGCCCAGGGCCGCGGCGCCTCCTGGTCGGCGTGCTCGGCGCTCCGCTGGGTGGTGAGATGGGCCGGGTCGTAGCGGAAGTAGACGTGGTCCAGCTCGATCTCGGCACCGGCGCGCCGGGAGGGCAGGGCCACGGCGTCCGGCGCGTCGACGATGTCCTGGGGGATCTCCAGGTAGTCGAAGATCCGCTCGAAGAGGGCCAGCGACGACTGCACCTCGACCGACACCTGGAGCATCTGGCCGATCGGGAAGAAGAGCCGGCTCTGCAGGGTGGTGATGGCGACGATGGTCCCGGCGGTGATCCCCGAGCTCAGGCCGTTGCTGTGGTAGATGACGAAGGCCGAGACCAGGTAGACGAGCGCCGGGGCGATGGAGAAGAAGACCTGGACCATCGCGAAGAGGACCCGCCCCACCATTGCCGCCCGGATCGAGAGGTCGGCGACCTGGCGGTTCTCCGACCGGAAGCGGTCCATCTCCTCGCGCTGGCGGCCGAAGGTCTTGCCCAGCAGGATCCCCGAGATGGAGAGCGTCTCCTGGGTGATGGCGCTCATCTCCGCCTTGGATTCCTGCGCCAGGAGGGTGACCTTGCGTCGCGCGTTGCCGGCCCGGTAGGTGAGGAAGAGGAAGACCGGCATCATGAAGAGGGAGAGCAGGGTGAGCTGCCAGCTCAGCACCACCATGGCTACCACCGTGCTCACGATGACCACCACGTTGGAGACGATCGATGAGGCGGTGTCGGTGACCACCGACTGGATCCCGCCGATGTCGTTGGTGAAGCGGGACTGGATCTCACCGGTGCGCGTGGAGGTGAAGAAGCGCATCGAGAGCCCCTGCAGGTGCGCGTACAGGGCGTTGCGCAGGTCCTCCATCAGCCGCTGCCCGATGCTGTTGATCTGGTAGGTCTGGGCGATCCCGACGGCGCCGGTGATCACCGGGATGAGGATCATCAGCCCGGCGTAGAGGCCCACCAGGGAGAGGTCGGGCCCACCGCCGCCGCGGGGGAAGAGGGCGTCGAAGACGAACTTGATGAGGATCGGGTTGACGACCCCGAGGCCGGAGGTGAAGACGATCAGACCGACGGCCAGGACGACCTGGCGCCGGTGGGGCCGGAAGAGGCCGAGGACCCGGCGGGCGAGGTGGCGGTTCGAGACCCGCCCGGTCGGCTTCTCCGCGGGCATGCCACGGGCCCAACGGTGCATGGTCAGGAGGTCCGGGGGAGGTGAGGGCTCACCAGTTCACTCTACCCGGGGGGCCGCCGCCGGGGACCTGGCCGCGCCAGGCGGCCGGGCTCTGGCGCCACCCCGGCCCCGGCCCAGGAGGGTTCCCCGGGGCGCCGTCGGGCTATCCGGGCTCGCCCTCGGGGAGCAGGCCCTCAGCCCGCTTCCACTCCCTGCGGGCCTCGTGGTAGAGGGCGCGGAAGAAGGGACCACCCCAGAGACCGACGGAGAGGGCGGCCCCGAAGAGCACCACGGCGTCCACGCTCTCCCGTCCCTGGCGGGCCCAGTACACGTCCTTCAGATTGAGCCAGAGGGCGAATTCGTCGAGGGTTATCGCGGATGCCGCCCCATAGGTGACCGCGGTGAGCTTGAAGGCGGCATCGTTCGGGTTCTCACCGCTGCCGGTGCCGATCTGGACCAGCCAGACGTAGCCGGTGCCCAGCAGGCCGGCGATCCCGAAGACCAGGTGATGGAGGTGACGGCCGCCGACGCCGAGGTTGTGGAAGGGGGGGATCCCGTGCCGGATCGCGTGGGTGATCCCGCGGACGGTGGCGAACGAGGTGAAGAAGCCGACCGAGGAGAGGAAGAGGCGCTCCCGCCTCCGGTCGGTGAAGTGGAGCCGGTAGAGGTGGGCGACGCGGTCAGGGGCGATGGGACGCATCGGGCGAGTCTGCCTCAGCAGGCACCCCTCACGGGTGACGCCGGCGCTTCTCCAGCTGGTCGTGGACGTCGAGGTAGGTCGGTCCCCGGTACCGGCTCCGCACGCGCGGCCGGGTCGGCCGCAGCCGGAGGCTCCACCAGAGCAGGGCCACGAAACCGACCGCGAGGACGGCGAGGACGATCAGGCCGGACACCCGACCCAGTCTAGGGTGCGGATCGCGGCCGGCGGCCACTCGTGGCCGGGGTCGCCCGCCCCGCCGCGGTTCAGACGCCCGAGATCGCCACCACCCCGGCGCGGGTCGGCACCAGGGCCAGGTCGCCGAGCAGCGCGGGGGACGCGAAATGTGGCACCGAGCCCACCGAGATCTGGGCCTGGACGGCGCCGGTGGTCGGATCCAGGACGTACAGATTCCCGTTGTTGGTGTCCACGCTGAACACGCTGCCGCCGCCCAGCACCGGTGGCCCGTTGGCCCCGGAGGGGGTCTGCCAGAGGATGGAGAAGGTGCCGTTGGAGGCGACCGAGATCGCCTCGATGCCATTGGAGCAGGGCTGGTAGAGGGTGTCGCCGCTGAAGGAGGTGCCGCCGAAGGACATCGCGCCCTGGCACACCGGGGCGCTGTAGATGGCCCCACCGACCCCGCCCAGGGAGGACTCCTGGAGCACGTATCCGATCCCGCTCTTGCCGGCGATGAAGATGTAGCCGTCGGGGAGCAGGGTGGGCGCGACCGAGCCCAGGTCGAGGTCGTGGGCGTTGTCGTAGGCCCAGCGGTTGGGCGCGAAGTCGCTCACCAGCTGGAGGGTGGGGCTGAGCTCCAGCACCGAGTCGCTCTCGTCCCAGGTGCCGCCCTCGGCGGCGCCGTTGCCGGTGGCGACGAAGATGTCGCCGTTCGGGCCGAGCACCGGGCCGCCGGTGGCCCACACCGCCCCCTCCCGGGTGGTGGGCACCATGAAGTCGAGAGTCGCTCCCTGGTTGTCGGTGGGCACCGCCACCACCGCCCCCACGTACTGGCTGCAGTCGCCGTCCAGCCCACCGAAACCGATGTAGACGTAGCCGTCGGCCACGGTCAGGGCGGGGCGCTGCTGGACCGCGGCGGGGTGCTCCAGGGGGCTCGAGATGTCCACCTGGCGGGACCAGAGGACCGCGCCGGTGACGGCGTTGAAGTCGTAGAGGACGTGGATGGGCCCCGTCTCCTCCGCGACCACGAAGATCGACTGGGTGGCGGGGTCATACGCCGGAGTGCCGGTCATGCCCAGCGGGAAGATGTCGCCGCAGGGGAGGGCGGACTCGGGCACCGGCGTGCCGACGTGGTCCTGCCACACCACCGCCCCGCTCTGGGGGTTCAGCGCGTAGAGGGTGTCGTTCTCGGTGGCCACGATCACGTCGCCCCCCACGACGATCGGCTCGGCCCAGACAGCCCCGTCCAGGTTGGCGGTCCACGCGGTCGCCAGCGTGCCCACGGCGGGGGTGTCCGGCGACTGGCCGGTGCGCTCGGTGTTCTGGTGGTAGACGGGCCAGGCGGCCGTCAGGGCCGGGGTGGGGGTGGGCGTGAGGACCGGGGTCGGCGTCGGAGTGGGGGTGGTGGCGGCGGCGGTGGGGGAGAGGGATGTCGAGGGCGAGGCCGGATGGAGGGTTGTGCCCCCGCAGGCCGCCAGCAGGGTGGCGACGGCCAGCCCGGCTGCTGCCAGGCTCGCCCGCGTGCTCCGTCCCCTGGTGGGCATTGGTGGTCGGCTCTCCCGTGCTCCAGGACCTGGTCAGGATGTCGCCCCTGAGCGAGTCTAGGGCCGTGGTCCCGCCGCCGTCACCCGTGACCCCTCCGCCCGGCCGCCTCGAACGGGCGGCCGGCCCGGAAGGAGCGTAAGGTGAAGGTCATGATGCACCTGGTACGTCACCCGCTCTCCGCCCTCCTGCTCGTCCTGGTGGTCCTCTTCTTCATCTTCTTCATCCTGCCCACGTTGCTCCACTGGATCTTCGACATCGTGGTCGTGCTCGCCATCATCTGGGTGGTGATGAAGCTGATGGGCTACCACCGCAGGTACACGAGCGGCGCGAAGCGCTGATCGAGCCTGGACGCGCCGGGGAGGGCGGGCTGCGCCGGGCAGGACCAGCCCCTGCCCAGGGCGGGCGTGGGCGCTACTCGCCACCGGGCGACGGGAGTGGGGTCTGGACCTCGAAACGCTGACTGGTCAGGTCGAGCGATCGTGAAACGGCCGTCCAGTAGCTCCGGAAGGGGCGCTCCGCTTTCAGCAGGTTTGCCAACCACCCGTGAAGTCGGAGCAGATCTCCACCGAGGCGATCTCGTACCCACCGGTGGCCGACCCTTCCTTCGTCACCGTCCCCGAAACATCCGACTGGACCGTGAGGGTGCAGGTTATCGAGCCACTGCCTTGCAACTGGGCCGTGATGTCGTAGTACTCGGCCTGGCTATCAAGCGATGACGAGGCCTGGAAGGGCAGCGCCGAGGCAGCGGTGTTTGAAGAGTCGCTCCCGTAAGTGATACTCACTCCGTCGGGGGCAGATCCGGTGCAGGCGTAAGTGACGCCTTGTGGTGTCGGAGTGGCGGAGATTCCAGCGCCATTGAGCAGGGAGCTGCACAGCTCGTCGGTAGTCACGAGGCTGCCATTGGGCGCCGTGTACACGCGAGCTGTCGCGGTACCGTGAGCGGTCGTCAGGTAGCAGGCCGCCGTGCCTGAGACGGACATCGAGGTGACCTCTCGGAAGGACGACGAGCTACTGAGAGTTGAGCAGAGGATCTTGGCCTCGCTGGCGTTGCTTCCGGCGACGGTCACGTACGCGACCACCGTCACGTTGTCGTCGGCGAAGGCCTCAGCCCCGCAGACGTAGCTGGCATCAGGATTGGCACTTGTATCGCCCATACCGCCAGTGACTGACGGCAGGCTTGCCACAGGGGTCCGAGCGGCCGCGCTCGGGGTTGCTGTCGCCTTGGGGGTAGTCGTTGGCGTGGTCGTTGGCGCAGAAGTCGCTGGCGCAGATGCCGTTGGCGCAGGTGTCGCTGGCGCGGATGTCGCTTCAGTGGTCGGGGAGCTCCTCGCCGTGGGGGTCGATGTGGGCTTTCCGGCCAGGCTTCCGACAACCGCTACAAGCACAACAACGGCAGCTATGACCAATACCCAGGTCTTCATGTACCACGGCCTGACCTTCCTGGGCGGTGGCGGCGGTAGCAATGGAGGTGGCGGTGGTAGATACGGAGGCGGGGGCGGCGGTGGCGCTGCTGGCGGTGGGGTCAGGTCCATGATGAGTCTCCTTGCAGGGGCCGACGTGTGCTCCAGCCGACGGAAGATCCCAGCAAAGGAGTGGCTGAGTCAGAGGGATCGCGGGGGACGGCAGTGGCCGTATCCATAGCACCACGGGCCGCGGTGATCCCTGCCGCCGTCTCGATTCTCCGCGTCCTCATTGTCGAGCTCCCTATGTCGACGCAAGTGTGACGTGTGCGACACGTATGACCCCTTCGAGTTGGCTTCACTCGCGTGACGGCTACGTGACGGCTACATGGAGCGCAGGGGTTGAGCCGGCCTTCGGTGGCCCCGACGGCAGGCACTGCTCGCCGCCGGGTGCCGGGAGTGGGGTCTGGACCTCGAAACGCTGACTGGTCAGGTCGACCGATTGTGCCGGGTCGCTATGGGCTCCGTGGGCGAGCCTCAGGTCCTCGAGCGTCCACGACCGGGTGGCCGCGCGCGAGAGGGCGAACGTCGTGGCCACGACGTAGTACGCGCCGGCCCGGAGGTGGCCTCGGTCGCCGGCACCATCCTTCTCCAGGCGCTCAACGCGGGAAACCCAGTGGGTGCCGGCGGAGAGGGCGACGGCGGAGAGGGCGGGATTCGAACCCGCGGTGGCTATTGACCACACCGCTTTTCGAGAGCGGCACCATCAACCACTCGGACACCTCTCCGGGGCCGAGTATACGAAGAGCCCCACCGGCCGGCTCGGACGCGCACGGGTTCGGAGGCCGGATCACGGCGTCGTCGCGCGATCTGGCTGCGACTGAACGACGGCGGCCAGCCCGGCGCCGGGAGAGCGGATGGCGAGCGTGAGCGGCGTGGAGGTCGAGGAGGTTGGCCGGGCAGGACTGGCTGCGCTTCCTGGCCGTCGCGTCCGTGCCGGCGGGACGGGCTTGGCTACCGGCCTCGCCGGCGCCGGATCAGGCTCCGGGCCACCAGCAGGCCGGCGATGGCCACCAGCTGCGCCCGGACCACGATGCGCGTGACGTCGACAGCCGGCTGCCAGGTCACCGTGCCGTCCCGGATCACGTAGACGCCCAGCGGCCGGGCGTCGATCCCGAAGCCCCCGCCCCCGCCCTGGCGGGCCTTCTCGCTGCCACCACTCAGGTCGCTGCCGTTGCCGCCACCCCCGCAGCCGCATATCCGGGCGACCGGAACCACCAGAGTCCCGTCCCTCTCGTACGGCTCACCGAAAACCTGGCGAACGGAGGCGACGTCGCGCACCCTGTTGAGGATGTCCTCTGGCTCCATGGCGATCTCCCAAACTGATCCGGCGGGCCCGCCTCGATCATGCTCCCCTGCGCAGGCCTGTCAGGCGTCCGCTCGGGTCATCCGGCTCGGGTTGGCTCCATCAGCCGCCCGCCGGTCGCCCCGACCGGGTGGACCCGCGGCCGTGGTCGCCTCTTGCCCTGGGTACAATCGCTCCGGAGCGATCGCCTAGCTGGTCGAGGGCGCCGCACTGGAAATGCGGTATACGGGGTCAACTCGTATCGAGGGTTCGAATCCCTCTCGCTCCGCCAAATCCATTGTAATATAAGGGATATCCCGCGCTCTGTGGGCCGCCTCGGGGGGCGGTCTGAGGGGCCTCCAGAGGCCCCTGTGGCCCAATAGAGTCCCAATAGACGCTGCGGAGCTACCATTCTGGTCATGAAAAAGCCCGTCGTCGAGGCCGACTCCGGGGGGCCGGGAACCCCTGCGGGAGGCACCACCAAGGGGACGTCGACCAGGCGAGCCCGGCGCGGCAATGGGGAGGGCAGCGTCCGGCGGCGGTCGACCGGGAGCTGGGAAGCCCGGTTTGCAGTCGTGGACGCAGCGGGACAGCTCCACCGCCAGTCCTTTTTCGCCCCGACCCGCCGCGAGGCCGAGCAGCGGCTTCGGGAAGCTCTGGGGCAGCGCGATGGGGGAGTGGTCGCCCCGGGGCCGCGAGAGACGGTCGAGCGCTTTCTGGCCACCTGGCTGGAGGGTGTCAAACCGAGGCTGCGGCCGAACACCTGGGCCCGCTACGAGGAGCACGTCCGGCTCCACCTCGGGCCCACGGTCGGGCGGGTGCCCTTGACCCGGCTCTCACCGAATGACGTCCAGCGCGGCCACGCCGCCCTGCTGGGGAGGGGGCTGGCCCCCGAGACGGTGCGGCGGGCCCATGCGACCCTCCGTGCGGCCCTCCAGGACGCCCTCCGCTGGCGGCTGATCGCGTCCAACCCGGCGGCCCTCGTGAGGCCGCCGCGGGCGCCCCAGCGGGAGATGGCGGCCCTCAGCCTCGCGGAGACCCGGGTGCTGCTCCAGGCGGCCCGTGGCGGGCCCCTGGAGGCCCTCTGGGTCCTGGCGGTCACCACCGGGCTGCGCCAGGGCGAGCTGCTTGCGCTCCGGTGGGAGGACGTCGACCTCGAGGGTGGTTCGCTGCGGGTGACGGGGACCCTGACCCGGGTGGCGCGGGAGGCGCCTGCCGAGGGTGAGCCGAAAACCCACCAGGTCATCGCCCCTCCAAAGACGGCCCACTCGCGCCGGCGCGTCGATATCGGCAGCCTGGCCGTCGAGGCCCTCCGCGTCCATCGGCGGCGTCAGGCCGAGGAGCGACTCCGGGCGGCGAACCTCTGGGTGGACAAGGATCTCGTGTTCTGCGGGCCCATGGGCGGCTACCTGCATCGCGACCAGGTGGACCGCCAACTGAAGAGGCTGCTCGCCGAGGCCACCCTACCGGCGATCCGGTTCCATGACCTGCGCCACACGGCAGCGACCCTCCTCCTGGGACGAGACGTGAACCCTAAGAAGGTCTCCGAGATGCTGGGGCATTCCACTGTGGCGATCACCCTTGACACCTACAGCCACGTCCTCCCGGGGATGCACCGTCAGGCAGCGCAGATCATGGACGAGCTGCTGTCCGACGATCGGCAGGGGTAGAAAAGCAGCGCGCTTGCTTTGGGAGCAAGAGGTCCCCAGTTCGAGTCTGGGCGCCCCGACCAGCCGTCCTCCAGATGGCGAATCTGAATTCAGATACAGCATTTGCTTCGTGTCCGGAGTTCCTCCTGGTGATGGCCTGAGATTGTCCGGTTCTCACAAAGCAAGTCCTGTGGTGGAGGACGTTTCTGGACAAACGTCCTGTCGATTTGCTACGGTGTGGAGCACGCCCAGCGAGGCTGCTGGCGACGAGCGGAGGCGCTGCGATGGCCAAGCCCGGGTCCGGACCCCGGCCCCTCACCCTGGTCCCGCCACCGTCTCCGTGGGACACGTGGATCGGCGACTACCTCGATGAGAAGCGCGCGGGCGGCGTCTCCCGCCACACCATCGCCATCTACGAATACTCGCTGCGCAAGGTGCTGCTCCCCTACTGCGAGGCTCGCGAGATCGCGGAGCCACGGCAGCTCACGGCCGCACACCTCAACTCGCTGGTGGCCGGCCTCCTCGACGGGACTGGGTCGCGGTCGGGCCGGCCCCTGGCCAAGGACAGCGTGGACTCCTACGCGCGGACCATCAACACCTTCCTCGCTTGGCTCCAGGGGCAGGGGACCGAGATCACCAAGGCCCGGGCTCAGCGCCAGAAGCTCTCCAGGCGGGTGCTCGAAACGCTCAGCCGGGAGGAGATCCAGAAGCTGGAGGACGCCGCCGAGACCGAGCGGGACAAGTTGATCATCCGCATCCTGGCCGACACCGGGATTAGGGTGGGCGAGCTCCTTGGACTAACGAAGGACCCCATGCGGCTCGACGGGCGGCGCCACTACCTGAAGGTGCTCGGAAAGGGGGACCAAGAGCGCCTGGTGCCGCTCCAGCCGGGCCTGGCTGCCCGCATCGCGCGCTTCGCCAAGGGGACGCGCAAGGAGTCCGCCAGCCAGCATCTCTTCCTGAGCAGCCGCCGACACCGCCGCTCCGGCGAGTACGAGGCCCTCACCAAGAGCGGCGTCGAGCAGTGGCTGAGCGAGCTCGGCCGCGATGTGCTCGGCGAGAGCCGCCGCATCTACCCACACCTCTTCCGCCACTCGTTCGTGACCGAGCAGCTGCGGCGCGGCATGCAGCCGATTCTGGTCGCCAAGATCGTGGGCCACAGCAGCCTCGAGATGGTGGACCGCGTCTACCAGCACCTCTCGGTCTCGGACGCCCATGAGGCGCTGATGCGGTCCCTGGCGGCCGAGGATCGGTAATGGCGGCGTCGACCCCAAACGCTTCCCCCGGTCGCCGGGCTCCCGAAGGCCACCAAGCAGCGATGGTCCGTGGCGCGCCCGGGAGCACGAGGCGCTTGGGCCATCGGCACGAGTTGGCCACCCGTGCGCATTCTCGCGGCGCTTGCGCCTATGCTTCGAACGATCCCTGAGCAAGCCTTGACCACCCAGCAGATGACGCTTTCAGAGAGAGACAAACTGTGACGACCTCCCTCATGCGACTCGACACCATCCAGATCACGGATTTCAAGTCACTTCGGGGCCCCGTCGAGTTGAGCCTCGCTCCGCTTACTCTGCTCATTGGACCGAACAACGCGGGTAAGTCGAGCATCCTGCAGGCGCTCGCACTGCTCACCCAGTCAGCTGCCTCTGGCATGCAGCAGCTCCGCCCTCAAGGCGAGCTCGTGGATCTCGGGGATAGCGTTGCCGCCCTCACGAACTTCGCTAAGGAGGGTGCAGCCGGTTGGGCGGTGACCCTAGGTTGGGCGGTCGGCCACGACCAGAGCCCTTATTTGCTGTCAGATCTCCAAGTTTCGCTGTCCGTTGAGACCGTCAGAATCGAGCGCCTCCCAGACGCCGACCGCCCCATGGCCTCGGAACTGCGATCGGAGAAACGTCTCACCTTCGAACTTGCACCAAGATACCCCGTTGACGTGTTGGGTGTTTGGGACCCCCCATTGCGCGACAATGGAACCGTCAAGATCTCCCTGCACGGGTCGGGTCCAGAAGGCTCCCCTTTCTCGGCCGTCACCCGCATCGTCCAAGGGCAGATGAGTGACCCCTGGATGAACGCTACGGCCGTCCCGGTGGCGGGCCCAGACATCCGGGACAGGCTCGCTTCAGGTGACCCTGAGGCAGCGATCGTCGCCTCGCTTCTGGTGGGTGATCCCTTTCTTAGATCCCGAATCAAGTCAGCGCTAGCGACCTATCAGTACATTGGTCCCGCTCGTCACCCGGGGAGGAGTTGGGAGGAGTTGGGCCCAGAGCCCACGGGTGCGTTGACGCCTGCCCAGGTGATTGACAAGATCGTCTACGACCGCGAGTTGCGTGACCGTCTCTCCGATAGGTTCAGCCCTCAGTTTCACTTTCGCTTGGAGCCCGACCTGCGTGGTAACCGTCAGCGAGCGCTTGTCGCAATCGACGACGCCGGCAATGCGGTGAACCTCGTCAACCAGGGGTCAGGCTTCGCGCAGCTCCTTTGGATCGCGTTCATGCTCGAGACCGGGAAGTGGAACGCGGAGCGCCGTCAGAACGAGGTGCCGGTCGTCGGTTTGGAGGAGCCGGAATTGCACCTCCATCCGGGGTTGCAGCCTTACGTGGCGGGGCTCATAGCTGGATTCGCCAAGTCGGGAATGCGTATTATCTGTACCACTCAGAGCGAGCACCTCCTTACGTCCGTCCTATCCCTTGTGCTGGACAAGAGCCTGGCCGCCTCCGACCTGGCCGTGTACTACGTCGATGGGGGCGAGGTATCGCGTTTGCCCGTGGATGAGCATGGCAGGCTCGAGGGCGGTCTGCGGGGTTTCTTTGAAGCCAACAAAGAGGAGTTGCGCCGTCAGATTGAATTGCTGACCCGGAATGCGTGACGTTGTTATCAACGAGTCAACCTTCATTCGCGCGCTCGAGGCCGAGTGCACACGACACCGCGACGACCTTCTATCAGCGCAAGTGATCCGGTGTGTTCTTGCGGAGCACCGATGGCTTCTGACGGCAGTTATCCTCGGTAAGTACGAGCACCAGTTTGGCGTCGTGCAGTGCCACGGCGTGCTCGCTAACGGTCTGATTTCGCAGTTCCACGCCATTCTCGCTGATTCGGCGAAGTCCTGCCTCCTGGAGTCGGGAGTGCTTCCCGACGTCACTGGTAGGTTCGATCCACATGACGCGCCGTTCGTGAACTTGGCTGCTTACGCGCAGGCTTCGATGTTGGTGACCAATGATGCGAGGCTTATCAAGGATATTGTCGGCGGCCGGATTGACGAGAGGAACGGATTCGACATTGTCCATGGGCGAGATGCCGCGGCACGACTGGAGTGTGTATGAGATGGCGACGCCGGGCCCCGGTTCTTATCCGGGCCGTGAGGTAGGGCACATCAGCTGTTTCGTGGGATGGTCGCTTGGATCCGTAATTCGTTCGGGCGTCAGCTTCGGGACGCAACCGCTTACGGCGACGCACTCACGATCGTTGCGTTCGTTAACTGTCTGCTTCAGGGGATCTCTGCAGCGAGGGAGCCTGAGCCGTGACTGAGTGTCCTTGAAGGCGTAGGCAGCCATGAGTGAGCTGGATGCAGCGACGATGCTCCGAACCATCGCGGAACGACAAGCTTCGACCCCACCGGATGCCCAGGCCGGGCTCCGAGGGGAGTGGGCCAAGTTGTGTCGGAGAACCGCTGACCGTCTGGATGCCGTGGTGGGCCTTGCTGAGCAGGCAGCTGCACCCGAGCCGGGCAGTCTCCTCGAGCAAGAGATTGCTCGTGTAACCGTCAGAAATCGGTCGGGCCGGCCGATTCGGGCGCTTCAGACGGCGATTCTACCGGCGGCGATGAGCCTCAGTGTTGCCGCTGATTCCCTCCGTTCGATGGCAGCGGCGCTTCCAGTGGCAGAGACTGTTCTTCCCGTTGAAGTCCTGGGCCGCCACATCCTTGAATGCGCTTCGACGGCGTTGTGGCTTCTCGCCCCTAGAATCGGTGGCCGGGCACGAGTTGCGCGGCTCTTTCTCCTTCGCTACGAATCTGGGGTTCAGGAAGCACGAGCAGCCAAGGCCATCGGCACGCAGCGGGCCGGGCCAACCCCTGAAGAGGTTGCGGCCGTAGCTTCAGATTGGGGGTGGCACCTGCAGAAGCCGGGGAAGGGGAGGTCACTCTCCGTCGAGGGCGAAAGCCTGCCAGGGCCCACCAACCGGGCAGAGCAACTTCTTCACCGAATCAGAGCCGCGGGTGCCTACCACCTGTACAGCGGGTCTTCCCATGCCGAGATGTATGGACTATGGCGCGCCCTATCTCCGCCTCTCACCGCCGCTGGCGAGACATACAACCTCATTGAGTTCGATTACCTCGCGGCCTGGCATGCGGTTCGGACCTCCAACCTATCCACCCTTACGGCTGCTCTCGACTATCTGAGTCTAAAGGGGCGGGACGTCTCAGAGGTCCTGAGCGCCGTCGCCGAGTGCGAAACGGCTCTAACTTCGATTCATCCCGAGCTCCCTCAGAAATCGGAGCCACCCGACACCACCAGTGGTTTCCACGACGTCTAGGGGTGCAAACGAGTTCCTTATGAGCGACAACAACCCGGCTTCTGATGCACCGTCCGAGCCACCTCTGGACCAACCAACCTCGGGCAGAGAGGGAGGCCTCCTCTTCGACGAGCTAGCCGAAGGCGAGACGGCCGAGGAGGCTGCCGCGTGGAATACGGCATTTGTGGCGAACCTCGAGGCCTTAGGGACGGCTTGGGGTAGGTTTCGCGAGGTCGCCGCTGAGATCGGCAGAGCCCTTGACCCCGCACTCAAGGTTGCCGCGGCTTTAGCCGAGGTGTTGCCCAGGATCGACTGGCATCTGGCTGCGGAGAGGCTGACGAGCTACCTCCCACCGAACTGGCCCGAGAAGCCCATGTTCAGCAGCCGCTATCTCCCAATCTCGCGCGATGACGGCATCCCTATCGTTTGGGTTCCTCGCAGCGACATCGTTAGCGGGCTCCTTGATTGTTCTGATCGAGCATCCTGCTTGAAGCTTCTGCGCGAGAGGCAGGTGGACATCCTGGAAGACTGCCGTCGCTGCGTTGCTGAATCCACTCATCCACAGCTGGGTGAAGTCCAAGTGCTCGCCGGGCAGGCGCTTGAGGCCTTCACCTCTGGCCTTATGGCTCCAAGCCAAGCTCTGGCTGTCATTCTCTGCGAGAGTTTGATCGCCGATCATGTGGTCCCATCAGGCTCGCGTTCAGTCTACGCGGCGGCTAAGGAAGAAGCATTGGTCGATGAACATGTGACTATCGTGGCCATGCGCCGAGCTTTTGCTCTGGCACCCATTGACCGGTTCTTCACCGGATGGTTCCGCACCTCACCCGGGCCTAGCCCCACGGAACTCAGCCGACATCTATCCGTTCATCTTCCGAGCCTCCAGCAGTATTCGCCCGAGAACTCCTTGATCGCCGTGATGCTGCTGGCCTCACTCCTCCGAGAGATCCATCAAGAGCTGACAGATACGGCGCCCACGTCTAACTCAGCCCAGAATTCAGCGGGAGTTGCGCCTTGACCCCTCTACTTTTAGCCAGCCGCATAGTCGCCACCGTCGGCTATGCCGAGCTGAGCGGCCAAGGCGAGCCAGGATGACGCACCTCCGACTTAGTCAAATTCGCCGCATCACGACAGCGGGCACGGAGATGCTAGACGAGGCCTTTGCAGCCCTCACGGAAGACCACCTGCTCCCATGCCCAGTCGGCTATCCGTATGTACGTGTTGGTCGGGACTACGAGGGCGGGGATGTAATGTCCGGGGCAAGGTGGCAAGACTTTTGTCAGGTCCTCGATGAGACCTTCCCCTCCTGGTTCCAGCCAACCAAACCAGGAGGGTTTCCGCGTTGGTACTCCAGCCATATGGCAATTAGCCTGCTCGAAGCAGTCATCGCTCGGATCGGACGGTGGGATGGGCCTTACACGGGCTCGAACCCACAGGCTCGGCGCTTGATCCTGCTTCTGCTCCGCTACCTGGAGACCGAGAGGCAAGAAGTGGCCTGCGCGATCCTCGTAGGGCACTTATCAACGGAGGGTGAGCGCGAGCTTGAGGTAGGAGGTCTCACCCTTAGCCCAATCACCTCATTTCGCGAATTGGGTGAGGTTACGCGGCTGATCCCCACCGCTCCCGCTGCTGCGAACCGGGAGCTTCCGCGTCATTTTGCCAGGCCCGAGTGCTGGGCTACCGCTCGTGCTTCGGGGATCGATCCGTTTCATCTAGGTGAAGTCGCCGAGGCCAAAGTTGAGAGATTCCTCCTGGCGATTCACCTCCTCTACCACGGATCCGCACAGCCCGTCTACAGGGTCGTTGGTGAGACGAGTGAGATCTGCCAGCGCCATGCAGACCTGACACCCCTTCCCTACTCATCTAGCCCTGTAGCTCTCCGACCAACCGTCCTATCCGAGGCTCATGGCCCTGCGATTGCTGGGGTCCTGGATCTCTACGACCGCGTCCGGGCTCAGCGAAAGGGGCATGTGGTTCCCCCTCTCGACATGGCGATAATCAAGTTTAGCGGCAGCTTCCTACCGTGTCGATGGTACGAAGCCGTAGTGGATCTTATGACGGCTTTGGAAGCCACTCTTTCCGGCGTGGACAGGCTGGATATCGTGCTTCGGGTCTGTAATCGGGCGGCGACGCTGCTGACCACCATCTCAGACCCGCCGTCTTCCATCTTTGGCGATCTGAAGAAGCTGTATGACATGCGCTCCACTTTGGTTCATGGGAGTGCGGTTTCGCAGAAGGATCTGAAGAAATGGACCACCACCCTCTCGACTTTTCGTCCTAGTCCCTGGCCAGGGGTCGTCATGGAGCGGGCGACTGACAGACTTCGCGACCTAGTGCGGCGGGCTCTCCTGGCGCGCTTGGCGCTCTGCGATACTGGGACCTGGCCTCTCGATGACGGGGGCATCCTGGCCATTGATCAAGAGTTGGCTGACCCTGCGAAGGCTGCCAGATGGCATGACACTTGGCAGTCTCTCATTCAGACGATAGAGCCCTTAGCAGTCGAAAGAACGGAGCCACTGCTCGATGCAATCGACGACAACTACCCGGGCAAGGACCGGCGGTGATCGGTGCTATGCCTCGCCCCGGCTCTGATCCTGTGAGTGGCAACAGAAGGTGTGCCACCTCCGTTCGGTCTCGTCCCCTATCTCCAGAAGAGGCTCTCGAACATATCTGTGAAATCCATGGCGAGGATGCTAGCAAGAGTCGCCGCAACGACGCTCGCTGCCGCTCACCGAGACTGGTGCCCGGCTCCGCGAGCGAAGGCGTTTCCCAGTAGTCTCGTGTGTCAGCTGCGGAAAGGCGCTCGCCGTACGACCGATGGACGCTGACTGTTAGTGAACATGGTTCCGGTACGCCGTCGAGCGCGCAGAGGGATAGAACGCGACAAGCCCGTCAACGTCCGGCGCGGTTACCGGCACATCGTCTCTCGGAGCTTCTTCATCGCTCACGTTGGGCCGCATTGACTGACCCACAGAGCACCTATGATCGTCCGGTGAAACAGGCTCGCGCCGGCAGCTCGCAACTGGCAGATACTCTATCGCCACGAGCCAACAGTTGATGGGAACGGGACAATGACCACACGGTTTGTCTTTGACCGCGGATTGCTTCACGCTGTGCACCTCCGGGGCCTTACCATGGGGCAACTCGCCGAGCGCGCGGGTCTTTCCTCAGCGACGGTGTCGGCCGCCGTCCACGGTAAGCCACTCAACATCCGCTCAGCCGTTCAGTTGGCCCGCACTCTGGCCGCCTGCCCCGTCATCGAGGAGTTGGCACAGTGGGCAGCCGAGGACGCGTGAGTCACCACCAGACAGACACCGTGAAGCGCCCGCAGGCCACTCGCGCCGCTGCCCCCCTGCTCGGCTATTGCCCCACCACCCGGGTGAACGAGCGTCTCGGGGGGATCGTGTAAGCGGGGGACCTCAAACACATGATGTGGCTGAGCGATGCCAGAGCTCGCATCACGGCGGCGCCGGTTCCCTTCTGACTGCGGTCGGTTGACTGCAGAAGACCGCGCCGAACTCCCCCTATGCGACTTGCGGCTTCTCGAGGAGCACGTCCGCCATTCGGAGGGTGGGATACGTGAGGAGCGCCCGCGAAAGCTCCCGGAGCGTGCGCCGGCTGACCGGTCTGCCGGATAGTGCCCGGGTGATGGTGTTCTTGTTCACGCATGCGAGCCGTGCCAGCTCGGCCGCCGTCATACCCCTGATGGCCATCTCGTAGCGCAGCCTGTCGGCGTTGATGATCACGTTCGACTCGCGCTGATGAGCGGCAGACGCTGTTTCTGCTTCGAGTGGGCAGTGCCGGTCCGGTGGTGTTCCTGGCGGTAGAGCGCTGAGGCTGCGTGCGGGCGGACAGTGGTCGGCCGTACCCAAATGAGCCTCTCCCTGGCCGTCCCTATCGCCACGCGCCTTGCATGCCCCGCCCGCAGGTGCTCCCGGGGCGAGGCGTGACTCCCGGTGACCGCAGCCTGTTCCGGAGGGGGAGGGGCGGGCAGGATTGCGAAGGCGCGTTCCGCGATCACGCTGACCCGGCCGCGCTCGCCGTGGCGGGCGAGGTGGCCCTCGACGTAGACGGTGGCGCCGGGTGTGAAGTCGGCGAGGTCGGAGACCTGGAGGGGACGGACGATGACCCGGTGGCGGTCGACCCTCTGGCCGGCGGGGTCGCGCTGGGTGAGAAGGAGGAAGCCGAGATCACCGTCCTTGCCGACGGGGCGGGGGAGACAGGCCACCAGGCCGATGAGACAAGCCCTGTTCACTGCGGCGTCCCATCTTCCGCCTGGCCGTCGGGGAAGAGGCGGCTGATGGCGATCCTGCTCGCCTCGGCGAAGGCGTGGGCGTCGTCGTGGTGCGGCTCGTCGTCGACGTGCTCTCCCTTGGCGACGCAGTCGGCGTACCCGGGGGCCTCGCGCAGCGGCCCCGTGGTCCAGCGCCATCTCGCCTCGTGCCAGTCCTGGTAGGCGCGGGCCGGTGTCGCCGGATCCTCCGCCACCGGGGGGTCGGCCACCGGGTCGGGCTGGACCAGGGGGACGAGCGGGCAGGTGACCTCCTCGTAGTAGTGGCGCAGCGCGATCAGTTCGTCGACCAGGCCGGGGTGGAGATGCCAGCAGCGGGGAATCTGGCTGGCCAGGTGGTAGCGGGCGACGAACCAGCCGACCCACTCCGCGAGGTCGCGCCATCGCTCCTCGAATTCCTTCGCGTCGAGGCCCTCCCAATACCACGGGAGGCGGAAGCGAACGAAGTCCGTCATGGCGTCGTCTCCTCCGCCCAGAACTGGGCGGGGTCGGGGACCAGCTCCGCCGCGTCGACGTGGAGCCCGGCGGCGAGCGCGGTGACGGTGTGCACCCGCGGTCGGACCGCTCCCGCCTCCAGGCGCCGGATGGTCGTGCGGCTGAGCCGGCAGTGGTCGGCCAGATCCTCCTGAGTGAGGAAGCGCTGCCGGCGCAGTGCGCGAAGCCGGGTCCCGAAAGCCACGGCGTCGGCGCGGTCCGGGGTGGGTGAGAGGACCAGGAGGGAGGCTCGGCTCATGGCCTTGCTCCCGCGTCCTGGTGCTCAGCCGCCCAGGCGCGCCAGGCTGCTTCCGAGCTGTACGCGGCGGTCCGCACCTCCGAGGCGCGGTCCTGCACGTGGGGGAGGGTCACCCGCATCGGTCGGGGGCCGTAGAAGACGACGGCGGTGTGATGGGGGATGGCCCGGATCTCGTCGGTGGTAAGGGCGCGCTCCCAGCGCACCACCGGGTCGAGGCGCTCGCCCCGCTGGTTGTGGGACGAGCGGGCCTCTTCGACCTTGACGGTCGGGGAGAGGTCGGAGAGCGCCCGCAGGGTCTGGTCCCCGCTCACCATGCCCATCACCACCTGGCAGTTGGTGGCCGACCACATCCCCTGGAAGCGGGTGTGGCCCCAGGCTTCCTCGCCGTCCTCCAGGGATTGGAGGGCATACACGGGGACGATCCCCTGGGAGGTGCAGTCGGTCACCAGCTCCGGCATCTGGGGCAGCGGGCAGACCTTGGTCACCTCGTCGAGGAGCAGAAGGAGCGGCGGGTCCATCCGCCCGCCCCGGCTGACGGCGCGGCGGGCCTGCTGCCGGGCCGCCTCGACGACCGCGGCGACCAACGCGGTGATGAGGGCGGTGGAGTGGCCGCCGGGGCGCCCGAGCACGAGCAGGCGATCGCCGGAGCGCACCAGGGCGTCGGGGTCGACCAGCTCACCCCTGCCCGGCGAGACCCGGCGGACGAGACCAGGGTCCTCCCAGCAGATGAGCGCCTCGTGGAGGTTGATCTTGATCGAGTAGTAGGTCTCGGGAGCCGACCTGGTCATCTCGCTGAGCAACTCCGCCCACTGGGAGCACTCGGGGCTCCGCTTCAGGGCGCGGGTGACACCGGCCGCGTTCAGATCCTGCGCCGCCGCCCACTCGACGACGCGCGGCATCCCGGTGGCATGTCCGTCCAGCCCCTCGAGGGCGGCCGCGTGCAGCAGGTACTTGAGCATCTTCTCGGCGAGGAGGGCCCAGTCCAGGCCGCGATCCTGCCCTCGGGCTCGCTGGCGGGCGAGGATGGCTTGGGCGCGCAGGCGGGCGGTGTCGGGGTCCTCGCAGCCGATCACCGGATCGAAGGCGACGGTTCCCAGCCCACCGAGGTCGTCGGGGTTGAAGAACAGCGTCCGCGAGCTGCTCCCCGCCGGCGCTTGGAAGAAGAGCCGCAGGTCGTCGGGTTTGGTGGTCGTGTAGACGAGGGGGCCGCGGTGCTGAAGCGCTGCCCGGGCCAGCAGACCGGTGGTCTTGCCCTGGCGCATCCCGGCGAGCACCGCCACGGCGTGCTCCTGGGAGGCGAAGACGGGGAAATGGCCGCAGCGTCCGAGCGTGATGGCCAGCTCGCCAGTGGGCCGCGTGCGCAGCTCAGCCGGAGAGAGGCAGGGATGGAGACCAGCCGCCTCACGGCGGGTCGCCCGCTCACCGAAGCGCGCCGCGGCCTGGTGGGGCGAGAGGAAGCCGTGCCGCTTGCGCCGGGCGTCCCCGAGAACCGTCTCCTCCTGTCTGATCCGCCAGCGCTGCGAGAGGTACAGTGAAACGGCGACCGCGCCACCGAACAGCAGAACGAGGATGAGGTCCGGCAGCCACTCGGGCGGCGCGGCGCGCGGAGTGGCCCAGACGTGCTGCGGGTCGCCGCCACGCACGAGGAGTGACACAGCGCCCCCCACCCAGCCGCCGCTCAGAGTGGGGATGCCCCGCCCCACCAGGAGACTGCTGAGGGTGGCGGCGAGGTCGACGAGGACAATCGCGGCGGTGGTGATCGCCAGAGCGGGGAGGAAGAGTCGCGCCCAGAGGGGCTCGGAGGCGGGGCGGCTGGAGCGGGCGGGGTAGGTGCTCACTGCGCCGCCCACGCGCTGGCCTGCGGCGCCAGCACGCTCCCCTGGAGGTACGGGTCGGGGAAGGGCTCATGGGCGACGTCGACGACACCCAGGCCCAGCACGTTCATCTCCGAGACCCAGTACCCGTCGCCGTTCGCGTCGTCGCTGATGACCACGGCCACGTGCCCTTCCGCGGAGGCACCCTGGAAGTCCAGGTAGGAGACGGCGGAGCCGTATGGGGGCAGGACCGACGGGGGAAGGGTGGCGAGGCCCAGCGTGCCAGCCTTCGCATACCAGTCGCCGCCGTCGGTGAGGTTCTGCGGGGAGCCGCCGCCCACGCCACCGGGGAAGGGGTCGAAGTTGAAGGCGGCCCAGTACGTGCATTGGCCGGCGGGGTAGTAGTCGGTGAAGCCCGCGGCCGGGACCCAGGGGAAGACCCCGGTCGTCGCCGCCACCTCGCACTGGCCGCTCGGACAGTCGGGGGCAGAGCCGCCCATGGCCGGCTCGCCGGCGGTGATCCAGGCCTGGTAGATGGGCATGTACTGGACGACCACCATCTCGGCCGCCTGCTCGGGGGTGGGCGTGGCGCCGCTCGGCATGGCGGTCGCCTCGTCGGGGCTCGGCGTGGGAGAGGCGCCGGACGTCGTCGCCGGCGCGCCCCCGAGGTACGCGGCGACCGCCGCCTCGAGCTCGGCCTGGCTGGCCGTGCTGGTCGCCCCCTGGTCCTCCAGGATCTGCGCCGCAGCGAGGGCCTCATCAAGGACGTCCAGCTCCCCCTGGGGCTCGCCCCAGTTGGCTCCGGACCCGGTGTCGCTGGTCGCGATGAAGGCCGCCGGCGAGAGCCCCACCGCCTCGCCGGCGCCGGTGAACGCGGTCGGCTCCATCTGGAACTCCCCGTACGCGCGGGGCGATCCGTCCGGGCCCACGCTCTGACTGACCATCAGGGTGTTGAAGGTCATGCCGCTGGTCTGCGCCGCGAGGGCCATGAGCAGTGCCTGCGGGACGCCGGTGCCCTGCGCGGCGGTCGCGAACACGGAGAGCTGGCTCTCGGGTGGGAAGGCGACGCCGACCTGGGCGCTGTCCTCGTTGACTGCGGAGGAGGTGAGGGTCGTGAAGCCGGCGAGCAGGGCGACGCTGCCGACGAGGGGGAGGAGGACGCAGCCCGCCGCGGCGCCGCAACACTGGAGCTTCATCGCCGCCCCTCCCGCATGCGCTGGTCGGTGTCGCAGATGGCCTGCTCCTGCGGCGATATCCAGTGGCGCACCAGGTAGGAGCGGCTGCCCACCCGCCACAGCGCCACCCCCCTGCCCAGCCCGGAGATGGCCCGCGCCTCCTCGTCGTTGAGCTGGAGCAGCTCGCGGGTCGCCGGGAGCTCGCCGGAGTGCTGGGCGTAGATGACGAGCGTCTCGGTGTCACTCACTAGGCCGCGGGCGAGGCGAACCTGCGCGGAATCCGCAGCGCCCGCGGCCTCCAGGTCGGTGAGGCGATGGAGGACGGCGAGGTACTGCGCCCCCTGGCTCCGGGCGAGCTTGTACGACGCCCGGAGCCACTGCGCGGTCTCCAGGTTGGAGAGGAGCGCCCAGGCCTCGTCGAGGACCACGATCCGCTTGGTCGATGGGTCACTGGCGAGCACGCCCTGGAACCAGGCGCCGACGCAGGCCATGAGGATGGGAAGCGCGGTCGACCCGTACACGGCGGAGAGGTCGAAGCTGACCAGGGGGGCGGAGAGGTCGATCGCTGCAGAGGTCTCGCCGTCGAACATCCCGCAGAGGTCACCGTCCACCAAGCGGCGCAGGTCCAGGGCGACGCTGCGCGAGGCGGCGGCGAGCGCCTCCTGGGTCGTGGAGGCGCTGTCCGCGGCGCCGGAGGAGGGATGGAGCAGTGCGTCGACGACGTCGCGGAGCGTCGGTGCGATGTCCCACCTCGAGCGCGGGGTGGCGTCGTCGGTGGCGAGCTCCAGAGCGAGCCGCTCCTCGGGGGTGAGCGGGCGGCCCAACGACGCGCCGCACACGGCGCTCAAGATCCGGATCCTCTCCATGAGACGGGTGTGCAGGTCGCCGGCCAGGCCGAGGTCCAGCGGGTTGAGCCGCAGCCCGCCGCCCTCGCCGTCGGGGCGGAGCACCACCGGGGAGACCCCGCAGGCGGCGCAGAGGGCGCCGTTCTCTCCCTTGGGGTCGAGCATCAGTGCCTGCCGGCCGAACACCAGCTGGCGGTACACGTAGGTCTTGACGAGCGCGCTCTTGCCGAGGCCGAGCTGACCCAGGACCAGCATGTTGGGGTTGGTGAGCAGCCCGGCGCTGTACAGCTCCCAGGGGTCGTACGTGAAGGAGCCGCCGTGGAGGTCACGCCCGATGTAAACGCCGCGGGAGAAGCCGCGCCCCTCGCAGATGCCGGGATACACGGACTGGAGGTGGGCGGTCGTCGCCCGGTGGAGGACGGCACCGGGGCTGCGCAGCGCGGAGAGGGAGGGCATCACCAGATCCCCCGGGCGAGCGGCAGGGTGGCGGCGAAGCCGCGGTCGTGCTCGCCGTCCATGCGGCGGAGGTCGAGACAGGAGAGGGCGGCGTGCTCCTCCGCGCTGCCGCAGGCCCTCTCCATATCGGCGATGGAGGTGACGCTCACCGTGAGGTGGCCGGAGAAGCGGTACTCGGCATGGCCGTCGGCGAGCTCCGACTCACGGCGCTCCACCCCCTCGGCCTGGCGTTCCTGGTCGATCGAGGTGCGGAACCCGTGCCGCTGGCGGAGCTGCTCGTCGGCCAGGTGCTCGGTGCGCTGGGCCTCGAGGTCGCGCCGGGCCTGGATCGGGTCGATGGGGACCATGCAGACCGAGACGCTCATCCGGGCGCGGGTCTGGAGCAGGAGCGGCATCAGGAAGCCGGGCCCGACGGGCACCCGTGGCCACTCGCTGATCCAGTACGACGTGTGAAGGGCGGAGTCCGTCTCGTATCCCCTCCACGACGGCCGCGCGAAGAGGGGCCCGCTCGCCGAGACCGGGACGCCCTCGTGCCCGGGGTGGTGGCGGGCGGTGAGACGAAGCTGGTCGGTCGCGCCGGGGTCCCACGCCTCCCGCAGCATCTGGGCGAGCAGGCGGGGTGGCAGCGCCCCCTCGACATCGATGTCGGCGCGCTGCATCTGGCTCTGGAGGGCGTGGAGCTGGCGGCTGAGGACTGCGCCGGCGCCCGTGTCCCCTCCTCCCGCCTGGCGGATCTGCTGGCTTGCGCTGCGCAGGCTGACCTGGAGCGCGACCAGGACCTGGACCTCCTGCGCCTCGGCAACGGGAGCCGCGTCATCGAGGAGGGTGAGGTAGCTGCGCACGATCGGGCTGCGGAGATCGAGGGTGCGTTGCTCGGCGAGGTGGCGAGCCAGCGCGTCGGGATCCTCGGCTAGAGTGCGAACGACGACTTGGAGGGCGGAGATCGGGGTGCCGCGGCGGGCCGCGCTCGCCTGGACGGCCCCCCAAGCCCCCATGCGCCGACCCTTCTCGCCGGAGTCCGCCAGTGCGAACGAGGTGCCGCGGACCCGGAGCACGGCGGTCCAGGTGCCACGCCGTCTGTCCTTGACCACGCCCAGCTCGCCGCGGGGGACGGGGACGGCAAGGATGGTGCAGTCGCGCAGGACCGGGGGAAAGGCGGGCTGCTCGGCGATCACCCGGGCCTCGCCGCCCCGGGTGGTGCGCAGGACCTGGCCGCGGCGTGGCTGCGGGGAGTGCCAGGTGCGCCTCCCGTGGAGGAGGAAGTGCAGGACGGCGGGGAGCCACTCGTCCAGCGCGCGTCCCGAGATGGGCACGAACGCTGCGGTGGCGGTGAGAACGACCACGAGGAGGAGCGCCAGGAGGCCGCCGGCGCTGCCGCGGGCGCCGAGCAGGACGACCATGCCGGCGAACGCCCCGCTGGCGAGGATCGCGATCTGACCGAGGCGCACCCCGAGCAGGAGGCCGCGCCGGTCGCGCGGGCCGAAGTGATAGCGGATGTCCGTGCTCATGCGGGGCTCCCTTCCTGCTGCGGGGTGGTGGGGCGGGGACGGGTGCGGGCGATGGCGGGCCCGGCGTCGGCTGCCTGCGGGCCACCGCCCGGGTGTGTGGGGAAGGCGTCGAGTGACGCGGGGGGAGATCCCGCTTCCGGGGCGGGGGACTGGCCCCCGCCTCCTGGCGCTGCGCCGGACGCAGCCCCGCCCGATCCGGGACCACCCTCGGGCTGGCCGCCGGCACCGGCGATCTTCAGCTGGTCCGGACCCGACGAGCCGCCCGCACCACCCCCTGCTCCCGGGGTCGGGACGGCGCCGGAACCCTTGCTCAGGGCGGCGCCGCCACCCACCGCCTCTGAGGTTCCGCCCGAAGCGACCGCGGCGCCGACCCGCTGGCCGGTCCGGACGGCGGCGGCTCCCGCGCGCTTTCCGAAGCCCGAGGCCCCACCCACCATGCCGGCGATCGCGGTCGCCTCGAGGATGGGGAGGAGGCGGAAGACAGCGAAGGGTGCCAGGGCGGCGAGCAGGAAGATGAGCGCCGCGGCGACCAGAGCGCCGAAGTTGCCGGTGCTCATCGACGAGGCGAGCGCCTCCGCCCCCAGCACCAGGACGAAGGCCATCACGAACTTGCTGATGCAGAGCACGAAGAGGGTTTCGGCGCCGCGCTTGAGGGCGTGGCGGGCGCCGGGCCACAGCGAGGCCAGGGCGATGAGCGGAATGAAGGCGGCGGCGATGTAGACGGCGGCGTCGCGGGCCAGGAGCTCGAGGTAGCAGACGAGGGTAGCGGCGATGAGAATCAGGGCGGCGAGGACGGTTAGGAAGTCGGTGCCGAGGTTTGCGGTCGAGACGTCCAGCGACCACGCCGCGAGGCCGTGCAAGCCGCCGCCGACCTCCCAGCTCGTTGCCAGGTTGGTGAGATCGAGGAGCCCGGACACCAGCCAGATCGCGATGAAGGTGACGAAGATGGCGATCGGGAGCCGGACCAGGAGCAGGCGGATCATGCCCGGGATGTCGCCGCGGATCACCCCCAAGATGACCGAGGCGAGAACCACCAGCACCATCAGCCAGGCGGCAATGACGACCGAGCCCGGTGGGCCGGTCGAGCCGGAGGCGCTGCCGCTGCCGTAATAGGCGCCCAGGAACCACGGAGCGGTGAGGTCAGGGTTGGCCGGGTCAGCCGCGAACAGCCCGATGACGTAGGTGGTGGCGGCGGCGGCGCCCTGGGTGATCCAGTTGGCCACCGCGTCGATCGCCGGGCCGAAAATGAGGCTGGTGATGATGCCGCCGCCGCCCGAGTAGTGGGGAGAGGCGGCCGGCAGCGGCGTGACGGTCGGGCTCGCGGTGGGCGACGCGGTGGGTGGCGGCGTGGCGCTGGGTCTCTCGGTCGCCGCGGGCGTCGGCGAGGCGGGGTCCGCTCGGACCGCCGCCGGCGACGCCAGGGCCGCGGTCAGGACGGCCACCACCACGAGGAGTGCGCCGGCCACGCGCGGCACGAATGGGCGCCGCCGCTCGACGAGTGCCCTCAAGGTTGCGACCGGCGCTAGCTCGCTCACCCGGCCACCTGGGTGCCGAGCGTGTACAGCCACTGGATGAGCGCGGGGGCCGCGCCGACGACGAAGACGCCGAGGAGGGCGCCGAAGACGGAGAGCTTGGCCTTCTGGCCCCAGTACGGGTTGCCCTGGTGGGAGCTGAAGGCCCAGACGGCAGCGCCGATGATCAGGGCGACGAGGCAGCAGACCAGCGCCGCCCAGCGCACCCCGGCGACCAGGCCGAGGATCTGGTCGGAGCCGGGGAGCTGGCTGGGGTCGGGCGATGGGTTGATCCAGCTGCTCGGATTCGCGGTGGCCGTGGGCATGGGGTGGACCCTCCTGGGGTCGCGGACGAGGCGCCCCCATGCCACCAGTGGCCGCGTACGAATCGCGTACGAATCGACCACCCACCTGCCTGGACGTCGACGCGTACGCGCCAGACGCCGCGTACGCGATCAGCCCGCTGTGACGCGTCTGCGCGTACAGACGCGATGGTTCGGCGCGTGTGCGCGTACAGGGGCGATCCTCGCGCCGCGCTTGCGCGTACAGGCGCGTACGCGGCGTTGAGAATCCTCAGGAAACTGTTACACGTGTGAGGTGGAGCGAGGCTTCTCTATGGGCGCGTACGCAGCAGGGAGGACGCCCCGCGGGATAGCGAGTACGCTGCGGACACGAGAGCTGGGTGACGGCGCCAGCATTCACGGTCCACAAGCAAGTGCGAGGGGTCCCGGAAGTGAGTCAGGGCCGGCGGCCTAGAACAACCCGGACCACGTACTACCCGCGCGGCTGGAAGCGCTACAGCCTGATTTTCGGCGGCCCGCGCTATCGATACGTTCGCACGGATGCGAACGGCAACCGAACCGTCTGGCACGGCAGTCCGACGTCGAACGCGATCGGGGTGTTCCTCGCCATAGCGCTCCCCATCGGGCTCGCGATTGTCTTCTGGCCCGTGGCGCTGGTCATCGTCGGAGTCCTGCTCGTCTGGCTCAGCGTAGCGTTGGTCCGCAGGAGGTCGGTCCCCAAGAGAAGCGCGCCCAGCGCGGCGGTACCAAAGTCATCCACACCACCGCCCGCGGCACGTGTGCCGGCACCACTGGTTGCCCAGATGTACGTTCGCGCGTTCTCGGAAGGCATCGGTCAGATCGAAAGCTTTCTGCGGAGGGGGGCCTTGACTCTGGACGTTGCCTCTTTGACCGAGTTTCAGGCGACTATCTATCGAGTTCATGGCCGCCTTGAGGCCATAAGTCCGCTCCCACCCAACTTCGCACCCATAAACCAGCAATTGCTCCTTGGCCTTGCCGGGGCAGCCGATGGTGTCGCTCAGACACTCGCGCACGTTCATTCTGGGCATGCCGCAGAAGCACAGGTGGCACTCGGCGTAGCCGTTGATCGTCTTTCGCAGGCTATTGGGATCTTCAACGAGCAGGTGGCGCCAGCGTGAGCTCGCACGAGCTCGATCTCATCTGGGCAAAGGTTGCGCTGATCTCATGAAGGCCAAGGTGAGGGCGCTGCTAGGCGGTGGCATCGGTCTTGACGACGGGGCGATCGCCCTAGCCCTCAACGTGGCGCATCAGCAGGCCAATCAGGTCTGCCGGGCGCTGGCGCGCGAGGGGATCATCATCCGCACCGCCGACGGGCCCGGGGGCAAGATCGTCAACCGCTTGGCGTCAACGGACCCGCCGCCTAGCCTTGCTCCGGTCTCGGTGAAGGTGGGCGTCACTAGGACCCTCTTGAGCGAGGATGACCTGAAGCGCTTCCTTGAGCAGCACCTCGTCGCCGCTGGGTGGACGGTCAAGGTCCTTTGGGGGCACGAGCGCGGCATCGACGTCGTGGCCACCCGGGGAGAGGAGCACCTCATCGTAGAGTGCAAGGGCGAGGCGCCGAGCCAGCAGCAGGAGACCAGCTACTTCCTTGGATCGCTGGGTGAGCTGGTACAGCGGATAACCGTTCCCGATGCGCAATACGCGCTCGCTCTTCCGGACAATCGCCGCTTTCGCGGCTTGGTGAGCAGGCTGCCCCAGCTCGCCCGGCATCGTCTCCGGCTAGGCATCTTCTTCGTCGATGCCGAGGGCAAGATCGAGTACGAGGGCCCGCCCAGTCAGGCTGAGGGATAACGGGGCTGCCCGGAGCCCACACACCTGGGCCCATGGCTCTCAAGATGGGGCGACAGAGCCGCTCACGGGGGCCTCACCTTTCTGGCACCCTAGACCAGACCTGCGGCGGGCTCGCCGCCACTGGCAGGCCGCCCGCGACCCTCATGAGGGGCGCGTACGCGAGGCGGCGAGCGCCTGCGTCTGGCGACGTACCCGACGCGCGGCTCGCGCCAGCGCGGCCCGTGCCAGTGCCGCTTGATGACACGGCTCGCAGCGGCAGCCCCAATTCCGGTACGTCGAGGCGGATCCATGGGGCACCGCCGCGCGAGCAAGTGCCCGACGGCGAAGCTCAGTGCTCTCGTGATAGCGGGCGGTGTTCGCGGCGCGGCACGCGGCGCATCGGCATCCGGCGTCGTACCGGCTCGAGGTCCCTTGGTCCGCGTTCACCCCCCGCCGGAGCACGAACTCCGGGTCCCCGTACGTCCGTTGGCGGTAGTAGTGGAAACGGCAGAGGCCAAAGGCCTCGACCGGCTCCGGGCAGATGCTGCATCGCCTGGGCGGCTCCGGTACTCGACAGGCGCCGAAGGCGAGCATCAGATGGCGAACCCGCTGGTGGCTCAGCCCATGACGCTCGCCGATCGTCTGCAGGGGATCCCCGCGGGAGTACTCGCGGACCATGAGCGCATTCCGGGCGCTGAGGGCTGCGTCGGGGGCCCGGCCTGCCCCGGCGAGGAGGACGGCTCGGATCTCCAAGACTTGGATGATCGTCGTGTCGAGCGACGCCACCAGAGCATCGGGCAACCCGTGAGCGCCGTCCGTAGATAGCTGCCTCGCGGCCTGGCCGAGAGAGCGCGTCCCGGCTAACAGGGTCCCGATCCGACGCTGGGCGGATAACGGGTCCAGCCGGTGCTGGTCAGGTCTGCTCCGCTCCATGATCGGTGGCCAGTATTGCCGAGGTGGTGTGGCTGCCGCGTCCGGTCATGGCACGCCCCCGAAGCGGCCGCATCCCGGATCCGCCTCCCCTGTGGGCGGGCTGCTCTGCTGGGCAGCGTGCTCCGGCCTCGCTGCTGAGCTCCGGGCACCACTGCGTTGGAGCCTGCGGCTCCTCCCTCCGCTCGCTCGGCCTCCGCCGTGTCGCTGCGCATCGCAGTCACACCCACAGGAGGACCGTCCCATGGAGCGCACCACCGCAGCCGAGCTGCTCGCCACCCTCGCCGACGGCGTGGCGGACCTCACCAACTCCACCGCCTGGCGCGCCTGGCTGGACGTGCAGCGGCGCTTCCACCGCTACAGCTGGGGGAATACCCTCCTCATCGCCGCGCAGCGTCCCGACGCCACCCGCGTCGCCGGGTTCCACGCCTGGCTCCGGCTGAGTCGCCATGTGCGCAAGGGCGAGCACGGCATCGCCATCCTGGCTCCCGTCGTCCCGCGGCTGCGGGTCGTCGACGGCGAGTCCGGGGACGAGCGATGGGTGGCCGGGAGGCCGCACGCGTTCCGGGTGGCCCACGTGTTCGACGTCAGCCAGACCGACGGCGAGGAACTGGCCGCGCCCCCGGTCACCCGTCTCGAGGGCAGCGACCCGAAGGGCTGGTACACGCAGCTGCGCCACGTGGCGCACGGCCTGGGGTTCACCGTGGAGGAGGACTACCTGCCCGATGGCGTGAACGGCGACTGCAATCACGCGCTGCGCCGGATCCGCATCGAGGTGCGGAACGGGCAGCGCCAGCAGGTCAAGACGCTGGCCCACGAGCTGGGTCACGCCATCCTCCACGCGGATCGCGCAGGACTGTGCCGGGAGCGGGCCGAACTGGAAGCCGAGTCGATCGCGTACATCGTGTGCGCCGGGCTCGGCATCGACACCTCCGAGTACTCCTTCGGCTACCTGGCGGTGTGGGCCGGGGGTGGCGAGCAGGCCCGGCGCGCCATCGCCGAGTCGGCACAGCGCATCCAGACGGCCGCACACCGGGTGCTCGATGCAGTCACTCCCGGTGCCGAGGAGGTGGCGGCCTAACCGCCCACCGACTCGGCGGGCTCGCGCGGTACCAGGGCCGGGCGTCCCGGCCCTGGCAGCCGCTGCTCACGTGTGCGTGAGGAAGAGGTCCAGAAGCGCGAGCACGGCACCGAGCGCGAACACCCCGACCACGACCCGGACCGCGACCGCCAGGGCCCGACCGAGGATCTCGGTCAGCATGCCGACGATCAGGACGACCGGCGCCGTCACGATCCAGCAGAGGGCAACGAGTGCCGCCGCCCACGGCGAGAGCGGGCGGCGGAGCACCTGGGCTGGCGCCATGGGTCCCCGTGACCACGCGGCCCACAGCCCGCTCATGTCGGCCTTTCGAGCAGGTCGCCGCCCGCGAGCCGCCTCCGTCGTCTCCCCGTCCTGCGGCCAACGACGCCCGCAACGGAGCGACCGCACTCGGTTAGCCCGAGCGCCTGACCGTGGCGCACGGCCCGGAGCGAGGCCCGGGTGGCGCTGCCGTCGATCTCCCCAGCCGCCAATGCCGGGGCGTTCCTGCGCGCTGCCTCCGGGATCTGCCGACCTACATGTAGTTCTGTTGTGGCCATACGCACAAGTGTACCCCATGCCGGCTGGACCGCGCCAGTCCCGAGCGACGAACGTCCAGCTGCTGGGCGGTGGCTATGCCAGTTGCGACCGAGGGCCCCTGGCCGTCGCGGGTTGGCGTGAGGGCTGCGTGGGGTCCAGGGCCGGGAGTGGAGTCCTCCGTACCGGGGAGGCTGATCGCTGAGGTGGCATCCAAGCAGCGCGCGGCCTCGCTGCAACCCCCAAGACGAGTCGCCTGGCGGCGAGGGGTTTTCGCTCGGCCTCGGGCGCGCCGCTTCACGGAAGCCACGCGATCAACCTCAACGGAGGACAACCCGATGCCCCGGAACCAGAACCCCGATAGCAGCCCGGCCGACACCATCCCCGAGGGGGCGACGCCCAAGCCCCGCTCCTTCGGCGTCAACCACTTCCACCTCGTGGGTCGCATGACCGACGCCGGCGACCTGCGCCAAACGCAAACCGGCAAGTCCGTGCTGCACTTCAGCATCGCCGTCACGGCGGGGGGAGCCACCACGTTCCTGGACCTGGTCGCCTGGCAGGGCGCAGCCGAGACCCTCGCCCGGCGCGGCGGCAAGGGACGCGAGCTCTACGTCGAGGGCCGCATCGGCACTCGGACCAGAGAGATCGAGAGCCATCGCATCCGGCAGGTCGACCTGGTCGTCGAGAGCTTCCAGCTTCTCGGCCGGCCAGTGGATCGGCCCGAAGCAGACGGCGAGCAGGTCGGGGGGGCGGAGGCCGCGTAGGACGGTTTCCCCGATTTGTGGGCGCGGGCGGAAGGACCGCCCGCGCCTTCGCCTTGTGGGTCGGCTTGATGCCGCGCTGCGCTGGGGGACGTGCCGCAATAGCCGGAGCCGGCTACGCCCGCGTAACCGCTGCTGCGCTCCGCATCGCTGGTTCCCCGCTTCCGGTCGCCCCGCCGACGGCGATCATCGCGTCATCGACTCGATCAGTCTCCACCCAGCCCGACCACCAGACCTCACCCGAAGTCCGGCCTTGCTGATCCCGAATGCCCTCACCTCAGAGCGTCGGCCGGCTCCTAATCGGTGGATCCGGGTTTGGCGGTTCATTGCTTCCGTCGCCTCGAGAGGCGAGGGAAGCGCGGGTCGCGAGCGTCGTGCGAGCAGGCCTATGCCTCAGTGCCGAAATACAGACGGGATCCTCGACAGGACGAGCTGCGCGGCCCGCTGGTCTCCATCGCGCCTGGCGCCCTGGCCTGGATGTCGGCGTCGTAGGTTGCGGCCATCCCCTCGATGTTGGTCCTGATCCGGTCGGCGTGGTTTCCGCCCTTGACGATGCCTTCAGCGAACTTCACGGGAATGAGCTCGGCCACCTGACGGGGAGCGATGGGACCGGCCACACCGTCCCACAGGAGTGCGGCATCGAGGAGATCGGTCGTCCGGCTGCGCTGGCAGAGGGTACGGTACTTCTCGGCCAGCATCTCCACCGGATCCATCGTTGGGATGGTCACGCGTTCGATGTAGGGGGGACCGATCGCTGCCGGGACGGGCTCCAAGCAGATGCCCTCGCGATAGCTGACCTCCACAGCGACCTGTCCGCGAGAGATGGGCCCCTGGAACTTGACGGCATCGAAGTCGAGACTGTTCTTCGAGTTGGTCGCAGGGGAAAGAGGCGGGATGCGGTAGAAGGGCTTGCCGGCCGCACGGATGGAGTCACCCACGGCGTCGGAGTCCAGCTTGTTCTTCGCTGGCTGATGCCGGGTGGCGTCGACGTCCAAGGAGAGGCGGACGGTCCCGTAGACGTGGCGGAGGACGAAACCGCCTTTGAAGCAGAGCTGATCAGGGAAGTCAGCTTGGAGCTGCGCGGCGATGCGGACGAGCAAGAAGTCCTGCTCGATCGCGGGCAAGGGCCGGCCGAGCTCCTCAGCGATATCGCGGAGGTCGGCAGCAGTCTGGACGCGACCAGGTGGGGTCATGCGTGATCCAGGTCGCCGAGAACGAGGTCGAGGTCGACGTTGATGCGCAAGCGCCACATGGTATCGATCGGGCCGTCCTGGGACGGCGTAGCTGGCGCCAGGGGGACGATGGCGTTGCTGCGGCCCCGCAACGGCAGGAAGGGCCGGGCGGCTTCGCGGCCAAAGAGCCGCTGGACGAGGAAGCCGACGCGACGTGCCGCAAGGGCGTTGCGGAGATGGGCCGTATCGTCGGCGAGCTGATCGAGGAACTTCGCGTCCCGCTCCCCCTTGTTTAGAGCCTTGGCCACCTCGGAGAGGCTGACCCCCCATCGAGGGTGGGCGAGGGAGTCGAGGACCGCCCGGGTGGGGCGCGCGATGCGAGTCGAGCCAGAGCCTGCGTACGACCGGCCGCCCCACAAGGCATCCTCTCGGGTCCTGATATAGCGGACCGTCTCGCCCAGCCACGACCACGAGCGCTGAGGGCTGGCTGTCAACACGATGATGGTGCGAAAGGACTGATCGGTCAGACCAGCTCGTGCGAGAGCAGCGCCGCCGCTGACCAGATGGGGGTGGCGGGTGATATCCCCGACGAGGGCGAGAGCCCCCTGGTCGAGGGTCCCGGCCCGAGTACGGACTACTAAGGTCCCCCGTCGAACCCGGAGAAGCCAACCCGCCCGTACGAGAGCCCGGACGCTGGCGTCAGTCTGGCGGCGCCCCCCTGTTACCTCGTCGAGGAGGCCAGCATCGTCGGGGAACACCAGGACAGACCGCTGGTGGCGATCTGCCTGGCTGAGAACGGCGAGGTCGACATGGCCGAGAGCAGGGAAAGTGGGCCGCATGGTGGGATTCTTGCCGTCTAAACTAGGCTTGTTAGCCATTTGTGGGCGGTCTTTGGGAAATATCTTGGTATTCATTGGCGATATCGGTTGGATTTCGTCCCTAATTTCTACTACTAAATCTCACAGAACAGCTTCGGTCAAGAGAATATCGTTACAGAAAATAGGTTGTTAGGGAAGGGCGGGCCGGGCGGGATGTTTGAGAATGGCCCTCGGCCAGGTACGCTCGGCGGTCGAAGACCCGAGCCGCAAAGCGCGCCGAGCGTACCTGGCCGCGCGCGTGGGTCGTCCGCGCCCGAGGGGTCTCAGAGCAGGAGACGGGCGTCGCCCTCTCCGGCTACCTCGCCCGGTACTTCCGGATGCACGCTCCCGAGAGTCCCACCGCCAACTGAGGGCGCGGGACCCTGGGCGATGGCGGCTGTGCAGGGCTATGGTCGCGGCGATGCCAGTCAGCGCACGCCTCATCACTCTCTCCCGGGATGGAACCTGCGACGGCTGCGGTTGGCCCGTCCCTCGCGGTGAGAGGACGTGGTGGGTGCCCGGGAAGCCCACCTGACCCGCCCCGTCTGTCGGCCGGCATCGCCCGACTCGGCTCCTGCTTGGACGACCGCAGCTCCTCCCGGCCCCGGGGTAGAAAGCCAGCGTCACGAGCCTGATGGAGGACATCCTGGTGTTGCCGGCGGCGCTGGCGGCCAGGAGCGGGAGATCGATCGCGGCGTCGCGGGCCGGTCGGCCCTGGGGAAATACGCGAGCCCGTGGGAAGGGGCGGATTCAAGGGATCATCGCAACGCCCATTGACTCCTACGCCGCGAGACTAGCACCCCCAGAAGCCCAAACCGCGCAAGCGGACCAAGGCACGGCCCTGTCCAGTGCTCGTGTCCGGCCCATGTTCTCATGCGACAGTGCACCAGCATGATTGGTGAGATGAGAGGCGGCGGGGCGTCACCGAAGTTGGCCTCGGCTGGACCCCACCGAGCGTGCCGACGAGGGCACACTCGGTGGGAGTCCTCTCGGATCACGCGGTCGGGGCAGGGCGGCTTTTCCAGGTGTGGCCACTATCGGACGATGCCAGCACTCCGCTGACGGTGGTGCACGAGCTCGCCGACTTCGAGGTGCAGGTCTGCGAGTAGTACGCCGCCACCATCTGTCCCTGACTGCTCCAGCTCAGGAGGCCGGCCCCGTCCACGCTGAGGGTTGCGGCCACCTGCCACGAAGCTCCAGCATCCGTGGTCTCCACGACCTGACGGCCAAGGATCATCGCCGCGTCATCCGCCCCCATCGTGACCCACCTTGGGCCGGTGCCGTAACCGAATGCGCTTGCGGATGGCGGGCTCACGGTCGTTCCTCGTACCCAGGTTTGGCCTCCATCAGCGGTGCTGTAGACGACGAAATCCGCGGTGGTCTCGGATGGAGTCAGGTCGGCGGCGAGCAGCAGTCCGTGACTGGCATCCGCAAACTCCACAGGGCCTAGCACGTATGGGTTCGCCGGCAGAGTGAACGTGGACCACGAAGCACCGCCGTCGGTCGTGCGCTCCAGGACGCCGCTCAGTTCCGGCACAGCCCACGCGTCGTCGGGGTCCAACACCGTGAACTCGCCAGCTGGACCGCGGTTTGGCAACTGCGTCCAGGAGCCCCCGCCGTCAGCAGTCGACCAGAGAAGCGATTCTCCCTCGGCGCCGGCGCTGTGCGTGATCTCAAGAGCGAGGAGCCCGTGCAGTCCATCCCCTGCGAAGTCCAGAGAGGCTGTCTCCACCGGTATGCCAGCGCCGACGCCGCCGACGGCGAGGGTGGTGGTGGTCCACGTGTGCCCGGCGTCCTTGGTCGCGGCGACCCACGCCTCGGTCCCCCCAGATTCGGGTGTCCCGCCGGTCCGATAGCCCGCGACCCACACGCGATCGGCTCCTCCAGCGGCGCTCGCTGCCTCGCTGGCACTACCCACCGCCACGTGCACGGCGTCTTGGGCGCTCAGGAAGGCGTCCGCATTGACGCTGCAAGCCGCGCAGACGTTAGGAGTCACGTCCGTCCACTGACCGCCACTGTTCTGCGAGGTAAATATGTGTCCACCTTGCTCAGCCCAAGAGCCCCCACTGAAGTCGCTCCATTGACTCACCGCAGCCGCAGGCGACGGCGTGGTGCCAGCTCCCAAGCTGTGTGACGCTGGGCTTGCAGTTGGGATGCCCGGGCCGCATCCAGCGATGGCTCCGGAGCAGGCGACTGCCCAAATGAGCGCTCGCCACATGTTCCCGGGGCTGCCTCGAAAGGTCCGATCGTGACGAGACGCAGAGCGAGCTGCGCCGACGCCTAGAAGTAGGTATTGCAATGAGGGTCCTCCCCTGTGGCTCCACTGTTCTCACCGTCAGGCGGTTCTTGTTGGTTCGGCCCGGCCAGATCGGCGATCGCGCAGTCATGGTCGATGTTCAAACAGACGCCATTCCGGTCTTCCTCGCCCCCTGAACAATTGTTGCTGGGGGTCTCATGTGACCACTGTGAGATGCGTTGATCGTTAGACCAGTCGCCGTCTGGGAGCCCGCTGATACCCCACACGTTGTTCGTCCCACCGAAATCAGCGGTCCAGATGTCGTTTGGCCAGTATGACGACGGGATGTTCTGGAGGTACTGCGTATACACGTTCGGGCTGGGTCCGGGATTGGCGTAGAGCCCAGCGTGGTATCCGGCGGCAAGCACCTCACTGATCCAGCCTTCGATATACTTGTCTACGATCTGTCCGCAGCTGACCCCACTATCGGTGTAGCTCGTCGCGAAGTACTCGACGTCGAGATAGAGCGGGAACGTGTAGTAGTTGCCGTTGTATGTGTACGGAGATAAGCCCAAGGCTGTCGCAGCGCTGATGGCGTTCTGACCGTCGCTTTGCCCCATGGAGAAGTCTTGATTTAGGCTGGTCGTGAGTGTCTCGGAGGCACGGTCTGCAGCACACCCGGATAGGTTATTACCACTCGGCGCGTAGGCGCCGACATATGTGGGCAGGACATCGTAGCCCATCGCCTCGGTTTCCCCGAGCGTGGTACCGCTGAGATAGGGCTGATTGGGGCAGGCGCGGGTGGCGCCGGCGAAGTAGGCGTTGACAAACCAGTATGGCGTGTTGTTGTAGAACGCCGCGAGCTGCGCCTGCGTCGGGAAGGTGCAGACATCGAAGCCGTCGTCGTTGTTGATGGTCACCACCGTTTGGGCGCTGGTGCGAGGGCCCACTAGGCCTGCGATGAAGGTCAGCATCACTGCCAGTAATACGGCGCTGGTCGAACGATTGTTACGCGCACGGCTCCCGACCCGGGTTCCCGCTCTCCGCGCGCGGAGCTGGCTCAAGTGACGCATATGCACTCCCTCCCACGAATAAGACTGAAACACATCCACATCAACGCAAGTGCACCAGACCACCCGGCCTTTCCAAGATGGAACGGCAAAGGTCGGCCTGGATGTCCGATCCCCGTCGGGGGCGCCAGCAGAGCGTCAGGAGACCTGTGGTCCGGCGCTTCGCTGCTCCGGCACTCGAATCAGCTCCCTGACATGCCCCACGCACCCTCGTCCTATCCCTCCCAAACCAAGCGGACGTCGAACAGCTGGAAGCATGGCTCCGCCGCCTCCACGCGGGATACTCCCAATTGCTTCCGATTCGAGTACGGATGGCCCAGCCCCTGGGGATACAAATGCACTATGTCACGACTGCGGTTATGTAAGCGCACTGGGAAGGCGCTAGGCTTGTCGAAGGCACTTGAATTGGGGCATGTGCAGTCCTCGGCGATGCGCGCAGACCCGCGCTTGGTGCCGCGTCGGCGAGGGGAGATTCGCAGGGGCAGGGTGCTTGCCCTCGGCAGTCTGAGATTCGGCGCGCATCGGGTGGCAGGGCGTCTGGTCCATCGAGCTTGGCTTCGAGCGGACCGAGGGCTATCTCTCGCACTCGGCGACGAGCGACCTCATCAGAGCGTCGTGCGTGTCGTCCTTGGTCAGGTTTGCGTAGACCAGACTGATCATGGTCAAGCTCTCGAAGCGGAACATCCCGGATGCGCGCTGTTGGAGCTATTGGCCATCCTGAGCGACTCCAGTTTGCCCCTGGTGAAACGGACCCGAGCACTACGGCGACCCAGGACACATCCGCGGCCCAGCGAGAGCGAGCTCCTTCGGCGAGGGCAACCGGGACAAGGGGAACGGTTCAGGTCTATGGGGGCGCGGCGGCGAGCAGCGTGGCGAAGGCTTCGGCCGGTGTTATCCAGTTGAGCGTTTTGCGGGGCCGGCCGTTGAGGGCGACAGCAACGTTAGCAACGTCGTCCGCCGAGTGGACGCTCAAGTCTGTGCCCTTCGGGAAGTACTGGCGGAGGAGGCCGTTGGTGTTCTCGTTGGTTCCGCGCTGCCAGGGGCTGTGCGGATCGCAGAAGTAGACGGCGACGTCGGTATCGACGCTGAACTGAGCGTGCTCCATGAGCTCCCAGCCCTGGTCCCAGGTCAGCGATCGCCGAAGGTGACGGGGCAGCTTCAGGATGTTGGCGGCAAGTGCATCTCGCACGGTCACCGCGTCGTGGCCGCCCGGGAGATGCACCAGCATGGTGAACCGGGTGGTGCGTTCAACCACGGTGCCGATCGCGGAAGCACCGCCGTTGCCAATGATCAGGTCGCCCTCCCAGTGGCCTGGCACAGCCCGATCCGCAGCCTCGGGCGGGCGCTCGCTGATCATCACCATGTCCTTGATCCGCTTCTTCCGGTGGTCTACACGTCGCCGCGGCTTGCGCAAGGCCCGGCCGGTTCGGAGGCAGGCGGCCAGCTCTCGCCGGAGACCACCGCGTCCCTGGACGTAGAGCGCTTGGTAGATCGCCTCGTGAGAGATCCGCATGTGCTCATCGTCGGGGAAGTCCAGTCGCAAGCGGCGGGAGATCTGCTCCGGACTCCAGCGCTCCGGGCTCCCGAGCTTTTCTTGCACGTAGGCGCGCAGCGGCTCGCTGGCGGCAAGTTTGCCGGGTTTGGGCCGTGCTGATCGATGGTCCGCGTGCTTCTGCGCGAGGAGAGCCCGATACTGACCATCGCGCGGTGTATTGCGCCGTAGCTCGCGAACGATGGTGGACGGCGCGCGATGCAACCGCCGGGCGATCTCCCGGGCGCTAACGTGTTCGCGCAAGACGGCGATCTCCTCCCGCTCCGAGATCGAAAGGAAGCGTGCGGATGGCTCTGCAAGATCGAGGGGGGGCACGCCGCCAGCTTCGCCGAACCAGCGAATGCCGGTTGTCCTTGTCAGACCCATCGTCCTTGAAGCGGCGTCGGACTGCATCCCTGTGGCAATCAGCCGCCAGAACTCTCGCTTCAACCGTCGGGGACAACCCAGCCGGCCTGGCTGCATGGCAACACCTCACGAGATGGGTGTTGCGACCACCCCTTGAACCCAAGAGGCCGTAGCGGCCCGGAACTGGACGGCCAGGTCCTCTGATGCCTCCCAGTGTCGGCCCCAGCTGGCCCCGAGGTGCGCCCGGCGGTGTCGTTCCCGCGCGGAGGCGCGCTGGCCTCCGGGTCGCCTACTCGTGGGTCAAGCCGCTGCGCGGCTCCTCCACTCCGTTGCGGCCCTGCGGGTGACCCCGGCGACCCTCCGGCCGGTGGAGCAGCTGTGGCTGCTGCAGCAGCCCTGACCACCCAGGGTCCACGAGGAGAAGCGTGATGAGTACCGCCCCAACGAGGCAGGCCGCAGAGCTCACTGAGAACGAGATCGATCAACTGGTGGAGGCGATGTTCGACGCGCCTGCTGTGCCCTTCGAGGAGCGCCCCCGGGACATCCCGTGTGCGATCCGCAGGGAGTGCGCTTGCGGCCGGGTCGCTACGGATCCGCTCATGGGGAGAGGCGCCGAGCGCGTCGTCGAGTGGACGTGCCCCGTGTGCGAGTTCTCGACGATTTAGAGGGCGCCGATCAAGAGCCGTGCACCGGGAGGGGATGAGGGATGCCGAAGGCGGGGGAGGTGCTCGCTGCGCTGCAGCGGGACGGCTGGGTGGAGCTCCCGGCGGAAGGAGTCCCACGGGTCGCTTGCCAGGGGCGTCGGCGGCGAAGCTGTTCGAGCGGCTGTCCGCCGCTAACCGCGTCGAGAAGGGCGCGGCTCATCACGCCGACCGCCTCGGTCGCCAGCCGTCCACCCGCCGCGTACGCATCGTGAATCCGCGCCTCTCCTCGCGTACGCACCACCCGCCCCATCGTCATCAGCCCGCTCCTCCCGTCATCGCCCAGCACACATCTCTCGCCTGGTGTCCGTCCCGCATGCCGAACGTCTGCTCCGATTGCGCGCCGTCCATGGATACCGTACCCTATGCACCTATGGTAAATGACTCGGGATACTCTGGCAAGTAGTTCGGCGTACGCTGATGCTCCGCTCCAAGAAAGTGATGCTGTCGGCCCAGGCCGACTACGACGCCTACCACGAGGAACACGCCCGCCAGTGGGAGGCGTACTACACCGGCACGAGCGACGAGCTGGGCCCGCACATGGAGGTCGCCGAGGGACCGACACTCGCCGTGGCGCCCGCCCCTCTCCTCGCCGAGCTCGGCCTGGTCAACCGGCCCACCCCGGAGCAGATCGCCGCCCTCGGAGCCGGGCTCCATCCCGAGGGCGGCCCGCCGCTCGTCGCTCGGGGGGCGCAGGGCCAGCGGGTGGCGTACTGGGACGTCGTGTACTCCACGCCGAAGTCGGTCTCGGTGGAGTTCGCCGCCGCCTTCGCGGCCCAGGATCGGAGACGCTGCACGGAGGTGCTCGAGGACCTCCAGGGCGCGGCCGCCACCGGGATGGCGACCTTCGCTGCGCTGATCCCCCTGGCGCGGCGGGGAGCCCGAGGGGCGGCGCCGATGCAGGCCACGCCGGTCTGCCTCTTCAACGTCCACTCGGCGGCGCGGCCGGTCCGGGGCCAGGCCGCGCCCGACCCGCACCTCCACGTCCACATGCGGCTCCTCAACCTCGCCAAGGGGGCGGACGGCCGCTGGTCCGCGATCGACAGCCGCGTCCTGTACCACAACATTCGGAGCCTCAACGGCCTCATCGAGACCGAGCTCCAGAGCCGGCTCAGGGCCCGGGGGTACGCGACCGTCGGCGCCGAGCATGGCCAGCACCGGCCCTGGCAGTCCTTCGAGCTCGAGCGGGTCCCGGAGGCCCTCCGCGACGCCATGTCCCATCGCCAGGCCCTGGTCGAGAAGCTCGCCCAGGAGCAGTGGGAGCGCGACGCCGGCCGGCTCAGCGAGCACCTCGGCCGGCCTCTCACCTGGAGCGAGCGGGCGGCGCTCCGGCCGACCCAGGATCAGGTCCAGGCGCTCTCCCGGGCGAGCCGGGAGGCGAAGATCCCCCAGTCCCGGGCCGAGCTGGCGGCGGCCTGGGGGCGGGTCATCGACGACCAGGGATACGGCCACCAGCCGAGCGGCGACGGGCCGCCCTCCCCGCGGCCGCCGGGCGACGTCGCCTCGGCCGTCGCCGCCTGGGCACTGGGGGAGCTGACCCCGGCGCGGTCCCAGCATCTCGCGCTGCCCCGTGAGCTCGCGGCCCACGGCATGACCGAGGCCCAGTCGGTGTGGACCCGCGAGGAGCTGCTCGACACCGTGACCCCGATGGCGGTCAGCAGCGGGCTCGACGCCGCCAGCCTGGCAGGCGTCGTCTGGGAGGTTGAGCGTCGAGCCATCCAGCTGGCAGACCGGGTTTCGCCCGGGATCGTGCGGGGCGGCCTCCCCGGCCCGGTGTGGACGACCCCGGAGATGCTCCGGATCGAGCGGACCATCGTTACCCTCGTCGCCGAATTGGCCGAGACGCCGCGGCTCTCGGTGCCGGAGGAGGCGCTGAGCGGCGCCATCGCCGCGGAGCGGGAGCGAGGTCGACCCCTTGACGTTGAGCAGGAGGCGGCGGTCCGGGCGCTCTGCTCACCGACGGGCTTCGTGGGCCTGATCGGGGTGGCGGGGAGCGGCAAGACCACGGCCTGCCGCCCCGCAGTGGCAGCCCTGCGCCAGGCCGGATACGAGGTCATCGGGGTGTCGTTAGCCGAGGGCGCCACCCAGGTGCTCCGGGCCGAGACGGGAGCGGAGACCTGGAACATCGCCGACTTCATCACCCGCCAGCGGACGGGCCAGCTCCGCCACGAGGACGGGCGGCCAGTCCAGCTCGGACCGGGCACGGTCCTCCTGATCGACGAGGCGGGAACCGTCGACTCCCGGACCCAGCTCGCGCTGCTTGAGATCTGTCGCGGCGCCCAGGTCGGTGCCGTCCGGCTGATCGGTGACCCCGCGCAGACCCAGCCGGTGGGCGCCGGCGGAGTCTTCGGCTTCCTGGCTCGCTCGATGCCCACCAGCCAGCTCACCGTCAACTACCGCCAGGGCGACCTGGAGGGGACACACGAGGCGATGGCTAGCCGGCTGCTGCGGGAGGGACGTGGGCGCGCCTACTTGGAGAGCAAGGACGCCGCCGGCCTGCTCCACATCGCCCCCACCGAGGACGATGCGATCACCGAGGCGGTCGGCGAGTGGGCCGCCAACCTTGCATCCGGCGCGCCCGCCAATGACCACGTTCTGATCGCCGACACCAACCGGGTCGTCGACGAGCTAAACCCCCGGGCGAGGGCCCACATGCGGGCGATGGGGCGCCTCGGCCACGAGGAACTCCTCGCCGGCGAGGCCGCGTACGCCGTCGGTGACCGGGTCACCTTCCTGGGCAAGCACGTCGCCCGTCAGCCCCGAGTCGGTCCCAACGGCACCCCCCTTCTCCGCGCAGACGGATCTGTGCGGCAGCAGCGGATGACCATCCCCAAGCGGACCCGCGGCGAGGCGATCGCCGTGGACACCGGCACTGGGACGCTCACCATCCGGACCGACGCCGCCGGACGGCTGCCCAGCCGCCAGGTGGTGCTCACCGCCCAGGAGGCGGCGGGCGAGAGCCCGGGCAGCCTGGTCCGGCTGGGTCACGGCTACGCCATGACGGTGGCGATCGCCCAGGCCCGGGGATGGACCGATAGCTACCTGGTCCTCACCGCCTCGCAGCTCACCGGCCTGGAGCAGACCTACACCGCCCAGACGCGGGCGACCCGCTGCACCCGCCTCTACGGCGGCGCCGACCGGATTCTGGGAGGCGACGTCCCCGAGGACTGGCTCCAGTTGCGCGACCAGGTAAAAGACACGCTCGCCGAGAGCCTAGTGCGGCCCACCCGCAAGGTCACCACCCTCGACTACCTCGACCCCGGTGAGCGGTCGCTCCTGGAGGCGCGGTTCGCCGCCCTGCGGCAGAGCCCGCCCCGTCTTGACGCTCCGGCGTCGCCGGCCCAGCTGGAGATGGCCGAGCGGCTCCACCGGCCCGTCCCGGGCGACGCCACCTGGCTGGAGGCCTCCGCGGCAGTCGACGTCGCCCGCGGTCACGCACCGGGCACGCAGGCGGTCGCATGGCTCGGCCAGATCGGCATTCCCACTCAGGATGCCTGGCGACGCGTCGCCTCTGCCTTGGACGAGCAGTCCGCCCAGGCCCCTCTGCCCCCGCAGCCGGTACCGGCGCGCGGCGATCCCCCGCTCACCGAGCACGACCCTCACCTCGCCGCCATCGAGGAGCTGCTCTCCGCCCCACCCGAGAAGCGCCTCGACGCTGCCGAGCGCTACCGCCAGCAAGTCGTTGCGGCGGTCGCTGCGCGCCCGACGCCCGAGACGGCTTCAGCTTCTCAGGCCGCTTCCCGGCCCACACGCGGCACCGACACGCCCATCGCCGAGGTCCGCAAGAAGGTCGTTCAGGTACCGCCCGGTCAGCAGCCCCACCGACCCCACCCCGAAGAGGCTCCAGTCACGCAGTCCGGTCGGCCACGCGGGGTCCGTGCGCCGAAGCCTACAGGCGACGAGGAGCAGCGCCGCCACGACCAACTCACCCGGGAAGCCGCCGACCAGGCCCGCCAGCAGACGGGGCGGCAGCGGGGTCCGAGAGAGGGGCAGTAGCAATCTGCGCTGTCCCACTCGCTCGGCTTTCGATGAGAGCACCTCACACGACGGTGTCGTGACCGAACGGTTCGCCGGACGGTCGTCGGGATAATGCACTTGACGCAAAGGCAAGCGCTATCGTCCCGAACAATGCTCGGGGTCCTTGTCCAGCTGACGGCCAAGAAGGCTAGGACGGTATCCCTGTTCTTAGAGCGCCCAAGCCGAGGCCAGCTTCGTACTGACCTGACCCCCCGGAACTGGTCCACCTGGTATGAGGGTTCCACCACGGCCAGCCTGGCCAGGAGGAACCATGAAGGGCAGGAAGCACACGCCGGAGCAGATCGTCCGGAAGCTGCGCGAGGAAGAGCGGCTGATCGGTGAGGGGAAGACCGTTAGGCGACGTGGCGACCCTCTTCCACGAGCGCTTGGTGCTGACGACGGCCGTTGTCCCGGGCATTCTGGCGGCGGTGATTCCATCGGAGGCGCAAGCGGCCCGCGTGGAGATGTACATGCAGTCGTATTCCCGCAATGCCGACGGGGCCTGGGCCTCCGAACCTCCCGAATGAAGTCTCCTCAGGCAGGTCGACCTGTCCTGGTTCGGCGAACCCCTAGCGAGCCCGGAACCTCCTGGGGGTTGGCTGCCCAGATTGCCGGCCCCCGGTTGAGAAGGAGGCGACTCGGCTCGCCGTTGACGCTATCGAAGACATGGCGCTTGGCCAGGTATACCTGAAGCCGGACCTCGGGAGCGCCCTACTGAAACAGGAACTTTGGCTACCAACTTCGTAAGTTGCCCTGCAGGTCGAAGATGTTTCGGCACAGGTCATCGGCCCGCTAAGAAGGATGCTGGTCCAGGCGCTGGCAGTCGACCGTCCGGGGCACGAGCGGGCTCTTACGACGCCGAGTAGGCTCAACGCGGTGCGATGGTCTCGCCTGACGACCGTAACCACCCCTGACGGCTGACTCTCGCGGGGGTATCCCCCGGAACCCCCGTGGCCCCTGGCTGTCGTCATCGAGGGCGCTGCTCGGGTGACGAGCGTATTCGGTGCCGAGTAGACTCCTGCGGGAAATGGGCGCACCATCTGCCATGACGTCTTCAGGGGCGCGGAGAGGATATGTCTGAGTACGTCGGGGCGCTGGATCAGGGAACCACCAGCACCCGTTTCATGATCTTCAACCACTCCGGTGGAGTGGTCGGCATCGACCAGAAGGAGCACGAGCAGATCTTCCCCCGGCCAGGCTGGGTCGAGCACGACGCCCTGGAGATCTGGACGCGCTGCCAGGAGGTGATCCGGGGCGCCCTGCAGAAGACGGGTCTCAAGGCCTCCGACCTGGCGGCGGTGGGCATCACCAACCAGCGCGAGACCACCGTGGTCTGGGACAAGAAGACCGGCAAGCCGGTGCACAACGCCATCGTCTGGCAGGACACCCGCACCGACACCATCTGCAACCAGCTCGCCAAGGACGGCGGTCAGGACCGCTTCCGGGCCAAGGTCGGCCTGCCCCTGGCCACCTACTTCTCGGGACCGAAGGTCAAGTGGCTGCTCGAGAACGTCGAGGGGCTGCGGGCCAAGGCCGAGGCCGGGGACCTGGCCTTCGGCAACATCGACACCTGGTGAATCTGGAACCTCACCGGCGGGGTCAACGGCGGCGTCCACGTCACCGACGTGAGCAACGCCAGCCGCACCATGCTGATGAACCTGGAGACCCTGGACTGGGACCCGGAGATCCTGAGCATCATGGGCATCCCCAAGGCGATGCTCCCCCAGATCCGTCCCTCCAGCGAGACGTACGGCACGTGCGTCGAGCCGCTGGCGGGCATCCCGGTGGCCGGCGACCTGGGCGACCAGCAGGCGGCCCTCTTCGGCCAGACCTGCTACTCGGTCGGCGAGGCCAAGAACACCTACGGGACCGGCTGCTTCATGCTCCTCAACACGGGCACGCGCCCGATCCAGTCCAAGAGCGGTCTGCTGACCACCCTGGGCTACAAGATCGGCTCGCAGCCCGCGGTGTACTGCCTCGAGGGCTCGATCGCCATCACCGGGGCCCTGGTGCAGTGGATGCGGGACAACCTGGGACTGATCAGCACCTCGGGCGAGATCGAGACGCTGGCCAAGACCGTCGAGGACAACGGTGGCGTGTACTTCGTGCCCGCCTTCTCGGGAATGTTCGCCCCCTACTGGAAGAGCGACGCGAGAGGCGTCATCGCCGGCCTCACCCGCTACGTCAACAAGGGCCACATCGCCCGTGCGGTGCTGGAGGCAACCGCCTGGCAGACCCGCGAGGTGCTGGACGCCATGAACGCCGACTCCGGCGTGGCCCTCACCGCGCTCAAGGTCGACGGCGGGATGGTCTACAACGAGCCGCTCATGCAGTTCCAGGCGGACGTGCTGGGCGTCCCGGTCATCCGGCCCAAGGTGGCCGAGACCACGGCACTGGGCGCCGCCTATGCTGCCGGACTGGCGGTGGGCTTCTGGACCGAGATCGAGGAGCTCCGCAAGAACTGGCAGGTGGACCGCACCTGGGAGCCCAAAATGGATCCCAAGGAGAGGGAGAAGGAGTACAAGCTCTGGAAGAAGGCGGTCACCCGCACCTTCGACTGGGTCGAAGATGCCGGGTTCGGGACCCCTGCCGACTATGGGCCGCCCCCGGGGCCGCCTGTCGGGGATTGAGGGTGTCTTGGGACGAAGGACTCCACAGGCTCCGCGACCCAGCGTTTGACTCCGCTGCGGGCCACCGTGGGGCGTGGGTCGACCCAGCGGTTCCGCCGTCACTACTGGGGTCCCCGCAACAGGCCGTCTGGCTCACGCCACTGCCGTCGATTTGACGGAGCTAGCTGGACGCTGTGGTTGACGTATTCAAGGGGTTCGTCAGCGGGAACCTCGCCTACCTCACGGCGTGGTTCGTGCCCAGCTTCACCGGAGTCGGCGCGTTTGCGATCCTCGTCTTGCCTCACGTACTTGCGTTGGCGCCGTTCGCGTGGCTAGCGTCGCAGAGCGCGACGATCACCGTTGCCCTCATGGTTGGCGCCGGTATCCTCCTTGGCGTCGTCCTCGCTACCAGCTCGACTCCGCTGTACCGCCGCCTAGAGGGTTACAGCTGGTTACCGTTTCACAGATATCTCAGCAGCCGGATGAAGGACCGGCAGAAGCAGTATCAGAACGCCTACCAGATCGCTTCGAAGCGTGACGTTAAGGGTTACCGCCTCAGCCTTCTCCTTGAGGGAGTTCAGCGCTTCCCCAGCGACATCGACGAGGTTCTTCCGACCCGAATGGGTAATGCGATAAGGGCTTTCGAGACATACGCATGGCACCAATACCAGATGGATTCCCAATCCCTGTGGGAGCCCCTATGGGCCGTGACTCCCCAGCAGTTGCGTGACGAATACGACCAGGCTAGGAGCGCTGTCGACTTCTGCGTGGCGATGATGGCTGTGCTCGTTCTGTTCGCGACCACCACCGTCGTGTCTGCGCTGACTCTCTGGTTCGTCGCGAATCAGGCAAACGTTCCGCTTCTCACGGTGGGGTTAGTAGCGCCCCTGATACTGGCGCGGTTCTTCTATGGGTTGGCTGTTGGCGCCTGCTATAGCTGGGGCTCGTCAGTGAAGGGGATCGTCGAGATCGGCCGGTCACCGCTGGCCGGAGCGCTCGGCTTGACTCTGCCGCCCACGCTCAATGATGAGCGGGTCATGTGGAAGGCCGTCTCCAGGTTCGTCCGGGAATCACGGCGTCCTGGCGGCGAACCATACGATTGGACTGGCGCGGACAACTTTGACAGCTTCCGCGCTAATCCGCAGTCAACCTCGCCATCATCGCAGCCACGCGCAATTTGAGCGCCTGGCTGACATATGGCTTCGGGCACTCAGCCAGCCGAGGGCGCACCCCGGCATGCAAGGCTCTCCGGGCTCCCCGGGTACACCGGCTGCGGCTGATCCAGCATCGCCGCGTCGGGGCGCCATGAATGAGGTGCCATCGCCCACCCGGGCCACCCTCAACGGATGGCCCCTCATCGATCTGGAATCCCTCACTAAGGGTGGACCAGCAGAGGGGGACTGGTCATTGGAGCCAGCCCAGTTGTTCCTGCGCCCACTCGACCTTAGAGAAGGACCCGTAGAGGGGATGGCCGGAATCGACCTCGATCTCCACCTGCTACCGCGCCACCACGTGCGGCGACGCCCCCAGCGACTCCATGAGCGCCTCCGTCTCCTCGCTGGGCCCCCGGTCACACCTCTCCGACAGCTCGTGGGTGAGACGCCGGTAGAGCTCGCGCGCAGCCTCCTTCCGCCCGAGACGGTACTGCCACAGGATCTGCTTCTGGAAGAGGCGTTCCACCGGGTCCGGGTCGATGCTGAGCGCCTGGTCGAGGGCCTCGATGGCAGCGTCCAGCTCACCGGCGTCCGCGTACAGCTGGGCGACGGTGCTCAGCGTGTCGATGGCCAGGCTCCGCACGTGCTCCTGGTCCTCCACCAGCCAGCTGTAGTCGGCGCCGGCGAAGGGCTCGCCCCGAATCCCGTTCGCGGCGCGGGTCAGGATGGCAAGCCGCTGCTCCGCATCGGTGCTCCGCCGGGCGGCGTCGTGGCCGGCGACGAGACGTCCGTAGTCCGACCCGATGACATCCGCGTTGAGACGGAACACACCCCCCACGCACGGGATGGGGTCGATGGTGCGGTCGCCGAGCGCCTCGCGCAGCACCGGCCTGGTGCCTCGAGTTCCTCGGACAAAGCGGCTCTTCCAGACCTGGTCGGGGCTCCCGGCGCCGAGCGCCTGAACGCCCTCCTCCTCGGTGAGCCCACCGCGAACCGCGAGCAGCGCGAGGACCTGACGCCCGGCCTCAGGAAGAGCCCGGAGAACCTCCCGACCCTCAACAAGGACCCGCACCCGCCCATAGACGCGGATGTCCAACCGCCTCACCTCGAGGGCCGGCGGGATGATGAGAGTGGCAGCCGGCCCCTCCGGCGAGGGCACGGGCACGGCCGGGCTACGGTCGCTCGCGAGCTCGGCGTCGCCCGCCTCCGGCAGGATCGCGAGCGACTCCTCCTCCGCGGCGGTGATCTCGGGCACCAGGTCCGGCCCGCGCCCGCCTGCGACGACGGTGAGCAACTCGGCCGCCTCGGCCGCGCTGAGGGTGTGCAGGGTCCGGGCACCGCTCAGCACCGCGGCGCTGATCGCATCCACGCCGCCGGCGGCATCGACCTCGAGCTGGTCTCCCCACGATGCGACGAGCGCTCCGACCACGACGACGGCGATTGCGAGCCCCCGTGCGGAGTCGACGACGCTGCCTAGCCGCTCCAGCCGAGCAGGCCTGACATCCTCGGCTCGAAGGACCGCGAGAAGAGCGGGAAGAGGATCCGGGCTTCCAGCTCGCTGCCTCCACTCTGTCAGGTGGTCGCGCTCCAGGATCCCCCGCTGGTAGCGGATCTCGGCCTCCAGCCGCTCAAGTAAGGAGTCGACGCTGAGACACCCGAGTCCCGGGGTACCCTCCGGCGCCGAGACCAGCACGGGGGCCGAGTCCTGACCGACGACGGCCTGGGCCATCTCCCAGGGATGGTGGGCCAGGAAGGAGACCACCATCGCGCGAGCCGCACCCTCCGCCCCGGGTCCGCTGAGGATCAGGCGGTGGAGCTGGTCGATCTCGACCACGGCGTCGCTCCCGTCCCCTCCGCACCGCCCGAGGACGATCCGTCCCGGGACGGCGCCCACCGCCTCCAGCCGCTCTTCCAAAGAGGTCGGAGCCGCGGGCGCACCCTCGTCGCCCTGGTGATGGGACCAACCGCGCGCCGTGGCAACCGCGGCCCGGATCCGCCCGATACTGGGACGGCGGGCGAGGACGGCGACGCGCGACCGGCCCGGGTCCCCGGGCCGGCGCCGCCACCGCTCGTAGCGCTGGGCAGCGAGCAGCAGCCCGCAGATGGCGGCCGCCGTGAGAACCCCTACTGTTCCCCCCTCCGCCAGCGACACCGGGGCATCGACCGCCGGGTGCTTGGAGTGAGGTGGACCCGCCGCGGATGACGGCGGCAACGCCGGAGCCGGCGCCACCGCGGGCGCCGGGGTGGGCGCCGGCGTGGGGGTCGGGCTTGCCGTGGGCACCGGGGTGGGCGCGGAGACCGCCGGAGCAGCCGCCGAGGACGGTGCCGGCGTCTGCGGGACGGGAGCGGGAACCGGCGTCGCCGGAGTGGACACGGGGGTCGTTTCGACCGCTCCCCCAACGCCCGGGACCTCAAGTTCCCATCCCGGGTAGATCCAGTGGGGATCGGTGAACACGCGGCCGTCGTCCTCGGTCTGCCCTTCGTTGGCTTCCCAGATGCGCGGCCACTCGGTCGGGTGCTGGTACTCCTCACCGGCGATCGCCCAGAGGGTGTCGCCAGGGACCACCGTCACCTCCTGCTCCGGAGCGGCCTGACCCGTGAGTGAGCCGACCCCGCCCGCTGGAGTTGCCACCGGCGCCGGGGAGTCCGACTGGAGCGCCCTGTGGTTGATCAGATCGGTGAGTGCGTCATGCGCCGCGGCGAGGACCGCGCTGTGCTGGACCGGCGCCAGGGCTGCGGCGAGGGATGCCGGGCGCGCCGGCGCGGCAGGCCGGCTCATCAGGGCGATGCCGAACATCACCACGCTGACCAACAGTGCGGCGAGTCTCTGGCCGGGGGCCACCCAGGGCCGGCGCCGCCCCTGCACTCCGCGCAGGGTGGCGACGAGCTCCACCGCCATGCCGAGCATGAGATAGGCCCAGAGGACCCATAGGGCACAGGCGAGGATGTGCAGCAGCGCGCCGTCGTCGATCCCCTGCGTCTGGAAAGCCAGCGTGATCTGACTCCAGCTCGGCAGCGTGTGGGGTAGCGGCCAGCCCACCAGGAGAACGAGCATCAGCGGGACCCCGGCGATGAGGAGGAGGAGGACCGCCACCCCCGCCAGCGTGGTCGCCGCCCCCGCGATCCGTCGCAGTACACCCATGGTCACGTCCCCTCGATCGCCGCGGCGGTGGCCGAGGCCGTCATCGTGAAGCTGTTGACACCGAAGAGACCGAGGAACACCGTGGGCACCTCGGCCGAGACGGTCACGGTCAGCTGAGCGCCATCAACAGCGCTCGGCGTGCAGCTCACCAGGTCGTCGCCGGTCTGCTCGACATATGCGGCGGCCGCGGTGCAGGCGCCCGCCCCATCGACCGTGGGCGTGCCCCCTCCGTACACGGACGCGACATCGAGGACGTCGGCGCCGGCACGGGCCGCCTCCTGGGCCTCTCCGGAGGCGTGCAGGAATCCCTGGAGTGCGCGGGACCCGTCCACCCCCAGCCCGATCGCCGCGATCATCGCGAGCAGCGCGCCCGCGATGAAGATGCTGATGGTGCCGCGCTGGAGGCGACGGAGGGTCGGGCTCACGTGCCCACGCTCCGGTACGGGCCGATGGGGGCGACCGAGCTCTCGGTCACCTGATTGTTGATGGGGAGGCCGAGCCCGCTGTTGGCGAAGTCGCAGGTGACCGTGACCTTGACCGTGCCGCCGGGCTGGAAGTTGGTGGTGTCGACGGTGACGTCTGTCTCTGCGTCGAAGTTGACGCAGTCGGCGCCCGACTGCTGCAGGGCGGTGGTGACCATCGCCTGGGCCGCTCCTGGAGCCTCGGCGGGCCCCGGGGCGAGCGACGCTGCTCGGGCTCCGCTGACGGCGGCGTCGTCCACCATGGCCTGGGCGCCGGAGAGCCTTCCCCCGGCCACACCGAGCAGGAGCAGGAAGACCACCGCGGGTGCCACCAGCACCAACTCGATGGCGACGGCTCCCCACGATGTCGACCTACTCCTCCGCAGGGATGGCGGACACCGGAGCCCGGCCGCCGACATCGGGGCGCCGCCTCCGCCCGGACGAGGCCGGCGGAGGGCACTGCGGAGCCGGGGCGGCCGGAGAGGGGTGTTCATGGCAGTCGCTCGATGGGGCCGGCGGCCGACTTGCTGACGGGCAGGTTGAGGCCGGGAACCAGCTGCATGGCCGTGCCCATCACCACCACCGTCACGGTCTGATGGACGAGGTCGACGCTGACGGAGGTGCTTGGCTTCAGGAGCAGCTGGTCCTGGGAGGTGACGGTGGAATCGGCCGCCGCCTGGCCCGCCGCACCCGGGTCGGGGACGCCGTACGCGGTGGCCGCCTGCAGCCCCTCGGTGGCGGCGGCCTCGGCCACCTGATCGGCGAACTCGAAGAGCGCGTACTGGATCACCGCCATGATCAGCAGCAGCACCACGGGCATGGCGATGGCGAGCTGGACCACGGTGACCCCGCGCTCCACCCGACGTCGTCGCATCGCCCGCAGCCCCGCCATGCGCCGAGACCTCAGCAGCCGCTCAGCGCGTTGCTGGAGCTGGAGATCGTCGTGTCGTTGAGGCAGTTGGTCCGGCTGGTGACGAACGCCATGACGCCCACCACGATGAGGGCGGTGATCACCAGGGCGGCCACCGCCCAGATCGCGACCTGGATCATCTCCACACCGCGCTCGCCGACACGACGTTGCGAGATCCGCCCCCCCGCGCCTGGTCGCGCTGCTCTCTGTCTCGTGAACCGCGCCATGTCGTCGCCTCCTTCTTCCCGTCGATTGACCCGCTACTTCAAGAGCGTGAGAAATGCCGGTGCCGCCAGAAACAGGGTGAAACCGACCAGCGGCAGGACGCTCACCGCCGCCATCCGCTCGCTGGCCACCTGCTCCTCGGCCTCGACCCGGATCAGCCGCCGGCCGCGGAGGGTCTCGCTGAAGGTCTGCAGGGACTCGGCGATGCGCGCACCGTCCTGGCCGGCCAGTGCAACCCGAGCCGCCAGCTCCTCGAGGGTGTCGAGGCCGAGCTCCCCGCCGAGGCGGCCGAGCGCCTCCCAGGGCCGCTCCTGACCAATTCGGGCCTCGCTGAGCGCGGCGCGGAGCTGCACGAACCCCCAGCGGTCCCCGGCTCTGGCGCCGTCCTGCAATGCCGCCTCGATGCCGCGGTTGGCGGTCAGTGACATCGCCACGGTCTGGACGAAGACGGTGAGGTCGTCGACCATCTCGCGCCGACGGGTGACCGCGTTGCCGCGCACCACGAAGTCGGGGGCGATGAAGCCGCCCAGACCGAGGACCAGGGCGAGCCACAGCGGGATGACGAGGGGGATGGCGATCGTTGTCTGGAGCACCCCGCCCGCCACGGCGACCACGGTTGCCAGCACCAGCGGCAGCGCCAGGCCCATCAGCCCGCTCGCCAGCTTCTCGGCGATGTGCCGCTCCGGGGTCTGGCCGACCACGGCGAGGTCCTCGGGGGCGACCAGCCCGCCCAGGAGGCGGAGACCGAGCGCTCCGGAGCGGCGCAGCAGCGCCCGCGCGAGCGGCGTCCCGGCCCGGACCAGGGCGGTGGGCTGGGCGATCCGGCGCGTGGCGAGCGGCGTGGGCTCAGGGAGGAGGCGCAGCCGGGCCATGCCCTCGGCGAGGTTGGTCCGTGCAGGCATGGCGCTGAGGAGCAGCAGCCAGAGTCCGATGCCGAGCCCGAGCGCGGGGAGGAGCCACGGGGTCATTGAGGTGGCTCCGGCGGCGCGAGCAGCCGGCGGGGGGCCCGGATCCGCGCCACCCGGTCCATGGCCCAGATCGAGAGGCCCATGATCCCGACCACCACCAGCAGGAGCAGTTGTCCGCCGGGGCTGTTGTACGGAGCCAGGTAGGTGCGGTCGACGAGGGCCAGCAGCAGGGCGATGGCGATGGTCAGCCCGATGATCATCCGTCCCGTCCAGATCACCCCGGAGCGGCTGGCATCTACCCTGCGCCGCAGGTCCACCTCGGCCCGGCCGCCCGCGGCTACCGACCGGAGCACCCGACCGAGCTGCTCGGACTCACCGAGGCGGAAGGCCATCACCAGTTGATCGCAGATGGGGTCCGCCATGACCTCGGCAAAGGCCGCCAGAGCCTCCGACATGCTCACGCGGCCACCCAGCTCGGCGGCTAGGACCTCGGTCTCGCGCCGGACCGATCGGGGGGCCACCTGGGCGGCGGCCCTGACCACCGCCTCCAGCCCCTGGCCGCTGCCCTCCAGCATATCGGCCAGCAGCTCGATGAACTCGATTAGACCCACGGCGCGCTGCATGCGCAGCCGTTCCGCCTGGCGCCGGGTCACCATCTGGGGGAGCTGCCAGCCCGCGACGGCGCCGGCGAGCGCCAGCACCAGCCACTGAGTTGCGAGCCCGGCCACCGCGGCGCCGAGAACGGCCGCGGTGATCCGGAGCGCGATCTGCTCCGGCACCACCCGCCGCCGCGGAGCCGTCCGAGGCGCACCGGCACCGCGGAACGATGCGTAGACCACCAGCAGCCCGAGGCCCAGGCAGAGGCCCAGGGCCACGCCGAGCAGGGTGGCGTCCATCAGGCGTACCTCTCCTGGGCGCGCGCGTACCAGGCCGAGTCGTCGTACCCGAAGCCGGCAAGGAGATCCCGCCGGCGATCGCTCAGGGGGTTGACCCACTCCTGCCCTTCGGGCCCAACGCGCATCAGCTCGCTGCGGGTCACGCTGCCGTCGCGCACGCCGGTCACCTCGATGATCGAGCTGATCAGCCGGCGTCGGTGTCCCTGGCGGTCGCGCCGGGCGGTGATCTGGATGACGAAGTCGATGGCGTCGGCGATCATGTGAGCGCTCGCCTCCATCGGGGTCCTCCCGGGCCCGCGCAGGGCCAGGGACTGGAAGCGGCTCAGTGCCTGGATCGGGCTTCGGGCGTGGATAGTGCTGATCGAGCCCGCCGCGTCGCCAGCCCCGGTGGCGTCCAGCATCGGCTCCACCTCCTCGGGCCGGCGGACCTCCCCCACGATCAGCACACCAGGGGCCATGCGCAGCGCGGCTTCGAAGAGCTCCCCGGCGGGGATGCGGCCGCGGCCCTCGACGTTGGCCTGGCGTGCCTGCATCGCGACGCAGTTGGGATGGGCGTCGACGTCACGGTCGAGGTGGAGCTCGAAGGTGTCCTCGACGGTCACGATACGCACCTCGGGAGGGATGCACGAGGCGAGAGCAAGGGCGGTGGTGGTCTTGCCCGCGCCGGTCGTCCCCGAGATCACGACCGTCTGGCGGCCGGCGATGGCGGCCCGAAGCAGTTCGGCCGCCCGCGGATCGATCACCTGTGTCCGCACCAGATCGTCGAGGGTGAGCTTCAGAAGGCGGTGGAGACGGATGGTTACGGTGGGTCGGCGCACCACCTCGCGCACGGCGTGGAGACGGCTGCCATCGCGGAGGGTCAGGTCGAGGATGGGTTGGGCGGTGTCCCATCTCCGCTCCTGGATGCTCTCCCGCGCCGCCAGGCGCTGGATCAGGGTGATGAGCTCCTCGTCGGACTCCGCGACCGGCGACGCCACCCGCTGCATCCCCTTGGACCGCGACTCGACCCAGACGCTGTCGAAGCCGTTTAGGTACACGTTCTCGACGTCCGGGTCGGCCAGCAGGGGCTCGAGGTCACCAAGGCCGAAGAGGCGCCGGAGCACGATCGCGCGGATCTGTCGCTCCTCCTCACGGTTGAAGGGGTGGCGGCCAGCGGCCACCTGACGCAGGTTCTCGGCGGCCACCCACTCGTCGAGGAGCTGTCCCGCCCGCTCCTGGACCTTCTTCTCGCTGAGCCCGCCCTCAGCGGCCCTCTGCTCGGCGCGCAGCCGTGGGTCGACGTACTCGTATGCCGTGCGGCCGATGTCGCGGATGAGCGGCATCAGGTTCCCTCCGCGAGCGGCACCGGACCACTCGGCTGGGGTGAGGGCTGCACGGGGGAGGCGGCCGCCGTGGCCGGCAGTTGGGCCGTGAGCGCGTCGGCCACCCCGCGCGCCGCGCGTAGCAGCGGGAGGCCGCGGCCGGGAGTGCCCCGACCACCGCCCGCGAGCAGTGCGGCGCCCGCCGGATCGAACGGGAGGGTGCCGATCACCGGGATGTCGAGGGCGGCGGCGATCTCCTCGGGGGAGTACGGGCCGCGTTGGGAGAGCAGGACGAGCACCTGCACCCGGAGCGCGTTCAGGGACGGGAGCCAAGCGTGGAGATGCTGGACCTCCTCCAGGGTGGGCCGGGCAACCATCACCACGACACCCGCCCGCTGGATCAGCCGCGCAATCGGTGTCCGCTCCCGAGCGCCCCAGTTCTCCAGGCGGCCGCAGTCGGCGATGACGTCGCAGGCCGCATGAGCCAGGATCGAGAGGTCCTCGGCGAGCCGATCGAGCGGAACCCGCATCTCCTCGGGCGACGTGGGCGCCACCACCACCTGGAGGCCGCCGCGGAGCTGCTGAGCGTGCTCGAGGAGGGGGTTCCGGTCGGACGGGGCCGCGACGTCGTGCTCGCGCTCCAACGCCACGGTGAGGCTGACCACGCCCCGGGTGACCTCGAGGCCGAAGCGTGCGGCCAGGTCACCGCCCGCCGGGTCGCACTCGACGACGATCGGAGCCGGCCTCTCCTGCGGCCAGACCGCCCCCAGGGCGCAGGCCGCGGTGGTGACGCCCGGGGCACCCTTGACGCTGCACAGCGGCAGCAGCGCCACTCTCTCAGCTCCCCCCGCCGGAGACCAGCAGCAGCACCAGGTTACCGCTCGCCGCCGCCGGCGCCAGGACGGTCGCCTGGTCGGAGGGCAGCTGCAGGGAGATGACGCCGTCCTCATCGTCGACGGCGATGACGGTCGCGTCGACGGGGCCGCTCACGAGCGGTGCCGATGAGGACGTCGACGCCGACAGGGTCTGGTCGTCGATCACCTTGACCTCATCGCCGGCGGCGATGCTCGGGGGGTACGAGCCGAGCTTGGCGTTGACCGCCATGACGCTCTCGCCGGTGGGCAGCTGGACGGGGCCGAGCTCGGCCACCACGAGCGGCGTGCCGCTGTACAGGGTGGTCGCCGCCGGACGGCCGACAACCGCGTCCTCCTCCGAGGAGTCGATGACGGTGAGGCCGCCCATGTCCTCGGAGACGTTCACCACCTCGAGGTCGCCGGCGGTGATGACCTGGCCCGCCGCCACCGTCTGGGACATCACCAGGATGCCGTGCTCACCGCTCACCGAATGGATGAGGGCACCCACGCCCACCACCGAGGCGAGCACCAGCACCAGGCCGACGACCAGCAGCGAGGGACGCGGCCGCCAGGGCCGGGGGGCGATCCGGACGGGCGAACGCCCGCGAGGCGCGTCGGTGAGAGGAGTGGGCAGCATCCCGGTTATCCCGCGCTGATCACGCTGGCGATCTGCTGCACGGTGATCTGCTCCGAGACCGCCGGCCCCGCGACGAGCCCGAGGTCACCGCCCAGGCCTCCCACACCCGTCGAGGTCCAGGTGACGTGGTACCAGACCGTGCCGGTCAGCGTGTCCTGGCCGTTCGGCTGGCCGCTGGACGTCTGCGTGTACGTGAAGCTGCAGGCCTCTGCCGGCGGCGACGTGCCGTACCCGGCACTGTACGGGACACCCGGGCCGTAGCAGGTCTGGGTGTCGTTCGCTTGACCGCCCGTCTGCCACACCACGTACTCCGGCGTCGCTGTCGCTGTTGCAGACACTCCACCCGGAAGCGGCGGCGTCGTAGCCGTGAAGGTCTGCCACGCTCCCGCGTCGACGAAGAGGTACGTCGGCAGTTGCACGATCAGCTGGGTGGTCGGCGGGGACGTGCCCGGGCTCGGGGCCGGAAACTGGATCCTCGATTCCGCCCAGAGACCGAGGACGTCGGACGACGTTGGGACCGCCCCACCGATCGTCCCCACCAGGATCACGGCTGAGACCGTCGGATCGGGACAGAACACGATGTCACCCGTGGTGTACGGGGGCGTACCCACGAGGTACGGCTGATTGCTCGCAAGCCATGCCTGCACCTGGGCCTGCTCCGCGCTGCCGAGTCCCTCGAACCCGATCCCCGTGAGGCCGCCGCCAGCTCCGAACGTCACCGTGAGCTGACCTGACCACCACGTGCACGAGCTGGCACCACCACCGCCACCCGAAGCGCCGGGGGTCGATGTGCCACCGCCAGCGCCAACGCACACTCCTCCGGGGCACACACTGGCAGTGGCCGTGGGCGTCGTCGGCAGCGTCTGGCTCGCATTCGCGACGATCCCCGAAAAGAGCAAGGGAGAGCCTCCGCGCCCTGCAAAGCCCAGTCCCACTGCCGTGATAGCGAGGACGAAAGCGGTAAGGACCCTCAGCTTCCTGCGCACGTCTTCAGCTCCTCAGTCTCATCGGACACCATCCACTTCCCGGATACGAGCACGAGCGTGGCGCTATACGCATCGCCGCCCGGCTGGGTCCCGCCCGCCTGGTTCGGCACCGGCTGGTTGGTGGCCCTGTAGTACTGAACGGTCGTGTCCCAGACGCAATCTGATACGACCGCGGTGGTCCCTGTGATCGACTCGACCTCCGGGTCCTGCGGCGTCAGCGTCCCTCGCACGATGATCCCCTGAAGCTCATTGCTCTCCAGCTGCGTCGCTACCTCCTGCAGGAGCGGGTTGGCCATCGTCGCTGGAAGGGCGGGCAAGGTCCAGGCGCCTGGGCTCGTATCCGTCCAGGCCTGGACGAGCGCAGCGATCTGGGCCTTGTAGGCGGCGAGGATGGCGGCGTCGCTGACATCGGGCGTGGGAGAGGCGCTTGGCGCAGCAGAGGGGGTAAGCGTGGGCGTCCCCTTTGGAGTAACTCGGACCGACGAGCCACAACCTGCGGCTACCACCAGGCCTGCCAGCGCCAGGGACACCAGCATCAGGCGGGCCTTACCTCTGGCGAGCAGACGCTCGCCGGGACGCGACGCAAGTCTCTCCCGCGTACTCACGCGAGGGCCTCCCTGTCCGTGTGACGCGTGACACCCGGGGCAGTCGGTCCCGGTGCGCGACATGCTGGCATGGCGGATAGACGGGATGCAAGCGATTGATCGGAATGAGCCACCAGTGCACCCGGAATGTGTCGCGAGGGGACCACGAACGCCTCATCAGAGCGACCTGTAGTCGCACCTGGGCCACCCCGCCTCGGGTAGCGCCCCACGGGTGTTCGTAGCCGCATCCGGCCTCCACCGCCGTGCAGGGCAAACTCCTCCCTTTGCAGCAAGCGCGTGAAGCCGCGGCCCTCCCCTGTAGGCTCGCGATCCCTTCGGCGCGGGATGGTGCCATAGCCGTCACCGGTCCTGCAACCGGGGGAGTCGGCCACGGCCTGTAGCGGGTGATCTCCCCCGATGTGCCGGCGGTCTCCGCCGCGACGGACTCCCACGCCATGCCGTGCCAGGCCGCAGGCCCGCCGGCACCCAGCCGGGCAAGTCGGCTCGCCGCTACCAGGGGCTAGGACCTCGCCGAGACGGGAGGGTAGTTCGGTGTCCACCGACATACTCCGAAGTTTACCCTACGCGTCTCCCCACCCTGGCCGGCCCCGGGCCTCGCCTCTGGCCCAATAGGTGGGAGTAGGAGCCACCCGACCTCGCTACAGCCCGCCCTCCTCGAGAACCCGGCGGGCCTGGGGCCGCCTCTTCTCGGTGATCTGGGTGTAGCCCCGAGACCGAGGCCAGGCCGGTGTGGCCGAGGGTCTCGAGAGTCAGGCGGGCGTCGCCTAAGCGCTCCTGAAGGAGGGTGCCCAGGGTGTGGCGGAGCTGGTGAGGGTGGAAGGGCGCCACCCCAGCCTCGCGGCCGAGCTGGTAGCAGATGTGGCGGGCGCCCTGGGCGGTGAGCCACTTGTCCGGCCGGCCGCGCGAGGCGGGTTGGAAGGAGATGAAGAGGGCTGGGGAGCGGTCGTCGCGGGCGCGTAGGTAGGTGTCGACGGCGCGTCGGGTTCGCGGCTAACTGCGCTAAATTGAAGTTTAGCGCAGTTACTCTCGGCGCTCGCGATGGAGCACTCCACCGTTTCACCAGTTCCTCCGGAGTCCCCGTGGCTCCACATTTCGGCTTATCAGGCAGCGATAATTACCTCGACCGATGGAGACGCTCATTCGACACCCTACGGCCCGGCCTCTAGCCACTGGCGGACCACCTCAGGACGGGAGCGCGGGTCCGGCTCGGAGGCAGGCGGGACGAAGGACGCGGCCCGATGTTCGCCAGCGATTGGGCTCACTTGGATTGGCCGCGTCAAAGCGATTCCTTTCTCTCCTCCAACCCCGGTCGCACTCAGGCGCCTTCGACGGCGCCTTACCGCGGATTCGGCGTCTCGCTGGGCGCACTAGTCTGGCCGCCCACCTACATGCGGCCACCCAGACCAAGCTGATCGGCCCAGCGACGAACCCCGCCCGCGCGCTCAATGTCGTCGGCAAGCCGACCCGTGGCCGGACCTCCCGACCAACGTCTCAAGCCGGAAGGGTGCAGCCTGTAGCGAAAACGCCTGCTTACAAGAACACACGAAAGTGATGGACACACCAGTTCCGACGACCCCCTCCCACGAAATAGAACCTCTAGACCGCATGCTCGAGCGCGGGGAAGGTCGGACACTCGAGTTCAAGGCGACCTTGCGCTACGACCTCCGTACTAACACAGCCAACCGAGACCTAGCCAAGGTCATCGCAAAGACGGCCGCCGCATTTCTAAACACCGACGGCGGATCCATTCTGATCGGCATTGGCGATAACCACACGATCCTCGGCATTGACCGTGACCTGACGACGCTGTCAAAGCCAACCCTGGATGGCTTTGAGTTGGCTCTTCGCAACACGTTCGCCCTCCATCTCGGCGCGGATATCGGACCCCTGATAGGCGTCGGGTTCATATCCGTCGGAGCCCTCACGGTAGCCCACGTTACCTGTCCCCGACACAGCTCCCCCGTATTTCATGAGGAGAATGGCCGCCGCGAGTTCTACGTTCGTGACGGAAATCAGAGCCGGCCACTGGACGTCCGAGCAACTCATAACTACATTCGCGAGCACTGGGAAAGCCAACCCCTGATTGGACCTGAGGCCGTTCGCGAGGCGGTTGCATCGGCGTTACAGGAGCATCTAGCCCCACTCCAGAGCGACGCGTTGAGATCCATGATCCTCGAGGCGATACGGGAAACATTGCCGGCCCCTATTCCGGCAGCAGAGCCCTCGGGCGATTCCCCGCCTTGGCTCAAGGTTGGGACACATCGCGTGCTCGACCTCTTCCTCGCGCCGCTCGCGCGATCGAGCGGATGGAAACGCCTCTTCCTCATTAGCCCCTGGATTTCGGACATCGCTTCTGAAACGTCTCTTACTAGCGATCAACTGTGTAAGCGGATGCAAGACGACCAGACGACCGCCTATATCGTGACGCGTCCCCCAGAGAAGGACTGGCATGAAGCGGCACTCGCCCGCCTTGGCGCGACCGGACGCGCGAACGTCGCGCTCGTTCCTGACCTGCACACGAAACTGTACACTGCCGAAACCCACAGCGGGTCCTTTGCCTTACTCGGCTCTGCGAATTTCACTCAGCAGGCGCTTGCCAACATCGAGCTCGGCCTCTTAGTAAACGCGTATGCCGACGGGCGCCACGTCGTGACGCAACTTCATAATGAGGCTGCCCAACTCTATCGGTTGCCCCAGCGCCGAGTGATCTATCACGCATCTTTCCGGATGAACTGAGCAAGCGGGAGGTGAGCTTTGGACACCCTGCAGTCCTGGTTTGGTCTCAAGGAACAACATAATGACTTCTCGATTGAAACTGACACAGACGCGTCCCTCTTCTTCGCGCGTCATGAGCTGAATCAACGTCTCCAGTCCATTCTGCGACGTTCGTTTCGTTCAGGAAGTCCGCCAAAGATGGTGTTATACGGAGACTGGGGTGTAGGAAAGACCCACACGATGAGGCACATGGAGTACGTCATCGCAAATACGGATGACTTCAAGGCTACGGTTGTCTTTGTCGAATTGCCCGACATCGTGTCTAAGTCGACGTTCCAGGTCGCTCACTCTGCCCTTTTGGACGCCCTTGGATTCGAGCGGGCTAAGCGGTGGGTGGTGCAGTTTCAAGCGCGCTATTCAGCGGACGCGCACGATCGGATCCGAGCTCTCACCCAGTCAGGTGACATAGCGGGTGCCTTCGACAACATGTTGGCGTACGGCGAAGGGAGTCGAATCGCGTGGGACTGGTTGCGAGGCGTACCGCTAGCCGCCGGCGACGCGCGGCTTGTCGGCTTGCCGCCTGGCCTATACCAGTCGAACCAACTCGTGAAGGTGCTGGAAGTCTTCGGCCGGCTTTCGCAAGAAGTGGACGGCAAGCTACTGGTCTTCATGCTCGACGAGGCAACGAAGCTGGACAGGGTCACGAACCCGGACGCCGTAGCTCACTGGACAAATGCGCTCAAACTCCTGGCGGATCAGAAGAGCAAGGAGGTGGGGTTCGTATTGTCGGGATCCTGGATAGATCCCAACGAGATGGCCTTGCCCTTACAGGATCAGCAGGTAATGACGCGGTTCGGTGAGCCGAACTACATTCAACTGGTAAGCCTGGATGAGGCAGAGACGATCATCTTTCTGAATGCGCTTCTGGAGGAGTGGGTTGATACTAGGTCGCGTGCGGCCATTCTCGAGGCACACGGCGGGGAAGCCGATGGAGAGGCGATTGCTCCCACAAGCTTCCCATTCACGAAGCCCGCGTTGGAGATTGCGGCTCGCTACACGTGTCGCCAGGGAGGTATCACCACTCCCCGCGATATACAGATCACCCTTGATGATCTTTTGAATCGGGCCATCGATGACGGACGTCACGTCGTGTCGTCTCGTTATATCAGCGCGCTCGTGGGTGCCTGAGGATGCCCGGGCGAGAGTGGAAGGTCAGGCCTCCTATCGAGAGCCCGCGGTCAGGGATCTGGCTTGGTGCCGGCGGGGCTGGCGGCGACGGGGTTTGGCTGGGCGTACTCGCGGAGACCGTAACCGGACGACAGCCTCAGGTGTGGCTGTCGACGGGGAAGGAGCAGGTCGTCGCGGTCGTAGGAAAGCGCGGCAGCGGGAAGTCGTTCACGCTGGGCGTGATCGCTGAGGGTCTCGCTAGCAGTGCCGAGAGTGTGATTGGGCGTCAGGTCACACCACGGGCCGTGCTTCTCTTTGACCCGTTAGACGTGTACTGGACAACGCGGTATCCGGTTGTCGCGAGCGAAAACCGCGAAGCGCAACGGCACTTTGAACTTGCGCAGGCGGCCGCCCTTCCCGAGACGGCCTTTGACGTTCGGGCGTGGGTGCCCGGCGATTTCGCCCGGCGCGAGGCCGATCCAGACTGGTTCGAAACGCTTCACCTCCCTGTGCCCGGTCTGGGCATCGAGGAGTGGGAGTTACTGCTCGATGTGAATGTGATGGCAGACCCGATGGGCCAGGCACTCGGTGACGTGGTTTCTCTAGTACGTGCTTCGGGGTACCATCGCCACGGAGGGGAGGTCGGCCCAGTTGCTGCGTTTGACCTACCGAATCTCGTCGACGCGGTGGGCTCAGACGAACTGTCGGTTAACTACCACCCTGAGACCCTCCGAGCGCTACGACAGAGGCTATCGGCGTTAGCGGGCACAGGGCTGTTCTCGGCTGGAGGGGTGCCACTTCGTGACCTCCTCAGAGCAGGCCGACTGAGTGTGGTTCTGCTGGGACGACTGCCACAGAGCTACCGGTCAGCGGTTGTCGCCGTGCTCACGAGGATGCTAATGGACGAGAGGGCGGCGACGGCCTTCGCCGAGAAGCGACTTGCTCTGGATCCGGAGTTGACCGGGCCGTCGCGCGATAAGATCAGCGCGCTCGCGCAGTCCGGCACACCGCGGACCGTCGTGATCCTCGATGAAGCCCAAGCCTTCTTGGCACCCGGCCCTCGAACTCCGGCACGGGACCTTTTCGTACGTCTCGTGAAGGAGGGTCGGAATATGGGACTTTCGGCCGTACTCGCCACGCAACAGCCGTCTGCCCTGGATCAGCGGGTTCTGAGTCAGGTGGAGACCTTCATTGCGCACCAACTTGTAACAGAGTCCGACATTCGAGCCGTCCGCGAGAACCTTAAAGCCGAGATGCCTGAGTCAATCCAGTCGGGGCCTCAGCAGTTCGACGTTTCTGGTTTCCTGCGGCAGTTGCCTCCGGGCGTCTGTCTCGTGTCAGCGGCCGACGCGAACACGAACGTGCACCGATCCATCGTTGTGCGGATACGGCCGCGGGCGACGGTCCACGGTGGCATCGAGCTATAGAGCGCCGAGTGTGTAGGCAGTGGCAGCGCCGTTTCTGACATACCTAACCGTATTCAAGGCGCGACTAGGTGTTGCTAACCTCGTCCTCGATCGCACGGGATTCGAAAACCAGCCTGACGCGACGCTGTCCAGGAGACTGGAGGCTGTACTGCAAGCATCTGAGAAGCTCTCGCCTGCTGATCCCAAGAATGCGGCGTTCTTTGCGTACCTCAAGGAGAAGGGACTAATCGGTCCTAGTGCACGGCGCACGGGTCGTTACGCTTCGTACCGTGGCCTCGCGCCGGACGGCGAAGCTTGGAAGGTTATGGATCGGCGGGGGGAGGCAATAGCGGATGTGGTTGCGTTCGACACTGACCGATGGCTGGCGAACCCTGAAGTCCCATCGACGGTGGGCGTTCCCACTCCTGAGAACGTGGGGGAGGCGATCGAACTCGTGTTTCAGCTCGGGCTTCTCACAAGGGCAAAGAACACCTGGACGGCCGCCGGACAGCTGACGCACGGCTTGCGCGAGCGTTTCCCGGAAGCGGTCGCTGACATAAGCAATCCGTTTCTTCTTGGGGTGGAGACCATTGCGCTTCTTCGTCAGGTCATCAGTGTGGACGGGCTCTTGCTTCGCGAGGTAGCTCGCGCGATCGTCGACACCCACTCACCGTTGGTGACCCGGGACGACGTCGTGGGACTGTTCCCTGAGACCGTTGAACGCGCCGTCACGGCCGCACGCGGCAGCCATGTATACCGGACGCGCCTGCCGGAGGCCGTGACGTTTCTTGCCTTGATTCGCCGCAGTGCTAGACAGGTGCCCTCGGGGAGAGGTCGGGAGGCGACACGTGGTCCCGGGGTTCTTGAGCATCGGTCAGCGGCACGCCTCGAGTGGCTGACGGACTGGGGATACCTGAGGAAATCGGGTCTGCCGAAGAATGCGTTTCAATATGAAGTGAGCGATAGCCTTGGTGAGCTGCTCGACGATCTGGATGCCTACGTCGGTGATGGGAACTGGGCAGAGGAGGTTGCGTTGTCGCAGTGGAGACGTAACCCGCATTGGTCGAATCTCCGGCAGCTTGTAGGAATTGGCGCGTTGGAGAACGCGTTTCATGGGGCCTACGGCCTGATGCATCGCCGGATCGGCCCGGCTCCGCTTCGGGAGGTCGCGTTTGCCGCCGCGTTGCTGTCAGGCGGGCAGTCCACCTTCCGCGGAGCGGTTGACGCTCTCATTTCCTTCGCAGGGCTCACGCCGGGCGTGAGTCTCGCGGGCGGCAGATATCGGCGCTCACCGGAGAACATCTTCATCGCCGACTTCGAGGGGGCGTGAGTGGCCGGAACGGGTGGGAAGGCGAAGTTCCTCCAGTTCAACGCACTCCGCATCGCCCAGCGGTCGGATGTCCCCTTGTTTGTCTTTGGCGTGAACGGGCGCATTGTCCACCAGATCGCAGCCATCGAAGCTGCGCATCGGGCCGCGGACGGGGTCCTTGCAGGTTATCAGCGAAGCAGGGTTGAGCGGCACATCAGGGAGATCTACTCGTACCTTTCCACGGACGGTGCCATTCTGCCGAATGCAATCATCCTCGCACTCGATTCGAGTACCTCGTTCGCGCCTGTCAAAGGGGAGCTGAACAACGAGTGGGGGACGTTTGGTCGCTTGCGGCTACGCGCGCCCGTTCCCGGGCAGCCGAAGCCGTGCCTGATCATCGATGGGCAGCAGCGCGTTGCAGCGCTAGCGTTGCTGGATCCGAAGCGACAGTTCCCAGTTGTGGTGATCGGCTTTCTGTCACCGTCAGATCAACTTCAGAGGGAGCAGTTTGTCTTGGTGAACAAGACAAGGCCGCTGCCGCGAGACCTGTTGAATGAGCTCTTGCCCCATATTGACGCCTCGTTGCCCAAGACGTGGGAGTTGCGTCGGGTAGCCGCACGAGCAGTGGAGATCCTTCGGTTTGACACGTCATCACCGTTCTGCGGTCGGATCCGCGGAGTCGATGCGTCTGCCGAGGGATGCAACATCAGTCAGGCCGCCGTTCTCGGAGTGGTGGAGGCGAGCGTGCGACGCGGTGGCATTCTGGCCCCGTATGTGTCCGGGCTTGCCAGTGCTGATACCGTCAGCATCGCGGCCGTTGTGGCAATCTTTTTTGAGGGCGTTGCGCGGGTGTGGCGCTTTGCGTGGAACGAGAGCCCGCGTACTAGCCGGCTGGTTCACGGCGTTGGGATCACTGCTATGGGGCGGCTCATGGATATCGTGATGAAGGAGGTGGATGCGTCAGGGCCGCGGGCAGTGCTGGCCGTGGAGCGACGGGTGAGGCGCCTGGAGGAGTACTGCGCGTGGACGGGGGGTCGGTGGCCAAGCCCGTTAGACTGCCCGTGGAACGAACTGCAGAACACCAGTCAGGACAAGCGCCGTCTGGCCGAGTTCTTGGTGCGTGCCTATGAGGATGGCGCCTAGGCCGGCCTGTGCGCCTTCGAGTGGGCGTCTGAGGGTCTCGTGGCGCGGGCGGCGCGCGGTGACTATGGGGGCTGTGAAGGCGATGTCGCGCTGGATGGGATGGCCGTAGCTTGAGTGGAGAGAGGGAGTGGGGTTGCGCTAAGGTCGGTGAGATTACGCGGGCGGCGGGTTGGGGAACTACGCCACGGGCTCTCAGACTATCGCGACCGGCCCTGGATGACGCGGACACGCTTGCGGAGCACGCGGGCCTCGTACTCGGAGAGGAGGAAGTCAGTAAGGAGTTGAACGTCGCGTGGCGTGTTCTGGAGGTCGTTCCACTTTCTCTGAACTGCCGGAAAGTCCCAATAGCCGCTCGTCCACCGGCACGAGGACGCCATCTCGGCCACGTCGCCGAGGAACTCGGCGCGACTGGGGTACCTTCTTGGAAGGAACCGGTCGCAGATGGCGTCCATGAGGAAACCCATCGCAGCAATCCCAGCCCCGTGCATTAGACGCGAGTGTCGGGGGGAGAGGCCCCAAGCCTCTGGGAAGGTGTCTCGCGTGGCGCCCCAAAAGTCGAATAGCACCGAGAGCATCGCGTCCACGTCGCCAGTCCCGGTAACTGGGTCCCGCAGGTGGTAGAGGGCCCCGTCGGTGAGGCTGCTTTCCAGCATCTTGAGAATGGAGTTGTCCTTGACCACCCCTTCGGGCATGGTCGGAGTGGAGATCATGCGCCGCAGGGGCGAGAGGCGGTGGTTATTCAACTGGTCAAGAAGTCGTGCCGGGAAGCGCTTCTGGCGCAGCAGTCTGGGAAGCGTCCCTTCCGTGCCAGGCAAGAGTTCGTGGACCAAGCCGCGTGGCAGGGGCTTCGTGTGGTTGACGAGGATGAACTGGGTCCTCTGCTCGGCAGAACTGTCCGTGATGAAGGCGGTAACACTGAGAGGGAAAGCGGCCACGCGCGCCTGGCGCACGGCGGCGACCCTCTGCTGGCCGTCCACGATCCATCCCGGCTTGTCCACCTCGTCCCAACGCCTGTCCATCGGGATGATCAACTCCCCGACGCGCGAGTAGCCTCTCACGCTGCGGCCTTTTCCAACGAAGCGAACTCTGGTGTCGAACGCGACAACGACGGAGTTTGGGAGCATGGGATCGTCAGATTCCAAGTAGTTCTGGATACCAGCGATGTGCGCTAGGGCCTCAGGTCGTTGGTAGCCCCCAACGCTCATGGTCGCGTCCCGGTGAATGCGGGCCACTGCCGCGAATCCTGTTAGGAGCTTACCGTCGACTGCGAAGGAGTAGATTCGGCGGCGCGGTGTCTGGCGGATCTCGATAGCTGGCAGCGAGAGTGTGGTTGCTTGGGTACCCATGACGTCCTACGCTGGCACAGGGGTTGATTCGAGTTTGCGGGCGGTCGATGAAGCTGCCGCCGCCATGCGTTGGCCGAATACGTGAAGGTTGTGGAAGCCGCGCCGCTTGTTCCGCTCGGTCCCGCGGAAGATCGCGACCTGTACTCCTACGGCCTTGCAGATCCCGCAGTCACAATCCTTCCATGGGGCGCGGTCTAGGAATTCGGCGTACTGTGCTGTTCGGTCCTTTTCGGGATCGACCAGGCACGCGTAAGCGCGCAAGGCCTCGAGTACCGTGCTCTGCGGGCACTCGTGGCGATCGAATTGAACCAGTCTTTGCAAGCAGAGGGACTCTGCCTTGCGAGCCCGATCGTGGTCGAGGCGGCCGGCGCGGATAAGTCCCTTTACTCTCAGATTCCCGTCGATTTGGGGCACGCGGATCGCGACGTAGTTCCTGTCGGAGGTGTAGTAGTTGTCGAGGTCATCTTTGAATGCCTGGCGAAAAGGCGACGTGCTATCAAAGCTGACGACACCATAGGTGGCGAACTCGGCGAGGTGCGTGACACGGGTTACACCAAGGAGATGGAAGACCGATTTCGGCGCTCGCACCGCCGCCACCGCGCGAAGGCACTCCTCGATCTGAGGCGTCTTGAGGGAGACCATTCCACCCAGGGCGATGTAGGTGTAGCCCATGCGCTGCAAGGCGCTGACGGCGGCAGCGTACGACTGCGGATTCCAGCCCTGAGCCACGCCGATCGGGGTGACTCCACTACGTCGGCGGGAGATCGCGCGCCGAAAATCCGCGGCTAGATCGAGGGTGAGTTGTTGGCGTTGGAGCCACGCTGGCACCTGGGGCCCGGTGCCTGCTGGATCGTATCCAAGAATCACGTGATCAACAGAGACGCCATAGTCGAAGCCGCACCCGTCATAGAAATCTAAGACGTCGTCGACGGAATACGGAGGTGTCTCTTCGCGAACATACGAGAATGCGCCGCAGTCCCCCATCGCGCTGATTGGGGAGTTCGCCCGGTCGAGGCGAAAGAAACCTTTGACGCCCAGGCGGTACAGGCGGTGTCGCTGGGCGAGGGTGTACTTCCCGGCGGCCCCTGCGACGCCGTCGACGATCGGTTTAGAAACGAGCAGGCCGTCGTATGGTCGACGAGATAAGACCTCATGTGCATACCGGTCATCCCTTTGGCGCACGCGGAATTCAGGCGACTGCTCTGCCACGAAGTCGAAGTTGGGATCGACTTGGTCCTGGCTGTCGGGGAAGAAGAATCTCATTGCTCGCCAAGGACGTAGAGTCTCTCAAGATAGCGCGACAGGAGATTGATGTCCTGGGGGGTGTTTTGGATTTGGTTCCAGTCCCTGTCGAGAGCATCCCAGCGACCGCTAGTCCAATGGCAGTTCGGCGCGATCACGCTCAATGGGCCCCGGATGACTTGGGGATCCTGGAGGTCGGCCGCGCGCAAGGATCCGAGCATGCGGTCCATCACGCGTCCCATCGCGCGGATGCCGGCACCGTGCATGAGGCGGCTCTGCGTAGCGGGGCGACCCCAGGCGTCGGGAAAGGCGTCCTTCACAGCGGTCCAGTAAGCGATGAGGACCGTCCAGACGGCACGGTTGTCAAAGCGGTTGTCGAGATCCTTGTAGATCGAGAGACACCCGGTATGCAGGCTCTCCTTGATCGCGTCGGATAAGGACCTGTCCGAGACCACAGCACGTCGCTCACCCGCCACCTTCAACGATTCGCGCTTGATGATCCCACAGAATGGGGAGGACGGATCGGTGTTGAGAGCGTCGACCAGGCGCGAAGGGAGCTGCCGGGCAGCCAATCGAGTTGGCAGGGGGGAATCGAGTTGGGGAAGAAGCTCATCAACAAGACCTCGGTCCAGAAGTCGCGCGCTGTTGACCCGTATGAATTGGTCCCGTTGGAGATTTACGGAGTCGGCGACAAAACCTGCTATGGGGATGGGTAATAGTGGGTTCTTGGCCTGGGCCAGGGCTAGTGCGCGCTGTTGACCGTCGACGATCCATGCGGGCCGTCTACTTTGGCCAGTGGCCGGCCTCGGAATGAGGAGTGTTCCCGATGTTGCGAGACCGTCCGATGCGCCGGGGCCGCGCTGGCTGCTGAATCTGACGTCGGAGGAGAGGGCAAGGATGAGTGCGTGTGGGAAGAGCGGATGCTCTCCGTTGAGGTAGTCAGTTATCTCCTGGATGTGCTGCTTGACCTCTTGCCGCTGGTAGCCGATGAGCGCGCCTTCCTGGTCACGGGATAGTCGAGAGATATCGGCGATGGAGAACACTTCGCCAGCGGCGAGCGTGAATAGGTAGAGAGGAGCATCGGGAACCTGGCATAGCTGGAGGGCTCTGCGCTTGATTGGACCAAGGGAGCCGCTCATTGGGCGGTCTCGGCCAAGGCACGGGCGTACAGCCGGTGAAATCTCTCTTGCTCGCATGCCCGCCCGGTATCACGGAAGGCGCGGAGCAGAGTTGTCTTGCGCGGGCGCGGTCGCCCGGCCAAGCGTTGTTGGATGAAACGGAGAACCGTTGCGTCGGGCTGCGGAGCGCGGCGCGGGTTTGTACGGGGGTTATCGATGGTAAGAGCGGCTGCCGCCAAACGTGCAACCCGTGACGCATCGAAGGCGTGACGGCCGGCGGTCGCAACGATCCAACGGGCTAGCCGCGCGTTAAGAGAGAGGCAGGAGCCACCCAGCAGCTCTCGCGCAGCAGTGTCAATACTGAGAAGGTTGCCACCGAGAAACTCTGAGCGGTGTGTGCCGACCGATACGACGGTCAGCAACGATGGATGGGCGAGCTCGTGTCGAGCCGCGATCAGGTCCTCTGTGATGGCAGCGAGATAGGTAGCCCCGAGTGCCACGACCATCGGGCTCACCGGTCTGCTGGCGGCCAGTTCACGGAGCGACCGCGGAGCCCCGAGCTCGGGGCCGTGCCACGCAGTCAGCGCCTGCCACCACAGCCGAAGGGCCGAGAGACGGAGTGGACCCGTTTGAAGCACCACGGAATCGGGGTGACCCGAAGCGAAGGTGGCGGCGTAGGGGCGGAGCGGCGCACGAGTTGAGATGAGCCCGTACCCCGCCGATGCAACCCATAGGTCGGCAGCCCAGCCGTGCTGTTGAGCCTCAGTCGGGAGCCCAGAGACCACAGTCCATTGCTCACCCCGGTAAAGGTCGCTAGGGACAAGGAGGGGACCCGAGGCTTGCTCAAGGCGACGGATCCACTCTTTGGCCCGTACGACCGTGTTGACGGTTTCGGGTAAATCGCGCGCAAGCAACCCATCAAGCGGCGACGCGGACTTGCGGGCCGAGCAGCTCACCACGAGACGCACGTCCCGACCCTCCGGTCGTCGGGGGCTCCCGTCCGGCGCAGCTTGCATTATCGTGGATCGTAGCATAAACTGCCAACAAACGTCCGTACTGCACGAGAAAAACTACACGAGGTAGCCCGTGGCCACTCCCGGTAACTCCCTACCACCAAGGACTAAGGTCGTGGCAGTTATGTCGGGAGGGCTCGACTCCACGGTGATGGGCTACCTCCTCCGGAGTCAAGGCCACGAGCTCCACGCTCTATCGTTCGATTACGGTCAAAGCCATCGAAAGGAGCTAACGTTCGCGCAGGGGACGGCAGCGGATCTGGGAGTCCCATGGGATCTCGTGGATCTTCGCGCGAGCGGCCTCACCCGTTTCCTTGGGGGATCGGCTTTGACTGATCCCGACGTGCCGATCCCCGATGGGCACTACGCGCACGAGACGATGCGCATTACGGTCGTGGCCAACCGCAACGCCATCATGCTCGCCATGGCCTGTTCGGTAGCTGCAAGCGTCGGGGCTGGCGCAGTCGCAATCGCCGCGCACTCAGGGGACCACCCCATCTACCCCGACTGCCGACCCGAGTTCGTGCGGGCTTTCGAGGCCATGGAGCACCTGGCGATGGAAGGAACGGCCCGACTTGCCATCCTCGCACCGTTCGCCCAACTCACCAAGAGTGCCATCGTCGAGGTGGGACACCAACTCGGGGTTCCCTTTGAGCGGACCTGGTCCTGCTACAAGGGCCGCGACGTCCACTGCGGGCGCTGCGGGACGTGCTACGAACGCCGCGAAGCCTTCGCTCTCGCGGGCCTCGCGGACCCGACCGTCTACGCATCAGAGTTTGCCGCGCTGGCTCCGTGATGGCGCGATTCACCCTCAAGAAGAGATTCACGTTCGAGGCGGCGCACTATCTTCCGCATCACCTGGGCAAGTGCCAGCGCTTGCACGGACACTCGTGGGTGGGTTGGGTCGAAGTCGAGGGCCACGAACTGCAGGCCACTGGCCCGAGTGCTGGCATGGTCATAGACTTCAGTGACGTGGCTGACGCCGTCAAGCCGCTTGTTGATCAGTTCCTTGATCACTACCTCTTGAACGAGAGCCTCGGCATGGAATCACCGACGTCAGAGGCCGTGGCGGCATGGGTGTTTGGCCGGCTGGCCGAGCAGGGTCTCCCGGTGTCGGCGGTGACGATCGAGGAGACCTGCACCAGTGTCTGCATCTACCGCGCCTGACGCGCGCTGATGAAGGAAACCAAGCTCGCGGTGGCCGAGATGTTCGGGCCCACCTTCCAAGGGGAGGGCCCCTCGATGGGGCGTCGCTGCAGCTTCCTGCGCCTCAGCGGATGCAATCTCCGCTGTCTTTGGTGCGACACCCCGTATACCTGGGATTGGAGCGGGCTGACCGGCCACGCCTACACTCCCGGAGAGGAAAGCCGGGTCCTGGACGTCAGCGTCGTCCTCAGATGGGTCATTGCCCAGAACACCGACATGCTTGTGGTGACGGGGGGTGAGCCTCTGTTACAGCAGAAGGCACTGGCCTCCTTTCTCCGCGAGTGTGCCGATCGCGGCCTCCGCATCGAGGTTGAGACCGCAGGAACGATCGCCCCGCTCGAAGTCATCACCCAGGGGGTGTCGCAGTTCAATGTATCGCCGAAGCTAGCGAACTCTCGCAACCCGCTGGCTAAGCGCTTTCGTCCAGAGGCTCTGGACCGCCTGCAAGGAACGGGTAAGGCAGTCTGGAAGTTCGTCGTCACCCAACTCAGCGACCTCCAGGAGGTAGACGATCTGGTCGCCCAACACCACCTGTTCCCCATCTACGTCATGCCGGAAGGCACGGATGCGCATACAGTCCTCGCACGATCACGCGAGCTGGCTGACCCGGTCCTCGCCCGGGGGTGGAATCTCACATCACGCCTGCATATCCTGCTCTATGGGAACCGCCGAGGTGTCTAAGGCCGTCCCTTGGGACGAGGTCTACCGCCGCCTTGCGGACGCTCCAGATGGGCGCCTGTATGGCGTGCCTCGCGGAGGCGCAATCGTCGCCGGTCTGACTGGCCGGGCCGTGGACTCGGTCGATGAGGCCGACTGCCTCGTGGATGATATGGCCGATTCCGGCGACACGCTTCGCGTCATGTCGGACCTGACCGGGAAGCCGACCTGGACACTATTCGATCGTGAGCGTGACGGCCTGTCCGACCGTGAACTCATCTTCCCGTGGGACGATCCTGCTCGCACTCAGGAGGCTCGGCTGCTAAGACTGGGTCGCGACCTGCTCGACACCCTAGGTTATGACGTGTCCTCGCCAGCCCTGCGCGAGACCCCGAAGCGGTGGGCTGCCTGGTGGACGGAGTTTCTCAATCAGGATGCAGGACGGACAAGGGTAACCTTCGACGTCGCCACCGAGGGACAGTTGGTCGTCGTGGGCGGCATACACCTTTGGTCCGTCTGTGAGCATCACCTGCTTCCGTTCGAGGTCACAGTGAGCGTCGGCTATGTCCCCGTTGGACGTGTGTTGGGATTATCCAAGTTCGCGCGCCTGGCGCAGCGAGCAGCGCACAAGCTTCAAATCCAGGAACGTCTTATCGAGGAGATCTCAGCTCAGACGCAGCACCTAGCTCAGACGGAAGACGTCGCGGTGCTTGGCCTCGGACGGCATCTTTGTATGGAAGCTCGCGGCGCGAAGACTCGCGCTGCTATGACTTCGTTCTCCACCTCAGGCGCTTTTAAGCGTCGCGCGGCCCTCAGGCGGGATTTCCTCCAGCTTTGCGGCCTTGGCGTGAACGGCCCACGAGGCGTTGAGTAGGTCTGCGTCCATTTCGAGAGTGGCGCTCGTTAGTCAGGGCTGAAGGCCGTAGGTCCGGCCGCCCTAGCCATGGCGTTTCATAGGCGAGGTGAAGTGGGAGCAGGACCCACGTGCGTTCGCGGCCCGCCGCCCGGCGGAGGCCTTGAGTGAAGATGAACCGACCTCCGACGTTTTGCGGGACGCCCTCGGGGTGGCTCAAGACTCCTCTGCAGCCCACTGCTCCAGCTCTTCGATTACAGGGCACGCAGCCAGCGTTCGGGCCAACTGAACCGCTGTGCAGATGTTGAGCGGCTTGCCGTGGACCGCAGCCGAAACCGTCGCCGAAGAGATACCCGCCCGTTTGGCGAGCTCCCCCATCGTCAAGCCCCGGAGGTGCACGGCGTGGAGCAATCCGCGGTCAAAGACAAACCGTGTTGTCATGGTCCCGTTTCCCATCGATCGTTGGTGCGCGGCGCTAGGATACCCGGTGGCGTGATGGTGCCGAGCGGTGCTGACCTGGAACTGATCCCGCGGATCGCGAACGTCGCGGTCGACTGCGCTTGCCCCTACTTTTCAAACACAGCCAACACGTTCATATCTGGCTCTGACTTGAGAGTTCCCACAAGCCGCATGCCGTGCTTGAATCCGCGTTTGACAAAGTTGTAGGCGAACGTTCCCGTATCGTACTTACCACGCGCCTCGACCCAGAGGTGAAGGAATGGCTCGGCCGCGCCAGGCAGGGCAACACGGTAAGCAACCCAGTTGAACGGCTGACCGCTCGCAGCTACCTCGACGGCACGCGTAGCCACGGTCGCGTCGAAGTTGCGACTAAACCAATCCCAGTACTGACGACGTTCTTCTGCCTTATCTGGTGCGCCGCCTGGATAGGGCGGGAGTTTGGTGCGCGATGCCTTGGCGAACTGCTCCCCGACGGCGTCGAAGATCTGACACACATCGGCTCCGGTGACCTCGGCCGCCGCCGGGATGAATTTGGTCAACGGCGGTAGGTCCATGAAGAGGAGCGCACGAGGTGTATCCGAGATGAACTTAGCGTCATACCAGGGCGGTTCACCTCCGCCCTCCAGCCGACAGGAACCGTCCGTATTCACATAAGTGACTGCCTTCATACGGCCGGGGAGGTCCCGATAGTAGTGGAGGGCGACACTCAGGAGATGCCGGTACGGGTTGGAGACTACGGTGTACGAAGTGGTCTCGTCGTGCGTGGTCGTCCTAGAGGCGCTAAGTCCGGGAGCCAGTGCACCAAGAGAGAAGCCTAGACTTCCTCCGAACTGGTTACTCGATCCGTTTGAAAGCTCCAGCGCGGTCTGGTCCAGTTCCGGTCTAAGGATGGCATCATAGAATGCCTCGACCTGAACCTGATCAATGAACAACGGAGCATCTAACAGCCAACGCAGCTCGCTTGGGACCGCTAGTACCGCTTCTTCCGGGCTCTGCTTTGGGGGCTCCTTCCGGTGGCCGAATATGCGCATGCGAGTCTCCTAACGCCTGAATTCATGTTCTTGGCAGAACGTTGAGATGGTGGCGGAATCGCGACAGGTCGCCACACGAGCTATGCGTCTGATGTGTGAAATGCGCGTGTGGGATCGTCGCCAGCCTAGCTTCGGGCTCTGAGTTGGATTACCCTCGGGTACGCGAACGTTAGGGAGGTCTTGGCGAAATAGGAGCGCTCGACTGCACGTCGGCCGCGGTGGTGGGCCTTGAGTCGCCATGTGTCTCGGCTCCTAGTAATACCGAGTTCGCTCCAGAGGCATTCCAGTCTCAGTGAGGCGCTTGCAAGCACCGAGAAAAGGGCACTGGGCCGCGGTGGCGGCTGAGGTGCAGACCGGCTCATCGTCAAGACAATTGCGTCGGTTCGTCCACCAGAGGTTGTCCAGGATGTGACCCGGCACGTTGGTGGAATCAGCTAAGTTCAGAAACGCGATGAGGGTAACTCGTCGCAGCTCGCTTGCCTCATGGCGGGTCAGATATCGACGCTGAACGAGCTTCGCTCGCAGCTGGGGTATTGGAACGACGACTCCGTGGCGCAGCATTTGCTTCACGAGGTGGTAGTCAACCGCGGGGATTGGGTCGGCATCGAACTCGGTAAGCCCGCTGCCGCTGTGCAGAATCGCGTTGAGCATAGTCAGCTTGTAGAGAGGGTCGTCGAAAGCTCTGAACTGGCGCGAGAGAAGGCAGAACTTCGAGAGGCACCCCTCACTCTGCGTGACGACGTTCCAGAACTGGCCGCTCCAATGAGTTGTGAGCTCGGCACCCAGATTGCGAAGATTTGCGATCCGATCGTGACAGGCAATGCCAGTGGGATTGCGTCCCGCATCATCGGCAAAGATCTTGTTGTAAGCAGGGAGCGTTAGTTGGGCCAGAAAACTGGCATCAAGTACCGGAATCGACTCTTCGGTTGCTCGTCGCAAGCATCTCCACATGTACATGGCGCCGGTCAGAGGGAGACCGCCGACTGTCCCACGAGCAGGAACTACGCGGCCAGCTGCCAACCGCCAAAACCGAAAGTTTATGGCCACACCTATGGCAAAGTACTGCGACCGGTCTTCCGCGGATGCGTCGACGAGCCAGTACGATGGATCATCCCAAGCGAATGGGACCATGGCGGTGTCACGAACCCGGTCACGGATGTTCTGGACTACGTTGAGGAACGACTGTTCGTCTATGTGGGCAACGGGCGAAGTCGAGAGGTCGATACCGAGGCTTCGCGCGACTTCTGCACAAGGAACCCGCGATCGCGCGAATCGGGTGCCATGAGAGTTATCGGTGGCCGGCGGAGCGCCGGCGGCAAGTGTCACGGTGCACTCTCCTTCATCGTGTACCCAGGATCGCTCCTTACCCGCACTCGAGTGACTTGCTCACTCGCCTTCGCGGTAGCGGGTCAAGACGCGACATGGCGATGCTGCCGCCGAGCCAGGGGCATCCGCTTGCGCCAACTGCGGTGTTTGCGCGGCTGATTGGCGATTCTTCCGGCGTCCTTGGAAACGGATGTTCGCCGTGAGTGTTGCCACTTCTTGGCTGACGTGCAAGGGCGCTTTGCCGGTACTTCTGGACCCGTACAGCCATCGGGCGTAGGGGGGGCATCGGCCTGGTCGAGAACCAAGCGACGGCAGGAGGCCCGGGCGACGAGCCCGGCGAGCTCAGCGGCGCCGTAGGGGCGCGTCGATCACGGCCGGCAGCGCCGCGGGGTCGCCCTATTACTTCCGGATCTTCGCCTGACCTTTAAAGCAAGTGCTGACTGGAAGCACGAACGGCGAAGCAAGTGGACCAAGCGAATTCAAGAAGGCCTATGCGAGCGACAAAAGTCGAAGGCGCTTGCTTTGGGAGCAAGAGCCCCGGCTGACCCCTGCAGAAACGCAGGCGGCGCGACAGGCTCATGTCGTCGGCCCAGGCGACACTGTGCGCACAGAGACGAGCGACCAGAGGAAAGACGAACGGACATGAACTCCAGCGACCGCACCGGACTGTACCAGAGCCTTCTCACCACCTTCCTCTCCCGCGCCAGGGAGAGGGGCTACATCGTCATTGGAGTCCTCGGACGGTCCGACGAGTACGTGCAGTTCATGGCCCACGACGACCGGGTCTCTGGCGAGGTGGGTTCGCGCCAGTGGACGGAGCCTGAACGGCCCCTTCCGGGGGCCGCGGTCGCAGCTCTGGGGCGCTTGGGCTTTGTTGGCGGCGGCCCGGAGCGCAACTTCGCCCGGGACGGGCTGCCCCGCTCGGCCGCCAAGCTCGCCAAGCTCACCGACACCCTGCTGCGCACCGCGTACGACCTCGACGAGGACTTCTCCCCGGTGATCCATGAGATCCATCTGAACGACGTCACCCTGCCGCGGGCGGAGCCTTTCACTCGCGAGATGATCGCGGCCCACCTGCGCGACCACGCCACCCACTTCCTCCGAGACGAGGACGGCGACTTCCGGGTGGAGCTCAACCTTCCCGACGGCGGTGGGCGGATGGTCCTCTGGTTCCTGGCCGACGGGAAGGACGGCAAGATCTACCACGTCCACGCGCACCCGCCTGAGGGTCAGTGTCCCTCGACACGGACGGAGGCACTGGAGCGCTGCAACGCGTGGAACCGCCAGCACCGGTGGCCGAAGGCGTGCGTCATGGATGGGGCGGACAGTGCCTGGCGGATCGTCCTGGGTGCTGACATCGACCTCTCGCCCGGGATCACGCGCAGCCTCTTCGACACTTTCACGGAGCGGACCGTGGGCTCCATGATGGAGTTCTGGACCCCCACCGCTGCCGGCGGAGACGCCTCCGCGGGAAGCGGTGGCGAAGAGCCCAGCCAGCGGCGGGGCACGGACAGCGGCTGAGCCGTAGAGTTCGCTGAGCCATGGTCCGCCAGGTCAGCTGAGGTGGCCACCACACCGTCCCTCGAGGTGGTGCGCGTTCGTCCGGGCCCGACCTCGACGGCGTGGCTGATCGGCCGGATCCGGGAGCTCCAGGTGGGTGACCCGCTGCGTCCGGTCACCGTGGTCGTCCCCGGCCACCACCTCGGGCTGCACCTGCGCCGGAGGCTGGCCGGGGAGGGGTACGCGAGCGTGCGGTTCCTGGTGCTGGCGCAGCTTGCGGAGGCACTGGGCGCAGCACGGCTGGCGGCCGAGGGCCGCGCCCCGCTCACGACGGTGACCCGTGCCGCCCTGGTCCGTCGGGCGCTGCGCACCGCCGGGGAGGTACTGGCTGGGAGCGCCGACCAGGCGGGCCTGGTCGATCTGATCGCCGCCTTGGCGCTGGAGCTGCGCCGCCGCGGCGACCTCTCCGCCGACACCCGGCGGATCCTCGGAGCCGATACGTCGACGGCGCGGGCGGCCCTGCACACCATCGCCGAGTACGAGCGGCTCCGCGACGTGGCCCGCCGGTACGACGAGGTGGACCTCCTCGAGGCCGCTGCGGCGGCGCTCGAGGCCGGCGACGCCACCGGGGTCGCCGGCAACCTGGGCACCCTCCTGGTCCACCTGCCCGCGCGCCTGGACGCGCCCGACGCCCGGCTGCTGCGGGCGATGGCCGTGCACACCCAGGTGGTCGTGGCCCTGCCCGACCTGGACGGCGATGGCGGCGCCGAGCTCGCCGCCCGTCTGGGGGTGGACCTGCCACCCGCCGCCATCCCCGCCCCAGTGCCTCCGGCCGCCGCCACCGCGGTGATCGCCACCGACCCCATCGAGGAGGTGCGCGCCGCCGTCCGCGGCGTGCTCGCAGCCATGGAGGGCCACCGGGCCGTCCCTCTCCACCGGGTCGCCATCGTCCACGCCGACGAGGACACCTACGGCACCGCCCTGCGCGACACGCTGCGCGCGGCCGGGATCACCCCGGTGGCGCTGGGCGGCCGGCCGCTCGCGGACTCGGTGGCGGCCCGCGGCCTGCTCGGCCTGGTCCGGCTGCGCGAGCAGGAGTGGGCCCGCCCCGCCGTCCTCGCCTGGCTCTCCGGTCTCCCGCACCGTGGCGGCTTGCTGCGCAGCCAGGTCCGCTGGGACCAGCTCTCCCGCGACGCCGGCGCCGTCCGCGGCGCGGACCAATGGTGCTCCCGCCTCACCCAGCTCGCGGACTCCCGGGCCCGGCAGCTCGCCCACCTGGAGACCGCGGGTGACCTCACCGACGGCCGCGGCGCGGCCATCCGGCGCGACATCGACGACGCCCGCGCCATCGCCGAGCAGGTGGCCGCCATGGATCTGGCCACCCGACCCCCGGGGGAGCCGACCTGGGCGGCGCACGTCACCTGGGCCCTGGCCCTTCGCGACCGCTTCCTCGCCCCGGACCCCGCATGGACCGCGGAGGACCAGGAGGCCTCACAGATGGTGGAGGAGGTGGTGCGCGGGCTGGCCGCCGCCCACGACATCGAGCCCACCGTGTCGGTTGCGGTCTTCCTCCGCGCGCTGGAGGACGGCCTGCGCACGCGACGGCGCCCCGACGGCCGGCCCGGCAGCGGGGTGGTGATCGGTCCCCACCGCCTGCTCCTCGGCATGGACTTCGACAGCGTCCACATCCTGGGCGCGCTGGAGGGCACCTTCCCGGGGACGCTGGCGGTGGACCCGCTGCTCGCCGGCGACCCCCTCGAGCGGCGGGCTCATCAGGAGGCTCAATCCCGCCGTGACTGGGTGTCCTCCCTCGCCGCCGCTGATGGCGGCGAGGTGGTGGTGAGCGCTCCGGCCACCGACTCGGAAGGCCGCGCCGTCTACCCCTCTCCCTGGCTTCTGGAGCTGCTCGGCGGCGGGGCCGGCCCACCCCTGTCCGCCACCGCCGTGCGCGCCGGGACGGTGACCCATCCCCGGCTCCGCCGGGTGGGGGCCGCGGTGCCCGGCGGCGGGACGCCGCTCCACGTCGCCGAGCGGCGCGAGCAGGAGGCGGCGGCCGCGCACCGCGCGGACATCGACCTCTCGCACGCCGCGCTGGCACTGCGCGACGACCTGCCCTTGGGTCGGGCCCTGGAGACGGTGCGGGCCCGCCGCTCCGACCGGCTCAGCGACTTCGATGGCAACGTCGCCGCGGTCGCAGGCCTCCCGCTCATCGCCTGCGGCCTGACCGGCGCAGCCCAGTCCGCCACCGGGATCCAGAGCTGGGCGATCTGCCCCTTCCGCTTCCTGGTGGGTCGGGTGCTCGGCGTCGCCGCCACCGAGGACGTCGAGGACGAACGGTGGTGGCAGATCGACCCCGCCGAGAAGGGCAGCCTGATCCACAAGATCCTGGAGCGGTTCTTCGCGGATGTCGCGGCCAGTGGCCGTCCGGAGCCCGGCGCCGCGTACGACCCCGAGGACGTCCGGCGGATGGAGACCATTGCCGCCGAGGAGTTCGAGAGCGCCGCTGCCCGCGGGGTGATCGGTCACCCGCTGGTCTGGGACAACCAGCGCGCCGTCATCCTCGCCGACCTCCGCACCCTGCTCCGCCACGACACTGAGCAGCGCGGCGCCGGGGGCTGGCGGCCCGCCCACCTGGAGCAGGGCTTCGGCATGGGCGAGGGGCTGTGGCCTCCGGTCACGGTCACGCTCCCCGGCGGTCGCAGCGTTGTTCTGCGGGGAGTCATCGACAGGGTGGACCGCGGCGCGGGGGAGTTCCGGGTCATCGACTACAAGACGGGGCGGGATCCGGGAACGGAGGTGAGCGCGGCCAACCGGTTGGATGGCGGTCGCGCCGTCCAGCTCGCGCTCTACGCGCGGGCCGTCCGCGATCGGGAGAGGGCGGCGGGGCGTCCGGTTCCGGTGGTGAGGGCGCTGTATTGGTTCTGCACTGGACGCGCGAACTTCCGGCAGCGCGAGATGGTGGCCGGCGACGAGACCGAGGCCGCGCTGGCCGATGTCCTCGACGGGATCGACGCCGGGGTGCGGGCCGGCTGCTTCCCCCAGGTGCCGGGCGCGTACCAGGACTTTTATGGCCGTTGCGAGAATTGCCTGTACTGCGACTACAACGGGCTCTGCCCCACCGGTCGCGACTCCCTGGCCGAGGCCAAGAGCGGCGACTCCGCCCTGGCGCCGTACCGCGCGCTGCAGGCGGACCAGCCCGGGGATGAGCCATGAGCCGCCCACCCGTCGCCGATCAGTCCGAACGCGATCGACTGGTCTCCGAGCTGGAGAGGACGTTCTTCGTCGAGGCCGGCGCCGGCACCGGGAAGACCGCCGCGGTGGTCGCGGCGATCGTCGCCCGGGTCGCCGCCGGGCGACTGGCCATGGAGCGGCTGGTGGCGATCACGTTCACCATCGCGGCGGCTGGCGAGCTGCGGGTGCGCATCCGCGAGGAGCTGGAGGCGGCCGCCGCCGGTGCCGCGCGGGAGGAGGAACGGCCCCGGCTCGCGCACGCCGCATCGGAGGTGGACCGCGCCCGCATCGAGACCATTCACGCCTTCTGCTCGGCGCTCCTCCGGATGCGTCCGCTGGAGGCCGGGCTGCCTCCGGACTTCGAAACCCTGGCCAACCTCGCCGGTGATCTCGACGTCCGGGAGCGATTCCGCCGCTGGTTCGACTCTCTGACCCCGGGGGAGCCGGGCGCCGAGGCGGTGCGCCGAGGCCTCTTGCTCGGGCTGCGCCCCGACAAGCTGCTGGACCTGTTCCTCGCCCTCAGTGACAACTGGGACGTCGTCGAGCAGGCGACCTGGCCGGTGCGGACGGTCGCGGCGGTCGCCCCGGCGCGGGTGCTCGCCGAGGACGTGGAGCGGTGCATCGACCTGCTGCCCTTCTGCCGCACGCCCGACCAGCTGTACCAGCGGGTGGACGCGCTGCGCCTGGTGGCGACCCGACTGCGCGAGGCGGCGGACGAGGATGCGGCGCTCGCCGCCCTGCTGGCGCTGGAGGAGGTGCCGAAGCTCGGCAATTCGGGCGCCCTGGCTCACTGGGGCCCCGTGGACGGGGTCAACGCGTGCAAGGTCATCCGGGACACCATGCATGCGGTCGCCGAGGAGGTGGCGCGCGTCCTGGGAGCGGCCCGGACCGCGGCGCTGGGCCGGATCGCGGCCGAGCTGCGCGACCTGGTCCTCGCCTACGCGGAGGAGCGCCGGGGGCGCGGCCTGGTCACCTATCAGGACCTGCTGGTGCGGGCCCGCAACCTGCTTCGCGACCACCCCGACGTCCGGGCCACGCTGCGGGCGCGGTGGGACCTCGTCGCGGTGGACGAGTTCCAGGACACCGATCCCCTCCAGGCCGAGCTGGCCCTGCGCCTCTGCGCGGCCGTCTCCGGCGCAGACGGGGAGTGGCGCGAGCTGGTGCCGGAGCCCGGCCGCCTCTGCGTGGTCGGCGACCCCAAGCAGTCCATCTACCGCTTCCGGCGTGCCGACATCGCCGTCTACTCCGCCGTCGAGCGCACCCTGGTCGGGGCCGACCCGCGGGCGCGGGTGCGGCTCTCGGTCAACTTCCGCTCCGGGCGCCGGATCATCGAGGCGGTCAACGCCGTCTTCGGTGGTGCGGACGGGCTGATGCGGGCCGACCCCGGCTCCCCCGGCGCCCAGGCGGAGTACGTGGACCTTGTGGCCCACGCGCCCGAGATCGACGGCAGCGTCCGGGTGGTGGGCGGGCCGGTCCCCGGGCGCGCCGCCGAGATGTGGTTGCGTGAGGCCCGGACCACGGCCACCGCCGTCCAGCGCGTCCTCGACGAGGGCTGGACGGTGGGGGAGGGGACGGAAAGCGGGCCGCGCCCCTGCACCGCCGACGACATCTGCATCCTCATGCCCAGCCGGACCAATCTGCGCAACCTCGAGCGCGAGCTGGAGGCCGCGGGCCTCCGGTACCGGCTGGAGAGCGGCTCGCTGATCATCGCCACCCAGGAGGTGCGCGACCTGCTCAACATCCTGCGCGCGATCGACGATCCCACCGACCAGGTGGCCCTGGTGGCCGCGCTGCGGAGTCCGGCGTATGGCTGCAGTGACGGCGAGCTGGTGAGGTGGAGGGCGTCGGGGGGACAGTGGTCCTACGAGAGGTCGGGGGACTGTGAGGAGCCGCGGGTGGCCGCCGCGATGGCGGACCTCCGCGAGCTGCATCGGCTGCGGCACGCGACGTCGGTGCCGGCGCTGATCGAGGAGGTGCTCTCCCGCCGGCTGCTCCGGGCCGCCGCCTATGACGACTGGCGGCCGCGCGAGGCCCACCGGCGCTACCGCTTCGTCGCCGAGCAGGCGCGGGCTCTAGCCCGCAGCGGGCGCAGCACCCTGCACGACACCGTGGACCACCTTGAGCGGCTCGCCCGCAACCCCGCATACGACTCCGTGGCCACCGAGACGTCCCCGGATGAGCACTCGGTGCGGGTGATGACCGTGCACGCGGCGAAGGGCTTGGAGTTCCCCATCGTCATCGTCACCGGGCTGGGGCGCAAGCCGCAAACGAGGCGATCCCCGATCGTCACCGACCACCTTTCGGGCAGCGTCGAGCTGCTCGTGGGCGGCTTCGCCACCGAGGGCCGGGAGGCGCTGGACGCGCACGAGAGCGCGATGGAGGCCGCGGAGCGGGTGCGCCTCCTCTACGTGGCGCTCACCCGCGCCCGCGACCACCTGGTGGTCGGGGTGTTCCGGGCGGCCACCAAGGGTGAGGAGACCGACGCCGGCCGGCTCGACCTGCTCCTGCGCGGGCGCGAGGGGGTGGAGGTCATGGAGGAAACGTGGGAGAGGGCCGGTGCTCCTCGGCCCGCGGGCCCACCCGACGACACGACGCCGGAGGAGCAGCGGATCGCCGAGGAGGCGTGGGTGGCTCGCCGTGCCGGGCTGCTCGATCGTCTGGGCGTCCTCAGGACGCAGAGCGCCACCGGCCTCGCCCACGCCGACGCCGAGGCCGGGCTCCCGCCCGAGGTGGGGGAGGACGTCGCCGCCGGCCGCCGCGGGCGCGCCGCCACCTCGCGCGGGCGCGCCGTCCACGCAGTGCTGCAGGTGATCGACCTGGGCACCCGGGCCGGCCTCGACGACCTCGCCGGGGCCCAGGCTGCGGCGGAGGGGATCCCCGAGCAGGCAGCGGAGGTGGCGCGGCTGGTCGGGGCGGCCTGCGACAGCGACCCGGTCCACCGCGCCACGACCGCCCGGCACTGGCGGGAGGTGCCCCTGGGAGCCCCCGTCGACGGCGTGCTGCTGGAGGGCTTCGTCGACCTCCTCTACGAGCTGCCCGACGGGCGGCTGGTGGTCGTCGACTACAAGACGGACAGTGTCAGCGGCGCCGAGGTGGACCGCCGGATGGAGCGCTACCGCCTCCAGGGTGGCGTCTATGGCCTCTTGGTGGCCGAGGTGACTCGGCGGGAGGTAGCCCGCATCGAGTTCGTCTTCGCCACGGCGGGAGAGGTGCGGACGGTCACCGACGTCGGCGCCGTCGTCGGCGAGGTGCGGGCACTGCTGTCCTCCGCCGCCTCAGCGCCGGTCAACCAGCCGGATCGCCGCGACTGACCGCCAGGTGGCGCGACGGGGAAATCTTGGGGGGCGAGAGTGCTTGCTCTCGTCAGACCTTCGGTTCCACGCCGTTCGTCAGGTCGAGCAGTCGGTCGTAGGTCTGCCGAAGCTCCTTGGTCATGGGCACGGGCAGGCGCGCCTCGAAGACGTGCAGGAGGCTACCGTAGTACCAGATTGGGTCGGCATCAGGGTCGAACCTCGCCCAGAGTGCCTCTCCGTGTTCACCGTAGTCCCGGACGATGGCGCGCAGGTTGTTGAGCTTGTCGGCGAGGGAGACGCGCAGCACAGAGTCGCGAGCTGTCAGCAGATGCTCGAGGTGGGCCTCCTTCCGGGCTCGCCGGGGGGGCTTGGGGAGCAAGTCAGTGTCCGAGCAGGCCTCGACGATGGCGGCCACATTGCTTCCGAAGTGGGTGCGGATGCGCTCCAACGTCGCCGCACTACCCTGATCCTCGACCGCGTCATGGAGGACCGCCGCAATGGCTTCATCCTCGGAGCCTCCGGCGTCGATGACCAGTCCGCAGACGCCCAGGAGGTGCCCGATGTAGGGAACCGTCGAGCCCTTGCGAGCCTGCCGAGAATGCAGGTCGACACCCAGGCGCAGGGCCTCGACGAAGCGGGAGTCCAAGACCGGATCGGGCCGCGTTTCGCCGGTCATGTGGCCCGGTCTAGCCTCGAGCAGACGGCGCCCGCGAGCGAGGCATCGATGCCGATCAGCACCGTCGCGTACGGCAGATCCGTTGCCTCACCCTCCCCAGACGAACCGTTCGACCTTGATATCACTCTCGCGGATGAGCCTCTCGAGATCGTAAGACTTGCCGCCGGTCCACTGCTGCTCCAGGATGTCAAGCACATCTGCGGCTGACGGAGCGCCCAGCAGGTCGAGGAGGCGCGTTAGATCGTCGGCGCTGATCTTCTGAAACCATTCGTACTCACCGTCGTTGCTGACCACGGCGGTGCCTGGCCCCAGGTCCTGGCCGTCGATGTGGAGGTTATCCTCATCGTCGAGGTACGCCCACAGATGCCTGCTGTCGCTGCCAGACCGCTCGTCTCGCAGCGTGACGGTTCGCGTTGCCCTGTTCAACTCATCACCTGACCAGCGCGATGCCACCTCTCTCATGCAGCTCCCGCCTTGACCTGCCAGGAGCACTCGCTGTTGATCTCGAGCCACACCGTCCCGCCCGAGTGGTAGGTCTCCGTGCCGGAGCCGTCGCTGCCGAGCTGGTTGACGCCCTGAACAGAAGCTCCCTGGACGTCAACGATGAAGTTGCCGCTGCTGCCGAGGCTGGAGCAGTCGTACGACCAGGCCAGCGTCCAGGTGTTGGGCACCGTGAAGGTCTGCGTGCTGTGGGAACCGCTGCCGGAGGCGCTGAGGCCGGCGCCACCGTTCTCACCGCTTGCGGAAGTGCGGGCGGTCACTTGCCAGGAGCACTCGGAGTCCACCTCGAGGTAGTAGCTGCCGCCCTGGTGGTAGTACTCGGTCCCGGAGCCGGAGGTGCCCATCTGGTTGACGCCCAGCGGCCCGAGGTTGCCCTGGACGTTGACCTCGAAGTTGCCGCTGCTGCCGAAGCTCGAGCAGTCGTAGGACCAGACCAGGTCCCAGTTCGTGGGGGCGGAGAAGCTCTGGGTGCTCGCCGTGCCACTGCCCTGCTGGTTGAGGAGGGTCCGGGGCGTCGTGGGGCTCGGGGTGGAGGTTGCCACCCGCGCCGGCGAGACCGCAGGTGTGGGAGTCGCCGTATGCGAACCGGAGGCCGCGGGGCGCGCGGTCGCGGGCGCCGAGGCGGCCGATGAGGTGCCGGCGGTGGAGGCGCACGCGGCGACAACTATCGCCGTGAACGCTGCGGCTAACAGAGGCAGGGTGCTTGGACGCCGGCGGTGGCCGGCTGCCTGAAGGGTGACCTGCTCAGACGATGCCTGGACGCCCATCGGTGACTCCTCGACTGCTCCTTTGGTGGATACGGGGAGAGGGTGAGTCGTAGCTGCGACAGCAGCGTGTCGTCGGGGGTGTGGCGGCCCCCTCTGGCCAGGTTCCGATCCTGCTGACCCTGGACCCGGACCAGCTGGTCCCGCCGGATCACCCCGTTCGCCGTATCAGGGTGATCGTCGAGGCGGCCGTGCGCGATAGCGTCAGGGTGCCTCGATGGCCTCCCCAGCGCTCACAGTGACGGCCCCGCCCGCCATGAGGCCTTCGCCCACGGCCTCGCCGTCTCCGAGACCTCCGCGCATAGCAGCTCCCACGGGGATGGGTCCCCGCCCTCACATCGCGGTCGCGCGTTCGATCCTCCCGGCAAGCTCAAGCCGGGTTTTCGCAACCCCCGAGGGCCACGGATGGGCTGCCAGGTTGCTTTGCGGGTACGTCAGACGAGGACTGGCCAAGCGAAAGCGTGGAGTGATTGGAGGCAAACGACCCAAGCGGCGGCATGACCTCAGACCCTACCCGCAGGATCGGCACGGCGAGCAACGTGAGGGCGCGCTCCGGCAGAGTGACCACTCCATCTCTGTGGCTGTCGGGGCGCCGTAGGAGCGTGTCGATGACACAGAACGACACCAGCGTCAACGGGGACGAGGAGAGCGGCCGAGGCAAGTTTGGCGACGGCCTCACCTCCCCCCTGTACGAGTTCCAGGCTTCCCGGTTCAGAGGCGGCCGCCTCCTCACCCCCAACGTCATCCGGATCTGGCCGGACCGTGTCGAGGAGTACGAGTACCACGCCCTCCGCCACAAGCAGACGCGAGCGATCAGCTACCAGCAGGTGTCCGAGGTGAGGCTCGCGCGGGGCCTCGTCTGGTCGACCATCGCCATCGAGTCCACCGGGGGGAGATCTGTGGCGATGGAGGGCATACCCAAGGCCGACGCAGAGCGGGTGAAGGGGCTCCTCGACAACGCTGTGCTCACTGCGAGGGGTGGCGGGTTCGCCGTCGCGCCGCCATCAGCGCCCCCGCCGCCGACGATCGACGTTGCAGATCAGCTTCGGAAGCTCGCCGAACTTCGTGACCAGGGGATCCTGACTGACGAGGAGTTCGCTGCCCAGAAGGCGAAGCTCCTGGACTGATCGGCAGCCAACGCCCCAAGCACTCAGGCCGGCCAGATGGTGCCCACCGCCCGCAACGCCCGCAAGCTCGACCGCTGGCTCGGGTCACCGTCGACGACCTCGATCCGTTGGGGCCGTAAGAGGTCAGTCCGGCGCTCCCGATCGCAAGATGGCGTCCGGGAGGGTGAGCGAGGCTCTCACCATGGACAGCTCCGTCAGACGGCCTTGAGAGTGCGCCAACCACCCGACACGATCGTCCCGGGCGGCGTCGGACAGGGCCCGGCGCACGAGTGCCGACGGGCGCGGGTCGCGTGGTGGGCCGGGAGCCGAAGGTGATGACGCGGCAGGTGGGAGCATCAGGTGCACCGCGAGGAGTGTTGGTCCGTCGAAGAGCGCTCAGCTAAACCTGTCCTGCCACCAGATCGTCGTCGCAGGGCTCCCGGCAGGCCTCCCAGAGAGCGGTGCGAGCGAGGGAGCGCAGCCCAAGGCCGGCAGGCGGGACTGCTCGGGCACCGCGGGTCCTCTCTGGGGGTGATTCTCGCGCCGGCGGAAGCCACGACTGGCGGAGAGCCGGCCTCAACCTGAGGCTTTCCAGAGTGGCACCGGGTGGCTGCGATCCATGGTTCCTGGCGAATAGCGGATCATCCCGTGCGGTTGAGCGCCTGCAGCCGAAGGGACAGTTGGCGTTGACGAGGCTAGTTCCGAAAACAGCGCTACGGGGTCGACACAGGGCCGCCCAACGACTCACGGACCCACTGGACATGGGCCGTGAGGACGTCGCTGACAGCCGGAAGAAGCTGGCCGCTGGCCCCGTCGACCGCGATGAGGCGCTCGTGGCTGCCCCGTGTGAGGAGTCCGAGCCAGAGCGGCCGGTAGGTAAGCGTGGCGTGCTCGACAGAGATGCGCTCGGCCGGAGGGTCGACGCCCAGGACGGCGAGGGCCTTCCGCGCCGCGTCACGCGCATTGAGCTGGCGCTGGAAGGCCGCGTCCGAGCTACGGACCTTGACGTCGCGGGCGCGCTGCCAGCGCCGATCGGCATCCGCGAGCCTGGTCTCGACCTTCTCCTCGTTCAGCTGGGCGCGGATAGGATGCTCGCCGATGTCGACGGGCGGGCGGGCCGCCTCTGCAGTCGACTGTTGGATCAGGGTCCCGTCGAGTGCCTCGTAGTCGTTCCACACGTGGGTAGCGCTGTCCACTCGACGAAGCACCCCCTGACGTCGGCTCAGTCCGAGTTGGAGCGTCCAGACCGGGAGCCACGCGGCTCCGAACCAAGCGACCACATCTCTGCTCAGTCCCAGTCGGCCGCGAGCAGCCCGCTCAACCTCCCGTCGCGCGCTCTCGGGCGGGCTGGAGAAGGGCACGCCGGGGGCGGTCACCGGTGTGTGCCCCACGGGGACGAAGCCCGCCCCGAGAAGCGGCAGGCGCGCGTCCAGTTCCGCGGCCCCCCACAGATCGATGTGGAGCTGCAGGGCGACCGCGGCCGCCTGAGCCGTCCAGCCGCCCGGTGCCACGATCACGCCGCGGGCAGCGCCGACATCGGAGAGTTCGCCGGACAGCTTGAAGACGACATCCTTGTCGATGGGGTGAGCCCACGCCTTGCACTCGATCACCAGTCGGTAGCGGGTGAGGCCGTCGGACTTCTCGCCCACGACATCAAACTCGTGCCGGGCGCCGGATCTCCCCGTGACGCAGACATTGGTGGCCACGTCGTAGCCGTGAAAGCGCAGCGCGTCGCCGAGCTGCTGCTCGAGGGCGCGCCCTCTGGTGGGGTCGGAGTTGGTAATGGTCATGGCGAAGCGGGTCGCTGGCTTTACTCTATCGGTGTCAAGCGCGCGCCTCGATGACAGATGCTGGGTCGTTACAGCGCCCGCGCCCCCACCCGTCCCGCCAGCGCGGAGGCGACTGCTCCGCAGCCGGAGGCGACAGGCCAGTGGCGGACGGCGGAGCTGGTGGTCTGGGCTGCCGACGGGTGGTCGGCGGCGGACCGGGCTGTCCCCACTGACCGACCTGGCGGACTTGCGGGGCACGCCGCTCCGGGGCCCCGAAGCTCACGGCGTCACCAGGGCGTCGAGTGGCCGAGATGATCACGTCAACGGCGCCCGGGTCCGCGAAGAACCCCACCGGGATCAACTGGCGCCGCCCCCAGTTCCGCCCTCCAGTTCGCAGTAGAGCGCGACTACCCCGTGAAGGGGCTAAACGCGTCGGCGAGCGCCACGAGTGAGCCCTCGGAGAAGTTGTGGGATGCGATCACCGCGAGGTTGATCGCGAACACGGTCCCCGCGGGATCCGTGTAGATGCTCCAGGCGGCACCGTCTGGCTCCGTCACGGGCCTGAGCGCCGCGTCTCGATGTCGGGTCGGCACGATGGCCCGCTGCGCAGGGGGATGTGCTGCAATAGCCAGAGCTCGCCGCTGACGCCACACAGAGCCCAGCCAGTCCTACGGCAGCCGAGCTCCGGAGGTAGACCCAGTGCCCGTCGCGCCCCTTCGTTTGATCAAGAGTTGCTTCGAACTCGCACCTCTGTCAGAGGTGGAAAAGGTGCCCGCCGGAACACGCGGAATGTACGTCCTCTACCAGAAGCACGTCGTCCGCACTGGTGTGGACCGAGGGAAATGGCGGTTTGACGTGGTCTACGTCGGGATCGCGGCCATCGGAGTTCGCTCGGGCGTGCGGGGGCGTCTCCGGGCGCACACGCGGCAGAAGGCAGGAGAGTGGACGCACTTCTCGGTGTTCGCGGTGCACGAGAACATCCGCACCGACGAGATCAAGGAACTCGAGGGGCTCTTCCGGCACATCTATCGCTTCGACAGGCGCGCGAATCGCCTCAATGTGGCCAAGGGGTATATGACGTTGGTCAAGGTTCGCAAGGCCTCGAAAGGCATCGGATGGATGGAGGCCGAGAGTGATCTGCCGAGGGCGAGCTGACGGTGCCTGGACGCCCATCGGTGACTCCTCGACTGTTCCTGTGGTGGAAACGAGGAGAGGGTGAGTCGCAGCTGCGACAGGAGCGTGTCGTGAGGGCTGCTGCGGCGTCCCGTCGGGGCTGTGGGATCAATCCAGCGCTGCCGCTCGCAAGACGGCATCCGGCAGGGTGAAGGAGGCTCTCACTATGGACAGCTTGATCAGATGGCCTTGGGAGTGCACCGCCCACCCGACACGATCGTCCCAGGCGGCGTCGGACAGGGCCCGGCGCACGAGTGCCGACGGGCGCGGGTCGGGTGGTGGGCCGGGAACCGGAGGTGACGACGCGGCAGGTGGGAGCATCAGGTGCGCCGCGAGGAGGGTTGGTCCGTCGAGGAGAGCCCAGCCGCCCTCTTCTGCCGCCGGATCGTCGAGGGAGGGTTCTCGGCAGGCCTCCCAGAGGGCGGTGCGGGCGAGGGAGCGCAGTCCGATCCAATCACTCATCGCCAGGTGCAGCAGGGCCAGGAGGGCCGGCGAGAGCTGGCCTCGGAGGCGCAGCGGGCCCTCGTCCCACCATCTCGGCTCGAGCGGCGCGACCGGGATGAGGGCGTTCTCACCCCGGCGCATCGGTGAGGTCGCCACCACCACGCGGTCGGCCATCCCGCCGGTCAGCCGCTGGCCGAAGGCGGCCGTCCTTGCCGGCCCGGTAGCGCCGGCGGCCACCACTTTGCCCGGGACGGGGGGCTGGAGCTCCCGGATGTCGAGGGGCTGGGCGAGTTGGGGTCGGGCCGCATCCGCACCGCGGACCTGTATCGGGATGACCGTCAGTCCAAAGCGATCGCGCCCCGGCGGGCCCGCGGTGATGGCGCTGAGGAGGCGAGGGGAGAGGAGACGGGCATGGTGCGGCAAAGTGGGCGAGTCCTGGTGCGGTCTCCAAGCGGGTGCTTGCCCCACGGTGGGTCCGGGCGGCGACAGGTGCCCGTCGGCCGAACCCAGGCCGCCGGTCTTGATCGGCGAGCGGCGTGCTGGTAGGCTTCGTACCTCGGGTCGGTCGATGGACGCCGGCGTTGTGGAGGCGCCCGGCGACAGGATGATGTCGCGGCCGGCGGCCAACCTCCACCCATGACCTTCACGGTGCGCGATGCGCATGCCTACATCGCCAGGGTTCGCTGGCAGTTCGCCAAGACGATGTCGCAGTGGCCGCACGAGTACACGGTGCGGGAGTGGCGTCCCGACCTCGAGCTTGACTTTCTCGAGTTCGCCGCCTGGATCCGGCGCGAGGGTGTGGTGAAGCCATGGTCGCGCGAGGCGGCCCGGCCCCGTTACCACAACACCTACCTCGAGCTCGGCGGCTGGGAGTACTGGACGATGGGAGCGCCGCTGCCCGAGACCACGGTGATCAACCGCGCGCGGGTCGATCAGCCGCCCGCGTAAAGCCTCGCCGCGGCGACCATGGAGCCGGCGACGTGCTCGCGAAGCGAGGGTGGGGCCAGCACCTCGACCTGAGCGCCCCAACCGAGCACCCAGGGACGCATCTCCACCTCGCTGGCCACGGTGAGCCGCAGCTCGACACCACCATCCTCGAGGTCCGTAAGCTGGGCGCTACGGTGCCAGAAGGACTGGCGCACCCTCGCGGCGGCGTCCGGGGCGAAGCGGAGCACGACCTCGTCGTGGCCCTCTGCCTGCCAGATGCCCCAGGAGCCGGACACCAGGGTGTCGACGTCGAAGTCGGCGGGCGGCTCGAAGCGCTCGCGGACCACCCGGGCGTGGGAGATCCGGTCGAGCCGGAAGAGGCGGACCGTGGCGGACGCCTCGTCGTGGGCGAAGACGTAGATGGTCCGGCTCTCGGAACGTGGCTCGAGAAAGTAGGGGTGGACGACCCTGCGCGAGCCGTGCCCCTGGGCGTCCGTGTAGTCGATCTCCAGCTTCAATTGGCCCGTGAAGGCCTCGACCACCGTTCTGCGGAGCTGGAGGGCGAGGGGATCCTCCGGGCGCTTCTCGACCGTCTCGATGAAACGCCCGAGCAGGTCGGTGACGGTGGGGACCCTGAGGGCGGCGGCCAGGCGGGCCATGGCGCCGACCAGGGCGGGATCGCGGTCGGGGTAGAGCTGCTGGAGCAGCCGGACGGCGATGAGCAGGGCGGTGGCCTGGTCGCGGTCGAGCTG